>Ga0154448_1055_pt2 | contig 24860 bp, 18 predicted proteins | sample RifGroC2_FD_105641 | JGI IMG/M metagenome (GOLD analysis project Ga0154448, IMG submission 105641) | Geobacteraceae bacterium GWC2_55_20
CCGCAACGACTCTTGCCATCATTGTACATCAGCATATCCAGTGTTAATGTTGCCAGGTCATCAGCCACTGCTTCCATGTTCTGGTCTTTTTCCAGGTACAACAGCTTCAGATAAGAATTGCAATCGTCACAGCTTTCCACCTTGACAGCGCCATTCGAACCTTCAAGTATGAAGTGATTGATCCCGCGGGTGGATTCACAGTTGCTGCATTTGATCCGTACCATATGCCATTGTGAAGCGCAGAGGGAGCAACTGAGGTACCTCAGCCCCCCCCCGGATTCAGTGCTGCAGATAATTCCGGAACCCGGGTAAGATCCGCACACCGGGCAAATCCCCCCTTGGTCCACTCTGCCAAATACATCTTCTCCCGGGGTGGACGCCATGTAAACCCAATAGACCTGCAGGGCGGCAGCGACAAACGGCAACTCCTGTGGAGAGATGTCGTCCAGTTCTCCTGCCAGAATCCCGTCGGCCATCTCCTCCAATCGGTTTTCACTCGCCTTAAGTAAACTGGCAATGGTCTCGGATGCTGCTGGTGGTAGAGTGTCCTTGCTCATTTTCCGCAGAATAGTTGTCAGCCCTGTGCGCCAAGCAGGGTTCCGGCGCAAGGAACGGGAGCCCAGCAGTGGCATGCCATGCTGGCGGCAGAGCGCCTGTTCGGCTGTATCAGGCAGAGGTAACGCAGGGAATTGATTTAATGTCTCCTGTTGTGCATCCACAAGTAATGCCAGAAAGGCCAGATATTCTCCCATGGGATGACCATGGGAAATGTGTCGCAATCGATCGGCGCGTCGCGCAAACAGATCGCGCCCCGGGGGGATAAGAAAACGGATTTGGCCAGCCGGGGCTTCGATCTGACCCGGTTCAAGGATGCGGGTTTCCGGATTCATTTATCCCCTCCCATCATCTGCCGGAACCAGGCCGTGTGATGCTGCTTGGCCCAGGCGCGTCTGACATGACCGTAAAGCATGGCGTCGATGCTCTCTTTGGTCCAGATGGCTGCATAGATGTGAAAGATGATCAGGGCGATCATGACGGTTGCCGCTACGGCGTGTACGACAGAAGCCAGGCGGATCACCGCCGCCGGGAACAGAAAGGCGAAATAGGAACGCCAGATAACAATGCCGGACAGGACCAGCAGCGCCATGCTGGCTACCAGCAGCCAGAACAGGAGTTTCTGGCCACCGTTGAACTTTCCAGCTTCCGGCATATGCCGGTCATCGCCATCCACCATTTCCCGGACATGGCTCAGCCATTCCCTGTCAGCCGGTGTCATGACATTCAGCTTCCTGTAATTGAAAAACATGACACCAAACGACAGGCACATCAGCACCCCGATAAAGGGATGGAGGATGCGTGTCCAGACGCCACCACCAAACAGTTGGGTCAGGGGGTAGAAGGCGGGATGAAAGAATGCGAGTCCGGACAGCGCCAGCAGGATGAAGCTGATTGCAGCCAGCCAGTGGTTGGCGCGTTCGAAGGGTGTATAGCGGAGTATTTTATTCGGGTCATTTTTCATCTTCAAACTCCTTCTCGATCTCCGCTGAGACCTCGTTGGGGCCCTTGGTCACGTAGTGGAAAGCGGCGCCGGCTACAACCATGGCCAGGCCAAGGGAGGCCAGTGGCTTGGCCGCCCCCTTCCACAGTTCCACCATCGGGCCGATCGAAGGATTCCTGGGCAGGCCGCAGTACACCTCAGGCCGGTCGGCATGCTGAAGTACATAGATCACATGCGTGCCGCCCACCCCTTGCGGGTTATAGATGCCAGCATTGGCGAACCCACGGCTCTTCAGGTCAACCACCCGTTCCTCGGCGTGGCGGATCATATCCTCCTTGGAGCCGAACACGATTGCCCCGGTGGGACAGGTTTTAACGCAGGCCGGCTCCAAACCCGCCGCAACCCGGTCGGAGCAGAGGGTACATTTGTAGACCTTGCTGTCCTTTTTTGACAATCTGGGGATGTTGAACGGGCAGCCGGTGATACAGTAGCCGCAACCGATGCAGTTTTCCTCGTGGAAATCCACGATGCCGTTACTGTACTGCACGACGGCTCCCGGCGCCGGGCAGGCTTTGAGGCAGCCCGGTTCGGCGCAGTGCATGCAGCCGTCCTTGCGGATCAACCACTCGAGTTTCCCCTGTTCCAGTTCCAGCTCGGCATAGCGCATCACTGTCCAGGAGTTTTCGGTCAGGTCCATCGGGTTGTCGTAAACGCCATGGTTGGCGCCAATGGCGTCGCGGGTGTCGTTCCACTCCATGCACGCCACCTGGCAGGCCTTGCAGCCGATGCATTTGGATACATCGATTAGTTTGAGTACCTCCTGGGTTTGACGCTGGCTGGGCGAAGGGGTTGTGGTGGCGGAGCGGCGTTTGATGTCAAGAGATTGAAGTGCCATGAACCACCTCCTATGCTTTCTCGATGTTGACGAGGAACGATTTGAACTCCGGTGTCTGGGTGTTGGCGTCGCCAACGAAAGGGGTCAGGATATTGGCCAGGTAGCCGCGCTTGGCAATGCCCTTGAAGCCCCAGTGGAGCGGGATGCCGACGTGATGGACTATCCTGCCGTTGACCTGGAGCGGTTTGATGCGTTTGGTCACAACCACCACCGCTTTGATGAAGCCACGACTGGACCATACCTTGACCTGGTCGCCGGCCTTGATACCTTTCTCCTTTGCCAGTTCTTCGCTGATTTCTACGAATTGTTCCGGCTGCATGATGGCCGAAAGTCTGGTGTGCTTGGTCCAGAAGTGGAAGTGCTCGGTGAGGCGATAGGTGGTGGCGGCGTAGGGATACTCCTTGCTCTTGCCGAAGCCTTCCATATCGCCCTTGAACACCCGTGCCGCCGGATTGCTGATCACCTTCGGGTGTAAAGGGTTGGTGTCGATAGGGGTTTCGAAGGGCTCGTAGTGCTCGGGGAACGGCCCTTCCGCCATCTTGTCCAGGGCGAACAGTCTGCCCACACCTTCCGGCAGCATGATGAAGGGGTTCATGCCGTCGGAGGGAGCAGAGTCCGGCTTGAAGTCGGGTATATCTGCGCCGCTCCATTTGCTGCCGTCCCAGCCGATCAATTTGCGCTTCTGATCCCAAGGCTTGCCGGCCGGGTCGCAGGAGGCGCGGTTGTACAGGACGCGCCGGTTGGCCGGCCAGGCGAAGGCCCAGTTGATGGTGTTACCCAGACCCGATGGGTCGGAGTTGTCCCGCCGCGCCATCATATTACCCTTTTCGGTCCAGGCTCCCGAATAGAGCCAGCAGCCGCAAGCCGTGCTGCCGTCGTCCCGGAGTTGGGCGAATCCGTCCAGCTGCTGGCCTTTTGTCAACACGACCTTGGTAGGATCCTTTGGGTCGGTCAGATCTGCAAGCGCTTTGCCGTTGAATTCCCTGGCCAGTTCCTCCGCCGACGGAGTGTGGGGAATCATGTAGTTCCAGGTCAGGTTCAGGATGGGATCCGGAAAGGCGCCTCCTTCCTTTTTATAAAGCTCCCGCAGCTTGAGGAAGATGCCGGCGATGATGTCGGCATCCGGTTTTGCCTCGCCTGGCGGTTCTGCGCCCTTGTAATGCCATTGCAGCCAACGGCCGGAGTTGGTGAGCGATCCGTTCTCCTCGGCGAAACAGGTGGAGGGAAGGCGGATTACCTCGGTCCGGATCCTGGCCGGGTCCACGTTGTTGAAATCGCCGTGATGCTCCCAGAAGCACGAGGTTTCAGTGGCCAGGGGATCGATCACCACCAGGTATTTGAGCTTGGCCAGGGCCACGTCGATCTTGGCCTTGTTGGGGAAGGAGGCCAGGGGATTGAAACCTTGGCAGAAGTAACCGTTCAGCTTGCCCTGGTGCATCAGTTCGAACACTTGAAGCACGTCGTAGACCTTGTCCAGTTTGGGCAGCCAGTCGAAGCACCAGTTGTTCTCCTTGGTGGCGGCATCGCCGAACCAGCTTTTCATCAGGCTGACATGGAACTTGCCATAATTCTGCCAATAGGACATCTGACCGGGGCGCAGCGGCTTGAGTGCTCGTTTGTCGATATAACCCTGGTAGTCGGATTCCTGTTCTCTGGGCATGGTGAGATAACCAGGCAAAAGGTCCGACAACAACCCCAGGTCGGTGAGCCCCTGGATGTTGGAATGTCCCCGCAGGGCGTTCATCCCGCCCCCCGCCATGCCCATGTTGCCCAGCAAGAGCTGCATCATGGCAGCGGTACGGATCATCTGCGATCCAACCGTGTGTTGGGTCCAGCCCAGGGCATACATGATGGTCAGGGTGCGGTTGGGGGCCGAGGTGGTAGCGATGTGCTCGCATACCTTGAGAAAGGTGTCCCTGGCGGTGCCGCAGATGTTACTTACCATTTCCGGTGTGTATCGGGAATAGTGCTGTTTGAGCAGCTGCAGCACACAGCGAGGATGTTGCAGGGTCTCGTCCACCCTGGCGAAAGCGTCCGGTCCGATCTCGTAGGCCCAGGTTGATTTGTCGTACTTCCGGGCCGCTTCGTCATAGCCAGAGAACAGGCCGTCATCGAATTTGTAACCTTCCGCCACGATGAAGGAGGCGTTGGTGTAGGCCTTGACGTATTCGTGCTGGATCTTGTCGTGGGTGAGCAGGTAGTTGATCACCCCACCCAGGAAGGCAATGTCACTGCCGGTGCGAAGGGGCGCATAGAGATCAGCCACCGCCGCGGAGCGGGTAAAGCGGGGGTCCACCACGATGAATGTGGCGTGGTTGTGGGCCTTGGCCTCGGTCACCCATTTGAAACCGCAGGGGTGCGCCTCGGCGGCGTTACCGCCCATGACAAGGATGACGTTGGCGTTCTTGATATCCACCCAGTGGTTGGTCATTGCACCGCGTCCGAATGTGGGGGCCAAACTGGCCACCGTTGGACCGTGTCAGACACGCGCCTGATTGTCGAACGCCAGTATGCCGGTGCTGCGGATCGCCTTGTGGGTAATGTAGCCGGATTCGTTACTGGAGGCGGAGGCCGCCAGGAAACCGGTGGTCAGCCAGCGGTTGACCGTGGCGCCGGTTGCATTCCTGGCGATGAAGTTCTTGTCCCGGTCGTCCTTCATCAGCCGGGCCACCCTCGTAAAGGCCTCGTCCCAGGAAATGCGTTTCCACTCGCTGGAGCCGGGGGCACGATATTCAGGATACCTGAGGCGGTTGGGGCTATGGATGAAATCAACCAGGCCGGCGCCTTTCGGGCAGAGGGTGCCTCGGTTCACCGGGTGATCCGGGTCGCCTTCGATGTGAAAAATGGACGACACGGCATTCTTGGACTTATCGCCCAGGCTGTGCATGATCAGGCCGCAGCTCACCGAGCAGTAGGGACAGGTATTACGGGTCTCGCTGCTGCGGGCCAGCTTGAACTCACGTACTTCCGCCAATGCTTCGTTAGACGAAAAACCCAGCATCGCAATACTGGAACTTCCCAGTCCGGAAGCACAAACCTTGAAAAAAGTTCTTCGGGTCACTTGCATTTTCACACCTCCTTGATTGGCAATAATTTTTAGGAGACAGCGTGCAAAATTGAAACGATCGTTACTTATAAATTAAGGCGTCTTTGATATTTTGGTAAAGAGATAGTCGTTTTTAGCAACCGGCAGATGGCAGCCAAAGCACTCGTTGACAAAACTGGCATCCTTGCCGTACGGTTTCAGGCCGTTACCCACAAAACGGGCAAAGCCCCAGCCGCCGGTATCCTTGTACTTTTTGGCATCCTTTACCATGAATTCCACCTGAGCAAAGGCGCCCGGTTCGGTGGCCACCGGAAAGTTTGGATGTTTCTCGGCTTTCCAGGCCACCTTGGCCAGTACGCTGCCATCGGGAAGCGGATTCTTGCCGGCGCGCAGGGCTGTAACGGCGATCTCGTTGCCGGTGATGATGCGGATATGTCCCTTGTCTTCCCGGTAGGAAGGAGCCACGACCTTCCAGGACATGTAATCAGGAAACATGGTTATTCCGTTAGGGGCCGCCGGCAGGTCTGCTGCAGCAATATTTACTGCAAGCAAGGGTAATGTTGTACAGACTAGAATAAATCTCCGCATAAAACCTCCTGACATTAATGAGTGCCGTTACAACAATGAAACGGTATTTTATATAGTAGCAGGAATTTGGATCGATGCAACTTTGAGAAATGCGTATTCGCATCTTGGTGGGACAGGTCTGGATATTCAAATTCAGAGCGGGGTTTTTGTATCAAGCCCGGATATGCTGCGTTGTTTTAATAGCTAGCATATCAGCTTGATATTATTGATATGAACGGAGTTTCCTGCTGATGGAGATGGTCACTCCGCGGGAAGCGGCATGCCGGCCTCGATTTCACGCTGTTCGTGGTAGATGAAGCGGACCATGTAGTACTCGAAGGGATAGCCGCTCTCATAGTAGCGGAAGCTCTTCTGATGCCGTGCGTCAATAGTCCCCATACCTGTCACCAGCGTGTCGTAGACGAAACTGTTGCCGGTGTTTCCAAACGGATTGATTGCCGTGTAGATACCGTAGGATATGCCGCTGTCCACGGCCAGTCCACTCGCGTCGCGTACGGACGAAGGGCCGAAGATCGGAAGCACGAGATAGGGACCGGAATCTGCTCCCCAGTAGTTGAGGGTTTTGCCGAAATCCTCGTTGCGCCTTTCCAGGCCGAAGGATGTGGCGGGATCAAACATGCCCGCCAGGCCAAGCGTGCTGTTGGTAACGAAGCGCCCCAGAGTTGTCAGGGAATCCATCCCCTTGAGCTGGAACAGGCTGTTGGTGAGATTCCTCACTTCACCCAGGTTGTTGTACACTCCCGATATCCGCTGCTGGACGAATGTGGGCGTGATGAATTCGTAACTGTTCACCACCGGCAGGAAAAGGTATTTGTCGAAGTAAAAGTTGAAACGATACATGCTGCGATTGAAGCCTTCCCAGGGGTCTTCCACCTCGGCGAAGCGTTGATCCTTGAACTCGTTGATCGAGTGCATGGCCGGTACCTCTTCCGTGTTGTTCACCATGCTTGCGGCGCATCCGCCAAGCGACAGCGACAAAAACATGGCAGTGAGAGCAAAACCGCGTCCGTAGTGGCTTGTAATCTTCATGGCGTACTCCCCATCCTGAAAAAATCAACCATATATGCCTGGTTATCCTTGAACTCCAGATTGCCCAGATGCCCGCCGCGCGGATAGATCTTTGCCCGTTCGCCGAAGAGCTGCCGCAGGTAATCCAGCTCTGCCTTGGTCAGAATGAAATCATCCTCGTTGGTCATCATGCCGAACTTGGTGGAAGATTTCAGATAACCTTCGATGCTCCTGAGACTCTGGGAATCGATCAGTGCCTGTTTGGTTAGTTCCGGTCTTTGCTTTTTAAAGAATGGATAGAAGTATTCGTTGAAATAGTCGTAGAAGCTTAGGTGGGTTGAAACCAGAAAATAGTCAAAAATGGAATCGCTGGAACTCAGCACCCGGTTCTTCGGCACGACATAGCCGCTATTGGTCATCACGTCGGAGGAAAAGATCATGCCGGCCAGGCCGATCCGGTAGGAGAGTCCGATCAAACCGGCGGTTTCCGGGGTGGTAAAAAGTTTTTCCGTGTAGATCGAGTAGATAAAATCCTCGTCGATGGCGACAAAATTGCCATAACGGTAGAACCGGCTGAATTTGGAAAACATTCTGTTAAAGAAAAAGCCCTGCTTTTTGGCCCCTCCGGGAATCTGCTTCAACAGCTCTTCGATCCTGGTGACCGAGCTGTAGAGGCTTACCGGAGGATTGATCATGAGCACCCTGCGAAAGTTGAACACCCGGCGCTCTTCGTCCAGTTTTGCGACAAAGGCGGCCTGACTGGCGCCCATGCTATAGCCGCCCAGCAGGAATTCGGATACCTCGATGTCACCCTTTACCTGCTGCCAGGCGGTTTCCATCACCCGGTACAGGTCAGCCGAGTCTTCTGTCAGATCGCCGGGAACGCGGCTTTGAGAGGCAGATATTATAAAATTGGCCAGTGTCGGCGACGGCAGGGTGATCACATGGAAACCGGCATGATAGAGGGATTTCATCATGGTAATAAGCCGTGGTGACTGGTTGGTTGCGCCCGTGCCCCCGATCAGGAATACCAGCGGCGCTTTCTGTTTCTGGAAAGCCAGCGTGCACAACAGTCCTTCGTCGTAAAAGAAAATCGGAGGTTTCTTGCGGTCTGGGTAGATGTCGAGCACAAGCCGCCGGGTGCGCATATGCACCGGAAACTGGGGCTTGAGGCTTGCCGGCGTTCCCATGATAGTGGATTCATACGGGCCCGGGATCGGGTAGCCATAGCCATCATCCGCCGCTAAACCGGAAACGGGCAGCAGTAGCAGGCAGACCATGAACAGCAGTTTGAAGAAAATCATGCGGATGTCTCCTTTGGGGAAATCGGCGCTGTTTGCGTTAAATAATACGAGCATCGGCTGTGCCCTGGGTCATCTGGAACAGTAATGTTTACAACTACTGTGCCAAGGAAAATCTTTTATTTTAAATGGTTAAGGTGCCGATTGTGCAAGACAAGGCTGCCTGTCTGATGACGGGATAACAAGAAAGCCGCCGTGCGTGGCCGTCGTATTTAACGAAGCCGTCAAATGTGGCGGCGGTGGCCTTGGTGTGAATGTGGGATAACCGCTTTGTCCATGCCGGCCCGCCAAAAGTCAGACGGGCCGGATTATCAGTGTGGGTAACGATGCCGCGCCATTACCGTGACCGGCTGCAGCCGCTTCCTCACAGTGCAGTGCCCGCATCTGATATCCGGCACTCTTGTTGCTTTATGCTATGTTGTCAGAGTGTATTTGGATTATAAACTATCATCTTGATCATTTTTTGATGCAGGGGGGAATTCAGTCTGCCATGACATTACAAAAACCGCACAAGCCTTTCTCCATGATTCGGGAGTTTCATCTAGCTGATTGGTTCACCCTGGCAAACGCTGTCTGTGGTACGGGAGCGATTTTTTCCATGCTGACCTACCTGCAGACAAACGACGTCACCCATGTCTACTTTGCCTGCGGGATGGTTGTTGCCGCCCTGATCTTTGATGTCCTCGACGGCAGGATCGCCCGCTGGCGTCAGAAGAATTCCATAATGGGGCGTGAACTCGATTCCCTGGCCGATGTCATCTCCTTCGGCGTTGCTCCGGCTGTGATCGGCTACGGTTGCGGCATGCAGGGCTTATACGACCGTATTGTCCTGACCTGTTTTGTTGCATGCGGAGTATCCCGCCTGGCTCGTTACAATGTGACCGCCGAGTCGCTGACAGGGGATGGGGATAAAGTGAAATATTTCGAAGGCACTCCCATACCAACATCGCTGCTGCTGGTTGTTATGTTGTTCCTGGCTGCGTGGCAGGGCGCATTGCGGGAGTCGCTCTGGTTTGGTCAGGTCAGGTTCGCCGGCTTCACCCTCCATCCGCTGGTGCTGTTCTTCGCGGTGTCAGGTTCACTGATGATCAGCCGCATACGGTTTCCAAAGTTTTAACACAACCCAAAAAAGTAAAAGGAGAGTCCAGATGAGAAAAATTAGCGCGAAATTATTTGTAACATTGATGGTGACCATCCTGATGGCCGGAGTATCCGGCTGCAAGAAACAAGAGGGCCCGCTGGAGCGAGCCGGTAAGGAAATAGACCGGGCCGCGGAAAAGACCGGTCAGCAGATTAACAAGGCGGTCGAGAAGAGCGGAGAGAAGCTCGAAAAAGCAGGGGATAAAATCAAGGACTCGGTGAAATGAACTGAAATGTATTTTGAGTAATCAGGACTCCGGTGCCTTCCTGGGAAGGTACCGTGGTTCAATCAGCCGGTGACACGCAGTGCTTGCGCCAATTCACTAATTGTGTACGGTTTTGCAATAGCACCTTCAAATCCATAGGCGCTGTAATCAGACATTATCGGGTCATTTGAATATCCACTCGAAACGATCAGGCATGCCGACGGATCAATAGAAAGAATCTCTTTGGCCGCCTCCTTGCCACCCAAGCCTCCGGGTATTGTAAGATCCATTATCACCGCGGAGAATGGTGTTCCAGATTCCTTGGCGGCCGAATAGTGACTTACAGCTTCTGTTCCGTCGGCACAGGTTGTAACCTCATACCCGATTTCAAGCAGCATTTCAGCCGCCAGATCCCGGATCATCTCTTCATCATCCATTACAAGAATAGAACCGCAATTTTGACATTCCACTGTTTGCGAGACAGACTCCGGTTTATATTCTGAAAACGTCTCGCCGATTGATGGCAGGTGGATTGTGAAAGTGGTTCCCTTATCTACCATGGAACTGACGCTGATATGTCCGCCATGCTTGATAATTATTGAGTGGGTTGAAGCGAGTCCTAAACCGGTCCCGCTGACTTTGGTCGTAAAGTAGGGATCAAAGATTTTTCTCAGATCAGCATCTGAGATTCCGCAACCTTCGTCGATACATGCAATACGGATATATGTGCCGGGAGGAAGTTTCATACTGTTTTTTACGGCAAGCATCTCGTTTCGCGCAGAAATAGTTAATGACCCGCCGCCGGGCATTGCTTGCGTGGCGTTGATAATAATGTTGTGTATTGCCTGACTGATCTGCCCTTCATCCGCATTTATTGCATGAATTGAATCAGGTACGTCGACGGTGCACTTGACATTTGAACCGTGAAGCACCATGGACACACACTCCTTTACAAGAACCTGGACTGAAAAGACTTTCTTTACCGGATCACCGCCCTTGGCAAAAGTCAGCAGTTGACGAGCCAACTCAGAGGCACGCATGGATGCTTTCTCAGCTCCAAGCAGTGGGGCGTAGGCCTTGTGTGCGCCACCAACGAACATCTTTGCCAGTGAAATGTTTCCCATAACTCCGGTAAGAATATTATTGAAATCATGGGCGATGCCACCGGCCAGAACTCCAAGCGACTCCAGCTTTTGAACTTTCAGTCTTTCATTTTCATGTTCTTTTCGATCAGTGATGTCCTGGAAGCAAACCAGACTTGCCCAGATATGGCCGTTTGAATCTAAAACCGGAGTGCCTGATATTCCCATCAATTTTGATGTTCCGTCAGGACGAACAACCAGCAAATCATCAACCGTGGACACTTCGCCATACATACCACGGACTATGGGCATTTCCTCAGCTGGATAACTTTCTTTTGTGCCGTATCTATAGGTTTCGTAGACATCGGCGAGATTTTCCCTGTTCGAGTCCGGAAGAATGGCTCTTCCAAGGAGTTCAAGCGCCCTGGCATTTGCGATCAATGGCTTTCCTGTAGGCGCTTCCACCATGAACACCCCGAGCGGAAGATTGGCCAGCAGAGTGTCTATCAGGCGATTGCGCTCATCCAACTGCTGCTGGGCATGTTTTTGCTCTTCAATCACCCTCGAAAGATACTCATTCGTCCTGGTAAGCTCCTGAGTCCGTTCGACATCCTGCTTTTCCAGAGCCTGATTTCTTTCCAGCAGTTCCTTCATCGGGTATACTTCACCCTCACGAACCAGGTAGTAGGGAATGGAAATACTGCTGTGTGTGATTTTCCAGCACGTGGATTCCTTGCGGAATATCAGAACCAGGCGGGCTGTCTCTTGTGACAATATATTGTCTTCAATTGGCAGGTGAATGTTGAAGAAACCGGTGGTTACGGCGATCGTTTCAGACAGGGACTGGATAGCCAGATCTTTGAGCTCGATGCGTAGCGGTTCTTTTACCTGGGCAAAATCCTGACGGGTAATTGCGACCCATACTGCGCGGTCTTTGACCAGAAAGTCCCCGCCCCCGGTAAATCCTGAAAAGTCATCACTGAAATGCTCAGTGAGGCGATCATCACGGGATGCATACATCTGCAGATATTCGTCAAACAGTTGCCGGATTTCCTTGTTGTCGTTTGCATCCATTGTGCGTTCCGGATATTAAAGGTCAGTTTTTCAGAATTAAAAATTCTATTTTATACTCTCATTAAACACGCCATTCAACTAATTTAACCTCATTCCGCCTGTTGCAGCAGCCCATATCCGAATGTTCTGTAATTTGTCAGTTTTTGCCTGGTTTTTTTGGAGGCTTTAAGGGCTCCGGCGTCTATCCGATTCAGGGCATTCTCCGTGATTGAGATGAATTCCCTGTAGTCATCCTGAATAAATGCTTTTTTGGCTGCGTTTACATATGCTCCAACGGTTTTGTAGTTGTAGCTTTTTTTAGGGATGGCTGGCTTGGGCGGTGTCTTAAGTTGTGGTCGTGGCTGCTCTTTAACCTGTTCAACAGGTATGGCTTCGGTGATTTCTTTGATCACTTTAGGCTTTGGAATAGCCTGGACCGGTGGCGATATCGGACTAGGATTGTCCATGTTGGTCGCAGGATTGTATATATTTTCCGCCGGGTTATCTATCTTGAAGTTTGCCGGCATTGCCGGAGTCTGCAGACAGATCAGCACCGCAAAAACTCCACAGGCCAATATTATCGGTTTCATGTCTTCCTCCTTTTCCTGGCGGGCAACCGGTTCAGCGTGACGTTTCGATCCTGCGGTTGTCCTCGGGCGACACAGCCGGAGTCCCGCCAGGCTGCAGGGACTGCTCGGTCTGGAAGGGCAGGCGGCTCCCGTCGCTGAGTTTTGGCGCTTCCTCGATTACCTGCCAGTTCTTTCCGACCGGCATGGACAGAGGTTTGGGGACATGTGCAGCCGGAGCCGGGTCAGGTTCCCTGGTGCCGAAAATAGCGCATGAACAGAGCAGGAACAGGCTGAGGGATACGACGATCAGATAAACAAATTTCATGACGGGACTCCTTTGGTGTTGTGGAATGATCATTCCTCGACCTGTGCCATATCCTGCACCACGTACCTGCCGCAGATAAAACAGAGCAGCCCGGCCAGCGCCATGGCGCCGGGGGTGATCAGCAGGGCGCTGCGCAGGTCCCAGCGGTCGGACAGCCAGCCCAGGATCGAGGGAGAAACCGCGTCTCCCAGGGCGTGGATAAAGAAGATATTGACCGCAAAAGCCATGGAACGCACAGCCGGTCCGGTTACGTTGATGATGACGGTGTTGAGCGGCCCGGTGTTGAGAAAGAGAAAAAACTCGGCGATAAAAATCGCGCTCATGCAACCGGTCAAGCCGGGGGCAAGAATGGCCCAGACGGCAAAGGGTGCGCCGATCAGAAAGCCCCAGCCGGAAACCAGCAGATAGCCCTTGCCGCTTTTTTTCTGCCAGCGGTCGCCGAGCCAGCCTCCGGCCAGGGTGCCCAGAATCCCCGCCAGCACAGTGGTTGCGCCGAACAGCGTATTTCCCCTGGCCACGTCAAGGGCATGGACACGGTTCAGGAAAGAAGGTATCCACTGGGCCAGTCCGCCGATGGCGAAAGTCATTGCCGCCATGGCCAGGGTATTGAAAACAAAAGAGCGATTTTTGAACAAGGCTGCATATCCTGAGGAAACCTTAGCACTTTTTTTAAGCGGAGCTACTGCGTCGCCGCCCCTGGGAGGGGTGCGCAACAGAGCAATCGGAATGGCCAGCAGCAAACCCGGAACACCGACCATCAGAAAAGCGGTATGCCAGCCGTACAGCTGTCCCAGCCATCCCCCCAGGAGATACCCCAGCGCACTGCCGACCGGAATGGCGACATAGAACCAGGCCAGAATCCGGCCACGGCGCTCCTTGGGAAAAAAGTCGGAGACCAGCCCGGGCGACACCGTGCCGAAGCTTGCCTCGCCAATCCCAACAGTGGCGCGGGCGGCCAGCAGAGTCCTGTAACCGGGGGCAAAACCTGCCAGTGCCGTTGCCAGGCTCCAGACGATCAGGCCACCGGAAGCAAGCCTGGTGCGGCTCCAACGATCGCCCATCCAACCGAAGAGCGGGGCGAAGAGCAGATAGCTGAGCATGAAGGCGCTCCCCAGAAACCCCAAGGCCGTATCGGTGAGACGCAGATCGCTCTTGATCAACGGAAACACCGCAAACAGCACCTGCCGGTCGATATAGTTGAGCAGGTTCACCGCCAGAAGCAGCCCCAGGGCGTAACGGCGGTAGGATATTGAGATCGGTACGGCATTCATTAGTTGAATCCTCTGGCTCGCCACATGAATATAAACGGTTGAATCAGACCAGACGCAAGCCAACTCATCGTTGCAATGGCCTCACTCGCGCTACTTGTATGTTACACCTCACTCATCTTGCTCATCCTCTGGGACATCCAGCCCTGATGGAGGCGGATCAGCCCTGTGCCCTCGCTGATTTGCTGACCGTCCAATGGTGTTCTCGATCAATCTGGCTAACTTGTCTGCAGCGCCGCTGAAGGCCTGTTCCAGGGTTGTTGCCTGGTGTGTGGCAGCCAATGGCCTGCGCCCTTCGATACGGGCTTCCATAACGCATTTTAGCCCGTCTTTTCCGACTTTCTTGTCACTGTTCTCATCGCTCAGGTGAACCTCCACACGAGTGATGTGCTCGTTGAAGCGGCTCAGGGACTGCTCTATTACACTGCTGATATGGGCGGCCAGCGCCTCGCGACCGTCTATATTTCGATCAGTGTTGATTTGAATCTGCATGGTGTTCTCCCTTGTATGTTATCTAAATCATTTGATTGCAGTCATGCCATTATAACTGACTTCACCTTGTTTATCCTGCCTCCACCCGCCTCCCAATGCCTTGACCAGCAGAACGCTGGCGGTGAGTCTTCGACCTGCAAGCGCCAGGGCGGTTCGTTCGTTTGCCAGAACGGCCGTTTGAGCGACAAGAACATTGAGATAGGCAACTGTTCCGACCTGATACTGATTGGCGGTGATCTCAAAAGCCTGTTGTGACGCCTTTACCGCTTGATCCTGGATCATTGTCTCTTCTTCCAGTATGCGCAACGTCGCCAGATTGTCTTCAACCTCCTGAAAGCCTGTCAGCACCGTCTCCCGGTATGTGGCCACCGTGGCATCATAAACCGCCTGGGCCTCATCGACCTGGGCGCTCCGCAGGCCACCGTCAAAAACGGTCTGCGCCAGGGCAGTGCCGAGTGACCATACCCGGTTGGGCCAGGTGAGCCAGTTTGAAAACGATGATGCAGCGAATCCGGCTGTAGAACTCAATGTGATCGATGGGAAATAGGCCGCTTTGGCGATGCCTATTTTGGCATTGGCCTCTGCTACGCGCCGTTCGGCCGCCGCAATGTCGGGCCTGCGCTCCAGTAGTTCGGACGGCAGGCTGGACGGGATCCGTGGCGGAATGATGTCCCTGGGGACAGGCTGCAGGGAAAACTGCGCCGGTGATTTGCCGATCAGCAGGGCAATGGCATGCTCCAGCTGGGCCCGTTGCACGCCCAGGTCCATGGCCTGCACCTGGGTTGTCCTGAGTTGTGTTTCCGCCATGAGTACATCCGTCCGGGATACAACCCCCTCGTCATAGCGGCTTTTAGTCAGGTCCAGGAGTTGCTGAAAGGAAGAGACCGTTGCTTCGAACATCTGCTTCTGAGCATCGACTGTTTGCAGTTGGAAATAGTTCAGGGCCAGTTCCGCCTGGGCACTCAGACGGAGTGATTCCAAATCTGCCGCGCTGGCCTGGGCGCCCGATAGGCTGGCCTCGACACTGCGTCTGACTCTTCCCCAGATATCAAGCTCCCAGGAGGCTTCGGCGGAGAGCAGGAAATTAGTGGAAATGTTGCCTGAACCAGCCGAACTCTTGCTGGCGCTGCGGGCGCGGGTCACCGAAGCGCCGGCGTCCACCTGCGGGAAATAGCCGGAACGGGCCGCTCGCACCAGTATTTTGGCCTGACGGAAGTTTGCTTCGGCTGCTATCAGGTTCTGATTCGACACCGCCACCTGTTCTTCCAATTCGTTCAGCCGGGAGTCATTAAAAATCCGCCACCAGGCTCCACGATCGACATCGTCCAGCGGCTGTGCAACTTTCCAGGGATCACTCTCCTTGAATTCTGCCGGCACATCTGCTGTCGGTTTGACATAGTCAGGGCCGACACTGCAGGCGCTTATCAGCGTTGTTGCAGCAATTGTCAGTAAGAATTTCACTTTCGCCATACGGGTCTCCAAAAATCCTAATCCCGGGCCAGCGCCTCTATCGGGTCGAGTTGCGCGGCTTTTCTGGCCGGAAGATAACCAAAAATGATGCCGGTCAGAAAAGCGCACATGAAGGCGATGATAATCGGCGCAATCGTGAATATCACGCGCCACCCTGCAATAGCCGAGGTTATTACCCCCCCGCCGACACCGACGATGATACCCGCCAGGCCGCCGATGAAACAGACCATCACGGCTTCGGTAAGAAACTGAAACATCACATCGTAGCTGCGCGCGCCAATCGCCATGCGGATGCCGATTTCGCGTGTCCTTTCGGTGACTGACACCAGCATGATGTTCATCACGCCAATGCCGCCGACAACGAGAGAAATAACGGCAATTGCTGCCAGCAGATAGGTGAGGGTGTTCTGCGTTTCATTGGCGGTGGCAATGGTTTCGGCCATATTCCGAATGTTAAAGTCTTCCTTGTGATGGCGCTTGATCAACAGCGCATGCAGTCCGACCTGTACCACTGACATATCAGCGTCCGGCTTTACTCTCACAATAATACTGTTAAAAAAACGGCGTCCGAAGATGCGCGCACCTGCCGTTGTGTAGGGCAGCCAGGCGGAGTTGTCCATATCGTCTCCCCGCGGGCTCAAACCCTTGCTGCTCAGGACGCCGATGACCAGGAAAGGCGCGTTGCCGATCAGCACATACTGTCCCAGCGGTTTAGTGCCTACCGGAAACAGGTTCTTTGCCACGGTCTGGCCGAGCACTACCACCTGGGCATAGCGCTTGACGTGTTCCGCCGAGAAGAACACCCCGGCCTGCGGCGGCCAGTCATGCACCTGCGGAAAATCTTCGCCGGTTCCGACCGCTGTGACCATCAAATCCTGATCGCCGAAGCGCAAAAGCGAGGACAGCTCCGTTTCAGGAACCGCCAGGGCCACACCGGCCAGATTGTCGATGAATGTCATGTCTTCCGGCAGGAAAGTCGTTACAATCCCGCCCGAGGCGTGCATCTTCGGCGGTCCCCGCCTGATCGTCAACAGATCGGTGCCCATGGCCTGGATACGCTCAAGGACATCCTGCTTCGCACCGTTGCCGATAGCCATCAATGCGACCACCGAAGCGACGCCGATTATGATGCCGAGCATGGTCAACATGGTTCTCATCCGGTTGTTCAAGAGAGACCGCATCGCCATCTTCAGCGATTCGCCCAGGACCGCCACACCCGGCTTGATCTCCTTGTTCGTTTTGACACCCTGCGCCTGGTGGTCAACCTTGCCTTTCTGCTGCTCGTCCGATGTTATCCGTCCATCCGTAATGTGCACGATACGCTGCGCGTAAGCTGCGATGTTGCTGTCGTGGGTCACCAGAATTATCGTGTGTCCTTGACCGTTCAGCTTTTCCAGGATGGCCATGACCTCTTTGCCACCCTTGCTGTCCAGCGCACCTGTCGGTTCATCGGCCAGGATCACCGGCCCGCCGTTCATGAGAGCACGGGCAATACTGACGCGCTGTTGCTGACCGCCGGAGAGCTGGCTGGGGTGGTGTTGCAGTCGGTCACTCAGCCCGAGTTCCCGCAATAATTCACTGGCGTGCTCCTCCCGCCGGGATTTGGCCATGCCGCGATACACGGCCGGTACTTCGGCATTTTCCACGGCGCTGAGATCTGACATCAGATTGTAGCGCTGGAAGATGAAGCCGAAGGTGTCACGCCGCAGTGCCGCCAACGCATCTCCGTCCAGAGAGGCTACTTCGACGCCGCGGATTTTATAGACGCCGCTGGTCGGTTTGTCGAGACAGCCGATGATGTTCATGAGTGTGGACTTGCCCGAACCGGACGCGCCCATGATGGCAACGAATTCGCCACTCATGATCGTCAGGCTCACATCCGTCAGCACCGTCAACGGCTCGCCACCCGTTGTATAGGTCCGGCTGACAGAATCCATTTCGAGCAATGGTGGCGACATCACGGACCCTTTCGAGAACTCAACGCGCTTTTGGACTTGCCCTTGGTTGTGATTTCGCCGATCACGACCCGTTCCTTTTCCTTGAGATCGCCCGTTACTTCGGCTGAAATTTCGCTCTTGATTCCGATTTTGATGGTGCGTTGCTCGATGCTGTTATTGTCTTTCAGCACCCGCACCTTGATTGTAGCGCCTTCCGCCGCATTGCCGATGGCGGCTGCCGGAATCAGCAAAACTCCCTTTGCCTGGGCCAATACGATAAAGACCTGAGCCGTCATTTGAATCTTCAATACACGTTCCGGATTCGGAATATCAAACAGCACATCGTAGAAGACCACGTTGTTTATGAGTTCCGGAGTCGGGAGAATCTGCCTGACCGCACCGTTCCAGCGCCGGGGTTCGCCAAGTATCGTGAAATAGACTTTCTGGCCCGGTTTGACGCGGACTATGTCTGCTTCCGAGACCTGCGCCCAGACTGTCACCGTGCTGATGTCGGCAATCCGCAGGATATTCGGCGCCGATTGGTTGGCGTTGAGTGTCTGTCCTTCCAGAAGGGTTATGGAAACGACTTCACCGGACATCGGCGCCATGATTTTGGTATAACCCAGATTGGCCTTGGCGGTGTCTACCGCTGCCGTGGCCTGCTTTATCTGGGCCGCAAGCGAAGCTACTTCGGCAAGAGCGACGTCGAAATCGGCCCTGGTGATGTCACGGTCACTGGTAGAGACAGATCCGTTACCCTGTGCGAAGAGTTTCTCGTTGCGGGTGCGCTGCACCCTGGCCAGTACAAGTTGCGCCTCTTTAACGGAGCGCTGTGCGACCATATTCTCCAGGGTCGCGTTGGATGCAGTAAGAGCCGAGTCCGCCAGAACCGGGTCGATTTCCGCCAGTAACTGGCCCTTTTCAACCTGGTCGCCCCGCTTGAACTTGAGCGATTTAAGGTTGCCGGAGGTTTGGGCGCCGACATCGACATACTTGATGGGCTGCACGATGCCGGCCGCAACAACGGTGCTTTCAATGTCGCCGCGAACGACTTCGGCAGAGGTGTAAAGTACCTTGGGTTTGCCAAACAGCCAGTGATACCCGAATGTGCCTGCAACGGCGATAAGCAGTGCCAGGATCAGCCAGATAACGCGGTATTTCATGAGAACTCTGAATCTGGAAGGGTGATCTCCCGGAGGCGTTGCAGACTCACCACTGGTTGACACTTCGGATTTGTCTTCCGTGGTGCTGTTTGTAGGCTCCATTTTTCACCTGATTCCTTTAGATCTACAGTTGACTCATAAACGCGGATTGTCAGCCGGTTCATTGACCCAGTATCCCTGGCGATTGTAGTGATCATGCAGCATGTTCTCGTAATCCCGCGTCAAAAGAGACTCCTCATCGTATTCCGGTGACTGCTTGATGGCCTCAAGGGGGAGATTGACGAATACTTTCGCCTCGCTCCAGCTGACGCGCTCGATCCATTGCGGAGGAATCAGAACCTTTCTACCGGGCCACCAGTTTCGTGTATCGATAACCATGTAACGAATCGCCCAGGTTTCGTCATCGATGATAAAGTCCTCGACGTGACCGATCTCCCCGTCTGCGGCCTGGATGTGATAGCCGTTCACTTCATTACTGCTCCGCAAATGTGGATCCCAGGCTTTCTCGTCCCGGCCTGGTTCTGTCTCTGCTACAGTGTCAGGCACAATATAAGGAGTAAAACCCCAGATATAGGTGCTGTCCCAATATGTCGGCCAGCCGTAATGTCCGTAATAATCCACTTCGAATTGAAGCGAAACGGGCTTGTCACTGCCCAGGGGGGGACTGTCCTCAATCTGTTTTTTGGTCAGATTGACGGCGATGAGCTGTTCCTCCATCTTCACGTTGACCAGCGCATATGGAGAGATCAACACCTGTCTCTCCGTAAGCCAGTCTCCCGTATCCGCGACCAGATAGCGAATCTTCCAGTGCCGGTCATCGAAGTAGAATTCTTTGACCTTGCCTATTTTACCGTTCAGGCTTTCCAGGGTGTAACCTTCCAGGGTCTTTACTCTGCTTAACATATCAGGATTCCTTTCGTTTCGGGCCTTGAGTGACAACTGCGCAACCATAGTTTTCTGCTACTCAGCGCTCAGATATTCCAGCGTAATGGTGACTGTACGGTTAAAATTACGAGCTTCCGGAGACAGGTTGTCGAACAGCGGACTGTCAGGACCGACCCCCGAATAACGGATACGATCACCAAGGGCATCGCCAAAGCCGGCCGACAGCAGCTTGTTTACAGCCAGAGCCCTGCGCTCGGAGAGTTTTTGATTGTACTGTTCCGTACCGATGGTGTCGGTGTGGCCGACGATCTCGACAGTAGCCTGGGGCAGTGTCTTGATGCGGGTCACGATCGTGTTGACAATATTCTGATTAGGGATGTCAATCGTTTCCTTGTCGAAATCGAACAGAACCAGAGCGTATTTTTCCTGAACCCGCAGATTCTTTTTTTGTGCGAGCAACTGACTGGTCGAGATGAAATCGATTTTTACCGGATCAGAAGTAAGCACCATGCTTTGCCCCTTGATGCCCTTTAACTCCACCTTCACCGTGATATCGCCACCAGAGGCCAGGGCCTTTAGGTCTTTGTATATCAACGGGATACGGATCTCCTTGGCTGGTGTACTCTTGCCGGCCAGACCGGCCAGGGTTCCCGAAACATTGGAAACGGTTATATTCCAACTCGCAATGCCGTACGGTGCAACTATGTCTGTCCGCAGCGTAAGTGTAGACTCATCGATCTTGGTGGAAAGATAGGTACTACGAATCGGAGCAAGGATCGCCGGGTCCGAAGATACAATCTCAACCCTGCGGTTCTCCGCCTGTCCTTCCTTGAGCTTAATAGAACTCGGCTTTGCCGGCAGGTTGCGCGCCTCTATCGTCATCCGCTCGGGAGCAATGCTCCAGATCGTTTTCAGGTAATCCCTTACCGCTTCTGCACGTATGGTGGAAAGCTTCTTATTCCCCTTCTCATTGCCGGTGTTGTCATTGCAACCGATCAGCGTGATCTTCGATTCGGGTTTGTCGGTCAGGCGTTTGCCGATGATATTCAGATCCTGATAGTATTTTTCGAGTGTACCGGTGAACTTATGTTCTTCGAAGCCTGCAGTTTCGCCCGGACTGATGAAACGCACGTATCGGGGTAGAATTTCGCCGGCACCTTTGGCAAAATAGATGTGGGCAAGCATTGGTGAATAATCAATGGTTTTGACTTCTTCGATCATCAACCTGGCTGGAGCCACGGTCAGGCTGGCCCGTGTCTGAACATACTTGACATTGACCGGTGCGGCGGTCAATGTCAGTTTCTGTCCAATACTATCTTCCAGCTCCATCCTCACTGCAAGGTTGCCGTTTGCGGCAAGTGTCGGCAGATCATTAGTCGGCAGAGTGATTCCAAGTTCAGCTGCAGGTGCACCTTCGCCAGCCAGTTCGGCAACGTTTTCCTTGGTATTGCTGACAACCGCTTTCCAACGTGCAATCCCGTAAGCCGAATCGACTACCGGACGCAGCGTCATCGTTGTCTCATTAATCCTGGTTGAGGGTGAAGTGGAACCCATGATCTTGACTTCATCGATGGTCAGGCTTGTTGGAGTAACAGACAATGTGCCGGTAATGGGGAACTGATAATTGACTACGTAATAATAGAGCATTTTTGAGGCAACACTCTGGAATATTGAAACTAGTTTCGAATCGGACGTTGCCTTCCAGATCTGCCCGCGGTTCTGGAGGGTAAACTTGGTCATGAACTTGTCTGTAGATGTGTTCTTCATGTAATCGATAGCATAGGCATAGAAGCCTTTGACCTCTTGAGCCGACTTGGAGACAACCTCGCTCTTGAATGCGCTGTTCAGGTCTTCCCCGTCGGAAAAGACCACCATGAATCTTGGTTCAGTGGCCGGCATTTTTTTCAAGAGCTCAAGCCCGGCAAACATCCCCTCGTAAAGAAAGGTCTTCGATGTAATACCTTCTCCGTAAGCCTTTGCCGTAAACTCCCTGAGTTCAGCCGGCTGGTTCGATTTGAATGTCTGCAAATGCAGTTCACGCCCCCCTAAATTGACAGTTTTTTTGTTGTCGAAGACAACAATCTGCACATCGTCGGCCGGTCGGACGGTTTTCAACAGCTCGTCTACTCCTGTAAGAAGTGACTTGATTGCCTTGCGTTCTTCCATCGAGAACGAATTGTCCAAAATCAGGACAATATGCCGGGGAACGTCCTGGTTTTCGGAGAAAGGCTGCACCGAGGTGACTACCCCCTTCCGGCCGTATTGAGTCGCGGAAAAATCAACGGCCTTCAACCCGAAAATCGGCTTTTTCCGAGAATCGACAACGCTCACCAGCGCCTTGCCTTCCTTGATAACCTGATCGATTGTCACTTTTGCGCCTTTTTGGGCGACACCGATCTTCAAATTGGATTTTTCGGCTGCGAACGCCACTCCGCATACCAACAGTGCAATCAGCACTAAACAGATTCGCTTGATCAACATGATTTCATTCTCCTTTTTTGGTTAAAGTCAGTAATCCAACGGCTTATAGCCTCTCCACCGCCAGGCGTGTCTGTTCAACGATCTCGGCCGGTTCTTCGAAGCGAAACCGCAATGGTTCTCCGAAGGTTACCGTTACCTTGCCCTGCTTGGGAAAGCTCGCTTCGTGGGGAAGAACCTGATCGGTTCCGCCGATCCTGATCGGTACCACCGGAATTCCCAGCTCCTTGACCATGATGCCCAGTCCCAGCTGGAAGGGCTGCATTTTGCCGTCCCTGGCGTGTCCTCCTTCCGGGAAGATCAGGATGTTGACGCCGGCATCGGTCAGCCTGCCCATGAATTTGAGCGAACCTCCGAATCCCTGCGACTGGGGCAGGGGGAAAAGGTTGAACAGTACACTGGCGTACTCATAGCTCAAGCGTCTCAAGATCCGCTCCAGCCCATGGTAGTCATTGAAGAAGAACTCTTCCCAGGCCGCGCTGGCGGTTCTGTAGCGGATCTCTGGAGGGAGCGCAAACATGACGGCGGGCTGGTCCAGGTAACTTAAGTGATTGGCCACGAAAATGACCGGACCGGCCAGCTTCTCCAGATTGCCGGTTCCATGCAGCTCGAGTGTGGCGAAACGGCGAAACAGCGGGGTGTGAAATACGGTATCCCAGGCCCGGCGCACCCCGCTGAAGAAGTTGTTGTTGGTCCAGAAGCGGAAATGGTCGTGCCGGGTCAGCTTTTCCCGTTTCGTGATGATCTGGCGCAGGTCCGAGACTTTCGTCTGCGGCCCGATCTGCGAGTCGTCGATGTCCAGGCGGTATTCCTGCTCCAGGAAGCTGACCAGTTCCAGGCGGTCGATGGAGGTAAGGCCCAGATCGGTTACCAGCAGGGATTCCTCGCGAATCCCGGCGGCGCTGACGCCGGTCACCCTGGCGATCAGGTTGAGCAGGCTGTCCCGGTTGACGCTGCTGTCGTCTGCGGCCGGTCCCTTTTTCAGCTCCTCCTTGACCGTGAACTTCTTGATCTTGAGCGTTGTGGTCTTGGGAAATTCCGGCTCGTTCCAGAGTGTGAAGCCGGTAATCCGGTGCAGCGCATCCAGGCTGCTGTTTGCCTGGCTGATGATCTCATCGGGAGCCTTGCCGCTTCCATCCAGGATCAGCACGGCATGCACCTCTTCCCCTCCGCCCTTGTCGAGGCCGATCACGCACGATTCCTTTACCCCGGCGACCCTGTTCAGCACCGCTTCCAGCTCGTCGGGATAGACGTTGATCCCCGAACCGGTCACGATCAGATCTTTCTCGCGCCCCTTGATGGCCAGCCAGCCGTCGCTGTCCAGCTCTCCCAGGTCGCCGGTGCGGAACCAGCCCTCACTGGTGAAGGCGTCGCGACTGGCCTGCTCGTTCTCATAGTAGCCGGGAAAAACGTTGTCCCCTCGTACCAGAATCTCTTTATTTTCAATCTTCAGCTGGACCCCCGGCATGGGCGGGCCGACCGAACCGGCCACCTGCCGGTCGATGGTGTTGACGCAGAGCACGGGCGAGGTTTCGGTGAGTCCATACCCCTCCAGGACCGTGAATCCCATGCTGCTCCAGAAGTTGAAAACCTCCTGATCCAGCGGGGCGCCGCCCGAAACGAAGGCGGTGAAATTTGGGCCGAACTTTCTCTGTACCGGTAAAAACAGGCTCCGGCGCATCTCTTTCGGGAGCCTTGCCGCGAACCGCGTCATCCACCGGAACAGACCGGAGAGATGCTTTTCATCAAGTTCCCGCTCGATGGTGGTTTTGAGCAGTTGCATCAGGCGCGGAACGGACATGATGATGTAGATGTCCTCCTCGCCCAGTGCCTCCATGATCGCGGATGGCTTCAGTGTGCGCGGATACACTATGGCCGCGCCACGGTAGAGCGGAGTAAAAAATCCGCCCATCTGTTCGAACATGTGGGACAGGGGCAGCAGCGAGAGGAAATTGAACCCGGGTGTGATGATCGGCACCGCCCGGTTGATCTGGGTCAGGTTGGCGATCAGGTTCCGGTGGGTCAGGATGACCCCTTTGGGATTTCCGGTGGTGCCGGAGGTGTAGATCAGCTGTGCCGTATCTTCCGGTGCTGCCGGGGCAGGTCCGCTTGCCGGCTGAACGTCTTCCAAAAGGTACTGAAGGTCTTCCAGCAGTATCGAATCGGCTACGGTCATCCGCTCCGGTTTGAAGCGGCTCTGCAAAACTGTTTTAGCCCTTGTCAGGTTGCGGATCGAATCGGCGCGCGCCTGATCGGACATGAAGTCCACCGGCACCGCGATTGCACCGCGGATGATGATGCCCCAATAGGCTATCGCCCACCAGGAGGAGTTTGGTCCCCAGATCAGCACCCGGTCCCCGGCCTCGACACCTCTTTGCGCCAGAAGGCTGGCCATTTTCAGGGCCAGACCGTGAAATTCCCGGTAGGAAACCACCAGACGGCGTACGCCGGTGCGG
>Ga0154448_1073_pt1 | contig 24066 bp, 29 predicted proteins | sample RifGroC2_FD_105641 | JGI IMG/M metagenome (GOLD analysis project Ga0154448, IMG submission 105641) | Geobacteraceae bacterium GWC2_55_20
AGTTTACATGCATATTTTAAAAAACAGTTTTATACTCTTGACAATTGGCGTATCATGCTATAAACGCTTGGGTTAGTGAAATTTTTCACATGCTTTTATCGGAAAAAGAGATGATTCACAACCGACGGGAAGGCGAGGGCGTCCCCCGCGGATAACACCACACCAACTGAGGAGACCGGAACAGATGAAAACGAACACCCTGGTAGTACTGGAAAAAGGTAACGATTGTGCATTCGAGGGGCCGCTGGCAGCCTGCTGCGTGGCATCCCTCATTCCGCTGATGTAATCGATTCCGTTTACAGGTTCAAAAAAAGGGGGAGCGATCCCCCTTTTTTTGTGTCATTCGAAGAATCAAAATCAAATTCCCCTCGTTCCCCCTTTCGTAACCCTGATAAACAGGATGTTTGAAATCCAATCCCGGAGGCCCGAATGCAGCTGTCCAACTATCTCAAGATCTACCCCTGCCCGGACCAGCCCGGCATGAACCTGGTCTACTCCACCCTGCGCTCGGCGGTGGTGCTGCTACCGGACGAGCTGCTGCAGGCGGCCCGGAACGGCGCGCTGCCCGACCAGGAGCGCGACATCCTGGCCCAGCTCGACATCCTAACCCCGGACCGGGCCGCCGAGCGCCAGCGGCTGCGCACGATCTTCGATACCCCCCGTGCCAATACCCCCTTCAGCGCCGTGGTGGTGCTCAACCTGGACTGCAACCTGGCCTGCCACTACTGCTACGAGGACGCTTTTCGCGGCCAGCACTACATGAGCGCCGCCACCGCCGCGCTGCTGGTGGAAACCATCCACCGCGAGCGGATTGAAAAGGGTCAGCCGCAGCGGCTGACCTTCTACGGCGGCGAGCCGCTGCTCTCCCTCGACCTGATCCGGACCATCGCCCGGCCGCTGGGCCAGGCCGCCCGCGAGCGCGGGGTGGCTTTCGGCTTCTCGCTGGTCACCAACGGCACGTTGCTGAACCGCGCCTGCGTCGAGGAACTGCTCCCACTGGGGCTGACCGGGGCCAAGGTTACCATCGACGGGCCACGGGAGCTGCACGACAGCAGCCGCCCCTTTGTCTCCGGGCTGGGGAGCTACGAGGCGATCCTGCGCAACGTGCTCGATATCCACGAGATAGTGCCGCTGCAGCTGGGGGGCAACTATACCCGCGAAAACTACCGCGAATTCCCGCGCATGCTGGACGACCTGCTGACCCGCGGCATCGATCCGGCCCGGGTCGGCACGATGCTCTTCGCCCCGGTGATACCCAAATCGGGCCAGCGGGTGCTGTCCGACTTCAACACCGGCTGCACCTGCTCCTATGAGCCGTGGCTGATGGAGGCCGGACTCTGGCTGCGCCAGGAGGCCCTAAAACGGGGCTTCCCGGCCCCCAGGCCGAAGCTGTCGGCCTGCATGGTCGAGCTGGAGAATGAGCTGGTAATCAACCACGACGGCTCGCTCTACAAATGCCCGGCCTTCATGGCCTACCCGGAACTTCGCATCGGTTCATTGGCCGAGGGGATCGTCGATTTCCGCACGTCACACAACCTGGACCTCTGGAAAAAAGACGAGTGCCTGGAGTGCGCCTACCTGCCGATCTGCTTCGGAGGCTGCCGCCAGTTGACGCTGCTGCGCAACGGGAAAATTGACGAAGTGGACTGCCGCAGGGAGTATTACGATACGGTGCTGGAGCGCCTGGTCAGGCAGGACCTGGAGTACCAGGGGACAAAGCCCGCCGGGGAGCCGGACAAAGTGTGATTCGCTTTCCTGATTCGTTCCAATCTGCGGCTCTCACGTTCCTCCCCCTTCAAGGGGGAGGTTAGGAGGGGGATGGGGTGTCTGGTAAAAACTACGGATACACCCGCTTGGCTATTCTCACCATTTCATCCGGAAGGTTGATCTTCATCCGCCGGGCCGTGGCCGTGTTCAGGTAGATATCGAATTTTCGCGGCGGCGAGGGGGGGAACTGACCGATATCGACCCCCTTCAGCGCCTTGGCGGCGGCGGAGCCGATCAGGCGCCCCACGTTGACCATGTCCACCACCAGCGCCACCAGCGCCCCCTCCTTGACATTACGCTCCGAAACCCCCAACAGCGGAATCCCCTTGCGGAACGACAGCAGGTAGGCCTCGTCCAGCGCGGCCGTGGTCAGCACCGCACTGTCCGGCAGAAGCAGGATCGCGTCCGCATCCTCCAGCCGGCGGATGGCGCTGACAAACTCGGCGGTGTTGCGGACCGTGTAGTAGACCGGTTGCGGCGCATCGCCCCGGCTCAGGAGGCTGAGCTGGTCGCGGCTCCCCACCACAGCGAACTGCCGGATCGAATGCAGGTGCTTCCGGATCAGCTCAGTGTACTCCCTGACCGGAGTGGCCAGGTAGAAGCCGGTGGTGTTGGGCCGGCTGATGGCGGGGGGAGTAACCACCATGTCGAAGATGACCGGGATGCTGCTGGGCAGCATCAGCGCCTCGGTCAGCGCTTCCTTCCCCAGTGCCACCACCACCCGCGCCCCTTCGCGCTCCAGTGCGCTGTTCAGCCCGCGTTTGGCCTCTTCCGGAGAGATGATTTTCAGCGAACTTCCCAGGCTCTTCCTGATGCCGGAGATGATCTCGGTGGCCGGCCTGAGCTGGGTATCGGCCACCACCAGCACCTCGGCGGCCAGTGAAGGGGTGGGGATAAAAGCATTAGTAAAAAGAACCGTTGCCACCAGGAAAAATATCAAACGTCTGGGCATTGTCGTTACTGCTCTTTCTGTATCGTGATCGATAATATTGAATGTAATCGCTTGAGTATGCTCCGAGAGGCACCATTGCCTCCCGGAGTCTGAACGGCTAGAACCTGAACTTGAGCCCACCCTCGACCCAGCGCCCTGGGTTGGGGTAGATAGAAGCCGTGTAACGGTCGCCGCTGAACAGGTTATGGATGGTCAGGAAACTCTCCAGGGTGGTCTTGGCGCTGGTCTGGAACTTCTTGGTGGCGGTCAGGTCCCAGATGAAGGTGTCGTAGTACGGGTCCGCATAAGCCGGCATGGTGGGGGCGAAGTCCCACCAGACGTAGTTGCCGGACAGCAGCATGCTGAACGAGCGGCGGTCGTCGTACTTGATACCCGCCAGCCAGGAGTAGGTGTCCCAGTTGTTGCTGGCCCGGTCGGACGGGATCGTGCCGGCCTTGGTATGGACATAGGAGTGCCCCAGCTTGAGCGACAGGTTGTAGTAAGGCACGCTCTCAGCCTCCAGCTCGTACCCCTGACGGGTCACGTCGCCGCCGTTGACCATCTGCTTGTAGGGAGGATTGGCGGCAATGGCCTCGGTTGACATGGCCTTGGTGGTCTCGTGACGGAAGAGGGTTGCCTTCAGGTTGACCAGCTCGGCCAGGCCGGACTCGAACCCCAGCTGATAGGACCAGCCGTATTCGGCTGTGAGCTGTGGATTTGGGAGGAAGAACAACCCCTGTGCCTTGGTATAGCTCAAGGGGGGCGAGGTAAAGCCGCGCGCCGCCGAGGCGCGCACCACGCTATGCTCGCCCAGCTCCCAGGTCAGCCCCAGGCTGGGGCTGACGAAGTAGCCGGTGATGCTGTCGTGGTCCAGGCGCACGCCCGGTGTCAACGCCAGCGGACCGAACTCGACCGTGTCGTTGGCGAACAGCGCCCAGCGGTCGATGGTGGGAGAGACTGTCAGCGTGGCCGGCACACCGAAGGACTGGTAGAGCGGCCCGGCGTTGGTGGTCTGGTCCAGGGCGCCGTGGCTGGCCTCCCCCCCCAGGGTCAGGGTCTGGATGCCGCTGGTCCAGGTGGCGCACAGGTTGCCGCCGATGGTCTCCTCGTCGTAGATGTTCTGCTTGAACAGCGAACCGTCGGACAGGAAATGTACCGGTAAATCGACATGGGACTTGAAGAAGTGCACCCCGCCCCGCAGGGTCAGCTCGGGGGTGGCGCGGTACTCGATGTTGCCGGTCAGGAACAGGTTACGTTGAATAGTCCTGGCGCTGATGCCGATGGCCGGCACCTCACCCGCGTTCTGTTCCGGGTTGCTGTAGCCGGCCGTCAGGGTGATGTCCAGGTCGCGGTTGGGGGTCAGCAGCAGCTTGCCGAACAGGCTGTTGCGGCGGTAGTCGCGGTTGTTGCGCAGCCCCTCCGAGGCCTGCTGCCCGGCATAGAGGTAGTAGCCCAGCGGGCCGTTCTTGCCGGTCAGTTCGGCCGCCGTGTCGCGGGAATTCCCCTCGCCGAAGGAGCCGCTGAGCATGCCCCCCGGCAGCGCCTTGTCGCCGGTGCTGCGGGTGATGATGTTGATCACACCCCCCAGCGCCGAGCCCCAGGCCGAGGAGGCAGCGCCCTTGATGATCTCGATCCGCTCCACGATCCTGAGCGGAATGAAGCTGGTGTCGGCGTTGCCTCCTGCCAGGAAGTTGACCGGCATGCCGTCCAGCAGCACGGTCACGTGGCGGTCCTCGGAACCCTGGATGTGCAGCAGCGAGGGCGAGTTGTAATCGTTGATCGAAAAATCCACGAAGAGTCCCGGTACCCGCGCCAGTACCTCGTTGATGCTGTTGGCGTTCATCGCCTCGATCTCTTTGGCGGTGATCACGGTCATGTTCTCGGCCACCTGGGTCAGCGGCTTTTCGCTGCGGGTGGCGGTCTGCACGTACAGCTCCTTCTCCTCCCAGAACAGCAGCAGTTCCTCTTCGGAAGGAGTGTTCATGGCGACCTGCAGCCGCTCGGCCGCTCCGGCCCGGGGCGCACAGAACAGCGCCGCGCCCAGCAGCGTCGTCGCCAGCAGCTTCGTGATCCACCTGTTGTCTTGTTTTATCATCGTTTGCCTCCACGGCTGCTAACAAAATCAGGCTCGTATACTACTGAATTATCGCCTGTTGTCAACAGCAGGTGATCATGTTTAATCAGATCAATGATTTTGCATATCAAACCAGCCATTATTTCAATCCGTATTTGTATAAATCGGATAATAACCGGTAAAACATATTGACATTCATATGTCTGCATTATATTTTGTGCATATACACAAAGCTTGGAAAGAAGAGGCATAACACCATGGAAATGAAAATAACCTTCCCGGGCGGTAAAAGGGTTGACGCGGAACTGAACAACAGGGTCATCAGCACCGACCAGCCGCCGGGTGGCGGCGGAGAAGGTTCGGCGCCGGCCCCATACGACTATTTTCTGGCCTCGCTGGGCACCTGCGCCGGAATCTATGTGCTTAGTTTCTGCCAGGAGCGGGGCATCAGCACCGAGGGGCTGGCGCTAACCCAGCGGATGGAGTTTGCCGTCGATGGTGGCAAGAGCCGGCTGGCAAAAGTGGATCTTGAGATTACCCTGCCATCTGGTTTCCCGGTCAAATATCATAACGCGATCATCAAGTCAGCGGAACTCTGCTCTGTTAAAAAAGCGTTGATGAATCCGCCGGACTTTGAAATATCCATCCAGGACACAACAAACAAACAAATGAACATAAACGGCAATTAACCGCCGATAAAAACGGATGCACGCCGAGAAAACCAAGACTGACATCCATAAAGTTTATCGTCTTATGGGTTAAATCAGTATTTTGTTCAAGCTTTTGATTTCTCGCTTAGAAGCGCCTACTTCTGGCGGCGTGTATCGGCGTTCATCGGCGGTAAATTGCTTTTTCTAGGTTCAATAACATCAATCAGCTTAAAGCCGGAGGAGGCACCCATGAATAGCGCAATACTGTATCGGACACAAACGACCAAGAACCTGAGAGAATTCGTTCATGCCCTGGCTGCCGCCGGCCAGAAACGCGGATTCGTCATCCACAACGAAAGCACTATGGAGATGGCCCATACCTTCGGCAAGCATGGAGTCAAGGTTGGAGCCGGCTTCGACCTGCACATGATCCAGATCTGCAAACCCGAAAAAGCCGCCGCCAGCCTTTCGCAAAACCCGGAGCGGGCGGCGCTGATGCCCAAGTTCATTACAACCTTTACCAGCAACGGCATGACCGAAATCCGCATGCTGCGCTACGGCCGGACCATGATCGAAGCGCTGGTGGAGGATGACCCGGAGTTTGCCTCCTCCCTGGAAGAGAGCTATAACGCGATCCGGTCTATGATCGAAGAGTCGCTCTGACATGTGGCGCATACTTATCGCCATCAACAAGAACCTGGTGCTGGCAATTCCGGCCACGATGCTGGCCGGTTTCGTCTGCGGCCTGCTGGTTGATCCTGCTTTCATGAAAAGCCTGATCATACCGTTTACCTTTTTGATGGTCTACCCGATGATGGTGACCCTCAAGATCCGTTCAGTGCTGGAAGGTGGCGATACGCGGGCGCAGCTGATGACCCAGGCGATCAATTTCCTGGTGATTCCCTTTGTCGCCTACGGCATCGGCAGGATTTTCTTTGCCGAGCGCCCGTTTCTGGCGCTGGGACTGCTGTTGGCATCGCTGGTGCCGACCAGCGGCATGACCATTTCCTGGACCGGTTTCGCCAAGGGCAACCTGGCGGCGGCGGTCAAGATGACCGTGGTGGGCCTGATTCTGGGCTCACTGCTGACCCCGTTATATATCCGCTTCCTGATGGGAGCCCAGGTTGATGTGGACATGGTCTCTGTGATGAAGCAGATCCTGGTGGTAGTCTTCCTGCCGATGCTGGCCGGCTACGCCACCCAGCGCTGGGCCCTGAAGCGCTATGGACAGAAAGTATTCCAGGAGCAGATAGCCCCGCGCTTTCCGGGGCTCTCAACCATCGGCGTGCTGGGCATAGTCTTCATCGCGATCGCGCTCAAGGCCCGCAGCGTGGCCGACAGCCCCGCACTGCTGATTACGATCCTGATACCGTTGTTGCTGCTCTACCTGTGCAACTACCTGCTCAGCACCCTGGTCGGCAAGGCGTTTCTGCCACGTGGTGACGCGATCGCGCTGGTCTACGGCACGGTAATGCGCAACCTGTCGATCGCGCTGGCGGTGGCAATGAACGCCTTCGGCAAGGCCGGCTCCGAAGCGGCGCTGGTGATCGCGCTGGCCTACATCATCCAGGTACAGTCGGCCGCCTGGTACGTGCGCCTGACCGACAAAGTCTTCGGAGCGAGGAGTGAATCATGAAAACCACCAACTGGGATCAACGCTACAGCGAACCGGGCTTTATCTACGGCACGACTCCCAACTCGTTCCTGGTTTCGGTCGTGGACAGGATACCGCCGGGCCGGGTTTTGATGCTGGCCGAAGGTGAAGGGAGAAATGCCGTTTATCTGGCTTCCCGCGGGTTTCAGATAACCGCGGTTGACGGCTCTGCCGTCGGACTGGGCAAGGCGCTTGAACTGGCGGCGGAACGCGGCGTCAGCCTGACCACAATCGTTGCCGATCTGGGCGAATTCGAGATAGAGCCGGAAAAATGGGATGCGGCCGTCTCCTGCTTTTGCCATATCCCGGCGGCCATCCGGATTCCCCTGCATCGCAAGGTCGTCCAGGGGCTCAAACCGGGAGGCGTGTTTGTGCTGGAGGCGTTCAGCAAGGAACAGATGGATTATGACACCGGCGGTCCCAAGTCTCTCGATATGCTGATGTCCGTGAAAGAGCTGCGGCAGGAACTGGACGGTCTGGATTTCATCCATGCCGCCACGCTGGTTCGGGACGTTAAGGAGGGGCGCGGGCATACCGGCCTGGCTTCGGTGGTGCAAATACTGGCCGCTAAACCTCTAACTCCCTGATTTTCAGTGAGAGATGCTCTCTACCCTGTTGATCGCGGCGGCAAAGTTTTGTGCTTATGCACAATAACCTGTTGACATTTGAAACCATCGGCATATATTCTGTGCATATACACATTAAAACTGGAGGTACACAATGAAAGTATGTTTTCCGGTAATGGAAAATCAAGGTTTGGAGAGCCGGGTATTCGGTCATTTTGGTTCCGCGCCCGGATTTGTCGTGGTGGACATGGTCACCAGCGAGGTGACGGCGATCAACAACAGCGACCAGATCCATCAGCACGGGGCCTGCAATCCGGTAGCCGGTCTTGGCGGTTACCAGGTGGATGCAATCGTGGTAGGCGGCATAGGCGGCGGTGCGCTGCATAAACTGAACAGCGCCGGGATGCGTGTTTTCAAGGCAATGGAAGGGACCGTCACGGAAAACATGGCGCTGTTCCGCACCAACGGGCTGCCGGAATACATGCCGGGCCACACCTGCGGCGGACATGGCCAAAGCCATGGCTGTTCCCACTAAGCATGACCCGTCCACGTAAACCGAGAATCTGCAACTGCCCGCACCGGGCAGGATATTCAGCTGTGTTCAAACCGGCCGGGACTCCTCTCAAGGATCTGGAGATCATCCGGCTGGCCCACGACGAACTGGAAGCGCTGTACCTGTGTGACGGCGAAGGCAAGACCCAGGAAGAGGCCGGGGTGTGCATGGGAGTGTCGCGCGGCACGGTGCAGCGCCTTCTGGCCGGAGCCCGCTGCAAGGTGGCACGGGCGCTTGCGGGCCAGAAGGCACTGGCCATCTCCGGAGATGAACCGGCAACGGATCAAGCATCCGGCCCGGCGTGAACCCGGCTGTGAGGGTACGAAAGGAATCTCACCATGAGTGAATTTTATACGGCAAAAGTGTTGGATCATGTCCACAACCCTCGCAACGTCGGCTCGCTTGAGAACGCCAACGTGGTGGTACAGGCGGGCGACCCGGGTTGTGGCGATGCGCTCGTATTTTTCATCAGGATCGAGGACGACATAATTCTCGACATCAAGTTTCTGATCAAGGGGTGCGGCGCGGCCATAGCCACCTCTTCGATAGCCACCGAGCTGGTGATGGGCAAGTCGCTCGACGAGGTTCTCAAGCTGAATGACCAGAAGATAGCCATGGCTCTGGATGGCCTGCCGGAAGAGAAAATGCACTGTTCCAACATGGCGGCCTCGGCGCTGCACGCGGCGGTACAGCAGTACCGTTCGACCATCGCCGGAGAAACCGCGCCGGTGGGGTAATATAACGACACGCCAGTTCACTCTTACCGGTTTTTTTCCGGATATTCATATCAGGAAACTTGTCCGCTGAACCGGGGATATACCATGGTTAATAAACAAAAAGATCCGGTATTATTCGACTCGACCAGCGCTATCCTGGAAAGCATCTCCGACGGCGTGTTCACCGTGGACCTGGACTGGCGGGTCACCTCTTTCAACCGTGCGGCGGAAGAGATTACCGGCATTCCCCGGAAAGAAGCTTTGGGGCGGCTCTGTTCCGAGGTGTTCAAGTCCAGTATGTGCGAGGCGGAATGCGCCCTGCAGCGGACCCTGAAGTGCGGAAAACCGGTTATCAACAAGTCCGGGTATATAATCGATTCCGAGGGGGACCGTATCCCCGTCAGCGTTTCGACCGCGGTGCTGCGTGACGGAAAGGGGAGTGTCATCGGCGGCGCCGAGACCTTCCGTGATTTGAGCGAAATCGCGGCCTTGAGGCAAGAGTTGGAAGGGCGTTTCCGTATGGGCGATCTGATCAGCCACAGCCCGGCCATGCGGCCTGTTTTTGACCTTTTGCCGGCCTTGGCGGCCAGCTCGACCACCGTCCTGATCCAGGGTGAGACCGGAACCGGCAAAGAGCTCCTGGCACGGGCGATTCACGGCATGAGCCCGAATTCGAAAAAGCCGTTTATCGCGGTCAACTGCGGCGCGCTGCCCGACACACTGCTCGAATCCGAATTGTTCGGCTACAAAAAAGGAGCGTTTACCGGCGCAATCCAGGACAAGCCCGGCCGGTTTGCGCTGGCCGGTGACGGAACCCTGTTTCTGGATGAAATCGGTGAGATCAGTCCGGCGCTTCAGGTACGGCTTCTGCGGGTGCTCCAGGAGCATGTCTACGAGCCGTTGGGCGCGACACGCTCCGAAAAAACCAACGCCCGCATTCTGGTTGCGACAAACCGCGACCTGGCCACCATGGTTAAAAAAGGTGAGTTCCGCCAGGATCTCTACTACCGCATCAATGTCATATCCCTGGAACTCCCTCCACTGAGGAAACGCAAGGAAGACATCCCGCTCCTGGTGGAACACTTTGTGGAACGATTCAACCGGATTCAGAAAAAGAACGTGACCGGATTCACACCGGGAGCGTATTCGCTGCTGATGGCCCATGACTGGCCAGGCAATGTTCGTGAACTCGAAAATGTCGTGGAACGGGCCTTCGTGCTCTGTACTTCAAAATGGGCCACTCCCGTACACCTTCCGGCGGAACTGACCGGTAGCAGGCCAGGCTTCGCGGAAACCGGCGACATCCACTCGGCAAAACGGGTTATGGAAGAGCAATCCATTCACGGCGCGCTGAAACACAACAACTTCAATCGCGCCGCCGCTGCACGCGAACTTGGTATTCACAAGACAACCCTCTACAGGAAAATGAAAGTTCTGGGTCTTCCCCTTCCCGAACAGAACGGACGTACTACTCCCCGTGCTTAACAGGTGCGTTCACGCACCCATCAGCGATCCGCATGGTTGCAATCCTGCAACCATTCCCTAACATCCACCCCCCGGACTCTCCAGCATATATTGTTTAATTACTGATAGTTGCAGCTAAATTATCGTTGCCGACCAGACCTGGCGTGTCTGTTGCTATGTATAAGATACGGAGCAACAGCATGAGAGCAGTATTTACCATATGGAACGATCGTATAGCCCCGGTCTTTGATGTGGCCGGACAGGCCATCCTGATCGAATCGGAGAACGGCTCTGCTCTATCCGAATTCCGGATGGCCCTGCCCGGCGGTACGGTCATGGAAAAAGTCGCCTTCCTGGCCGAGGCGCGTACTGACATGCTGATCTGCGGAGCGATATCACGACCGGCCCGCCTGGCGGCCAACGCCTGTTACATCGAAGTTTATTCGTTTATCGCGGGAAATGTCAGGGAGGTGATCCGGGCCTGCCTAGAAGGCCGGCTCAGGGAAAGCGCCTTTGCCATGCCGGGTTGCGGTTGCAAACAGGGTTGTCATGGACGAGCCGGACGAGGCGGCGGGAGAACCGGATGAACTGGCTCCGGATTTTTCAACGAAACATAACACCAGAAGATCAAGGGAGGTTCAAAATGCCAAGAGGAGATGGAACGGGTCCAAAAGCGATGGGGTCAATGACCGGCAGGGGTGCGGGAAATTGTGCTGGAAGCAGGAATAGAGGCAACGCAAGGGACGCTTCCGGCAGGGGCACAGCCGGTCGTGGAATGTGCAACTGGTTCAAGGCATCGGATCTGGCGGATAACTCCGCGCTGGAAACGGAAAACAGGCTCTTGATGCAACAGGCCGATGCACTGAGAAGGGAACTGGATGAAATTGACGGCAGATTGAAAGAGTTGAAGAAGAAAAATTGATACTGCCCTGGCTTAATGGAGGTACGTGATGAAAATAGCCATAACCACATCCGGCGACAACCTGGCATCACCCATGGACAGCCGTTTCGGCAGGGCGGTCAGGTTTCTGGTCTATGATACCGACACAAAGGGCCTGCTCCTGGTCGATAACTCACAAAACCTGAATGCTGCCCAGGGAGCCGGAATACAGGCGGCGCAGACGGTGGCCGAAGCCGGCGCAAACGTGGTGATTACCGGCCACTGCGGTCCCAAGGCCTTTCGTGTGCTTAAGGCGGCCGGCATCGCGGTCTATAACTGTGAAGCAGCGACGGTTCAAGAAGCGCTCGGACTGTTCGGAGAAGGCAAACTTCTGACAGCCAGCAACGCTGATGTGGAAGGACATTGGTCATGAAAGTGGTTATTGCAAGCGGAAAAGGCGGTACCGGCAAGACGACGGTTGCGGTCAACCTGGCCTGGTTTCTTGCAAATTGCGGCAGGAAAGTACAGTACATCGACTGCGATGTGGAAGAACCAAACGGCAACTTTTTCATATCGGCCCATTTTTCGAAAAGAATATCCGCTTTTGTGATGTTGCCGGTGGTTGACCAGCAAAAATGCACCTCCTGCGGCGAATGTTCCGCCAAATGCCGATTTAATGCGATCGTACGCCTGCCCGGCAATACCATGATATTTCCGGAACTATGCCATGGCTGCGGCCTGTGCCTGCTCGTCTGCCCGGCAAAAGCGATCAGCGAGGATGAACGGGAAATCGGCATAATCGAAAGCGGCATGGGCTGGGGCGGAATCAGCTTTGTGCATGGAGTTCTAAATATCGGGGAGCCGATGCCCAAACCGCTGATCCGCAAGGTCAAAGAGCAGGGGCTATCCGATCATATTCAGATTATCGATGCGCCTCCCGGAACATCCTGCTCCTTCGTCGAAACCATATCCGATGCCGATCTGGTGATACTCGTGACGGAACCGACACCTTTCGGCCTGCATGATCTCAAGATTTCAGAGGAAGTAGCCAGGGCCAGAGGCAAGTCGATCCGCGTGGTGATCAACAAGGATAACGGTACTTTCCGGCCACTGGAGAAATTTCTTGAAGATCGGCGATTGAAAATTACCGCGCGTTTGCCGGAAAACCGCAAGGTAGCCGAGGTGTATTCCAAAGGAGATATTTTACTGGAGGAACTGCCTGATTACCGCGAGCATTTTTCCTCCATTGCCGCCGAGGTTTTCAGGCAATCTGAAAACCTCGAGCATTCGCCGAATGGGGTGTTGCCATGAAGGAGATCGTGGTGGTCAGCGGAAAAGGGGGAACAGGCAAAACCTCGTTTACCGCGTGCATGGCAACCCTGTTCAAAAAGAAGGTTTTGGCCGACTGCGATGTGGATGCGGCCAATCTCAACCTGCTTCTTAATGCAGACGTAGTGGAAGAGCACAACTTTGTATCCGGCCACAAGGCCGCCATCAACAGGGATATATGCATCTCCTGCGGCGGATGCCGCGAAGTCTGCCGTTATCAAGCCATCAGTGAAGATTACCGGGTGGATGGATTTTCCTGCGAGGGTTGCGGCGCCTGCTTTTACCGTTGTCCCGCAGGCGCGGTCACTTTTGCCAAAGCGCTCTGCGGCCACTTTTTTGTGGGTAAAACCAAAAAACAGGAATACGCGGTCTTCGCGGAGTTGCTGCCCGGTGCGGAAAATTCCGGCAAACTGGTAACGGCTGTCAGGAAAAAGGCTCTGGAAATCGCCCTGGAAAAGGGGAGCAAAATCATCCTTACCGATGGTCCGCCCGGCATCGGCTGCACGGTCATCGCCTCCCTTACCGGGGCCTCTTTCGTTGTTTTTGTAACCGAGCCGACCGTCAGCGGAGTTCATGATCTCAAAAGGGTCATGGAACTCTCCAGGCATTTCAAATTACCGGGAGCGGTTGTAATCAACAAGAGCGATTTGAACCGCTCTTACTCGAACGAAATCGTATTTCTCTGTCTGGAGCGCGGCTTCAACCTGCTGGGTTCCATCCCCTACGAACCGCTGGTCAGCCAGGCCCAGCGCCAGGCAAAAACAATACTGGAATATGCTCCGGATTGCGCGGCAAGCAATGCAATCCGGCAGATCCATAGAAAACTAAACCGACGACTGGAGACATTATGATGAGATTTGCCGTTCCAACCCATGACAGGAAATTGTGTGCCCACTTTGGGCATTGTGCCGAATTTGCCATTTTCGATGTATCGAACAATGTAATCGTTGCGGAAAACTATATAACTCCTCCACCCCATGAACCGGGTCTGCTTCCCGGTTGGCTGTCCGAACGAGGAGTAAACCGGATAATCGCCGGGGGCATGGGTCAGAGAGCACAACAGCTATTTACCGAAAATGACGTAAAAGTGACCACCGGGGCAATGGGAGAGTTTCCCCGTGATGTGGTGCAGGACTATCTGAATGGAACCCTGGTTACAGGGGCTAACAGTTGTGACCACTAAAAAAGCCGCTCACGACGTAAAGAAAACGCATGCGCAATGCATCATGTGCGGTGACAGCAACCCGATGTCACTCCGGCTTGTTTTCAACCCCGGTGAAAACGGAGATGTCTCCGCGTCATTCCAGGGGAACTCATTGCTGCAGGGTTACGAAGGTATAATGCATGGCGGTGTCATCTGCGCCCTGCTTGATTCCGCAATGGCGAACTGCCTGTTTCATAAAAATATTGCAGCGGTTACAGCGGAACTTCGGGTGCGTTTTCTCCAGCCGGTTCCGTATGGCGCCAGGATGGATCTGAGGGCGTGGATTATTGAGGAGACCAGCATGCTTTTCAAGCTCAAGGCCGAGTTGGCATTGGATGACACTGTCATGGCCTGCGCCGACGCCCTTTTCGTTCCGGGGGTAATAAACATCGGGGAACAGTGATATGCGGATCAAACTCCTGGTTGACAACAATTCGAAGGGCGGTCTGATTGAAGAGCATGGCTTTTCGGCATGGGTCGAAATTGGCGGGTTCAAGATACTGTTCGATACCGGCCAGGGTAAGGCACTTGTGCCAAATGCCGCAATGATGGGTTGTGATTTGAGTGAGCTCGATGCACTGGTACTGAGCCATGGTCATTACGACCATTGCGGAGCAATATCACAGCTGCTGAAAATCAATCCTGAAATCCATGTGTATTGCCACTCCGCCGCGTTGTGTTACCGCTACAGCATCAAATCCGGCGAGTCTGCCAGGGATATCTCTGTGCCACGGGCAGAACTGGAAGCGCTGCTTGGAGTTCCCGGCAACCGTATGCACTGGATTAACGGAGCCGGTAAAATAAGGGCATCGGTCGGCATTACCGGAATAATCGACCGGCTACACCCGCTTGAGGATACCGGAGGTCCATTTTTTCTCGACCAGGTGAGGCAAACCCCCGATCCGATATGGGATGACATGTCCATCTGGATAAAAACCAGGAAAGGGTTGATCATTATTACCGGCTGCTGCCACTCCGGTTTGATCAATTCGGTTCGCCATATCCGCCGTGTCAGCGGGGTTGATAGAATTTTTGGCGTCATTGGTGGACTGCATTTGGTGAATGCTTCACGTGAGCGTTTGGAAGCAACCTGCTCTGCTATCCGCAAATGGAATCCTGATTTTGTCATTCCGTGCCATTGTACCGGTGAAAAGGCAATTGCATTCCTTCGCGACGAACTGGGAACGATAGTTACCCCAGGATATGCGGGACTTGAGTTGCAGCCAATGGGCTGATTTTTATCTCCACTATGCGGCGAGGCTGTGGATATTTTCAAGAGTTGTCAAGCCGCATTCCGATTGCCGGGTAGCGTCATGGATTATTACGCCACGTCCGGGAAGGTGTAAAAACCACAATTACTATCTGAGGGTAATTCATATTTCCAGGAAAGGCCCGCTATGAAAAAGATAGGAATCATAATCTGTGCCCGCTACCAGGATTGCGGCGGCGGCAAATGTTTCCGGGCGCTTAAAGAACGCCATGGCGGCTTTTCCCGTTACTCGGCCGATGAAGCTGTGGAGATAATCGGCTATTCGAATTGTGGTGGCTGTCCGGGTGGAAACGTGGAATACGTTCCCGCCGAATTTTCTAAGAACGGATGCGATGTCGTGCATCTGGCGACAGGCCTGCTGGTGGGTTACCCGCCCTGCCCCAACATTCGCCGCTTCAAGGCATTTATCGAAAGTCACCACGGCCTGCCCGTGGTTGTAGGCACCCACCCGATCCCACGGAAATACCTGGAGACCCACCGCAAGCTTACCTTCTGGGATGAAGCTGACCTGAAAGCGTTTGTAATTCCACTGATGGCGGAGCAGCGTGATGTGCTGGAATCGTACGATTGAGAAATACGACGGAAGTTATGTGTAGCTATTTAATCAAAACAATGGAAGGGAGAATGCGTGAGCAGTGAACATCATCATAACAACACCAATGGAGCTTCCTGCGGCGGAGCAGAAACAAGACGTCTTCAGGAATTGAAAGAGCAGCTTGACTTACAGGAAAACCTGCTTGGCATCGGTAACAAGATCGTTGTCCTGTCTGGCAAGGGGGGCGTGGGCAAGAGTTCCGTGGCAGCAAACCTGGCGGTGGCCCTCTCTCTTCAGGGCAAAAAAACCGGACTTCTCGACGTGGATCTCCACGGACCGAGCATTCCGACCCTTCTCGGCATCGAGAGTCAGATCGTCCCATCCAACAACACCCGCATTGAACCGCTGGCTTACAACGCGAACCTGAAGGTGATGTCGGTCGGGCTGTTTCTGAAGAACCAGGACGAGGCGGTGATATGGCGCGGTCCTGCAAAGCACGGTTTCATCAAACAACTCCTGGCATCCGTAGAATGGGGCGATCTTGACTACCTGATCGTCGACTGTCCGCCAGGGACCGGTGACGAGCCTCTTTCGGTGATCCAACTCTTGGAGGGAACTACCGGCGCCATCATCGTCACCACTCCCCAGGATGTGGCTCTCACGGATGTGCGCAAGTCGGTCACATTCTGCCGCCAGCTGAAGCTGCCGGTGATTGGAGTAATAGAAAACATGAGCGGCTTCATCTGTCCCCACTGTGGCGAAGGAGTCGACATATTTAAGAGTGGCGGTGGCAGAACCATGGCTGACGAAATGAACGTACCTTTTCTGGGGAAAATTCCGCTCGACCCGGCCATGGTCACCGCCGGCGACGAAGGCAAGCCGTTTGTGGAGCATCAGGCGGCGTCTCTTGCCACCAAATCCTTCGGCGGGATAGTGACATCCGTTACTGCCTGGTGTTCACAACTCCATGCATCTTGATCAGGTGAACATTATGGATCCTTTCGAGAAGCTTCGAATCATAGCCATCCGGCAAAACACTACCAGGGAATTTCCTTCGTGGCTCATGGAGGATGTCCTGAACATTGCCGATTCTCCGGAGAAATATTGGGACAGCATTCATCTGGTCGAGAAACTCATTGAGCAGATCAATGAGTACGATCCCTTTGCCGGCGCCGGGTGCTTTGACACTTCCGTCGGTATTGAGGCAATTCAGGCGACGATTCGTAAAATCACGCTTCATTGAGGTGTGGCCATGGTTTGCGAATTATTTGTATGTTGCCGGTTTTTGAATAACATCATGAAGGAACTTCCTAAAACCGCAGAGTATATAAAAAACAAGTTATGTTATGGAGAATATGAAAACTGCGTGCGATTCCGTATTTATAAAGAGTTTGGAGAAAAACACATTCCCTTCGATCTCCACCCCGAAGATACCGAGGAAGTGAAAAAAATCATCCAATGTTTACGAAAAAGAGAGCAGGCAGAAAAGTAAGCAATCGTTTCAGTTTGTGACAGTTTCTCGTAATGAAATATCTAAACCCGGAGGTTTACACATGAATAAGCAACTTTTCCTCTTGATCGCACTGACGATCGGTCTCGCATCGCAACAGGCATCCGGCGGGCAAGACCATGCGAAGCTCATTACCGGACCCTTCAAAAACGGGCCGGAAGTGACCAATAAATGCATGGAGTGTCATGAGCAGGAGACCAAGTCATTCATGAAGTCGGTGCACTGGACCTGGGCCAAGACACAAACCGTGAATGGTAAAACCATGGAGTACGGCAAAAAAAATGCACTTAACAACTTCTGCGTTGCTGTTCCTTCCAACTGGCCCCGCTGCACCAGTTGTCACGCCGGTTACGGCTGGAAAGACGGCACTTTTGACTTTGCCAAGTCAGAAAACGTAGACTGCCTCGTATGTCATGACACCACCGGAACCTACAAGAAGTTTCCATCCGGGGCAGGTCATCCTGTGTATCCAGGTGAAAAAAAGGAATTCCCCAAAGGCAAGGCGTGGGAACCGGTTGATCTGGTCAAGGTTGCGCAATCCGTCGGCAAGCCGACCCGCACCGCCTGCGGTTCCTGCCATTTTTATGGTGGTGGCGGCGACCGGGTAAAGCATGGTGACCTGGACTCATCACTGGCAAATCCGACCCCGGATATCGATATTCATATGGGTGGCAAGTCAAGGATGACCTGCGAATCGTGTCACAAGGGGGGCGACCACTCCATCAAAGGTGAAGCCGCTTCCGTCTCCGTCGGTTCCGGAGCCCGCATCATGGGCTGCGCCGACTGCCATAAGGGCAATGTGCATAAGAATTCCATGCTGAACAGGCATGCCATGAAAGTTGCATGTCAGACTTGCCATATTCCGACCTTCGCGAAAGCCAAACCCACCAAGATGTGGTGGGACTGGTCTACCGCAGGCAAGGACGTAAAGCCTGAGGATATCAAGAAAGACAAGTATGGAGAGAAATTGTACGACAAGATGAAGGGTGATTTTACCTGGGAGAAAGATGTTGTTCCCGCTTATTTCTGGTATAACGGCTCCGTTGAGCGCGTACTGCTGGGTGATAAGATCGACCCCGCCAAGGTGGTCAAACTGTCTGCGGCAAAAGGCGACCGTAAAGATCCAAACGCAAAGATATTCCCCTTCAAGGTCATGAAAGGCAAGCAGCCTTACGACAGCGGGAACAGTACCGTTGCAGTCGTCAACACATTTGGACCTCCCACAAGCGAGAGCGCCTACTGGGTAAAGTTTGACTGGAACAAAGCCATCGAGGCCGGCATGAAATCCGCCGGCCAACCCTACAGCGGCAAGTATGGTTGGATTGAAACCTCCATGGTCTGGCCTGTCAACCATATGGTTGTGCCCAAGGACAAGGCGCTCAAATGTGGCGATTGTCATGCTGAAAAAGGAAGAATGGACTGGAAGGCTCTCGGATATGCCGGAGACCCCCGAACTAAGAAATAATCTGGAGAAATATAACGGCACTATAAGTAGCAATCCTGATCTCTTGGGATTGCTACTTATAGTGCAAAGATAATTATCTACCGGCTCTGATTTGAGTTGCGCTACCCTGGGCAGTGGAACCTGTAGCGGTTGTCCCTTGCCCTTTGGCCCCACGAACTTTACCACCGGAAGCATACGAAACACTAGCTATACAAACCAGCATCAATAATACAATTAGTTTTTTCATGATTATTACTCCTTTTATTTTTGAGTTGTACAGCTTTGCCAAGTACGTACATTAAGCGTGCCATAATTGTAACAATCTAATATTTCGGTTAATTCCATCAGCTATACCCAGATGATACGATCACAATAGTGCAAAATCTGCACCGCGAGATGCACCTTTTCACCAGAGACTGTCGAATTGGCCGGCTAATTAACATCTCAAAACGGTATACAATGACCTGAACACAATGGGTCGAATGTTCAAACCAAGCAAGTTAAGGAGCCATTCCATGTACGTCTTTGGGCCAGTTCCATCGAGACGCCTGGGGAGAAGCCTCGGGATCAACACCATTCCGGCGAAAGCCTGCTCCTACTCTTGTGTCTACTGCCAAGTAGGCCGGACCTGCGTCGTGCAGAAAGCTCGACGCCGTTTCTGCCGTCCTGAAACCGTCGTTGCCGAGGTTGAACGGACGGTGGAAGAACTCACGAAGCGCGGCGAGGCGGTCGATTTTCTCACCTTCGTAGCTGATGGAGAACCTTCCCTCGATCTCAATCTGGGGCGGGAGATCGGGCTTCTGAAGCACCTCGGCATCAGGATTGCCGTAATTACCAACGCTTCACTCATGTGGCGAGCCGACGTGCGGGCTGAACTGAACCTGGCGGACTGGGTCTCGTTGAAAATTGATGCGGTCAATGAGAAACTGTGGCGGGTCATCAACCAGCCGGTTCCCTCGCTCTGTTTAGATGCACTCCTGGGCGGCATAAACAGCTTTTCAAAAGAGTTCAACGGCGTGCTGGCCACTGAGACGATGCTGGTACGTGGCATCAACGGCGCTGAAGCCGATCTGGAACAACTAGCTATCTTCCTTGGAGAACTGCGGCCGGCCATAGCCTATGTTTCCGTGCCGATTCGACCTCCGGCGGAACAATGGGTAGCAGCGCCAGATGCCGAAACGCTCAATCGTGCCGTGCAGATCATCGCGAAAAAGGTGAAGCACGTGGAATATCTAACCGGCTACGAAGGGAATTCATTCACCGGTAACGGAGTTGCAGCAGACGATCTGCTGAGCATAACCGCCGTTCACCCCATGCGGGAAGACGCCGTGCGAGAGCTTTTGAATAAAACCAATACCGACTGGTCCTGCGTTGAGCAGCTAATCGGTAAAGGGCTCCTGATGGAAACGATGTACGAAGGCCGAAAGTTTTTCCTGCGAATGAGACCATGCGCATTAAACCGCACCTATCAGATTGAATCATGATTACGATCGGATGGGACAGGAGATACCGCAATGGCGTTAAATCTTCTGCATGACAACTTTTGGACCGCCATTGCGGTTAGCATGCTGGCTGCATCGGTCACGTCCGCAGGCATCTACACCATCCGCCATTTTGAAAAATGGGGAAGACGGAATACGATTTATTTCGTCTGCTTCGCGGCAGGGGTGCTGATCTCGGTCTCCTTCCTACATATCGTGCCGAAATCGTTCTCCATGAATCCCCATTCCCCGGTTTATCTACTTACCGGTTTTTTTGGTCTGCACCTTTTCAACCGCTTTGTCACCGCCTTCATCTGCGAAAAAACCCCGGACGGACAGTTCGGCATCGGTGTTGTTCCCATGCTGGGTATCGGCTTCCACTCTTTCATCGACGGAATCGTCTACTCGATCACTTTTAAAGTCAGCATGTTTACCGGTGCGCTGGCAGCTGCCGGTATGATTCTCCACGAGTTTCCCGAGGGAATCATCACTTACCTGCTGCTTGTCCGCAGTGGTTTCAGCGAAAGGAAGTCGCTGCTTCTCGCCTTTATTGCCGCCGCCCTGTCCACACCGCTGGGGACTCTCATTTCGTATCCTTTTATCAGTCACATCGGCAGCCAGTTTCTTGGGGCGCTTCTGGCTCTGTCAGGCGGAGCACTGATCTATGTAGGGGCAACACACCTTCTTCCACAGGCCGAAAAAGAACAAAAACGGTACAGTCTCTTCGCATTCATTGCCGGGATCGCGGTTGCCGTAATCATCGTTTTGTCGGAGGCGTAGCGAACCATTCAATCTGGTTGGCAAATCCTTTGTGGTGGTTATAGAAAAGGAGTCGCTGTATGAATATATCCGGTAAATCAGATGTAACTTGCGAAATATTAAGCAGTTTAGTAGATTTCTCCGCGGAATGGCTATACTGGCGGACGCCGGAGGGTCAGATTCTCTATGTTTCTCCTGCTGGCAGTGCGATCACCGGGTACAGCATAGAGGAGCTATCAGCCTTTCCTGAAATGTGCATTACCATTATCCACCCCGATGACCTGGAAAGGTGGGTCAACCATATTCATGAAGCAGATTTTATGGGGGAACCTAAACCCATAGAATTTCGCATTATCACCAAGCAGGGCAAAACCATCTGGATTAGCCATAACTGCCGGCCTATTTACGATAAAGATGGAGTTTTTCTGGGGATAAGCGGCAGTAATCGCGATATTACCGAGCGAAAACTGACTGAAGACAGGCTGCGTCATCTGAGTACCCATGACGACCTTACCGGTCTCTTCAACCGGGCGTATTTCGAAACTGAACTCGAGAGGCTTGGTGGAGGGAGACAATTCCCCGTGAGCGTTGTAATGCTTGATGTGGACGGACTGAAAGAAGTAAACGACAAACACGGACATGCTACGGGAGATATTCTGCTCCAGAAGACCGCGAAGGTACTGATGGAGGTTTTTCGTGCCGAAGATGTAGTTGCTCGCGTAGGAGGTGACGAGTTCGCCATTCTTCTCACACATGCTGATAACCGCTTGGTGGACGAACTGCTTCAAAGGATCATTCACTCGCAGGAAACCGTCAATTGCTCGGATAGTGAATGCCCCTTAAGCCTCTCTCTCGGAGCGGCAACCGTTCAAAATGGTGAGAAACTCAAGGATGCTTTGAAGTTGGCGGATCAACGGATGTATCAGGATAAATTCAACAAAAAACATCGACTTGCATGAAGGTGATCGTATGGACAGATGCCCTTCAATCTCATATCGCAAAAGAGCAACAAATAATGCAATGGTAATGACTTGGCTGAGTTGCTGCCTGATTGTCGGCACTTTGATTGTTTTTAATTGTGGCATGGCATCCGGTGAACAGACGGCCAGCCGGATGCCTGTTATCACAATTTTGTACGACAACACCCCCTATAAAAAATATCTGGAAACAGCGTGGGGCTTTTCATGCCTGGTGGAGGTGATGAATACAAGCATCCTGTTCGACACCGGTGGAAACGGGAGAATGCTTCTGGCGAACATGCGCAAACTGGGAATAGTACCGCAGATGATAGATGCGGTAGTGATTTCACATATTCATTCCGACCATGCTGGAGGGTTGTACGACCTACTCAGGAGGAACAGTAGAGCAGTGACCTTTCTGCCAGCTTCGTTTCCGGTAACCTTCACGCGAAACGTTGAAAAGCTGGGTTCCCAAGTGGTGTCAGTTCACGGACCCAGGATGATTTGCAATAACGTTTTCTCCATTGGAGAGCTCGGGACAATTCCGCGAGAGCAGTCGCTGGTGGTCAATACAAAGCGAGGGCTGGTTATTGTCACCGGCTGTGCCCATCCAGGTATCGAGAGGATTGTCAGCAAGTCCAAGGAACTATTCGGAGGTGAAGTACTCCTGATAGCCGGAGGATTCCACCTGAGCGGATGCGCCAAGACCGAGATAGAGGCTGTCATCGCGGGCCTGAAAATGCTGGGTGTTCGCCATGTCGCCCCCTGCCACTGCACGGGCGACGTTGCGCGCGGGCTATTCAAGCATGCCTTCGGCTCCGGATTCATAGACGTGGGTGTTGGCAAGGTCATTTACACGGAAGGATTGAGATGAAGAAATGAAAGATTCAAGCATGACATCGCCAACATGAAAATTGAACACAGCGAAAAACTCGACGCAAACGGAGGCGGGAGGGTTGCAGCCTACTCCTTCGGCCTCAATTTTGTCCTGACCCTGGCCAAGTACCTCCTCTTCCTTCTTACTGGCAGCGCCGCGCTCCTCGCCGAAACTGTCCATTCCCTGACCGATGTTGTAGGCAGCCTTCTGGTGCTCGGAGGAATATATCTCGCCGGAAAGAAATCAGCCCAATTCCCTTGGGGGCTCTACAAGGCGGAGAACTTGGCAGCCCTCCTTTCGGCAGGCTTCATCTTCGTATCCAGTTACGAGATCGGTTGCACCATTCTCTACCCATCTGCAGGAAGTATGAAGAATCTTGATGCCACCCTTGTCCTTCTTCTACTGATGGCGCTGCCGATCTATTTCTTCTCCCGTTACGAACGCAAGAAAGCACTGGAGCTGAATTCTCCATCGCTTCTGGCAGATGCGGAGAACTGGCGCACCGACCTGGCGCCGTTGGCAATCGTGATGGCAGGAATTGCCGGGTCCCGGTTTTCCTACACTTTTTTTGATCGAATTGCCGCCTTCGTAGTACTGCTTTTGGTTGTGAAGGCTGGCTATGAAATAGCACGGGATGCGGCCAGAAGTCTACTCGACGCCTCCGTGGATAATGTCACGCTGGAAAATATGGCCAACATTGTCAAGGGGATACCAGCAATTAAGAAGGTGGTCTCCCTATCGGCACGTAATTCAGGTAGATACATCTTTGCAAACATTGAAGTACAGCTGTCGTTGAAGAGGTTGAAAGAGGCTCACGGGATCGTCGATAAAATGGAACAGGAGATCCGGCAACGCATCCCAAATGTGGAAAAGGTGACAGTCCACTACGAGCCAGAAACCAAGGACCGCACGAGATATGCCGTGATGTTAGCTACACCCGATGGAACAATATCTGAACATTTCGGCGCTGCTCCGCTTGTCGCATTGTGGGAAATAAAAACGGCGGACGGGAAGCTGCTGTTCCGGGAAATCATGGAAAATCCTTTCACAACTATGGAAAAGGGCAAAGGAATAAAGCTTGCTGAATTCCTCGTCGATCGTGGAATTAATGTACTTTACACGCGTGAGGACTTTGGTGGCAAGGGTCCTGCGTACGTATTCTCTGACTCCGAGATCGAGGTGCGGGCTGCCGACGTGGTAACCTTGGACAAACTGGTCGCCCTGAGGTAGTGGCTACAACGCTTGTTCGCCCATCATAACCAGTCGTGATGACCATAAAAACATGGAATTGAATTCTCTGAAGTTTACTTATTCACGAATTCATATATAGTGACTAAATTTGATTACTGGAATTCAAACTTAATCATGCCGGTTCCGCATTTGTACAAGGTCGCAACACAAACTCCAAAGGTCCTGCCACACATGCGAAAACAAAGGTTCGTG
>Ga0154448_1025_pt1 | contig 23471 bp, 21 predicted proteins | sample RifGroC2_FD_105641 | JGI IMG/M metagenome (GOLD analysis project Ga0154448, IMG submission 105641) | Geobacteraceae bacterium GWC2_55_20
GTCTTGCCGTGGTCAACGTGACCGATAGTCCCGATGTTTACGTGTGTCTTGTTACGCTCGAATTTTGCCTTTGCCATGATAAAGGCCCTCCTGATGGATAAATTTGTTTAAATCAACCTTTAACTTTTGCAACTATCTCTTCCGATACCGACTTGGGTACCGGCTCATAATGGTCAAATGTCATTGCGTATGTTGCACGTCCCTGTGTAGCGGAACGAAGATCCGTCGAATAACCGAACATTGATGCCAGCGGAACCATGGCCGAAATTACCTGTGCACCGGCGCGTGAGTCCATACCCATGATACGACCACGCTTGGAGTTGAGGTCGCCGATTACATCACCCATGTATTCTTCCGGAACCACAACTTCGACGGACATGATCGGTTCAAGAATGATCGGGCCTGCTTTTGCGCAACCTTCTTTAAAGCCCATGGATCCGGCAATCTTGAACGCCATCTCAGAGGAGTCAACCTCATGATAGGAACCATCAACCAAAGTAACCTTGATATCAACAACCGGGAATCCGGCCATTATACCGTTGTCAGTGGCTTCCAAAGCTCCCTTGCCAACAGCCGGAATATATTCGCGCGGCACTACGCCGCCCTTGATTGCATCAACAAACTCAAAACCCTTGCCAGCTTCCTGCGGTTCGATCTCAAGCCATACGTGGCCATACTGACCACGACCACCGGACTGACGAACAAACTTGCCTTCCACTTTTACCTTCTTGGTAATAGTTTCACGGTAGGCAACCTGTGGCTTGCCGACATTGGCCTCGACTTTAAATTCACGTTTGAGTCGATCTACAATAATCTCCAGGTGCAGCTCGCCCATGCCGGAAATAATTGTTTGGCCAGTTTCTTCATCAGTTTTTACACGGAATGAAGGATCTTCGCTGGCCAGTTTTTGAAGACCGAAACCGAGTTTTTCCTGCTCAGCTTTTGTCTTGGGCTCAATTGCAATCGAAATTACCGGCTCAGGAAACTCAATCGACTCGAGTATAACCTGCTTGTCTTCATCACACAGTGTGTCACCAGTCGTCGTATACTTCAAACCAACAGCGGCAGCTATATCACCGGCATACACTTCCTTAACTTCTTCGCGCTTATTGGCATGCATCTTAAGAATACGTCCAATACGCTCTTTCTTGCCCTTGGTGGAGTTGTACACATATGAACCAGCTGCAACGACCCCGGAATAGACCCGGAAAAAGGTGAGCTGACCAACAAAAGGGTCTGTCATAATCTTGAACCCGAGGGCTGCGAAAGGCTCGGCGTCAGATGCCAGGCGTTCTATCTCTTCACCGTTGTCAATATCTATACCCTTTATTGCAGGTATATCGAGTGGAGACGGCATATAATCAACAACTGCGTCAAGCAGATTCTGAACACCCTTGTTTTTAAATGACGAACCACAGATAACCGGACAGAACTTAATGGCAATTGTGCCGGTCCGGATCGCGGACATGATTTCAGCTTCTGTCAGAACTTCTCCACTAAGATACTTTTCCATGAGTGCATCGTCATGGCTGGAGATTTCTTCGATCATCTTTTCGCGATATTCATTGGCCTCATCAATAAGCTCAGCCGGAATCTCTATTTCACTGTATTCGGCTCCGAGAGACTCGTCATTCCAAATAACGGCCTTCATCCGAACAAGATCGACAACACCCTTGAAATTTTCTTCCTTACCCACTGGTATCTGAATTGGAAGCGGATTAGCCTTGAGACGATCCTTGATCATCTGTACGCCACGGAAAAAATCAGCTCCTACACGGTCCATTTTATTTATAAAAGCCAGCCGCGGAACTCCGTATTTATCAGCTTGACGCCAGACGGTTTCAGACTGGGGCTCAACTCCACCAACCGAACAGAATACAGCTACAGCCGCGTCAAGAACCCTGAGCGAGCGCTCAACTTCAATAGTGAAGTCAACATGACCGGGAGTATCAATAATATTGATATTGTAATCTCTCCAGCTACATGTTGTTGCAGCCGAGGTAATGGTGATCCCACGTTCCTGCTCCTGCTCCATCCAGTCCATGGTGGCAGTGCCTTCATGAACTTCGCCGATCTTGTGAGAAACACCTGTATAATAAAGGATACGCTCTGTAGTCGTTGTTTTACCTGCATCAATGTGAGCCATGATGCCGATATTTCTATATTTTTCAAGTGGTGATAAACGGGGCACCGAATCCTCCAGAAACTTTTAAACTACTACCAGCGATAATGGGCAAAAGCACGGTTGGCTTCAGCCATCTTATGCACATCTTCACGCTTCTTGACAGCCGAACCACGGTTATTGAATGCATCCATGATCTCGCCAGCAAGTTTGTCAGTCATCGTCTTTTCACTACGAGCGGTTGAATACTTGATCAGCCAACGCATTGCAAGCGACATGCGACGCTCCGGACGAACCTCAATCGGAACCTGATAGGTAGAACCGCCAACACGACGCGACTTGACTTCAAGCATCGGCTTAATATTATCAAGACTCTTCTTAAGCACCTTTACCGCCTCGTCATTGGAACGCTGTGCGACCAGCTCGAGTGCGCCGTACAGAATCGACTCAGCAACACTTTTTTTGCCATCCAGCATCAATGTATTGATGAGCTTGGCAACAACCTTGTCGTTGAATTTTGGATCGGACAGAATTATTCTTTTAGGAACTTCTCTTCTTCTTGGCATATCTTTCCCCTCAACGAATCAGGTGAATATTATTTCGGACGCTTCGCGCCATACTTGGAACGACTTTTCAAACGACCCTTGACGCCGACCGAGTCAAGCGTGCCGCGAACGATGTGATAACGCACACCCGGAAGGTCCTTAACCCTGCCGCCACGAATCAGCACAACCGAGTGTTCCTGAAGGTTATGGCCAACGCCGGGAATATAGGAAGTAACCTCGATACCGTTTGTGAGCCGTACCCTGGCGACCTTACGTAGAGCCGAGTTAGGTTTTTTAGGTGTAGTCGTATAAACCCTCGTGCAAACGCCGCGTTTTTGCGGACAACACTTCAACGCAGGCGCTGTTGATTTCTCGTTCTTACTTTCTCTGCCCGCACGAATCAGCTGGTTAATAGTTGGCATAGTCGTCAAATTCTCCCGACAAAATAGTTATCAAAAACGCTCCTCCAAAGAAGCGAATTCCGAAGCTAGCAAATAAAACAACGCCGTGTCAACCTTTTTATCCAACCGAATATAAATAAGTTGGCAGCGCGTCACTACAATATAGATAAATCTTTTTTACAAATGTTTGTTTGTGATTAGAAGTACTGCTTTATTCAGCATCGCGCACGATTTAAATCCAACTGCGAGGGGAATGGAATAGGTGTAGGGCCGGAATCAGACCGGCATCTCCATTCATGTCTGTTGCGCGATGTTTACTGCTCCACGATGGGAATCAGTCTTATACTCTTAACACAACCGCAGTGTCAACAAAAAAAATACAACTTTATTTTTTTATTTTTGCGAACATGCACTACTTGACCGTGTACCAGAATTTAGCCTGTCGGATCTTCCCGTCTTTAAGCTTGAATTTGCTCATTACGCCGTATTTCCCTTTTACAGACATCTGGAAATCACCGCCAAAGTGACCATGCATACCCATCAGGTCCTTGGTCTGGTCTTTTTTATCCGGGCTCTGAATTTTCAGCTTGATCTCGCCCTCGGTTAATGCCTTACCGCTCTTGATATCCTTGATGCTCACGGAAATATGGTGAGTCTCTTTGACCCCCTTGGGCATTTCCATTCCCATTTCCTTCATGGCATCTTTCATCGTCTGCACGGTAAAGCTGATTTTGACTCCATCCACAACTTCCTCGTAGGCCGGACCACTCGCATGCCTGGAGTGATCGCCATGCTCCATCGCACTATAGGAAACCGCCGGAGCCGAAAAGGCCATAACTGCTGCCGCCAGAATCATCACCTGTTTTCTCATTGTATTTCTCCTTTGTATGTTTATTTTGATTCACGCCTGCTGGTTGTGTAAATATCTAATGTTGCATGCCACTGTATTTAAGGGTTCCCTTACGCAGTTCCCGTTTCTTCATCAGCACAAAAATCACCGGCGTCATTATAAGTACATGCACCGCCGATGAGATCATGCCGCCGATCATCGGCGCGGCAATCGGTTTCATAACATCGGCGCCGGTGCCGCTGGACCACATGATCGGCACCAGCCCCAATAGAGCCACGGCCACGGTCATCAACTTGGGCCGCAAGCGCAGCACGGCCCCCTCGAAAGTGGCATCGTAGATATCCTGCTCCGTGCAGGGACCGTCCTTCAGTTTTTTATCCAGCGCCTCATGCAGATAGATCACCATCACCACCCCGGTTTCCACGGCGATGCCGTACAGGGCGATGAATCCGACCCAAACCGCCACCGACAGGTTGTACCCCAAGGCTGACACCAGATAGACCCCTCCCACCAGCGCAAAAGGCACCGAAAGCATCACCATGCTGGCCTCCAGGGCCGAATGGAAGGTGAAGTAGAGCAGGATGAAGATGATTACCATCCCCAGCGGGATCAGCACCTGCAGGCGGGCCTTGGCGCGGACCTGATTCTCCCATTGCCCGGACCAGGCAACATAGTATCCTGGAGGCAGTTTGAGCTGCTTTTCCAGCACCTGCTTGGCCTCGTTCACGAAGCCGCCCATATCCCTGCCGCGCACGTTGAGAAAAACAATTGAGCGCAGTAAGCCGCCTTCACTGTTGATCTCCGGCGCGCCGGTGGACACCTTCAGCCGGGTGACCAGCGAAAGCGGTACTTGAGCGCCACCCATGCCGCTTACCAGGATGCGGCGGATAGCCGGAATGTTATCGCGATAGTCACGCAGGTAGCGGATGCGGATCGGGAAGCGGTTTCTGCCTTCCACGGTGGTGGAGAGCATTTCGCCCCCCAGGGCCGTGCCGATCACATCCTGTATATCGCCGACGCTGACGCCATAACGGGCGGCCGCCTCGCGGTCGATGTCTATATCTATATAGTTGCCACCGGTGACCCGTTCGGCCACCACGTCGGCCGCGCCTTTGATCGGCCTCAGAATCGCCTCTGCCTGAATCGCCAGATCTTTCAGCACGTTCAGGTCGCTGCCGAAGATCTTGACCCCCAGGTCGGTGCGCACCCCGGTGGAGAGCATGTTGATGCGGTTGATGATCGGCTGGGTCCAGCCGTTGCGCACACCGATCTGCTGCAGCCTGCCGTCCAGTTCGGCCACTATGTCGGCTTTTTTGATTCCCGGCCGCCACTGTTCCTTGGGCTTCAGGATGATGATGCTCTCGAACATGGAAACCGGCGCCGGGTCGGTGGAGGTCTCGGCCCGGCCGACCTTACCCAGCACATGCTCCACTTCGGGCACGCTCTTGATGATCGTATCCTGGACCTGGATGATGCGTTTGGCCTCGGTGATCGAGACATTGGGCAGAGTGACCGGCATATACAGCAGCGACCCCTCATCCAGTGGGGGCATGAACTCGCTGCCCAGTTTCATGAACAGCGGCACCGCAATCAACAGCGCCACGACATTCAGCATGATGGTTGTTTTTTTCCAGACCAGCACCCAGCGGATCACCGGCGAGTAGAGCCGGATAAAGAACGTGGAGACCGGGTTGGCGCTCTCCGGCGGCATCTTGCCGCGCATCAGCCAGTACATCAGCACCGGCACCAGCGTGATCGCGATCAACGCCGAGCCCATCATCGAGAAGGTCTTGGTGAAGGCCAGCGGGTGAAACAGCTTGCCCTCCTGCCCTTCCAGCATGAAGACCGGCACAAATGACAACACTATGATCGCCAGCGAGAAGAAGATCGCCCGCCCCACCTGCTTGGCCGAGGCGATCACGACTTCCAGGCGCTTTTCGGCCCGATCCTCCGGCGGCATCTCCGACAGGTGGCGGTAGCAGTTCTCCACCATGATCACGCCGGCATCCACCAGCACCCCGATCGCAATGGCGATGCCCCCCAGGGACATGATATTGGAGGTAACCCCCATCAGCTTCATCGTGATAAACGCGATCAGCACCGAGATCGGCAGCGTCAGAACGATCACCAGGGCGCTCTGGAAATGCAGCAGGAAAGCCAGGATGACCAGCGAGACCACCACCGACTCCTCCAGCAGCGATGTCTTCAGGGTCTTCACCGCGCGGTTGATCAGGTCGGAACGGTCGTAGGAGACCATGATCCTGACGCCGGGCGGCAACCCTTTCTCCAGCTCCCTGATCTTGATCTTGACCCGGTCGATGACATCCTTGGCGTTCTCGCCGTAACGCATCACCACGATACCGCCCACCGCCTCCCCCTCGCCGTTCATATCCAGCAGGCCGCGCCGGATGGCGCCACCCAGCTGGACCGTGCCCAGGTTCCTGACGTAGATCGGCGTGCCGCGCATGTCGGCGCCGACAACAATGTTTTCCAGGTCGGCCAGGGATTTGACATAGCCGCGGCCGCGGATCAGGTATTCGGCATCGGCCTGCTCGATCAGCTTGCCGCCCACATCCTTGTTGGCACCCTTGACCGCCTCCATTACCTTGCCGGAAGTGATGTTGTAGGCCTGCAGCTTGACCGGGTCCAGGTCGATCTGGTACTCGCGCACCAGGCCGCCGATCGAGGCCACCTCGGCCACGCCGGCCACGGTATTCAACTGGTAGCGGACAAACCAGTCCTGCAGGGTACGCAGCTGTTCCAGGTCATAGCCCTTGCCTTCGATCGTGTACCAGAAAACATGCCCGACACCGGTGCCGTCCGGCCCCAGGGTCGGCACCACACCGGGCGGAAGCAGCGAGGCGGCATAATTCAGCCGTTCCAGCACACGGGTGCGGGCCCAGTAGATATCGGCCTTGTCCTCGAAGATCACGTATATCATCGAGAAGCCAAAAGCCGAGGAAGCCCGTACGGCACGCACCTGTGGCAGACCCTGCAGGTTGGTGGCCAGCGGATAGGTGACCTGGTCCTCCACCACCTGCGGAGAACGGCCTGGGTAGTCGGTGAAAACGATCACCTGGTTGTCGGACAGGTCCGGAATCGCGTCCACCGGGGTGCGATAGACCGACCAGACGCCCCAGGCGATGATCAGCGCGAAGACCATCAGCACGATGACCCGGTTTCGGGCGCTATATTCGATGATTTTTTCAATCATTGATAAAACCTTTCGATCACCCCCAGCCCCTCCTAATCTAGGAGGGGAGAGGTTCAATGATGTTTCCCCCCTCCTTGATAAGGAGGGGGTCAGGGGGTGGTAGTTCTACATCTTCATATCATCCATCTTCAGAGAATCCTTCTTGGCCGGCGGTGCGGTCGGCGGCACTTTTCCCTCCGGCCCGGCCCCGCCGGTATGCTGGCTGTGATCCGGCCCGCTCCCGCCGCGCAGCTGCGATTCCGAATCGATCAGATAGGCGCCGGACACCGCCACCTTCTCACCCGGCCTGACTCCTGACAGGATCTGCACCTTGTCGTCCGTGCGCTGCCCCAGCTGCACCTCACGCGGTTCGAATACGCCCGGCTGGCTTTCCACCCAGACGGTCTGGTGCTTGCCGCTGTCCATCACCGCCGTGACCGGCAGCACGACGGCCTGGCCCAGCCCGACCTTGATAACCGCATTTACGAACATGTCCGGTTTGAGCCTCAGACCGGGGTTGGGCATCTCGACCCTGGCCTTGACCGTGCGGGTCTTGGGATCCAGGAAGGGATAGATAAATGTCACCCGGCCGCTGAAAGCTTTTCCCGGGAAGGACTGGGAGCGAATCTCCACCGACTGGCCGATGCGGACACTGGAAAACTCACTCTCGTAGACCTCGATCTCGACCCAGACGGTGGAGAGGTCGGCGATGCTGAACAGCGCGTCGCCCACATTGACGTACTGACCCTGCTGGACCAGCTTTTCGATCACCACGCCCGACAGCGGAGTGTAGATCGGCAGGCGGATGTTGGGCTTGCCGGCCCGTTCCAGCTCGGCGATCTGGCTTTCCTTGACCCCGTACAGCATCAGGCGCTGCCTGGCCGAGGACACCAGACCTTCACCATTCTGGGAGATGGAGGGGATCGGCGAGTTTTTCAGCTGCTCACGGCTCCTGACCGCCAGCAGATACTCCTGCTGGGACGCCAGCAGCTCGGGCGAATAGACCTCGGCCACCGGCCGGTCCTTGCTGACAAAAGCCCCCACGGTATTGACGTTGAGCCGGTCGATGCGCCCGGCGATCCAGGCCGTGACCTTGGCCTGGCGCGACTGGTCGAACTGCACGACTCCGACCGCGTTGATCTCCCTGTTGAGCGCCTGCTGCCCGGCCTCCACGGTAGCCACGTTGGCCATGATCCGCTGGGTGGCGGACATGGAAACCTGACCCAGCGCATCGGCCTGCTGTTTCTGTTCGGCTGTCAGAGGGACACCGGTTGCAGCACCTTCTACTTTTTTGATCAGCTCCATGCCGCAGATCGGGCAGGTACCGGGCTTGTCCTTGATGATGAAGGGATGCATCGGGCAGGTGTACTGTACCGGCCCCTGCCCGGCCTTGCCTTCGGCTTGATGGTCGTGGCCGGCATGCTGCCAGGCATACCAGCCGCCGCCGGCCAGTGCGACCAATAGCAGCAGGATCAGTGGAACGGTTATTTTCTTGTTCAGTGCCATGGTAGACCACCTCTGGGCTCTATTTACTTGCTGTGCCGGCCGGCGGCTGGTCAAAATCCATAGCCACCGCCGCCTCCAATCTCGCCAGCTGCATCATGTACTCGGCCTTCGACTCGTACAGTTCCCGCTCATAGTTGAACAGGCTGACCCTGCCGTCCAGCAGGGTCAGGAAATCCACCTTGCCGACCCGGTAGCTGATGATCGCCGATTCCAGCGACTGCTCGGCCTGGGGGATGATGCCTCCCTTGTAAAGCTCCACCAGTTTCCGGCGGCGCTCCATCTGTGCCATGGAATCATTGATTGCGTAGCCGATGCTATTCTTGAGGCCGTTCAACTCCTCCGTCGCCATGTCAGTCTCGGAGGATGATTCAGCCAGCATGGCCCGGCGGCGTTCCTGCTGAAAAGGAAGGTTGAAGGTCAGGCCGACGGTGAACATGTTATAGCCCGGATCCTCCATGGCCTGTTCACGGAACATGTATTCAAAGGACAGGTTGAGGTCCGGGTAGAATTCCTTGCGGGCCAGACGGTGCGTGGCCATGCCCTTGTTGGCCAGCATCACCAGGCTTTTTGCCTGGGGACGGTTCTGGTAGGCGCTTTCCCGCAACTGGTCGGGCGACTGTGCAACGACAGGAAGCTCGAAGTCGGCCACGCGGCCCACGACAGCGCCGGCCGGGCGATACAACAGGTAATTCAGGTTGGCCTCCAGGCTTTTTCTCTGCTGCTGCAGTGTGATCTGCATATCCAGCATCCTGGATTTTTCCAGCCCGGCCTTGAAGATGTCCTGCTGTGCCCCCTGCCCCACACTGTAACGGGATTCCGCAATGGTAGTAAAGTCGCCGATGATCTGAATGTTCTTGGCCACAATTTCCAGCGCCTTGTCCACGGCATATATCTGGTAATAGGTCTCTTTCACCATCCGCTTCAGCTCCAGCCGGCGCTCCTCGATCTGCCAGCGGTAGGATTCGGCCTCGTAACGGGCGATTTCCTCCTTCAGCTCGCGCTTGCCCCAGAAGGGAAGCTGCTGGCTGATGCCGACCACTTTGGCCGTATTCGGATCCCTGCCGCCGAACGAGAGCGGGTCACGGGCCAGCAGGTTCTGCAGCTTGAACATGAACATGGGATCGTCCAGGCGACCGGCCTGGCTGGCACGGCCGACAAACATCCGCCAGCGGGCCTGGGAGGATTTAAGCTCGGGATTATTGGCCAGGGCGTTTTCGATCAGGGAGGCAAGGGTTTCGACAGGCCGGGTGTCATCCGCAAGGGCGGGAGCGAAGCAGAAGATAATGGAGGCGATTATGGCAAGTAATGTTTTCATGGCAGCCTCTGATTATAGTGATTTCTGAAATCAGTATATCAGGTATCGTGCCAAGAGGTAACAGATTGATTTACATCGTATTAGCCATCATCAGAAAACTGCGATCCGGAGGATATGTAGAATATTACACAGTGCCGGTGTCATATTCTACAGTTATGTCCTCAGACTTTATCAGGTGTAACGATCTCATACTTCTCCATGCGATAAATCAGCGTATGCCGGGGTATGCGCAGGAAACGGGCGGCAGCGGCCTGGTTCCAGTTGTTGCGCTCCAGCGCCTGCACCACCACCTCCCGCTCCAGCTGTTCCAGAGAGTAGCCGTCGTCAGGCAGGTTGACGACAGCGAAAGCATCGGTCGCGGTTCCCGCGGATACGGCGCCTCTGCTGATTTTTTCAGGCAGCTCCCCGAAGGTGATCGTGTCCCCCTCTCGCATTATCAGCAACCGCTCCACCAGGTTTTCCAGTTCCCGCACGTTGCCCGGCCAGGTGTATGACGAGAGCACCGCAAGCGCCTGCCTGTCGAAATCCACCTTGCTTGAGTCGTACTTGCCGCAGAAATAGCGCAGCAGCAGCGGGATATCCTCGCGCCGCTGCCGCAGCGGCGGCAGGTGGATCGGTATCACCGAAAGACGATAGTAAAGATCCTCGCGAAAGACCCCATCGGCAATGGCTTTTTCGATGTCCAGGTTGGTGGCGGCCACCACCCTCACATCCAGCTTCTGCTCCCTGGTGCCGCCGACCGCCTCCACCACCCGCTCCTGCAAGGCCCGCAGCAGTTTGGGCTGCAACTCCAGCGGCAATTCACCGACCTCATCCAGAAACAGCGTCCCGCCTTCGGCCAGCAGGAACTTCCCGGTTTTGTCCTTGACGGCGCCGGTGAAGGCGCCCTTGACATGGCCGAAGAGCTCGCTCTCCAGCAGGTCCCGGGGAATCGCGGCGCAGTTGATGGCCACGAAGGGGCCGTTTTTGCGGCCGCTCTGGGCATGGATCGACCGCGCCACCAGCTCCTTGCCGGTGCCGGATTCGCCGGTGATCAGCACCGAGGCCTCGCTGTCGGCCACCTTGTGCACCACCTGGAAAACCTTTTCCATCGCCGCCGACGAACCGACCATGGTGCGAAAATCGCTACGGTCGGACAACTCGCTTTTCAGACGCTTATTCTCGGCGGCCAGACCGGTGAAACGCAGAGCCTTGGCCACGGTCATCCGCAGTTCATCGCGGTTGAAGGGTTTGGTGATGTAATCATGGGCGCCCGACTTCATCGCCTCCACGGCGATATCGACCGTGCCGAAGGCGGTGACGATAATCACCAGCGTTTCCGGAGAACGCTCCTTGACAGCCTTCAAGACCTGCATGCCGTCCATGCCCGGCATTTTCATGTCGGTTATCACCAAAGCCGGTGCTACCTCGTCAAACAACCGCAAGCCCTCTTCGCCGGAAGCGGCGGCGGCCACGGCGTAACCGGCCTCCTGGAGGTTGTATTCCAGTACCCGCCTGAGCGAGGTATCGTCGTCGATGATCAGGATGGTTGTTTTCATGGTGGTCCTTGCTGATTTTTTGTAGTTTTGGAAGACAGGGGGGACATTGTTAAAATTGCAAACTCGCTTACTGGTATAAAATGAAGTCAACGCAGTCGAGACGCAACGGCGGAGCTCAGCAAAGACCGTCTGTGGGACTTGGCCGCTCTGCTTTTCTCTGCTTTTCTCTGCTTTTGCTAACCTTCATACTTTCTCAAACGAACATGCTATTGAGCTGATTTATTATAACAACTTTATATTGTACGCTAATTTTATGTCATGGGGGGTTTCATAACTAGTGAATTCAACTCGTTGATTTTTATTAAGTATTTTTGGGAAACAAAGCACCTCACAAAGATCAAAAAAGTATCTTACGTTATGATTTAATATAGTGCAATCTAGCGACTGAGTAGAAAATGTAGCTACAGTACCCTCCACTCGCTGATCTTTAAAATGCCCGTTATACAGGTAATTAAGGAAGTCTATTTTAGCTAGTTCTTTATTGAACATATTATCAAGTGCTTCAGTAGCGCCCACACGGTTTTTATACTCAACAATATCCCTTAGCTGTTGTGCATAATATTCATAGACATGTGGCAAGTCATCTTTAATTAAATCCAAATCGACTAGACTGACTTTGTCTTCCTTTAACAAATAAATATAAATAGCTCCGTACCTTCCCAATTTTGTTGGGTCTCTGTCGTATCCGCTACAGTAGTACTGAGTCCAATACTTTGACGCATTTTCTCTATGCAATTCTTCGGCACTTAAAATTGCAAGTTCTGCAAAGCATTCTGGTGTACCTTTAGCTCCTTCTTTGAAGAGACTTCTTGCTCGCTTTTTATCTTGAAAGTCAGCATCCGTAGCATATATTTGGCCTAACAGAAGATAAGTTGGCTCGTAACGGAGCTTGTAAGCTTTTTGGAACAGCCTTAATCCTTCTTCTTTATCTTGGACATAATTTTCAAGACCATAAAAATGCTTCTCAGCTACAGTAAAAAGTTCTTTAGCGATTGAATAACTTGGAGCCTCGAAGTCTAAAAAACCACCATATTCCGGTTGAACCGCTACCAAATCGCCCTCACCCAGACTATGTTTAGCATCGATAATTGCACTAATCCCAATATCTATTGGGGCAACAAAAAATTCTCTATTTGATGAAAGCCGAAAATTATTAATCTCAAGTAGTGTGTGTACATGCTTTTCTGCAACATCGCAGTCAGCAAAATGCTCTTTGTAGATCAAAATGAAAGGAGTTGGAACACCGGTAGCAGAAGACAATTCCTTCACTCTGTCACTTGGATCTCTGTTTGTTTTACCTATTTTTATCATCCCATCCATGGAGGGATTTGTTAATAGGTAAATCCAGCCATTGTTGTTATTCATAATTGCTCCAATCAGTGTTTAATTCATAGCAGCCATGTAAAGCAGCTGTATGTCTTTATTTCTTATCCTGATCATGCGGGATCTGTCGTTGTTGGAATGAATGATTGCATAGCATTTATACACAGGTTGATTTGCTCTCCAAAAACAAGCCATGATTTTACACCCTTGTTTCCATGAAAAATATTGTTTCTGAATCGATAAATTACTATGAGCAACATGAGTGTTATTTCGTAGCTGTTTAAGTTGCAGAACTCCTTTATCAAAACGCTCTCTAGCTCTTTTGATTGCTGGCTATGCATCAGGTTTTTATATAGCTGTTTGTCTTGGTATCGGATGTGAAAGAGTGCAGCAGGCACCTGCAGAGCAGCAAAATCGAAGTCATGCCGTTCAGAGAATGTCTTTGCAAAGTCTGATAGCTCATTTATTTTCGCAAAACCTCTAAAACATTTTGATTCGAAGATCGACCACGCAATAAGAAATCTTATCGCCGTCTTATCACATAGCAAAACCTCTACCTGATGCTCATCTTGATCAAGATACTTAGCAAACCATTGGTCAAAGGTCATCATGTGTCGTATTTTCCTTTCGCGCCACCGGGTAGGAGTGGAGCCTTGCGGGTCTCGCCCCTCAGAACCGAACGTGACAGTTTCCATTCATACGATTCAAAGTGGTTTCAGGATTTCGAGATTTAAAGGGGAATATGCAAAATCCTTAATTGATTTGTACCATTCCTCTGTTTTTGCTGAATCGGTTTCACAGCCGGGGATAAAGAATTTCATATATTTCTCCGTGGGTTCCTTTATTTATTTTATGCGTTTTATCGTCTACCTCTTGGAGGTTTGCTGTACCTTCCAGAGAGACCTCCAAAGATCAGCATCATTATGGCGAATGGCCACGCAGGAGGACAGCAGATGATTAAGCCCATAACGAGGCAACCTCCGAACTGAGATTTTGCTTCCGCCTTAGCTTGAATCGCTGTTTGCACTTTTATAGACTTTTCTATTTCGACAGCACGAACTTTAACAGCTTTTTCTTTTTCGTAAAAATTCGCTTCGTCATTGTCCTGCATTATGGAGAGATATCGTTCGTGTTCCTGAAGACGCAACTTTTCCTGTTGCTCTGGAGTTTTACATTCAACCAGTTTATCTTGAAGTTCTTGCCAGTGTGCATCTCGAACTTTTCTATAATTAGAATTGCAACCCCAGGAGCGGGCATCCCCTACCAGCCTATGCCTAACGTAAGAACTCACAACTCCTCCGAGTAATTCCGCTCACAAGGAGCAGTTATTTTCTTTTGGCGGCTAACTCGTTCTTGACCGCTTCACACACGCGTGAATCGGTTATCCTTGCTTTTGGAACATTTTTCCTTTGCACAAATATCACGTAACTGACCAGTTCAACAAAGGCTTCCCGTTAGTTGCCAAATACCTGGAAAATCATGTTCATTTTCGGCAGTCTGCCCGATGATGCCTGACACAATGCCGGAAGCGCGGTGTCACTGCAACCAGCAATCCACTGCACTCCGGCGCGAAAGAAACCTACCGGCGTTTATTCCTTCAAATAACCTTGTGAATTCAACGCTTTTTTATACTTCTTTTTCTACTTTCCGACGGCTACGGCTTTGCTTTTATAATTCTTTACTTTTATAACACGCATGATATATTTGGACCATGGTTTACCGTCTTTCATATTACAATGAAGCTGTCGAAGCTGAGCTTGATGCTTGGCCTGTGGGCTTGCGTGCTCGATTTCGAGCATTGTCTGTGCGCATGGAAGAATACGGCCCCAACCTGGGAATGCCGCATACACGTGCCCTTGGTAATGGCCTTTTTGAAATCCGCGCCAAGGCAGAAGAAGGAATAGGAAGAGTATTTTTCTGCACCATGGTCGGACGAAAGATCATAATTCTCCACAGTTTCATAAAAAAGACGGATAAGACACCAAAACGGGAACTCGACATAGCGCTTACTCGGCAGAAGGAGGTAATGAATCATGAGCTATAAACCTGTTTCGTACCAACCCAAGAAAAAACTTGAGAAAGACCTTCAAGACCCTAATTTCAAACAGGCATGGGATGCCTTGGATGATGAATTTGCAGCTTTGGATGCCCTGCTTGCGGCACGCCGTCAGGCGGGGATGACGCAGGAGCAAGTAGCGGCTAAAATGGGAGTTTCACAGCCATCGTTGGCAAGGGTTGAGGCATCGCTCGGTTCTCACCGTCATTCTCCCTCTCTGGAGATGCTCCGCAAGTACGCTGCTGCTGTTAACTGTAAACTGGAGATTCGGCTGATACCACAGCATTCGTGATTGTGGCTTGTCCGTCTGCCGTCGATTGAATTATGTCACTTCAACGACACATCACGATATAAAGCATCAAGGCACCCGAATACCTTGTTACCCAAGTCTGCGTCCCCCACAGAATTGTCCCATTCGCATGTCGGAGCAAAGATGAAATAAAGCCTCTTCTTCTCGGCATCTGATATTTCGTTTTTTGCCACCTTTTCTGCTGCTTCGTTGCAGAAGGTTCCCAAGTCATCGGTGTAATCATCTGAATCCCAAATATCCAGATGCCCGAGGGCAAGCCAGAGATGGGCTGCTTGGCGAAGCAATAATATCAGTTGCTCTTCTTGTTCATTCATCATCTTTTTTCTCACCCAACGTCTTAAGGCGCCAGCGGCGGAGCGTAGCGGAGACCGCTGCCGCCGCTGGTTGGCTGTTGATCCTGGCTTACTTATTTGTTTTCAAGCGGGCAAGTAGCACCTGAGCCTTGCTTTGCATTGTTTTTGAGGCAGTTTTTCTTTTGGCTCCGCTCAGCATAGGGTACTCACGAAGAGCTTTTGCGAGTTCGGCAAGTTCACTGGTGATAGTACCTTCGTCAGGGCTCCATGCCTTTCCAGCGCGATAGCCTACACCTAAAGTGAAATTTGCATAGTGGATTCTCTCGCCGTCAAGTCCCTGATTTTCCTTATCCTCATACTTTACTTGTGATAATGCAGTAGCCCAAACTGCCTCTAGAAGCTTTGCAGTTTCAGATTCTATCTCGGCTTCTTGTCGGGTCACCTTGCTCTTGATTCGGGAAAGAGCTTTCTTCTGAGCGATTTCATCAGTCAGGTTTCCTTTGTTTTTCTCAAAATATTCATTCAGTTGTATCCACAGAGGATGCACCAGTTTCAACGACACCACGACCGGCAAAGATGCAGGTTTTTTGTCGTCATACTTTATGTACACCGCCGTCTCAGTCTTGAAAGAGGTTATTATTACGGCCTGACATATACGATATTTGTCATCGGATAGAAGACGCTCGCTGACAGACTCATGATAGGGATTGAGCATTAGGAATCCGTAGACTCCTTCTTCGGGTTTTAAGTGGTCACCTGGGCCTGATATTGCCGGAGGTGTCTGTAACAGCACTATCATTGCAATCATCAGCAAAAGAGCAATCTTAATTCTTCCCATCTTCATCTTCCTTTATGTCGGCCAACGGTTCGACCGCTGAGCCGAGAGCATCAGCGAAACGGCTCTTGCGGCATGTTATGCATTTTCAAGAAGTACAAGCTGAACTGAGGTCGGAATCTCAAGAAACTCATATGCTGCTCTTACTTTCTTAACAAAGTACTCGTCTCTTGAGTAAAGATAGTTGCAGAACGAGCCCATTGAAGCATGACTTGTGTCGCTGAGTGAGGCAATGAACCTACGTTCTTTGTGCACTTTGGAATCTGGAAAATAGCCTAAGGTATTGAGCATGTTGTAAATTCCGGTGACCTTCTGGTGCTTGAAGTAAGGCTGGTCTGGATAAATCGGATTCTTCGAAACGCCAAAAAAGGCTTCGATAGTTATCTCCATATCGGCGTAAGGCGGGATCGACCGATAACGCTCCCATATTTGCTGCAGCACACCCGGTGGTTCAATGTTATTTAGTTCTTTTGGGCCTATGTCCACAGCGTTACGAAATTCCTTTATCCCAGACCAAGTTTTGTCATCAACAATATTCTGTTTCATCAATCTTTCTGTTTCATCGAGGGTATCCCTAAATTCTTGCTCCATTTGAACAGAACATTGCCTTAGAACTTCTTCTATTCCGGCGATATCGTTCGCCAATTCTGTGGCACCGGATTGCATATGTCCCATAAGATCTCTGAAGGCTGCTTTTTGTTCTGCATGTATTTCATCGATTCCATCACCGACTCGTCCACCAGAAAACTTATATAGCCATTGCTCCATAGATTTCATAATATCGAGGTAACTACCAACATTTTCACAATACTGGTCATAGGCTGCAAATGGATCACATGCAGTGATCGTAGCTCGATCTGTTAGTATGAATCCTGGCTGTTCTAGATAGTTTTTTAGATGGTGCGCATTCAGCCGTCTCAATACGATCAGGAAGTTTTCGGCGTAATCACCAGAGCGCCTTATTTCTTTTAATGTTTCGTCTGAAAATACTATTTGGAAACTCTGAGTAAGAGCCTCAGCGAGGTCAATGGCGATACCTTTGACGAAAAGGTCTAGAATGTTCTGATCAAGGTAGGCGGTGGGCTTACCCTTATATTCTGCAATATGAGCGCTCATTTCTTTCTCGTGCATAACAACTTGTTCTTGAGCGGTTCACTCGCGTGCGCGCGTGAACCGCTCATCCCCCAAAATGAAACATTTATACTTTACTTCCCACATATGACCATAGGCAGTATCAGCTCATTTTGCTTCAGGAAGCCTGACGGTTGCCGTCGTCCCTGAGCCGATCCGGCTTTCCACGGTCAAGGTTCCGCCGTGCGCTTCGATGATTTTTCTGGTGATGGCCAATCCAAGACCGGTGCCGTCGGCTTTGGTTGTGAAGAACGGCTCGAAGATTCGCCCCAAGGTTTCCGCATCTATACCTGCCCCGGTATCTCTGAAACGAACCTCACAGAACCCATCTTTACTGCCGGCGGAGATGGTCACGCTCCCGCCGGCCGGCGTGGCCTGCAGTGCGTTGATGACGATGTTGAGGAAGGCCTGGCGCAGCTTCTCACCGTCGCCGGTGACCGCCAGTTCTTCCACCGGCGGCTCAAAATCCAGTCGGATGCGGCGCTGGCCGGCATCGTTGGCTGTCAGCACGACGATGGTCTCCAGCTCCTCCCGCAACGAGCAGCGCCGCATTTCGGCGTTCTGGGGTCGGGCCATGCGCAGAAAATCCTCGACCACATGGTTGAGGCGCTCGGTCTCCTTGATCTGGATCTCGATGAACTCGAACTTGGGATCTCCGGGACGGTAGTCATCCCGCAGGATCTCGGCCGTGCCGCGGATCGAACCCAAGGGATTCCTGATCTCGTGGGCCAGCACCGCCGCCATCTCCCCCAGGGTTGACAGCTTTTCCGCCCGGCGCAGCTGTTCCTCCACGGCAATGATCCGCTCCGACTGGGTCTGCAGTTTTTTGTACGACTCTTCCAGACCTTCGGCGGTGCGCTGCAGCTCAAGGCTGCGCTCCCGTTCGCGCTGGGCCAGAAGGCCGGTGACCCCGCCGACCACGTTATACATGACGATCTCCAGATACTTCTCCATTTCCAGGGTCAGCCCTCCGCCCCACTGGAAAAGGATATGGGGCGCATAGGCGATGCTGACCGCCACGGCGCACCCCAGGCCGCCCCGGAAACCGAACCAGAGACCGGCCAGGATGATCGGCAGATAGTAGAAACGCTGGAAAATGTCGTGCAGATAATGAAGGTGCAGCGGGGTAAGATAGTGAAACAGGCTGATGCCGAGAATGGACAGGGCCAGCAGGCCTATGCGCAGGATGGACGGTTTCATGGTTCTGGTTATAGCGGAAGTCATGAAAAACACAAGGGCAAACAGAGCCGGAGAATGATGCCGTATTCACCGGTCCCACGCTGTCCGGGGAAGATCGTCTGACAAAAAACGACATTCCCGCAAACAGCGTGGGCCGGGGTGATGACGCTTACTGCACGACCATGCCGTCCCTGAGCGTGATCGTCCGGTCGGCATACCTGCCGTTGTCCGGATTATGGGTCACCATGACCACGGTCTGGCCGGCGTCGTTAAGCTCGCGGAACAGGGTCATGACATCCTCGCTGGTTTTCGAGTCCAGGTTGCCGGTCGGCTCGTCGGCCAGCAGGATCTGCGGATTATTGACAATTGCCCGGGCAATGGCAACCCGTTCCTGCTCGCCACCGGAAAGCTGGTTGGGCAACCGGTCCAGCTTGGCGCCAAGGCCGACACGCTCCAGGGCCCGGCGGGCCGCTTCCTTCTTGGCATCGCTTTTCATCGCCACTATAGCCAGCGGCAACATCACGTTTTCAATCGCTGTCAAGTAGGGAATCAGGTGAAACGACTGGAACACGAAGCCCAGTTTCTGTGCCCGGAAATCGGCCAGTTTTTCACCGTTGAGCAGGTAGAGCTTGACCCCGTCCATTTCAACTTCACCGCTGGAGGGATGATTCATACCCCCCAGGACCGAAAGCAGGGTGCTTTTGCCGGAACCGGACTGCCCCATGATGGTTATGAACTCGCCCGCTTCAATCGAGATATCCAGGCCGCGCAATGCCTCGACAGTACCTTCGCCGCTGGTGTAATTCTTTTTAAGTCCGCTGATTTCAATCATTGCCATGTTTAAGCTCCAGGGTTCTCAACCCGTTGTAGATGAATATTGGTTACAGTGCCCGCAATGCTTCGGTCGGGTCCATCCTGCTGGCATGCTGCGCAGGATAGAGGCTGGCCAGCAATCCCAGGGCCAACGCCAGCCCCACGGAGCCGAAGGCGATGGTAGCATCCCAGACCAGATGGGCGCTGCGGCTCTCTGCCATGAACGGCAGGGCCAATCCGGCGCCCCCCATGCCGACGGCATAGCCGAGAACACCGGCCAGAATGCTGACCAGGGCCGCCTCCAGCAGGATGATGCGCATGATGTGACTCTTTCTGAAACCGATGGCACGGAATACGCCGATCTCGACCGTACGTTCGTTGACACTGCCCATCATGGTTACAAAGACCACCAGGGAGCCGATAAAGACGACCACTCCGGCAATCGCATAGGAGAAACGCTTGAACTGGTCCAGCGTCTTCAAACGCCCCTCGACCACCTGTTGAACCGCAGAAACCTTGGCATCCGGCAGCTTCTCCGCGATCTGCGTCACCATGTCGCCGATCGGGCAGCCGGAACAGAGCGCGGCAACCTCGGCCAGGGTGATCCTGCCCTCTTTGCCCAGCATCTGCTGGGCTTTCTTCAATGCCACAAAAACGAGCGCATCATCCTGGGAACCGGTCTGGTCCAACACACCGGAGACCTTGAACTCCTCGCCCTTGATATTGACGCTGTCACCCGGACCGACATTCAGAATCTTGGAGGCATCGCTGCCGATCAGCAACTCGTTGTCAGCTTTGGGCGCCTCGCCAAAGATCTGCCACCACTGTTTCATCTTCAGCTCGCTGTCGAAATTGACCCCCACCAGCATCACATCGTGGTTTCCAACCTTGACGCCACCCAGAACTTTCGGCGCGACAGCCGAGACATTCATGTGGTTGGCGATGGTCTTAATCTGAGCGAGATCCTTTTCCAGTATTTCGCGCTGGTCAAATGCCACCCCACCCAGGCTGATGCCGCCATAGTTCATCGAAAGGGCGTTGCTGCTGGGAGTTATCAGTATGTTGGCCCCAAATTCATCCATTTTCTTTTCGATATCACTGGACATGGAACGGGTCAAAGTCACCAGCGAGACAATAGTGGCAATTCCAACCATCAGCCCTATTGTCAAAAAAGCCATTTTTGCCTTGCGGCGCTTCAGGTTATTAATGGATATGGTATGCAGTTTCATTAGAAGAACCTGGCTCCGGCTTTAAGGTCGCTGACATTGATGATTACATTACCGCCGCTCACCCGGCTGGGCAGATAGGAGGGGTTGCACCCGCCGATCGCATGCGGACCGATGCGGTTTGTGCCGAATTTCATGTTGCAGTTCTTGCATACCATTTTGTCGTCCTGCTGCTCATAACCCTTTTTCTCTCTGTAGCAGGCGTCGCAGGCATCAAAAGCGGTACGGTAGCTGCCGTCCCCGGCCTTGACCAGGAAAAAGGCGATCTCCCTGCCGCCGTCATCAAAGCGGTAGAATTTCGCCTTTCCGCCGGCAGCCCTGGCAACCGGTATCGACACGACCTCGCCATTCGCCTTGATCTTCTCGTACTTGCCAAATGAAAAGGCCGACACATTCAAGGCAGACACCATCATCGACAACACAACCAGAACTGTCATAAAAATCCGCTTGCTGTTTTTTCCCATCTCTACAATCTCCTCGCTTTGGTTTCATTTTTTGAGTTGCAACCGCCGTTTTTAATCCCGCAACAACCGGAAGCCTGAACAGCCCTGGCGTTGATATCTCTGCCGGTAATCCGCCTGAACTGTTCTGGCGTCAATACCCTGTCCAGGTTACTGGCGTAGCCCGCGCCGCTGATCCTGTGTGCAAGGTTCTCCGGTTGAACCGATTCCCTGTCATACCCCACGATTACCACGCCTCCCTCGACATCCACTTCGGTCACCGCAACACCCTTCACACCACCCAGCGCCCTGCTAATCCTGTTTGAACAGCTGCTGCAGGTCATACCGGCCGATTTGATAATGGCAACGCTGTTTGCTTTGGAGGCCGAACTGATATTTACGTGCAGCCCCAGGTAGATCAGCAGGCCGACGACCGAAAGGACGATCAATCCACTGACAAGTTTTTTTATGTGCATGATCACGACTCCCCGGATTTAACGGCAGCACGCTACAAAGTGTTTATAAAGGCGCCGTCCATTACACCGCAGATGTACAATAGCTGTGCCAAAACAAACGCCACCACATAACACCCTGTATTGCCAGTGTTTTTTAGTTTCGACAACAAGTATCCCTGTCATATGCGGAGCATATTCAACAGTCAGGCCGTGGATTATTCTACACATCCATGCCCGCCGGCACCTGACACCAGAAAGCGTGCAAAGAGTTTGGTATAAAGGAACCAATCACATCTAATCGGCTTGATTTTTTAAATCTCAGTTGCTATATTTTTAGCAGTCAGGCACAGTGAGTGCTAAATATGTCTTAAACGGAGTTGGATCATGGTTGCTCAACTACCTGTAGTTACTGACAGTCTTCGCCTTTATCTTGGTGAGATCCGGCGTTTCCCGCTACTCAGTGAAGAGGAAGAACACCGCTATGCGGTGGCGCTGTTCGAAAATAAAGACTTGGCCGCGGCCCATAGCCTGATTACCTCCAATCTGAGATTCGTGGTTAAGGTAGCGTATGAATTCCGTCATTACGGACTAAAAATGCTGGATCTGATCCAAGAGGGCAATATCGGGCTGATGATGGCGGTAAAAAAATATAACCCGTACAAGGGGATCAGGCTGATCTCTTATGCCGTCTGGTGGATCAGGGCTTACATCCAGAATCACATCATCTCATCCTGGAGCCTGCTCAAGATCGGCACAACCCAGGCTCAGAGAAAGCTGTTCTTCAAACTGCGCCAGGCCAAGAACGCCATAGCCAGAATGGGCGACAACGGGGACGATACCCGTAGCGCGGCCCTGTCCCTGGATGTGACCGAACAGCAGTTTTCGGAGATGGAGCAGCGCATGCGGGGCGACAGCTCCCTGAATGCTGAAATACCTGGTAGCGACGGCATTACAGCACTGGAAACGCTCGCGGACGACAGAATGAACCAGGAAGAACTACTTTCAAATTTCCAGGAAAACAAGCAGCTTCAGCAGACGGTTGCGGATGTGGTCAGCAGGCTCAATGAAAAAGAGCGCTTCATCATCGAACACCGCATCACCGCTGACGAACCGTTGACCCTGCAGGAAATTGCCAGCCATTTTTCAATTTCCCGTGAACGGGTGCGCCAAATTGAAGAGGGAGCCCTCAGAAAAACGAAACAGGCGCTGCTCCCACTTCTGGCTGCCTGAAACAGAATAGTCTGTAACGCAGGCACTTTGTCAGCGATAAAAAATGAAGGCAAATCTTTTTTTAGAAAAATATCTTGACTTTCATCCACTTTTTCTCTAAATAAACAAATTCTGTTTTCTTGTCGTAAGAAGTGTCGGCCCCGTTAGCTCATACTGGTAGAGCAGCTGACTTGTAATCAGCAGGTGATCCGTTCGATTCGGATACGGGGCTCCATAATAAGTTATTTTGTTTGCAGCACACCGATCATCCCTGGAGGGATTCCCGAGCGGCCAAAGGGAACAGACTGTAAATCTGTCGTCAGCGACTTCGGAGGTTCGAATCCTCCTCCCTCCACCATAAAATCACCGGAATACGGTAGCCGAGCACGACCCCAGGAGACGAAAGTCGATATACTGGTAAGTGGATGGCTTCACGTTTTCCAAATGTCTTCATCTGGTAGCGCGGGAGTAGCTCAGTTGGCTAGAGCGTCAGCCTTCCAAGCTGAGGGTCGCGGGTTCGAGTCCCGTTTCCCGCTCCAGTTAGCCCACATAGCTCAGGAGGTAGAGCACTTCCTTGGTAAGGAAGAGGTCTCCGGTTCGAGTCCGGATGTGGGCTCCACTTTTTCAGAAATATCCGAATAATAAAGCAGCATACAAAAAGCGTCCATCAGGAGGGCCTTTATCATGGCAAAGGCAAAATTCGAGCGTAACAAGACACACGTAAACATCGG
>Ga0154448_1085_pt1 | contig 22875 bp, 11 predicted proteins | sample RifGroC2_FD_105641 | JGI IMG/M metagenome (GOLD analysis project Ga0154448, IMG submission 105641) | Geobacteraceae bacterium GWC2_55_20
GCTGGATTGCGCTGCCGGCGGTAATCATCCTCGGGCCACGCATGGGACGCTATGTTCGCGGCAAGTCCCACCCGATTCCGGTCAGCAACATCCCTTTCCTGGCATTGGGTTCGTGGATCCTGGCGGTGGGCTGGTTCGGATTCAATGTCATGAGCGCCGGAAATTTTGAGAAGATCTCAGGACTGGTGGCGGTCAATTCGCTGATGGCAATGGTCGGCGGTGTACTGGCGGCCCTGGTGGCCGGCAAGAACGATCCGGGTTTTGTTCACAACGGCGCCCTGGCGGGACTGATCGCGGTCTGCGCCGGCAGCGACATCATGCATCCGCTGGCCTCGTTTGTGGTCGGTTGCATTGCCTCGATAATTTTCGTGTACGGCTTCCACTACGAGCAGGAAAAGCTGAAGATCGATGACGTACTGGGAGTTTGGCCGTTGCACGGCGTGATCGGCTCGTGGGGCGGCATTGCAGCCGGTATTTTCGGCCAGAAATTCATGGGTGGCATCGGCGGCGTGAGCTTCGTTTCACAGCTGGCCGGCAGCCTGTCGGCGATAGTATTTGCGTTGGCAAGCGGATTTATTGTCTATGGAGTTCTCAGCCGGACCATTGGCATCAGACTTGACCAGGAAGACGAGTTTGCCGGAGCGGACATCGCTATCCATAGTATCGGAGCCTACCCTGAAGACAGTATTCGCTGATATTAATGATACGGTCACTGACAAATGATCTGAAATTCCTTTCAAAGCGCGTCAGATAACGGTTTCTGACGCCTTTCGTTTCCGTTTCTTTCGTTGACAAGGACATGGAGAGGTGCTATTTAAAAGGCATTTTACCTGTGGATATATTCAGCTCTCCGTGCGCCGTCTAACTGCGTTGCCGGCCAGAAGAGGTCAACTAACGTGATTTCATTGAAATTATGCCGTAACACACTCATCCGACTCCTGGTCGTTTTCGTCATAATTTCATCCCTCGCAATTCCACCTGCCATGAGTCAGGAATCAGAGGATTCTCAGGTATTTATCGCCGGATTCAACGCCTATCAACAAAAAGATTATGCTTCGGCCATCGCAAAGATGAACGAGGTCCTGCAAAAATATCCGGACACCCCCCTGAGAGACATGGCCCTGTTCTGGCTTTCCCGTGCGTACTACAAATCGGGTAACCAGAATGAAGCCGCCCGTTTTCTCTCCCAGTTTTCAAAAGAATACCCAGACAATCCGCTAAAAGGCACTGTCGAGGAAGAGTTGCTCTCCCTGACCGCCCGTTACGAAAAAGGCGAAAAGCTGCCTTCCGGCCAACAGGTGGCCAAGCAGACTGATCGCGTGGCTACCCAGAAAACCAAGGTCGCCCAGGAACGCAACGCTGCGGAACAAGCCGCCAAGGCCAAAGCCGAACAGGAGCGTATTGCGACTGCAAAGGCCGAAGAAGCCAGGCTGGCGGCTGTAGCCGCTGCTGAAGCGGCCCGCATCGCAGCACTGAAACAGGCAGAAGAGAAAGCCGCGGCGGAGAAGAAAGAACGGGAGCGACTGGCTGCCGTCAAAGCTGAGGAAGATCGCAAGGCAGCTGAAAAAGACCGGCTTGCAACCACCAAGCAGGAACTGGAGCGCATTACAGCCGAACAGGCACTTGCCGCGGAAGAGCAGGCTCGCATAACCGCAGAGCAGGAACGCATTGCTGCTGAACAGGCTGCCAAACTCAAAGCCGAGTTGGAACGCGTTGCGGCAGAGAAAAAAGAACAAGAACGCCTGGCGGCGGTCAAAGCCGAACAAGAACGCATAGCAGCCGAACAGGCTACCAAGGCAAAAGCCGAGCTGGAACGTATAGCAGCGGCAAAGGTCGAAGAAGCTAGATTGGCAGCGATAGCCGCTGCCGAAACAGCACGTGTCGTCGCGCTAAAACAGGCTGAGGAGAAGGCTGCAGCTGAGAAAAAAGAGCAGGAACGTCTGGCGGCTGTAAAAGCTGAACAAGAACGCATTGCTGCAGAGAAAATAGAGCAACAGAGGCTGGCGGCATTGAAGGCTGAAGAAGAGCGTAAAGCTGCCGAAGCAGCTCGTATTGCTGCGCTTAAACAGACCGAGGAAACGACAGCGGCCCGGAAAAAAGAACTGGAGCGACTGGCGGCGGTTAAAGCCGAACAGGAACGGATTGTTGCGGCTAAAGCCGAAGAGGCACGCCTTGCCGCTGCCGAAGCCGCTCGCATTGCAGCGCTCAAGCAGGCTGAAGAGAAGGCGGCGGCGGAAAAAGTTGAGCGCGAGCGCCTGGCAGCTGTAAAAGCCGAGCAGGAACGCGTTGCGGCAATAAAAGCCGAAGAGGCACGGACAGCCGCTGCCGAGGCTGCCCGCATCGCGGCGCTCAAGCAGGCTGAAAAGAAGGCGGCGGCGGAAAAAGCTGAGCGTGATCGACTGGCTGCCGCACAGGCGGAACAGGAACGAGTGGCCGCAGTTCAGGCCGAACTGACCCGTCTGGCCGAAACTAAGAAGGAACAGGAGCGCCTGGCAGCAATAAAGGCCGAGCAGAACCGCATCGCTGCAGAGCAGGCCGCCAGGGCCAAAGCCGAACAGGAACGTATCGCGGCTTTGAAAGCTGAAGAGGCCAGAGTCGCAGCTGCCACGGCTGAAGCTGCACGCGTTGCCGCACTCAAACGGGCCGAAGAAAAGGCCGCGGCAGAGAAAAAGGAGCAGGAGCGCCAGGCGGCTGTCAATGCCGAGGAACAGCTTTTGGCTGCCCAAAAAGCTGCGGAAGAAAAAGTTCGCGCGGAAAAGAACGCTCTTCGCGAAAAGGCGATTGCCCAGTACAAATCGATTATCGACAAATATCCCGGCAGTTCCGCAGCGGCATCCGCTGCTGCCAAGCTGCGTGAGCTGGGCCTGGCGGTAGCTCTGCCGCAGGTTGCAGTCGCCGAGCCGGTTCCCGAAAATGCCCAGATTTTGAGACTGGAAGTTGCCCAATACGCGGGTTTTGAATTTAACCTGATGCCACGTCCCGAAGCGTTCCATGTAGCACAGCGGGTAAATGTGCCGTTTGAGATTACCAATCGTGGCAACGGCAACGATGCCTTCTATCTTGAGTCGGCTTTCCCGGATGAATTCAAGGCGCAATTTGCCGCAACCTCGTCGCCCGATACAGTCATCAACCAGACTCCGGTATTGGCCCAGGGCGAAACCTTCAGGGGCATAGTCAGCCTGGTGATACCGGCTGCAAGCATTGACGGCTTGCGGATTACCCATCCGGTAAAGGCAGCTTCGAAGCTGATGGCAGAGGCCAGCCAATCCCGTGAAATCCGCCTGATTGCCTCGGCGCCGCTGCTGAGAGCAGTACTGAAGACTGACAAGACACAACCTTTGCCAGGTGAAAAGATCGTCTATCGTATAGCAGTTCTGAACGTCGGCTCGACCGTGGCCAAGGACGTGACTTTCAGGCTCAATTTCCCGCCGCAGTTGGAACCGGTTGATTATGCCGCCGCCGGATTCAAGCAGGAAATGAAATCGGCGCTGGTGTTCGATGGTCTGCAGGTCAACTCGGGCGAGAGCCGCGAATTGAGTGTCACCTTCCAGTTGAAGGAAGATTCACTTGCCGGCCAGGAGTTGGCAACCCGGGCCGAGTTGATTAACAACCCGCTCAAGACGACCGCGGCGTTTGTGTCCAACATGGCTTATGTGCAACCACAGCGGGCGATTCTTGTCCGTACCGGATCAGAGCGATTGGTAGCCATACCGGGACAGACGATTTCTGTGCCGTTCGTCGTCACCAACACCGGCAACGTTCGCGAAAAATTCAGAATAGCTTCCAACGTAAAAGGGGCTCAGGACGCCGTTGTTTTCCATGATATAAATCGTGACGCAATCAGGCAGGCAAGTGAACCGGTCATAAACGAGATCGGCCCGCTCGCTCCCAAAGAAGAAGCCAGCGTTGTGGTAGAGATCAAAACACCGAGAAGCGCCGGAGATGGAAACGAAGGCAACGTGCTGTTGTCGTTCACCTCTGAAGGAGACGCTACACGCACGGCATCCGGCTCAACCCAGCTGTTGTACTCACGACCGGTTCTGCAGATGGCCATGGCGGGCCGTGACGGCAGACTCAAGCCTGGCGAAGTGGCATCTTTTGACCTTGCCATTACAAACAAGGGGTCAAACCTGGCAAGAGTGGTTGAATTACAGAGTGCCTGGCCGGAGCAGCTGGAACTGGTGGCAGCCGACCCCGCCAACAGCACCTTCCTGAATGGAAACATCACCTGGCGCTTCAAAGAGATGGGCGCAGGCGAAAAACGCAGCATAAAGGTATCTTTCAGAGTCAAGCCGGGCACAGGTGTGGGAACCAACATCCAGGTAAAAAACATCCTGACATATGAAGACCAACTCGGGAACAGGTACTGACATGACACTACATGTACGCCGTACAGCAGTTGCATTTTTGCTCTGTTCTCTGGCTCTGCCGGCATGGGGTCAGCAATACTATCTGTACGAACCAAAACCGGTCTCCCCGGATGTCAAACGGGAAGCGGGTGATGGCGTCCTGGTCAGTGAAATACCGATCAATGACGGCGATACTTTGTACGGAATTTCCAAGAGGTTCAGCGGCCATGGCACTTATTATCCGCAGATACTGCTGTTCAACAACATCAAAGACCCGAACCTGATTTACACCGGGGACACTATAAGGATCCCCCTTCCCAAGGACGGACCTGCTGAAGCAGCGACACAGCCAAAGAAGAAACATGGAAAAACGCTAAAATACAAAACTCCGATCAAAAAGAAAGCCTCTGCCAGTACTGCTACGCCTGCATCTAAAAAGCAATCGTCCAAGGGAAATACAGGAAAAGACAAGACCGCCACTACTGAAATATCTCTGAAAGAACTGAAGAATATGGAGAGTAGAAAAGGGGATCGCCGAAGTCAGAAAAAAAGAACCGCAGATACCAATGTCAGGAAGAGCGCGGTTGATGATGCCCAGTTGATACACAGGCGTGAGGAGATTGAAAGCACACCCAAACAACAGAAAGCTGATGTTGCCCCACCCAGGCAGGCGGAGTCCAATGCGGTGGCGGGACAGCAACTCTTTGAAAGAGCCGTGAAAGCTTACAGGCAGGATGATTTCCGTACAGCACTGGATCTGTTTGACCGTTACCTTGCCGACAATCCCAACTCACCCATGGCTGCCGATGCCAGCCTGTACAAGGCGGAGTGTTATCTCAAACTTTCAGCCCAGTAGGGTGTGAACACAGTCGCAATCAAACAACTTTCTTTAGTAACTTCCAGGACCCTGCAAATCCTTGACTTGCGGGGTCTTTCTTTAACTAATTCCAGGTCAGAACGAAAGCCCGCAGCCGCTTGCCTTTTTCGTCACGGTAATAAACGACTTTGAGATTATCCGCAATATGCCCGCGCTCGATCCTGTAACCTTCTTTGCTTTCCAATGAGTCCAGTGTAAAGAGAGTATTCTTACCCAATTGCCTGAAAACGCTGTTCAGAAAAACATTTGAAATGCTTATGCCTCCCAGGGCAATCACCTGTATCGCCTTGATTTGCTCTTTTTCCCGGTAGACCCGGTATTCCACTTCGGAAGAAGTGTACCGCTCCCAGCCTGGATTGGTGTCAGAATAGCTCTTGTCAAGTCCTCCCCTTGGAATAAAATCCGGTAATCTGGTTGGCCGCGAGACGGCATGTGAAGTAACTGAATTTTTTTTCGCTTCACGATTACCGGTGATCGCCACGATCACGGCTTTGTCATTGTTCTGTGCACCGCTATCACCGGCAATCTTGGACGGCGCTTTTAGATTCGTAGAGACAGGCTTCAGCACCGGCTTCCGGGAAACCACGGACGACAGGTTGGTTAAAGTGGTTGCCGGGGCTTTTTCAGGAGTAACGGCCGATTTAGCGGAAACTGTCGGTGTAGGGGAAGATTGTTGCGACTCTCGGTGCTGCAGCATCGTCATCACGATGACCGCCAGCGCCACAGGCGCCAGCCACAACAGAAATGTCAGCCCCTTTGAGCGTTTCGGGGCAACTTGCTCCGGTGCAAGACCGCCGCCCAGCCAGTTATTGTCACGAGCAGACGCCGATTGCCCGAGTGACTCTGGTTCAGGAGTGCTGCTCACGGCAGCATCGAAAGAACTGTTGAATTCGGAATAGACTGTCGTCAAGCGGGGACGAGGAGGATAACTGATGCCTTGATCGTCGGGAACATTTTCATCTGTCGGTGCGGGTGCAGTTACCGGCTCGGAGTCTTTTGTAGCAAGTATTAATTCTGGCAGTGTCACTTCAACCGGTTCAACAAGAACCGGAGTTGTGACTTCTTCAGGTAATGGGGATGACGCGGATCTATCAACATCAACGGCTATATTTTCCTGTTTGATAACTTCAGCGCTTTTTTTACCTTTTGACGTAAATGTGTTGAGCAGGAAACGCAAGTCATCCAGCAGGCGGTCATCTTCCAACGATGTGTTCAGCCACCCCTGATATGGCGCCAGTATCGCATCGTTTACCTGTCCCGGCGCGGCCAGCAGGACAAAACGTGAACGCTTACGGCCAAGCTGTTTCTTTAAATGCATGATCAATATTTCAGCGGACAGTCCGGACAGGTGTGTTTGAACAAAAACCACGTCCGGTTTGTCAATTGCTATTTCCTCGCCACCTTTTTCGAGGTTGTTGGCAATTCTCAAGCGGACAGTGCTATCATCGGTGAGGCGGCCAAAAACATTTCCTAGTCGGGCAACATCGGTGATGAGCAGTATATTGTTCACGTTAACCCCCTGATAAATAATCGTGCATTGTACGGCATGAATTGTGCGTTATCAACACTATTAACTGACGGAATCCACATAATTCACACAGTTTTACAGACTCAAATCCATGTCGTTTAAATTAACAACTTGACTTTCCCTGATTTGTTTTTCTAATATGGCAGAAATTGTAAAGGCAATGAAGAGGAGTAGTAACCGTTTTAATGCTTTTCAGAGAGCCGGTGGTTGGTGCGAACCGGTAAGCATGGCGGTGAACTCGCCTTGGAGCCGCTTCGGTGATATGTAATCGAAGACGTGAGCCTGCGTTAAAGGTAAAATCAAGGTTTGCCGGTCTTGCCGGCAGACGAATTGGGTGGTACCGCGGACGGCACAAAAGCCTCTGCCCCAAATCTGGGGCGGAGGCTTTTTTTATTCACTGGATGCGAAGCATGTTTTTTGTGGTAAATACAATTAAAAGCAGCACATCGAAAGGAGTGTATCTGGATGGCAAAGACACAGCAACCCATTAAGGATGAACGGAAAACTATCAAGATTTTTGATACCACGATGAGGGACGGAGAACAGGCGCCCGGCAACAGTATGAACATCGAGGAGAAACTCCGCATTGCAAAACAACTGCAGAAGTTGAATGTGGATGTAATCGAAGCCGGTTTTCCGATTGCTTCGGATGGCGATTTCGAGGCGGTAAAGAAGGTGGCCCAGATGATCAAGGGGCCGGAAATCGCCGGACTCTGCCGCTCCAGCGAAAAGGATATCGATCGCGCCTGGGAAGCGCTCAAATATGCCGGGGAGAAGGGACGCATCCACACCTTCATCGCTACCTCCGACATCCACATGAAGTACAAGCTGCAGATGGAGCCGGCCAAGGTGCTGGCATCGGCGGTCAAAGCGGTCAAAAGGGCTGCATCCTACACTCCCAATGTCGAGTTTTCCTGTGAGGATGCCGTCCGCACCCGCCTGCCGTTCCTGGCGGAAGTAGTGGAAGCGGTCATCGACGCCGGCGCGACCACGGTCAACATTCCGGATACGGTCGGCTACACGATTCCCTTTGAATACTTCAACATAATTAAATACCTGAAGGACAACGTACCCAACATCGACAAGGCAGTCATCTCTGTTCACTGCCACAACGATCTTGGTTTGTCTGTGGCCAATTCAATAGCGGCGATTCAGGCCGGTGCCGGCCAGGTTGAATGTACCATCAACGGCATCGGCGAGCGTGCCGGCAACTGTTCACTGGAAGAGTTTGTCATGATCCTCAGGACCAGGCGCGACATCCTGCCATTTGCAACCAACGTCGTGACCGAACAGCTGACCCCGGCCAGCCGCCTGTTGACGACGATCACCGGAATCGCGGTACAGCCCAACAAGTCGGTTGTGGGAGCCAACGCCTTTGCCCACGAGGCGGGTATTCATCAGCACGGCATGTTGATGGAAAAATCAACCTATGAAATCATGACGCCCGAATCGGTTGGGCTTCTGTCCAGCGCACTGGTTCTCGGCAAGCATTCCGGACGGCATGCCTTCAAGAAACGTCTTGAGGAACTGGGGCACGACCTGGATGATACGAAACTGAACAGGGCCTTTGATCGCTTCAAGGAACTGGCCGACCTCAAGAAGGAGGTTTTTGACGAAGACCTGGATGCAATCGTATCCGAAGAGTCGCGCGAAGAAGACCATTACAAACTCGAGCACATCACCGTCACCTGCGGTTCGTTTGCCGTCGCGACGGCAACGGTTCAAATGGAGATCAACGGCATCACGGTCCGGACCGCGGAACTGGGAGACGGGCCGGTGGACTCGGCCTTCAAGGCGATCAAGAAGCTTACCAAGTCCAAGGCCAAGCTGACCCAGTACAACGTAGGATCAATCACCGGCGGAACCGATGCACAAGGCGAGGTAACCGTCCGTGTCAGCGAGGGCAACCATACCGTGGTTGGCAAGGGATCATCAACCGACATCATCGTTGCATCGGCCAAAGCCTATATCCACGCGCTGAACAGGCTCAGTTACAAGCAGAAGCGTCTGACCGACGCAGTCTAAAAAGAGCGGGTTAAAGCCGGGGGTACACCCGGCTTTAACCCCGGAGCCAACACGATATAAAGGATGGCCTTAATCTTTTTATTGCGTTTTATAAAATATAGTTATAGAATTTTCCCACCGAGCTTGTCATAAACAGACAGGAGCCAGACCATGAGAATGATTTATTGCAGCGTTATCTGCTCCGCTTCACTTCTCGCCATTCCGTTAACCGCTTCAGCCGCTGACTATTCCGTTGACTCTTCCACTATCCTCAGAATTGAGAACCGCGACATTGTGGGAGCAAAGAAGGAGACACTGCTGCCTGTGACACAGTTTCTCGGATTCGATGCCAACAATTTGGCCAACGGCAACCTGTCGCTGCATTTTTCCGGATGGTTCCGGTATGACCTGAGCGATAAAAGCTACAACGACGATGATTTAAACGGCAGCTTCACTTACGGCTACCTTCAGTACAAGTTCAAACAGGCCAACGCGGATATCCGCGCCGGCCGTTTTTTTGTCCATGAAGGAATTGTCAACGAGCATGTTGACGGATTGAATGTGCGTACGGAACTTCCAATGGGGTTTGGCTTTTCGGCTTTTGGCGGAGCGCCGGTACACACAACTCATCTGTATGGAGAGAGCAGCGACGGCAAGGGTGACACGATCTATGGCGGCCGGGTCAACTATCGCTATAAGGGGATGCTTGAACTGGGCGCATCCGGTCTCTACGAGGGCAAAGCTCCGAAACTCAAGAATTATACCAATGGCGACCACCGCCTGGTGGGTGGTGACGTCTGGTTCAGCCCCCACAAGTCGGTCGAGGTGCTGGGACACTCCAGCTATAACCCGGAAACCAAAAGAGCCGCGGAGCACAGCTACCTTGTCAACATCAAGCCGGTTCAGCAGCTGGTATTGAGCGGCGAGTTCAACGAACATCGCGAAGGCAGTTATCTTTACGCCTGGTCGATGTTCTCCGGCGCTGCCCTCAACCCGGCGGAGAAATCCCGTTCGATCGGCGGCAGCGTTTCCTATGAAATCACCAAGAACTTCGAACTCTCAGCCGATTACAAGCACTACACCCGCGAGATCGGTAATGCCGACCGCTACGGCACCGATGCCCGTTTCAAATTCATGGACAACTCGGTCCGTGGCGGACTCGGCTATCATTATCTCCGCGCCGGCAAGAACTTTGCCATCGGCACAAATCCCTCCGCTTCCTACCATGAATTGCGCGGTTACGTAATGCACGACACCAAGACCTATTTTGCCGCGATCGACGCCCTGGGCTACTTCTTCAAGGAAAAGATCTATGACGAGAAAAGCGCCTGGGAAACCACCGCTTCGCTCGGGTACCACTTCACACCGGCCCTGGCGTTATCGGGAGATATCAGCTACGGCAGGAATCCCCAGTTTACCGAAGAAACTAAGGGGCTTATACGTTTGACCTACAATTTTACTTTCGACGGTAAAGGAGGGAAAAAATGAAAATGTTCAAGACATCACTCCCCGTCATGGCTCTGGCCGGATTGATTCTGATTCTGGCTGCCTGCGCACAGATGAAGGCTCTGCCATCCCTGCCCGATTCCCATCCCGAAGCTCTGGCCGTCGGTCAACAGGTCAACTGCTCCGAATGCCATGAGGATCAGCAAAAGGGAACCATGAAGTCCTTTACAGCATTCAGCCATTCGGGAGCATTTGTAAAAAACCACCGCTTTTACGCGGCATCTGATGACCGGCTCTGTTCAACCTGCCACAAAGCCTCCTTCTGCAACGACTGCCATACCAATAAAGTCGAGATGAAGCCTTCCACCAGGTACGGCTACCGGCCCGATCGCGAAATGCCCCACCGTGGCAACTTCATGACTCTGCACAAGATCGAAGGGAAACTTGACCCGGCCAGCTGCTATCGCTGTCACGGCAGGGCCAACAACGAACGCTGCGTGGCCTGCCACCGCTAAGAGGAAGGAGTTGGTATGAAACTGGTTCATTTAGCAACTATGCTTCTCTTATCTATCGGGCTCTGGGCTTGCAGCCAGGGTAATGACAACACTGTATTGCTCGACTCCACCGGCAAGCATCCGGATCTCTGGGCAGTTGCAGCAACCGGCGGCAAACATCCGGCAGAGTATATTGCCAAACCGGATAGTTGCGACGAGTGCCACGGCAGCGACCTGCGGGGCGGCATCACCAACATAAGCTGTTTCAGCGCATCCCGCAGCGGCATTAACTGCCATCCCGCCGGCCCTTCCGGACATCCGGCCGGTTTTGCGGCTCCCGGCTTGCATGGTGTCAACGCCAAATCCGCCGCCGTAGGCGTACTGGGCATGGCATTCTGTAAAAACTGTCACGGAGCAGACTACCGTGGCGCCGGCTCCGCCAATAAGGATTGTATCGGCTGCCACAGGCTTACAACACCGACCACCAATGCGCCCCATTCTCCGGCGCCCTGGAGAGGTGGCACGCGTACGCACGTAACCACCGATCCCAGCAACGCGGCCGCCTGCGCGGTCTGCCACAGCGGAGGAGCAAACTCGCCGATCATACCGTCACCGCCGGCGCCAGCCGGAACTCCACCGGACTGTTTCAACAACACCCTCTGCCACGGTGCCGTCGGCCACGCCGGCGACCCGCAACCATGGGTCGCAGCGGCAAACCATGGCGCCAGAGCCAAGACCAATCTGGGTACCTGCCAATCCTGTCACGCCACACCGGCAAGCGGAGTCAATCCCAGGTTCAACGTAGCCAAGACCAACCTGGCAAACGGCTGCGAGAACTGCCACCTGGCAAACACCGCACATCCGACACCCTGGCTCACCGGACGGGTCGGCACTCCTGGCAACATTGCCAACACGACCAGCCATGCCACTGCCGGCAGCCTGGCCACCGCCTGCGCTCTCTGCCACGGCTCCGCACTGAACGGTTCTGCAGGAGGCGGAACCGCTCCCTCGTGCATGTCCGCAACCGCTATTTCCGGCATTTCCTGTCATGCCACAAGCCCGGCCGCAAATCCGTCCGGATGCTCATCGTGCCATGGCAATCCGCCTAATGGAGCAACCGCTCCGAACAGGGCTTTTGCCCATGCCGCGCACACATTCTCCAATGTTGCCTGCGCCGCCTGCCACAACAACCTGGGATTCGGAACAATCGCCCACGCGGACGGAACCGTCAATGTGGCTCTGTCGCCAACCTTTCAGGCGCAATCCGGTGGAGCACCGTCCTATTCTGCAGACCAGTGCACAAATGTCAGTTGTCACGGAGGGCAGACAACACCGCCGTGGGCAAGCGGGACGATCAATGTGGATACAAACTGTACATTGTGCCACGCTTCAGGAACGACCCAGAATAACAGCTACAACTCCGGTGATCATGCTTTTCATATCAATGATGCCGGTCTTGCATGCACAGCTTGTCACGACACCACAAATCTGAGTCTTAGCCACTTTACACATCTGGAAACACCGGCCATGGAAGGGCCTGCTGCTGCTACGATTGGTGGCGGGAACACCAATGTCATCTCATACGATCCGGTCACCAGAAGTTGTGCTCCAAGCAGCACCGGCTTCTGCCACAACACGAGAATCTGGTGATTTAGCGCCACGGTCGGGTTCTAATATTAGTTGTTGACAGAATGGGTTTGGATATGAATAATAGCGAAAGGTTTGAAAAAATAGCGATACACGATAATACTAAACCATTCGCGAGAATGGGACGGAAAGCCTACAGGGTCTCATAGCAGACAGCCGGGTTGCCGAAATATCCGAAAGATATTAGGCAACCCGTTTTTTGTCTGGAGGAAGACCCTTATGAGCCTTTGCAGCAAAACCGTTCGCATCATTGGCCTGGCAGCATTCGTTTTTCTGGGAACAATTTCAGCTTCAAAATATGCCCTGGGCGCTGTCGCACCTCTTGTCAGCGCGCTGCCATCCGTAACTGACGGTGTCAGCACCCCGGTCAGGCTTGCTACAGATTCATCCGGTAACATCTACGTCACCGACCCTCGCGGTGGCGGAATCCTCAAGTACGATGGCGCCGGTAATTTGCTGCAAAAAATTTCCACCCTGAAAAATGTTTTTGGCATTGCGATCGCCAAAAATGGTGATCTACTTGTAAGTCAGGGGGCTTCAGTGGCCGTGATAAACAAGAGCACCGGCGCGTTGCTGTCACAGTTCGGAACCTTTACCGGTTCCAACGGCATTGCCGTTGACGGCATCGGCAATATTTACGTAACCGACAGTCTGAACAGCTGTGTTCAGGTTTTCAACTCCACCTATGCCCCGGTCAGCACCGGCGTAGCCGCCGCCGGCAAGCCCGCCAACAGCTTTGGTACCGTCGGCAGGGCGATCGGCCAGTTCGTGCGGCCAACCGGCATCAGCTATGAAAAGCTCTCCAATCGACTGGCCATTGTCGATACTCTCGCAGGCCAGATCCAGTTTTACTCCACCACCGGAATATATCAGTCCAGCATCGGCTCCTTTGGTTCCGGACCGCTCAAATTTACCGCCCCCCAAGGCGTCGCCTTCGAATACACCAAGGATGACAAAACCCTCAGCCGCATCTACATAGCCGATTCCTTCCAGAGCACCGTCCAGGTGATTGATGCCGCAAGCGGAGCTTTTCTGAGCTACATCGGCAGCTACGGTGTTGCCGGCGGAGAGCTGGTCAACCCCGGAGATCTTCTCTACGACCGCTTTGACCAACTCAACAACCGTCTTTTCGTTGCCAACGGCACAGGAGCCCTTTCGCTCTACAGCATCGACATGATCACCGGAACCTGCGGAACAGCAAACAACGGGATTTTCACCGTTGCTCCCACAACCAATCTCTGCAGAAACGGCAGCGTGGCAAATTTCAGCGGCAGCGGCCCTTGGAGCTGGAGTTGCGCCGGCCTGAACGGCGGCGCCTCGGCGACCTGTTCCGCATCTTCTCCGATGTATCTTGCCACCGTCAACATCGTCTCCAGCAACGGCGGCGGCGGTAGCGTAACCAGCAACCCCGGCGGCATAAACTGCCTCGGCGGCGCCTGCAGCGCCAACTTTGCCGCCGGCAGCAGCCTCACCCTGATGGCGCGCGCAAACACCGGCTCAACTTTTGCCGGATGGTCGGGAGCCTGCGCCAGCGCCGGAACCGGAGACTGTATCGTCAGCATGACAGCTGCTCGCAGCGCCACCGCCACCTTTGGTTTAATTCCCAAAGCCAGGGTAAGTGGCACACCGTTCGGAACAATTGCCTCGGCTTATGCAGCAATAAATAACAGTGGTATAATCGAGGCTCAGGCCATTACCTTCATTGAGAACCTGATCCTGAATAACGGAAGCGCCGTCACCATGAAGGGCGGATACGATCCGGCATTCAACGCACGCACAGGGTACACCGTGATTGACGGAACCTTGACAGTCGGTTCCGGTAGCCTGGTCGTTGACCAACTGGTCATACAGTAGGCCGGGAACAATTCATGCCGTCCGGAAATGCCCGGTATAATAATATAGCCAAACACGCTGGAGTTGTGACTTTCGCTTTTCCTGTTCAGGAGTCAGCTATGAATAGATTGATAACGGTAGCCCTGTCTTTGGCGTTATATGTCCTGATGACACCATTTGGAGCCGAAGCGGTTGATGCGCCGCACTTCGGCGCCGCCTCCGGCTATACCTGCGCCACATGTCACACGGTTCAGATGACGCTCGGCAGCACCGGCTACAACAATATCTGCCTGGACTGCCACCGCCCCGGAGACCCGCTCGCGGGGAAAAAACCGATCACAATCGCTGACACCTCCAATCCTTTTGGAAATCACTCCACAACCGGTATTTCAAAACTTTACCAGACATCGCACCGCTGGGACGGCCAGGAAACCGTCCCGGCCGCCGGCGCCCAGCCGCCGGTACAGGCGGCTCTGACCAGCGCCAACCTGCGCGGGCGGACCGGAAATTCACTGGCCTGTGTCCGCTGCCATGACCAGCACTTAAATACCAACGGAAAATTTCTCAGGGTTGCCAACAATCAGGACCAGCTCTGCCTGGACTGCCACCGTTCACGAAATGTTTCATCCCACCTCAAGGGTAGCCATCCGGTCAACATCAACTACAACAGCGCATCCGGAGCGCTGAACAAACCACCTCTGAACGCCAACCCCACGAACCCGACATCTGACCTTAACGCCAGCCTGACCGCCTCGGGCGGAAAGCTGCTCTGCTCCACCTGCCATGGAGTCCACTACACCGACTCACATAGCAGCACGATTGACGGCAGCGCCAACTTTGCAGCACTCAGCAGCGGAGACGGATTCCTGCTGCGCACCGACCCGCGCGGCGCCAAGGTGGCTAGCGGCTCGCCGGACAAACTGAACATCTGCACCAACTGTCATGCCGGCAAGAAAAGCCACAATCTCCAGGGGCAGGACATACAGTGCGTGGACTGCCACGGCGCCCACGTGGAATATGACCCCAAAGACCCCACCGCCAGCAAGGGCACCAATGTTTTCCTGATCCGCAGAAACGTAATCAACAAGACCACCGGGCAACCGGCCCAGATATTCTTCCGATATACCGGCAGCAAACGTGAGTACAGCAATGCACAGGGCACCGGCGTTTGCCAGGGATGTCACGCGGTGCCGGCAGCCGGGACCTTTAACGCGCCTCCCGAACATGCCAGTAGCGATCCCAGGGTCTGCAACAGCTGCCATTTCCACAACAGTCCCAACGGATCCTTTTCAGGCGCCTGCACCGCCTGTCATGGGTATCCGCCAACCACCGCAACCATTGGCGGCCCCTCGGGACTGGCCACGCCGGCCACCGGCGCAACAGCTGCCAATCCCGGAGCGCACTCGGCCCATGCCAAAGGGCGACTGATGGCCTGCAATACCTGCCACAACGGATATTCTGCGAAAACAATGCCCAGCAACAGCATCGACATCGGTTTTTCTATCAATGGCACCAACTTCCCCGGTTTCGCCGCCAGTGTTACCGGAGGCACCTATATCAATACAAACCAGCTCGCGGCGCCATACGTCTTCTCAGGGAATTTCAGTGTAACCGGCACCAGCCAGACCTGCGCAAGTATCTACTGTCACGGTTCCACCCTGACCGGCGGATCAAATACCGCCCCGAACTGGACCGGAGCCAACCAGGCAGCCTGCGGGTCGTGCCACGGGGTCACGCCGGCCACGCCTCCAACCAGCGGCGGACACCTGCGCCACGCCGGTAGCGGCGCCGGACGGCTGGCATTGACCTGCTCTGCCTGCCATGGCTCTGTCACCGATAACACCCATATCAACGGGAATGTCAAATGGGATCTGAGCGCCCTGGGAACCGCCTCGAAATACAAGACTCCTGCCGGCGTCTATGCACTGACCGGCAACACAGGAACAATTGCACCGAGTGCCGCATATGGCCAGTGCTCCAACACCTACTGCCACAGTAATGTCCAAGGGAGCGGAGGTTCGGGAGCGCCAACCGTTTACGGTCAGCCGGTCTGGGGCGGAGCAGTTCTCAACTGTGCCGGCTGCCATAAGGATATGGCCACCGACGTGACCGGTACCGGCAGCCACAGAATCCACACCCTAGCAACCGGCGCCAACCTTGATTGCGCCAAGTGCCATCTTGGCTACACCAAAACCACTTCAGCCGCTACGACACACGTCAACGGCCTGATCGAACTGGGCTCGGCCGGCCTGACCTACTCACAGGGGAGCGGCGCGGCCCATCCGGCGGCCAACGGTTACGGCACCTGCTCGGCCTCGGCCTGCCATGGTTCCGCCACGGTCACCTGGGGCGGCACGCTCTGGTCCACCACCGACCAGTGCGGCAAGTGCCACAGCAGCAGCACAGCCGGAGCTGTAACGGCCGCCACCCCCTTCTACGGCACCTCTTTCCCGGTCAAGGTAACCGCCAATACCGATCCGAAAGTCGGAGCTCACACCGCGCACATCGCCGGCACGGACAGCATATCTGCAGCAATGGTCTGCAGCGGATGCCACGGCACGGTAGCACTGAACAGCGCCACCCACATGGCCGGTTCAACCAGCTTTGCCTGGAGCACGTTGGCAACCAGAAACGGTGCCCTGACACCAGCCTACAACGCCACCACCCGTGTCTGCAGCAACGTCTACTGTCACGGCGCGTCCATGCCGGGCGGCGACACCAGCGGCGCCAACAGGGCTCCGGCCTGGAACAGCGCCACCTATCTGCCGGCCACATTAAGTTCAACCGCCTGCGGCACTTGCCACGGCTTCCCGCCGTCGGCATCATCCGGACATCCGGCGGTCACCATCCCGGCTGGCTTCCCGGCCACCGCATCGATTGGAACTACCTGCAGTTGCCACTCCAACATCAACCCAACCGGCAACAGCTATGCCACGATCTTCGTCAACAAGGCGTTGCACATCAATGGAACGCTGGATGCCGTTGCCGGTGGCAGTTGCGACTCATGCCACGGCTACCCGCCGGCCAAAGCCGGATTCAAGGGAACCCATGGCAACTGGTCCAGCGCCAAAGCCGAGAACTATCTGGGCGGCGGCGGCGCGCACACGATCCAGAACCATGTCAGCAAGCTGGCCAAGCCAGGTGAAGGTTTTGCCAACTGCAGTAATTGCCACGCAGCGGCCGATCACCAGATGAGTCCGATAGCATTCAACCCGAGTGGGAATATCAAGGTTACGCTCAGCCGCTCGTTGAGAACCGAAAATAGCAAGCAGGTCAGGTATTCGTCCAATCGACGGGATGGCAACCTGCATGTTACCGGTACCTGCAGCAACGTCAGCTGCCACTACGGCGCAACTCCAAAGTGGGATCCCAGCCATTAACAAGCCGATCAGGCCGTTTATTAACTATATAGAAGTTATTGCAACACAGGGAAAAAGGAGTCGAATATGAAAAGAGCGCTCACCGCCGGGATGTTTTCAAGCATGATGGCAATTTCAACACTGATGGTTTTGGCATTCACCGCAGCCCCGGTACAAGCGGCCAGTGTGCTCAACTCATGCACAACCTACTGTCACGGCATGCCGCCACGTGATGCGGCCAGAAAGGCCAACCCGCACTTCGACTCCCGGTCGAGCGCCTTCCTCGGCAACCATGCCAAGCATCTCCCGGCTGCGCCGACCGTGGCCAACTGCAACGTCTGTCACACACCTGTTGCCGCCACCAACTTCGGTCATCAAAACAGTGTCATCAATATGGCCAACAGCCTGAAGGGTTACTCCTCCGCCACACTGCGCGCCAAGTATGACAAGGGTGTCTTCTTCAACCAGACTTCGATTCCCAACCTGACCAACGCCCGCTGCTCCAATGCCAGCTGCCACTTTGAAAAACAGACCCCGCTCTGGGGTTCCGCCGCCTATGTCGCACCGGCCGATTGCGCCGCCTGCCATGGCGCTCCGCCTGCCGGAACAACCGCGGCGCCTGCCGGTGGTCTGGCCGGCAGTCATGCCCGCCACAATCTGTACTTCCCCGGCACGACCAACTGCCAGAAATGCCATGCCAACAATGTCACCTTCACCCACGCCACCAGTGCCGGTCGCGCACTGAAGGTCCAGGGGTTCCTGCGTGACCCGCTCAACACCCTGGAAGCATCGGCCACCTACACCGGCGCTGCCATCAATTACCTCCCCAGCAAGAGCGGCAGCCAGGTTTTCGGTACCTGCAACAATCTGTATTGCCACAGCAGCGGCCAGTCCGCCACCGGCGCCGGAGCAGGCACCGCAGTGACCACCCCGGCGTGGGGTGGAGCAGCGTTAAACTGCGGTTCCTGCCACCAGAACATGGGACCGGCGGTCAATGCAGCAGCCACCGGCAAACATGCCAAGCATGCCCAGACCGCAGGCATTGCCTGTTCCGTCTGCCATGGCGCAAGCTACACCAGCACCTCGGTTCCGACCGGCGCCGGCACCACTCACGTCAACAAGAGTATCAATCTGGCTTGGACCGGTCTGGCGGCGACACCAGCCACGACCTACTCCAAAACTAATACCTTCTCTGCCGGTAGCGCGGCCTACGGTTCCTGCTCCAACACCTACTGCCACAGCACCGTGCAGAATGCCACCACCGGCGCCAACACCACGGTAACCTACAGGACGGTCAGCTGGGCCGCCGCAACGACACTTACCTGTGCCAGCTGCCATGTCAATATGGCCACCGACGTGACCGGGACCGGCAGCCACAGGATCCATACCCTTGCAACCGGCGCCAACCTGGATTGCGTCAGGTGCCACTTGGGCTACACCAAGACAACCACCACAACGGCCACACATGTCAATAGACAGATCGAACTGGGCGCGGCCGGCCTGACCTACTCCCAGGGAAGCGGCGCGGCACATCCGGCGGCCAACGGCTTCGGCACCTGCTCGGCCTCGGCCTGTCATGGCTCCGCCACGGTCACCTGGGGCGGCACGCTCTGGTCTACCACTGACCAGTGCGGCAAGTGCCACAGCAGCAGCACCGCCGGGGCAGTTACAGCAACCACACCCTTCTACGCCACTTCTTTCCCGGTCAAGGTAACCGCCAATACCGATCCGAAAGTTGGAGCCCACACCGCTCACATCGCCGGCACGGACAGCATATCGGCAACGATGGTCTGCACCACCTGTCATGGTACGGTAACGCTTAACTCGGCCACCCACATGGCCGGTTCCACCAGCTTTGCCTGGAGTACGCTGGCAACCAAAAACGGTGCCCTGACTCCGGCCTACAGCGCCACCACCGGCGTCTGCAGCAACGTCTACTGTCACGGCGCGTCCATGCCGGGCGGCGACACCAGCGGCGCCAACAGGGCTCCGGCCTGGAACAGCGCCACCTACCTGCCGGCAACATTAAGTTCGGCAGCCTGCAGCACCTGCCACGGCTTCCCGCCGCCGACATCGGCCGGACATCCGGCGGTCAGCATCCCGGCCGGTTTCCCGGCAACCGCTTCGCTCGGAACAACATGCAGCTGCCACTCCAACATCAACCCAACCGGCAACAGCTATGCCACAATCTTCGTCAACAAGGCGTTGCACATCAATGGAACACTGGAGATCATCTCCGGTGGAGCCTGTGATGCCTGCCACGGCTATCCACCGGCCAGCGCCGGCTTCAAGGGAACACTGGGCAACTGGTCCAGCGCCAGGGGTGAGAACTACCTGGGAGGCGGCGGCGCTCACACGATCCAGAACCACGTCAGCAAGCTTGCCAAACCTGGTGAAGGTTTCGCAAACTGCACTAAGTGCCACGATTCCGCCGATCACCAGATGAGCCCGATCGTCTTCAACCCGAGCCAGAACATCAAGGTAAAGGTCAACCAACGTTTCAGGCTTGAAGCAGCCAAGCAGTTCAAATATACTTCCAACCGGCTGGACGCAGCAGCGCACCTGACCGGAACCTGTTCCAACAACAGTTGCCATTACGGAGCAACGCCCAAGTGGGATCCACTGCACTAAGTCATCAAAGTGAGGCGGGGGGCAACCCTCGCCTCAACGGCTTGGCGTGGTAAAGATTTTCAGTAAGTAATCAGAGAGAAGGAGCTTACCATGGGGAAAAATCGCGGGAGTAAAAAACCTTGCGCACAGATGGTAGTGGGAATTATCGCGCTGATGACGATGATATTCAGTGTCGGGACAGCCCGGGCTGCCAGTGTCCTCAACTCTTGCACTACTTACTGCCATGGCGCATCACCACGGGATGGAGCCAGGAAAGCCAATCCGCATTTCGGTTCGCAATCCAGTGCATTCATGGGCAACCATCGCAACCATCTCCCGGCGGTCGCCACCGCCGCCAGTTGCAACATCTGCCACACGCCGGTTACTCCAACCAACTATGGTCATCAGAACAACGTGATCAATATGGCCTACAGCCTTAAAGGTTATTCCTCCGCCACGCTGCGCGCCAAGTATGACAAAGGGGTCTTTTTCAACCAGACTTCGATCCCCAACCTGACCAACGCCCGCTGCTCCAACGTCAATTGCCACTTCGAGAAGCTGACTCCGGCATGGGGGACGTCTTCGGCCGCCACTACCTGCGAGACCTGCCATGGCGCCTTGATCACACCACTGACGCTGGCACACTCAAAACACATAGTGGCACTCGGCAACACCATCGCCGCCTGTTCATCGTGCCACAGCACTTATGCCGGAGCCGCCGCCTATTCCCACGCCACAAGCGCCGGCAGAGCAATTAAAGTAACCGTGGGCGCATACACCGGATCAAACAACAGGTATCTGCCGAGCCAGGCATCCGGCAGGGTAACCGGTACATGTTCTTCCGTTGCCTGTCATGGTTCCGGCACACTTCTGCCATGGAGCGGTACACTCTGGTCCACCACCGACCAGTGCGGCAAATGCCACAGCAGCACAACCACCGGAGCCGTCTCGACCGGCACACCATTTTACAGCACATCCTATCCGGCCAAGGTTACGCTTAACACCGATGCCAAAGTTGGCGCCCATACCAACCACATGACTTCGGCAACAACCGGATTTTCAGCCAACAATGCCTGCAATGACTGCCATGGCAGCGTGACACTGTCCAGTACAACCCATATGAATGGTTCCAGCACATTTGCATGGAGTACCCTCGCAAGCAAAGGAGGGGCGCTGACACCCGCATACAACAGCACCACTGGCCAATGTTCCAACACATACTGCCATGGAAACTCCATGCCGACAGGCGACACCACCGGCAGCAATAAATCGCCGATCTGGAAAGATCCGAATTACCTCCCGGCAACCATAAGCGCGGCAGCATGTGGAACCTGCCACGGCTTCCCGCCCTCAACCGCGTCCGGTCATCCGGGAGGGATCGTAATACCGGCCGGATTCCCTGCCAGTGCCACCATCGGCTCCACCTGCAACTGCCATAACAACATTAATCAGGCAGGCAACAGCTATGCGAATATATTTGTAAATCCATCGTTGCATATCAATGGTATTTTTGAATCAGCGGTTGGCAGCTGCGTAGGCTGTCATGCCACGCCGCAGGGTTCAACCGCCGGGATAGCCAGGGTTGCCATTTTGGGCCAGTTCACCGCATCGCGCAACTCGCACCATGTCCAGGGAGCGGCAATTACAAATCAGGCATGCTATGCCTGCCATTGGGAAGCAAACGCCGATGGCACCATGAATTCAACCTACCATGCCGGCGTATCCAACGGTGCGGTTGACCTGGTAATTACACAGGCGGGCGGTGTCAGACCGGCCGCGGCAACCTACACCGAGGGCACAACCGGTACCGCCTACACATCCAGCACTATCCGCACCCAGGCACAGTTACTTAAAATAAACAATCACTGTCTCGGCTGCCACGGCCCTAACGGTTTCGGCTCTACTCCGTTCAGCTCTGTGGGCGACGTCAGCAACCCGGAAAAGTATTCTTGGGAAAAAACCAAGTTCGGCACAGCCCAGAGCATCGCCGCCAAGTACTCCGACACTACCACAACCCTGTGGGGCAAACTCACCGGCAACCACACAAATACCAAGAACAGTCAGGCCAAAGCCTATTCCGGCCACGGCAATGCAGCAAACAATGCGCGCGGCTGGTCAACATTGGCTGAAAACGCCCAGAGTACCACGACAGTTAACAATTTCCCCAACACCAGCGGCACGGTCAACGTACTCTGCTACGACTGCCACAATTCACACGGTTCTGTCGCATCCGCTCCGGCAGGCGCAATCACCACCAGCTATTCCAGCGCCACCGGTCGCGGAAGGGGCGGTATCCTGAAGAACACCGTCGCCAACAGGGGCGGCTACACGGTTGCCTATCGGCCCTATTCCGGCGGCAACGCTGCCCAGAAGAACGTCTACAAGGCCGGCGCAGGCATCTGCTTCGACTGCCACAACAGCAGCGCCGCCGGCGCCGCCACTTCGGCCGGCAGCAACACTCCCTGGGGTTATGGCACCTTCGGCGCAACCCAGTTGGTGCACGGCTACAACGACAACCCCTACTTCGGCAAGACGGGTGGCACGTTCGCCAAAGGAGTCACCTATCCCTACATCGGCACCGGTCTCCCCACCAACAAAGGTGGACATTTCGGTAAATCCTCGGCAATGACTACCACGCCCACCGGCCAGATCGGCGGACTCTGCACACCATGCCACGATCCGCACGGCGTCAGCCCCGGCATTGCCTCAGCTGACCGTCAGTATGCCG
>Ga0154448_1083_pt1 | contig 21940 bp, 19 predicted proteins | sample RifGroC2_FD_105641 | JGI IMG/M metagenome (GOLD analysis project Ga0154448, IMG submission 105641) | Geobacteraceae bacterium GWC2_55_20
GCTGTGATTGATGCCCGGATAAAAAAGAGATGCAGGTTTTGACCAGCCCGGTTACAGGCTGTCAGTGGCCATGCGACAAAGTTGCACAACATGATATGTCGCAATAGGTCTATGATCCTAAATAATGCAGTTAACCGCCGATGAACGCCGATACACGCCGAGAAATCAAAAGCTTGAACAAAATGCTGGTTTAACCCATATGGTGATTAACTTTTTTGATTTAAGTCCAGGTTTTATCGGCGTGCATCCGTTTTTCTCGGCGGTTAACTGTCGTTTATAGGATGATTGTACTGCAAAAGATGAACGCATGAGCGAGGTGTAAAGATGTCCGAGAAGTCCGACCCGAAGCGGGGACTGGTTCCCTTTGCGATAGTTGTTACCATCCTGTCGCTGCTGCTTTTTGTCTACCTGTACTTGGGACGCGCGCCGGTTCCCGAGGAAGAGGAGGGTTTTCTCGCGGAACTGGGAGAGGGGCTGGGAGGGGTGGGGATTTATGCGCTGGCATTGATATACGGACGCAGCGTGCTGAAGATGATTCTCAATCAAGGCACCCTTCTGCAACGGTTTATTCCCGATTATTACCAGGATATTTCCGTGTCCGCATCCAGGCGGGCCCTCAACTTCCTCAACCGCACCCACAAATTGGTCGGGGCCGCCGCCGTCGGGTTGCTGCTCGGACATGCAATGCTGATGGGCACGGCCAGGTGGAATCCCTTCTTGGTGATGTTGCTGGTCCTGCTGGTTTGGCAGGGCCTTTTCGGCCTCTTCCTGGTGATCCGCTTTCCGCCGTCATCCCTGAAACGTTACGGCTACATGGTGCATGCCCAGCTGTTTTCCGGCGTGATGATCGGTATATTCGCCGCTTTCGGCCACCTTCTGGTTTGAAGCAGCGGAACGGGAGTCGGGTGCTTATCCGGCGGCCCTTTCATGCTCGATTTCACGGGTGGGAAAGTGGATGACCTCGGCCGGCGCATGGTAGGAAATCTCATGCATTTCCATATCCAGCAGATCGATACTCAGCTTGCGCCGCCGTAGCAATTCCCCCCTGCCCAGAACGATTTTGCAGACTTCCGCCACCTGCAGGCTTGCCACCACCGCCGGGGTAAAGGCCGGGTTGCCCAGATCCTTTTCGATACCTTCTCCTTGCACCCAATTGCGATAGATGCTCTGCACGGTGGTGTCACCGGGCAGCTGGGTGGCCACATGCCCGTACCAGCCGCCGATCGCGCCATGCACCATCGGAATATCCATGCCGGCGCAGGTTTCCGCCAGTTCCAGTCTGCAGGCGATGCTGTCCAGCGCATCCACCGCCACCGTCACCCCTTGCAGCAGTTCCCGGCCGTTTGCGGCGCGGAAGAAGGTCCGGACCGGGATCAGCTTCACGGCCGGGTTGACCTCGTTGACCCGGTCCAGCGCCGCCGCAACCTTGGCTCTGCCCAGGTTGGCAGGGGTGGACAACAGCTGCCGGTTGAGGTTGTGCTCTTCAAATTTGTCCGGATCAACCGCGACAATCTGGCCCACCCCCAACCGGGCCAATTCCTCGATGATGTACCCGCCCAACCCGCCGCAGCCGATCACGGCGATCCTGCTCCGGAAGAGCTGCAATTGCTCGGCCACAGAGATCATGTTGCGGTTGCGCTGATAGCGGGCCGGCAGCAGGCCGTTTGCCAGAGCGAACTCTTCCACGGCCGCATGGCTCAGGCCCAGGCGTTCGACCGCCTCCAGCTGAGCGGCCCAGGGCAGCAGCCCACCGGCAGAACACTTTTGGAGATATTCAAGCACGTTCAACATATCAACCTCCACCAACCAGGGGAAACAGCGCCAGGGTGTCCCCGTCATGCAATACCTGATCGAGGGGAACATGCCGGCCATTGACCAGCACAACCCCGATTTCATCCTCGCTCAGGCCCAGGCCGAGCATGATCGTGCGGCAAGATGTCCCTTGCGGGTGCTCCTGCCGGGCAACCTTGAACCTTCCGTTCCTGAAGGTGGCGAAGAGTTTGACGGTGATATTCATGGGTTTCCAAATCAACCACCCCCAAACCCCTCCTTATCAAGGAGGGGGCTTAAAGTCCCAAAGATGGGGGGCTTAGTCCCCCTCCTGATTTAGGAGGGGTTAGGGGTGGTAAGGTCTCAGTTTACTAGAAATTCCAGAATTCGTCGATTTCCGCGGCGCTGAAATCCCAGATGGCGTTGTGCGGCGCCACCGTTTCGGTCGCGAAAAACTCCGGCAGGCGGTCGTGGATGTTACTGAAGCCGGCCTCGATGTTGAACTGGTGCTCGACTTTCAGGATATGCTTGCCCAGGTTGGTGACGTCGTCGCCGGTCAGGTTGATGCCGAAACGGGCATTGATCATGTCGATCAGTGCCGGCAGGCATTCTGGGATATCCAGGGCCGGGAAGGCGATGAAGATGCACATGCCGGTGGAGTCCACCGCAGCGGTTGCGATCTGCAGGTTGCGGGAAAGCTCGACCTGGCCGTCTTTCTTGAGCGGATCCACATAGCCGCCGACGTTGAGGATGTTGGTGGCGATGGTGTAACCGGCGGTGTGGTCGGCGCCCATGGTGCTGGTGGCGTAGGTGATGCCGATGCCTTTGACCGAACGGGGGTCATAGGCCGGTATGCCCTGGTTTTTTACGACCGGCACGCGGGTGACGCCATAGGTCTTGCCGACCGAGCCGGCGCCGCCACCCAGGATGCGCCCGAGCGGTGTGCCCCGGCCGATTTCCTCGGTCAGAATGCGCAGCATCTCCTTGCTGTCTCCCCACGGCAGGATTCCGGCTTCCATGGCTACCCCGAACATGACCGCGGTTTCGATCGAATCGATGCCGATGTCGTCCATCAGGTTGTCGGCGCGGGCGATGTCGTCCAGGTTGTCGATGCAGCAGTCCGCACCCAGCCCCCAGATAGTCTCGTATTCAAAGCCGGATGTTACGTACTTGCCCTGCTGGTCGTGATAGACCTGCGAACACTGGATGATGCAGCCGGCATGGCAGCCGTGCTTCGGTTTGCCGCCGCGGGCGACGATGGTGTCATGCATGGTCTCGCCGGAGATCTTGTCGGCCCCGTCGAAGTTGCCAACCGTGAAGTTGCGGGTCGGCAGGCCGCCAGCCTCGTTGAGGATGTTGACCAACACGTTGGTGCCGTAGGTCGGCAGGCCTTCGCCGCTGACCGGGTGGTCCATCAGGGCCTTGGCAAAGACGCGGGCGGCCGTCTTGAATTTTTCCGGATCGGCGATCGGCACCTTGGGTGCGCCCTGGTCGTCGATGGAGATGAACTTGATCTTCTTGGAGCCCATCACGGCGCCGAGGCCGCCCCGGCCATGGCTGCGGATCTTGCTGTCCGGGTCCTTGACCGAGATGTTGGCGGCGGTCATCTTCATTTCGCCGGCCGGTCCGATGGTCAGGATGCCGGTTTTCTTGCCGAGCCGCGCTTCGATGGCTTCAATCACGGCGAAATTCCATTTGCCGACCAGCTCGGTTTCTTCCCGGATCGCGACACCCTCCATCGAAACGTGCAGGCTGTACCACTTGTCTTCCTTGGGGATGCCTTCGATGATCAGCGCCTTTATGTCAAGCCTTGCCAGCATCTGGGCGGCGGTGCCGCCGGCGTTACTCTCCTTGATGGTGCCGGTCAAGGGGCTCTTGGCGCCGGCCGAGAGCCGGCCCGAGTTGGCGGCCGGGGTGCCGGTCAGCAGACCCGGGGCAAAGACCAGCTTGTTGTTGGGGCCCAGTGCATGACAGGTGGGCGGCACTTCGGCGGCGACGATGGTCGAGGTCAGGCCGCGCCCGCCCAGGCCTGCCCAGGCTGCGGGAACTGTTTCGGTGCTGGTGCTCAGGTCGTTCATGTTGATGCGGATTATTTTATCCATTCTGTTCTTCTCCCGATCTTGTATCTGAATCCGTAGGGGCGCCGGTTGCCGCGCCCTTGTTGGTCGATTGATGCAAGGGCGCGGCAAGCAGGGCGTTGAGAATTGTTGACATTGTAACCCCTCCCAACCTCCCCTTAAACTAAGGGGAAGGGCTTGAACCCCCTCTTAAGGTAAGAGGGGGCAGGGGGAGTTATGGGTTTTACATGGCTGCCTTGAAGATCTCCACTACCTGCTCCAGCGTTGCCTTGCGCGGGTTGGTGAACTGGCAGGCGTCCTTCTTGGCGTTTTCGGCCATCACCTTCAGATCCTCTTCCTTGACGTTCAGAGCCTTGAGCCCGGTGGGGATACCGATCGAGGCCGAGAGCCTGCGGATGGCGCCGATGGCCTTCTCGGCCGCTTCCATCACCGACAGACCACTGATGTTCTCGCCCATGGCCACCGCGATGTCGGCGAAACGCTGCGGACAGGCGATCAGGTTGTACTGGCTGACGGCCGGCAGCAGGATCGCGTTGCAGACACCGTGGGGCAGGTTATAGAAACCGCCCAGCTGATGGGCCATGGAGTGGACATAACCGAGGCTGGCGTTGTTGAAGGCCATGCCGGCCAGGTACTCGGCATAGGCCATCTTGTCACGGGCTTCCAGGTTCTCGCCGTTGGCCACGGCCGGGCTCAGGTATTGGGCAACCAGCTCGATGGCCTTGATGGCGCAGGCATCGGTGATCGGGGTGGCGATGGTGGAGACATAGGCCTCGACCGCGTGGGTCAGGGCGTCCATGCCGGTAGCCGCGGTCAGCGCCGGCGGCTTGCCGACCATCAGGACCGGGTCGTTGACGGCGATGTTGGGTGTGCAGCGCCAATCGACGATGGCCATCTTGACGTGGGTATCGGTGTTGGTGATGATACAGAAACGGGTCATCTCGGAAGCTGTGCCGGCGGTGGTGTTGATGGCCAGGAAGGGGGGCATCGGTTTGGTGGATTTGTTGACCCCTTCGAAATCGCGGATGTTGCCGCCGTTGCCGATAACCATGCCGACACCCTTGCCGCAGTCGTGGGAGCTGCCGCCGCCCAGGGAAACGATGCCGTCGCAGTGGTTGTCCCGATAGACCTTGACGCCGTCATGCACGTTCTTGTCGGTCGGGTTGGGTTCGGCGCCGTCAAAGATGACAGCCTTGAGGCCGGCTGCCTCGATGTAGCCCTTGATCGTGTCGGCCACGCCCATCCTGGCCAGCCCGGCATCGGTAACGATCAGCAGGTTGGTGGCGCCCAGCGCCTTGGCCTGCTCTCCAGCTTCCTTCGAACAACCTACGCCCATCAATGAAACGGTGGGGATGTAAAAACCGAATGTCTGATCTGCTAAAGCCATGTGTACTTCCTCCTCTTGGTGTGATTGGGTGTTCTTCCCCTGTTTTCGTAACCGACATGAACCGGTTGTGTGCATACGGTTTCGTAGAACGTTTTTTCAGGTCATCGCAAACCCTGTACCAACTGTTTCATGCGAGGTGTCCGGAAAAGCCACCCAGTGCTTTGTCTTGTGTATTCAGTATGTTATCCGCTGGCGTGCTTGCATGTGTGTCAGGCGCTTCACAGGCACTGTTCCAGTGTAGAACAGTGCAATCGTATCGATACGTAACAGGCGTTACGTTTGTGAACAGTGCTCCGGCGCTGTTTTCGGAATTGGCGTCAAGCCTGCGGCCGGCCTCAAATGGCATCTCATTTCCCCGTAATCACTGCTCCAGGGCGGCCTGACGTGTACGCGGACATCTGCTCCATAAACAAATGAGGAAAAGTGGTATCGAAATTGCCTTGCAGTAGTTCCAGAATGTTCATTCGCGGTTGAATGGGTGGACAATGGAAACGACCGGAGAGGAGAGCAAAATGGGAGAGAAAGTTATTGGCGTCCGTATCGCTGAGGCCAAGGCAGAGCACAAACTACAGGTCAGCCTGCCGGAAGTTGAAATCCCGGTGGTCCGGGGAAAAGTGGGCCGGCCCAGGGGCAAATACAGTGATCCGCAAAAACCCTACGTGGTTTCCATGCGTATTTCCGACGACGAAATGCTGCGAATCCAGGAGATGATGCGGGCTACCAACAAGGGCGCTTCCGAGCTGATGCGCGCAGCCTTCCAGCTGTTCAAGTCCGAAGTGATTTTCAATCAGACGGCTTCAGCCGCCTAAATACTTCCGGTAAGCACGATGATGTAGTAAAGTGAACAATCGGACGCCGTACGGCAGCTGCTATTGAAGCCCAGTCGCTTCGGCCGTTTCGATCAGACAGCAAACATAAAGGCGGGTTCAGACATGTTCGAAGTGATCAGTAACGAGATTCTGGCGCCGAACCTCCACAAAATGGTGGTTCGGGCGCCGCGGGTGGCCCTGGCGCGCAAGGCCGGGCAGTTTGTCATCGTACGTGCCGACAAAGGCGAAGAGCGGATTCCCCTGACCATCGGCGATGCCGACCCGGCCGCCGGTACCATCACGCTCTTCATCCAGGCCATCGGCGCCTCAACCTGCAGAATCGTCGCCATACCGGCGGGGGGCTTCATCCGGGACGTGGCCGGACCGCTGGGGCAGCCGACCCATATCGAGAACTGGGGACAGGTCGCCTGCATCGGCGGCGGGGTCGGAACCGCGGTGCTCTATCCACTGGTCAAGGCCCTGGCTGCCGCCGGCAACCGGGTTACCACCATCATCGGCGGGCGTTCCAGCCAATACATAATCCTGGCCGATGAACTGGCGGCGCTTTCGGAAAGGCTGCTGATCACCACCGAGGATGGCAGCCTGGGCCGCAAGGGATTTGTAACCGCCGAGCTGGCCGACCTGATCGCCTCACACGACAATTCGCCACGGGTGGTGCTGGCGGTCGGCCCGGTGCCGATGATGCGCGCGGTGGCCGAATTGACCCGGCCTGAGCAGATCGAGACCATCGTCAGCCTGAATCCGGTCATGATCGACGGTACCGGCATGTGCGGCGGCTGCCGGGTGGTGGTGGGCGGAGTGGCAAAATTCGCCTGCGTGGATGGCCCGGAGTTCGACGGCCACCTGGTGGATTTTGACGGCCTCTCAGACCGGCTCACCACCTATCGCGGTTTCGAGGAACAGGCCCGCCACGCCGCAAGCGAGTGCAAGCTGGCGCTGGATGTTACTCCTGACAAATTGAGCATCAAGGAGCGGCTGGCCATACCGCGGGTTCACATGCCCGAACTCGATGCCGAAGTGAGAAGCCGCAACTTCGAGGAGGTCAACCTGGGGCTGGATTACGATCAGGCGGTACGTGAGGCGCAGCGCTGCATCCAGTGCAAGAGCCGCCCCTGTGTGGAAGGCTGCCCGGTGGGTGTCTCGATTCCGGAATTCATTGGCGCGCTGGCTGAGGAAGACCTGGTCAAAGCCGCGCTGATCCTGCGGGGTGATAACGCGCTGCCAGCGGTTTGCGGCCGGGTCTGTCCGCAGGAAAGCCAGTGCGAAGCCAAGTGCGTCTGCGGTGTCAAGGGGGATCCGGTTGCGATCGGCTATCTGGAGCGTTTCGTGGCCGACTGGGCCATGGCCAACGTTTCCGAGCTTCCCGAAGAGAAGCTGCCGCCGGCCAGCGGCAAACGGGTCGCCATCGTCGGCTGCGGGCCGGCCGGGCTGACTGCGGCCGGTGAACTGGCCCGCCAGGGGCACGGCGTAACGATCTTCGAGGCGCTGCATGACACCGGCGGTGTTTTACGTTATGGCATCCCCGAGTTCCGTCTGCCCAAGGAGATCATCGATACCGAGGTGGCCCGGCTGGTCGAGCTGGGGGTGACGATCGAGTGCAACGTGATCATCGGCAAGACCCTGACCCTCGACCAGCTCTCGCACGAATTCAACGCGATCTTCATCGCCAACGGCGCCGGTTTGCCGACCATGCTCAACGTCCCCGGCGAGAACCTGAAAGGGGTCTATTCCGCCAACGAGCTGCTGACCAGGGTCAACCTGATGGAAGCCGGGCGCAATCCGCACTCATCCACTCCGGTTATCGCGGGGCGGAATGTGGCGGTCATCGGCGGCGGCAACACCGCCATGGACTGCGTCCGCACCGCCCGCCGGCTGGGCGCCGAGCGGGCCATGATCATCTATCGCCGCGGCGAGGCGGAGATGCCGGCCCGGATCGAGGAGATCAAGCATGCCAAGGAGGAAGGGGTCGAATTCATCATGCTGACCGCGCCGCTGGAGATTCTCGGCAGCGCCGAGGGGTGGGCGGCCACGCTGCGCTGCCAGCGCATGGAACTGGGGCCGCCGGATGAATCAGGGCGCCGCAAGCCGCTGGCCGTGGCCGGGTCGGAGTACGATATTCCGGCCGATGTGGTGGTCAATGCGGTCGGCACCGGGGCCAACCCGCTCCTGACCGCCACCGCCCCGGATCTGAAGCTGAACAAGTGGGGCAATATCACGGTGGATGCGAGCGGCGCCACCACTGTTGCGGGTGTCTTTGCCGGTGGCGACATCGTTCGCGGCGGCGCCACGGTGATCCTGGCCATGGGTGACGGCAAACAGGCTGCCGCAGCGATCAACAAATACCTGGCCGGATAACCTCACGGTCATCTGGATAGATCAGTGCCCTGCCTGGCACCATGGGATATTAATCCTTAAAAAGGTGGTTACACACGCAAAGCCAGCCAAGAAAGTCATACAGGTACAACGCCTGCTTTTGCTGGCGGGCTTTGCGTGAAACCGGCTAGTTCACGTTCTGCCTGCTCCGCCGTCCGGCCTCGCTGATGCCGAGCAGAAATCGTGATGGGCCAGGAATCCCGGTCGGGACAAAGGCGACCCGATCGCCAGCCTGGATGAGCTGGTCGAGGCTGTATACCTTGTGATTGACGAATACCGCTTCGATCTTTTCCAGGGGGAGGTCAAGAATACGGGCAAGATCAAAAGCCGCGCATCCCTCGGCCGGAATATGCACCTCGGTCGTGGATTGCAGTCCCCGTTCTCTTCTGATAGTGTGCAGTGCACCGAACATCCTTACGGTTGTGTTGTTTTGTATGGACATGGCCACTCCTTTCATGACTGGATTCAGCTGGAATATGCGTATCAGCCGCGGACCGTTCTGAATTCATGGCGGGGGATGCCAGAGGTATACGTAATGATGGCGAATACCATGGCACGGTTTGCTGCGTTTCGGTATGCTAAGGTTGTTTTTCACGGCGCAACCCCTGTCACGGCCAAACTCCCTGTTTTATCAGACAATTCACTGATGTAATGGCAAAAGAACTGGTTAGATCAAACGTTTGTTTGAATTATATCATATTAACTTTCGTTTGTTGCAAATAAAATATTCTAAACACACGACTTGACTAAGTCGGCAGAACCATTAGGAGCCGCCATGAACATCAGCAAGTTTGTCGCCCCGGAAATCATCTTTGGTAGAGGCTCCCTGAGCCAGATCGGCGAGAGTGTCGTACGCATCGGCGCCTCGAAAGTTTTTCTGGTGAGTGATCAGGACGTGATCAAGGCCGGCTGGGTCGATCTGGCCGTGCAATACCTGCGGGCCGCCGGTCTGGAAACGGAGATCTTCTCCGCGCTGACCACCAATCCCAAGGATTGCGAGGTGACCGAGGGGGTGCAGCGCTATCTGGCGTCTGGCTGTGACGGCATCGTGGCGGTCGGCGGCGGCAGTCCCACCGACGTGGCCAAGGCCATCGCCATCTTGGCCACCAATGGCGGAGTGCTGCAGGATTACGAGGGTATCAACAAGATCAGCCGCCCCCTGCCGCCGATGCTGATTGCGCCCAGCACTGCCGGGGCGGGGTCGGAGGTCAGCCAGTTCGCGATAATTGTAGATACTGCCCGCAAGCTGAAGATGTCGATCATTTCCAAGTCGCTGGTGCCGGACATCGCCATCGTGGACCCGGAGGTGGTCAAGACCATGGACGCCAAGCTGGCCGCAGCCACCGGGCTGGACGCATTTACCCACGGCATCGAATCCTACGTGTCGCTGGCGGCAACACCGCTGACCGACATCCACGCCCTGAAGGCGATTCAACTGATCTCGCGCAACCTTCGGCTGGCCGTTGCCGACCGGCAGGACATGGAAGCCAATACCAACATGTCCATGGCCAGCCTGACGGCCGGGCTGGCTTTTTCCAACGCCATCCTGGGCGCTACCCATGCCATGACCCATCAGGTGGACGGCCTGATCGACCAGCACCACGGCGAAACCAACGCCTCGATCCTGCCGCATGTGATGGAATTCAATCTGAGCGCTTGTCCTGAACGCTTCCGGGACATTGCCGAGGCCATGGGTGAAGATGTGGCCGGCCTTTCCACGGTGGCGGCGGCGGAGCGGGCGGTGGCGGCGGTACGGCAGTTGATTGGCGACATCGGTCTGGCCAAGGGACTGGGTGAGATCGGTCTGACCGAGGAGTTCATCCCGCTCTTGAGTGAAAATGCGCTCAAGGATGCCTGCCTGGTAACCAATCCACGCCGGGCCAGCCGGGAGGATCTTGCGGAAATTTTCAGGAAATGCCTGTGAACGGCGTGCCGGGCGGGGAAGCATCCATGGATAACCGGGAAAAATTGCTGGAACAGCTGACCGGAGTCGATTCGTCCAAGCTCAATTATTACGTCGAGCTGAAAAAACGCAACCAGGAAGTACTGAAGCAGAACAGCCGCCTGGAGATCCTGCGCCAGCTGTCCCGAGATATCAATATCGACATGTCCATAGCCGACATCGTCGAAGGGGCCTTTTCCAAACTGCCCCAGACCTTGCCGTGCGATTTCCTGGGGCTGGTGGCGGTCAAAAGCAACGGCCTGATCCTCAAGGCGCTTCAACCGCCGGATTTCTGCCGCATCGAAGACTTTCCGGCCCACTCCCCCTCACTGAAGGTGATACAGCAAAAACGGGCCGAGATTTTTAACCTGCCGCCTGACGAGCTCAGCCATATCCGCATCAACCCGGCCTATCCGGGCCCGTTGCGTTCATTGGCAATTGCCCCCATGTTCAAGCGTGACGAAGTCATCGGCGCCCTGATAGTTGCCAGCGGAACTTTCGAAGCCTATGACAGGAACGATCTCAACTTCGTCGAACACCTGGGCGACCAACTTTCGATCAGCATCCAGAACGCCAGGCTGTACAAGCAGGTCTCGCGGGCCAAGGAAGAGTGGGAATCAACCTTCATGGCGGTGACCGATCCGATTTTCCTGGTGGATACCGACTACAATGTTCTGTTGCACAATGGCCGGCTGCCGGCCGAGATGCAGTTTTTCTGGGATCAGTCGCTCAGCCGGAAATGCTTTGCCAAACTGCACGGCCGCAAGGAACCCTGCCAGGATTGCCCGATCCGGGAGGTGCAGCGGACCCGGCAACCGGTTTACCAACGCTGGCAGACCGAATCAGGCCTTGTGCTGGATCTTTCCTATTACCCGGTAATGACCGAAGGCAAACAGCTGTCGGCGGTGACAATCATCCTCAAGGATGTTACCGAGAAAATGAAAATGGAAGGGCAACTGATCCAGTCGGCCAAGCTGGCGGCCTTGGGAGAAATGGCCGCCGGGGTGGCCCATGAGCTGAACAGTCCGATGACCGTGATCATCGGCACGGCCCAACTGGTTGCCAGGGAACTGCAGCAGGACGGCCAGCCGGAACGGGCCGCAGAACTGGAGGACATCGTCAATTCCGGGCTGCGCTGCAAGCGGATCATTCAGAACCTGCTGACCTTTTCCAGACAGGATCAGCAGCCGGCAACCGAAATAGACCTGAATGACGAGGCCAGACGGGTGCTGGGCATGATCAAGTACCAGATCAACCGCAGCCGGATCACGATCACGGAGCGGATGACGTCGGACCTTCCGCGCCTGATCGCCAATGGACCACAGATTCAGCAGGTATTGACCAATCTCCTGATCAACGCCCGTGACGCCTTGAACGAGGTGGCAGGGCGCGAGAAAGTAATCGAGGTTTCAAGCGAATTGCGGGTTGTGAGTGGCCGAAGATGGGCGGTTTTGAGTGTTTCCGATAACGGAATCGGCATTCCTTCCGAAAACCGGCCCAAGATATTTACCCCATTCTACACCAGCAAGGAGGCCACAAAGGGCACCGGGCTGGGGTTGTCTGTCAGCCTGGGTATCGCGGAATCCCATAACGGGACCATCGAAGTGACCAGCACGCCGGGTCAGGGGAGCACCTTTTCCCTGGTGCTGCCGATTGATCAGCAATGATGCTGCGGGAAAGCAGGGGCTCATGACACCTATTCAGATTTTGATCATCGATGACGAAGCCGATGTATGCGGTTTTTTTCGCAGGCTGCTGACAAAAAAAGGGTATCAGGTGAGCACGGTCACCAATGAGCCGGAGGCGATGCGAGCGCTGGCCGAGACCCGTTTCAACGTGGCTATGGTGGATCTTAAGCTGCCGGATACCGACGGCCTGACTCTTTTGCAGGCGATCAAGTCCCGCCAGCCCGACTGCGAAGTGATCATCATGACCGGATACAGCACCGTCAAGACGGCGGTGACGGCCATGCAGCGGGGGGCCTACGAATACCTGGAGAAGCCTTTTGACGACATCGGCGAAATCGAGGCATTGATCGCCAGGGCCGTTGCCCATGGTGAACCGGGACTCCAGGGGGGGCAGGCCCGTGAGGAATGGGCCGACGTCGCCAGCGCGGTCGGCTTCCAGACCGGCGGCTCGCCGCTGATGCGACGTCTGGTGTCGCTAGCCTACAAGGTGGCCGGGAAAAACATCAACGTGCTGATCCAGGGGAAAACCGGCACCGGCAAGGAGGTGCTGGCGCGCTTCATCCATGCCGCCTCGAACCGGGCCGAAGCGGCCTTCATCCCGGTCAACTGCGGCGCGCTGCCGGAAAATCTGCTGGAAAGCGAGCTGTTCGGCCACGAACGGGGCGCCTTTACCGGGGCCAATCAGACCCGGCGCGGAATTTTCGAACTTGCCAACCATGGGACACTGCTGCTGGACGAGATCGGCGACGCCAGTCCGATGATCCAGGTGAAGCTGTTGCGGGTGCTGGAAACCGGCGAGTTCATGCGCGTCGGAGGTGAGCGGCCGATAAAAACGGATGTAAGGGTGATCGCCGCCACCAACGTGAATCTGGAAGAGGCCATCCGCGAAAAGACCTTCCGCGAGGACCTGTTCTACCGGCTCAATGTGGTCCGCCTGGAGATCCCTACCCTGCAACAGCGGAGTGAAGATGTGCCGATGCTGGCGGAACACTTTGCACGGTTGTTCAATCCGCGGGCAAGAGTGTCGGCGGAGGCCATGCGCTTGCTGCAAAACCACGGTTGGCCGGGTAACATCCGCGAGCTGTCCAATGTCATGCGGCGGGCCGTGGTGATGTGCCCCGGCGAAACCATTCTTCCCAGTCACCTTAACAACCGTTTTCAAACCCCTCCTCCGGTGGAGCCGAATGCAACAGATCCGGGCTTCAGCGGGGCTGCCGGGTTTTTACTGGCGAGTGAAATGTTTCTGGAACATTTGGCTGGCGACAATGCTCTTGAAAGTTTCGGACCTGAAGAGCTTGAACGCATGCTCCGCGCCTTGCATGGCATCGAGGGTGCACTGCTTGCGGTGATGCGTACAAAGGGCTTGGCCGGGTCTGCTGCCCGCCTCGGCCTAAGGGAATCGGAGCAAGAGACCGTCAGAAATGCCCTGGAGCTGTGCAAGTGGAATATCACTGAAGCCGCCAGGATACTGGGCGTCGGCAGGAACACACTCTACAGAAAAATCGAATTGTTCAACTTGACACGTTGACGTAAATCTACAGACGAGGCTTGCGATGAAAGCGGTCATTCAGAGGGTAAAATCAGCCAGCGTAACCGTCGATGAAGTGGTTTCCGGCCGGATCGGGCAGGGCATCATGGTGCTGTTGGGGGTTGAAAAGGGCGATTCCGAGGCACGGGCCGACTGGCTGGCGGAGAAGATCGCCGGACTGCGGATCTTTAGCGACGAGCAGGGCAAGATGAACCTTTCGGTGCGGGACATCGGCGGCGCGCTGCTGGTGGTTTCCCAGTTCACACTGGCCGGCAACTGCTCCAAGGGCAAGCGCCCCTCCTTCGACACAGCAGCTCCAACGGACGAGGGGCAGCGGCTCTATGAATATTTCGTCGGAGCGGCCAGGCGGCTCGGCTTGCCGGTTGAAACCGGGATCTTCCAGGCCGACATGCAGGTGGCGCTGGTCAACGACGGGCCGGTCACTTTCGTTCTGGAGCGATGATCCAACGTTTCGTATCCGAATAAGCAAAAAGGGTCGCCCGATTGGGCGACCCTTTTTGCGTACGGCCGGACATCCGCTCCGGAAAATCCTGCCTCAAGCTACCTTGATTTCAATCTTGCGCGGTTTGGCCGCCTCTGCTTTTGGAACCTTCAGCGTCAATAACCCGTTGGCGTAGTCGGCGGTTGCTTTTTCGTGATCCAGGATTTCCGGGATCGAAAACTGGCGATAGTAGGGGGCCAGTTCGAACTCGCTGTAGACCGGACGCCCCGGCGCTGTGCGGAATATGGTAGCGCTGATGGTCAGGATGCCCTTTTCGACGTTGACATCCAGGCTGTCTTTGGCCGAACCGGGTATGTCGGCGATCAGGGTCAGCCCCGCTTCGGTTTCGAGGATATTGACCGCCGGTTTGATATATCGTTCACTGGCCCTGGTCTCTTCGCGGGCCTGTACATTTTTCTCATCATTTCTTTCGGTGATACTGTTTGCCGCCATGATAACGACCTCCTTTCACTGTAAATAGTACCGGTATAGCCTATGAGAGCTTGATTTCGATCTTCTTCGGTTTGGCGTGTTCGGCCTTGGCCAGGGTCACCAGCAGGATGCCGTCCCTGCATTCGGCGCTGATCTGGTTGGGCTCGATATCTGCCGGAAGCTCCAGCGTTCTGGAGAACGTGCCGGAACCGAGCTCGCTGCGGTGCACGACCTGCCCCTGCTGCTCTACAAACGGTTTGCGCTCTCCACTGATGGTGATGGTGTTCCTCATCACCGACAGGTCGATACCGGCGGGATCGACACCGGGCACCAGCGCCTCGACGTAGACCCGCCCCTCGTCTTCACTGACGTTGACCAGGGGAAAACGCCGCGCACCCGCCGGAGCGAGAAACGGGCTTGACAGTTGACGATTGTGCCCGCCACGGAAGGCTTCGTCGATCTCCCTTCTCAGGTTGTCCAGTTCTCTTAATACATCCCAGCTTGCCATGTTGATTGCCTCCTTTCCGTTTTGGTGTTTCCAATCGAAAAATAATGTCGGATTTTAGAATGTCAAGGGGGGGTGGACAAATTTTGTGAACAGGTTAATGTAGGTGTAATTGCTTGTAAAAGACGTGATCCGCAAATTAAAAAGGGCCGCCAGAATTGGTGACCCTTTTTGCATGTGTAAGTTATTTCGACTTAGCTGCTGATCCTTTTGCGGCCGTATGCGGCGAGGGCCAGGAGGCCCGCTCCCAGAAGGACCAGGGTCCCGGGTTCGGGGACAGGTTGCCCATTGGTGTCAGGTGTGGCAATCCAGTTTGTAAATGGGGCTCCTGTAGGATCAGAACCAAAACCTGTATTCCATACTTCTCCGAATTCACCATCTTTTGAATAAAAGTCTCCCCAGACCGGTGCTTTCGTACTAAAAAATGTGTATGTTACAGGGTCACCGCCAAAATCAAACTTAATACCATAAATTGAGCTTGGCATATTGGGATTGCCATTTTTACTTAACCAAGTTTGTGGAGTAATGTGTGCACCTGTGGATAAGGTAAAATCATTTACTGTCGCAGCTGGGCTTACTTCTAGTATGAAATGGCTTACATCCCCACACCCTAGCGGGTCAAGGGTATAACTATAATTGTAGCCACCAGATACTTGACTGATTTCCCATGATAAATTAAACCCTTTCGATACCCACCCCTCACTTCCTTTGCCGCCATCAGTTCCTGAAATCCCAAAATCGACAGAACGGGATCCTGTGAAGTCCGCTGTTATGGGAACTGCCAGAACTAATGACGGAACCAGCATTAGAAGAAACAATGTCTGCAAAATCATCTTCTTCATAGCTATCCCCTCCTTATTGTAGGTTATTAAGATAATGCATAAAGCGTGCAAAGCCTGGAATATTCCGAAATTATTGAAAACATTTCTATAGGTAGATTGATGGTTTATTGTTTGTAAAGTATTTCGACATGGAAACTGCACCATATGTTTTGTAACTTCCGTGCTGCCGTGCCCCGTTGGCACGGCAGCACGGTTCGATTTAGAAAGTGCAGAATTTTGATCCGGGTTAGCATGAAGACATTAGAACGCTCATTAAAAACAATATTTAATAATATCATATTGTTAACATTGTTGATGTGACAGTGTTGAGCAATTGCCTGATTTACTGGTGTTTTACCGTTTATAAATTCTTGACAAAACGGTGTTTGATATGTTTTTTAATGTTCTAACCGAGTCTTGAAAGGAGTTGTGTATGCTATCGAATATGAAGATCGGAACCCGTCTGATTATCAGTTTTACCCTGCTATGTCTGTTTATTGCCGTTCTGGCAGGCACCGGCTATTGGGGCGTCAGCAGCATGCACGGTGAACTCGAAATCCTGGCCCTCAAGGAAGCCAAGCTGGTGGAAAACGCACAGCGCACGAGAGCCAATATCCTGGGGCTGCGCCGGTATGAGAAGGATGTCTTCCTGAACATAGATTCCTCCGAAAAAGTGGCGGAATACTGCAAGAAGTTTGAAGAACAGCTGCAACGCAGCAACAAGCGCCTGGACGCCATCGAAAAAATCCTGGGTGAGCTGCATGACCAGGCGGTTGCCGGCAAGGGCAAGGTCACCATCGCGGAAATACGGAGCGAGCTGGCTGCCTATACCAGCGGCTTTGCCAAGGTATGTGACAGGATCAGGTCCGGTGAACTGAAGACCCCACAGGATGGCAATGCCGCGATGGTGGTCTATAAGGAGCCGATCCACAAGCTGGAAACCAAGGTCCAGGAATTCTCCGAATCGATCGACAGGATGATGGAGGAGGGACTCAAGGAGTCGGTGACATTCGAAAAGCGGATCATGTGGGTGTTGATCGGTATGTCGCTGCTGGCGCTGATTCTGGCGGCCATCATCAGTGTAGTTATCATCGCTTCGATCAGGAAACCGCTCAACGATCTCTATACGCGCATCTCCGACATCGCCGAGGGCGAAGGCGACCTGACCAAGCGCATGGAAGTTTCCGGGCATGATGAGATTGCCGAAATCAGCCGCATGTTCAACCGCTTCCTGGAAAAACTGCATAGCATTATCAGCATGATCTCTAATACCTCGACCCAGGTGGCGGCCGCCTCCTGCCAGCTGAATTCCACCGCCGAGCGGATTGCCACCGGCGCCGAGGAGGTTGCCGCGCAGGCAGGCACCGTTGCCACTGCGGGAGAAGAGATGTCGGCTACCTCCGGGGACATCGCCCAGAACTGCCAGATGGCGGCCGAAGGGGCCCAGCGCGCTTCCCAGTCGGCCAGCAACGGAGCCGAGGTGGTGGAGAGAACGGTTACAGTGATGGGGCAGATCGCCGAGCGTGTACAGGAGTCGGCCAGAACGGTCGAGAGCCTGGGTGCGCGCTCGGACCAGATCGGCGCCATCATCGGCACCATCGAGGATATTGCCGACCAGACCAACCTTTTGGCGCTGAATGCCGCCATCGAGGCGGCCCGCGCCGGCGAGCAGGGGCGCGGCTTTGCGGTCGTCGCCGATGAAGTCCGTGCCCTGGCGGAGCGTACCACCCGCGCTACCAAGGAAATCGGCGAGATGATCAAGGCGATCCAGAGAGAGACCAAGGGGGCCGTGGCGGCAATGGAGCAGGGCGTCCAGCAGGTGGAAACCGGCACGGCCGAGGCGGCCAAATCGGGTCATGCGTTGCGGGACATCCTGGAACAGGTCAATGATGTGGCCACGCAGGTGCACCAGATCGCCACTGCCGCTGAAGAGCAGACCGCAACTACCAGCGAGATCTCCAACAACATGCAGCAGATCACCCAGGTGGTACATGACACCGCCGCCGGAGCCCACCAGTCCGCCAGCGCCGCCGCGCAATTGAGCGGCAACGCCGAAGAGCTTCAGCGGCTGGTCAGACAGTTCAAGTTGTAATCCGTTCCGATCGATCAATGTAGAAACACTGTTTAAAATGAGGGGGCCCCCGAAAGGGAGCCCTCTCTTCTTTTCAGCGTAAAGTTTTGCGGAACTGCGGGATTGTAGGGCTGCAATCAAGATGGTATAATCCGCCGCGACATCCAGGAACAGCGACAGAATCCGCGAGGTACACCACTGATGGCGCCTGAAACTGCCGCTACATTGATCCGCCATGCCCGCACACACGGCCTGCGCCGCTGGCTGCCCGGCGTGGCGTTGCTGTCCCGTTACGATCGCGCCCTGTTTTCGCAGGATCTGGTGGCCGGTCTGGCGCTTACTGCTCTCCTGGCCCCGGTCGGCATGGGCTATGCCGAGGCGGCCGGTCTCTCCCCGATCTATGGCCTGTACGCCACGATCATGCCGCTGTTGGCCTATGCGCTGTTCGGGCCGAGCCGGATCCTGGTGCTTGGGCCGGATTCGGCGCTGACGGCGCTGATCGCCGCCACCATCCTGCCGCTGGCCGGCGGCGGTCCCGTACATGCCGCGGCGCTGGCCGCAATGCTGGCGGTCATAACCGGTCTGCTCTGTATCCTGGCCGGCCTGGCCCGCTTCGGATTCGTGACCGACCTGCTCTCCAAGCCGATCCGTTACGGGTACATGAACGGCATCGCGCTGACGCTGCTGATCGGGCAGCTGCCCAAGATCTTGGGTTTTTCGGTGGAGAGCGCCAGCTTTATCCAGTCATCGGTGGGACTCGCGCACGGCATTTTGAACGGTCGCATCAACTGGAGCACCTGTGCCATCGGCGTATCTTGCCTGGCTGTCATTTTCGGCACGAAGCGCTGGGCGCCTCGATGGCCCGGCGTGCTGCTGGCCGTGGTCGGAGCCACGCTGGCGGTCGGGCTGTCAGATCCGGCAACCCAGGCGCGGATCGCCACTGTCGGTGCGCTGCCGCAGGGGCTGCCCAGCTTCAGTCTGCCGTTGGTTACCATGGAAGAATTCAAGGCGTTATGCGCCGGCGCGGTGGCGATCGCACTAGTCTCGATCACCGACATGAGCGTGCTGTCGCGAATTTATGCGCTGCGGGGCGGTTATTACGTGGACGACAACCAGGAACTGGTCGCCCTGGGCATCGCCAACCTGACCACCGGGCTCTTCCAGGGCTATCCCATCAGCAGCAGCTCCTCGCGTACCCCGGTGGCCGAGTCCGCCGGAGCAAAAACGCAGATGACCGGCGTGGTCGGTGCGACCTGCATCGCCCTGCTGCTGATCTTCGCGCCTCGCTTGATGGTCCACCTCCCCACCGCCGCCCTGGGCGCGGTGGTAATTTCTGCCTGCAGCTCCATCGTGGAGTTTTCAGCGGTACGGCGCTTGTACTATCATCGCCGGGGCGAGTTCCTGCTGTCCATGGTCTGTCTGCTGGGGGTTGCCGCGCTGGGCGTGATCCAGGGTATCTTCATCTCCGTCGGCCTGGCGTTGATGGCCTTCATCTGGCGAGCCTGGCGTCCGCACTGCGCCGTTCTGGGGCGGGTTGACGGCATGAAGGGCTATCACGATATTACCCGTCACCCGGAAGCGCGACGGATTCCCGGGCTGGTGCTGTTCAGGTGGGATGCGCCGCTGTTTTTCGCCAATGCCGAGTTTTTCCGGGAGCAGGCGCTGCGGGCGGTGACCAGCGCGCCGACGCCGGCCAGGTGGATTGTGGTCGCCGCCGATCCGGTCACCGACGTGGATATAACGGCCGCCGACGTGCTGGCCGAACTGGTAACGGAGCTGCAGCAGGCCGGCATCGAATTATGCTTTGCGCAGATGAAGGGACCGGTCAAGGATCACCTCAAACGTTACGGCCTGTTTGACAGGTTGGGCATGGAGAATTTTTTCCCCACCATCGGTCAGGCGGTCGACCACTACCTGATCAAGCACCAGGTGGCCTGGCGCGACTGGGAGGATGAGAAGAACCGGTCCGATGCCACTGTGTGGTAACAGATATTTTTTCCGGCCAGTCCGGGTTAGGAGCAGTCATGAGCAAACAGTTGACCCTCGGTTTTTCCCCCTGTCCCAACGATACCTTCATGTTCTATCCCCTGGTGCACAATCTGGTCGATACCGGCGGCATCTCCTGCCGGGAACGGCTGGAGGACGTGGAAACTCTCAACCAGCTGGCGCTTGCGGGTGAACTGGATATCAGCAAGGTCTCCTACCATGCCCTGGGGCACATCCGCGACGAGTATGCGCTGCTCCGTTCCGGCAGCGCGCTGGGTCGCGGTTGCGGCCCGCTGCTGGTAGCCACCGACAATATCGACCTGTCCGACCTGCGCGGCCGGACCATTGCCGTGCCGGGTCGCTACACCACCGCGCTGCTGCTGCTGCGCCTGTTCGATCCATCGCTGGACAACTTCATCGTGATGCCGTTCAACGAGATCATGGACGCGGTGTTGAAGGGGAACGCCGACGCCGGGTTGATCATCCACGAGTCGCGCTTCACCTACCATGGCTATGGCCTGCACAAACTGCTGGACCTGGGAGAATGGTGGGAGGCAGAAACCGGCCTGCCGATCCCGCTGGGAGGCATCGTGGCGCGCCGTTCGCTGGGAGCAGAAACAATTGCCACGGTCGAACGCGCGCTGCGCTCCGGAGTGGAATACGCACGCAGCCACCCGGAACAGGCCGCCCACTACATCTGCGAGCATGCCCAGGAGATGAGCGCCGAGGTCTGCGCGGCCCATATCGGGTTGTACGTCAACGACTTTTCGTCCGATCTGGGCGATGAAGGCGTTCAGGCCATAACGTATCTGCTGAAGAGGGCTGAAACGGCAGGGATCATTCCTGAATCGGCAATGCCGCTGTTTGCCGGTTCGGATTGATGGCGGTGTAACCTGGAAAATGAAGTTAACCGCCGATACACGCCGCCAGAAGTAGGCGCTTCTAAGCGAGAAATCAAAAGCTTGAGCAAAATACTGATTTACCCATAAGGTGATCAGCTTTTTTGATGTAAGTCCTGGTTTTATCTGCGTGTATCCGTTTTTTTTCGGCGGTTAAAAGCCGTTTATAGATTTAAACCCGTTGGCTTGCGGCAAGCCGTTGCCAGGCTAATGAACACAGATAAGGGGAGCTTTTGACAATTTCGGAGCAGAAAGAGTAAATGGCAGGGGTGGCTGGCGCTTTCAACCGCGATCATGGCGGTACTGGCGGCGCTATTTTGCCTACGCGCTGATCTGCAACATCGGCTGGCTGTTCTTCTTCCTGTACGCCTGGCTGCTGTTTTACTGACCGGACAGTTTTATGGCGCCTTGAAGCCGTATTGTGGATTCTAGATTCCGGGGAATAAGGAGTTATTATCGGAAAGAAGGAGGAATGCATGGAAGAACAAATCGTCAATCTTGAATTCATAAATCCGAACAAGGCTTGGGTTGTCAAGGAATTGGAGAAGTTATTTACTGAGTGGGAAGTTTGGCAAAATGAGATTTCAAAAATTGTAGACCAACCTTATGATGCAAACAGGCAATCTGAAGTTTTTGCCGATGGCGAAGAAAACATGGATTTTCATGAAATCCTGCAGGCGAAAACCCTGACATTCCTGAACAACAATATTAAAGGGCATGGATTTATCAGAGGGTTCGATGGGCATGGCTGTGATAGAACAGACCTCAGATTAATTATACGGGTTAAACATCGAATTCAACAACTTCGTATACTTTTGGCTAGTTTGCAGTATGCAAAGGTTCCAGAATCTTTTTGGAAGGAAAAGAGCAAAGAATTAGTACAAAGCATTGTAAACAAAGGCACTGATGCCGCAATCGAAATCACAACGCAATACCTTAAAAATCCGACGGGAATTTCGTAGTTGGAATAAATAGGGGCACTTCCCGTTATTCTTTTAATTGGGGGAGTATCCCTAATTTATCGTTGAGCAAGGGGGAATCAGGCCGCAAGCAGCTCTTTCAAAACATCCGGTTTTTTTATGGCAATAGTGATGAGTGACTTTGCCGCGCCCGACGGCGTACGACGCC
>Ga0154448_1160_pt2 | contig 19005 bp, 14 predicted proteins | sample RifGroC2_FD_105641 | JGI IMG/M metagenome (GOLD analysis project Ga0154448, IMG submission 105641) | Geobacteraceae bacterium GWC2_55_20
CCGGAGCTGCCGGACCCGCACCAGCGGAAAGAAGGAGACGATCCTCCGGCGGTCGGCCGCCAGCGATTCCTCCATCGGGCCCAGGCAGCGCTTGCCGTAGACCGCGTGCAGCGGTTCCAGGCCGTTTTCCCCTTGGGGGATAATCACCTCGGCCGTGTCGCGCAACCCTGCCAGGCGCATGATCAGCACGCTGTTCATCCAGGGCATGTCGCAGGCCGCCGCGAAGATGTGCGGCATGGCGGCATGCTTAAGGCCGGAGTGCAGCCCGGCCAGCGCGCCCATTCCCGGATACAGGTCGGCCACCTTGCGGCAGGGGAGGAAATCGTACTGTTCGGGGTTGTTGGTCACCAGCAGCACCTCGGGAAACAGCTCCGAAAAGCGGCGGTGGATCGCCTCGATGAAGCGCCCCCCCTGGAAGGGGAGCAACGCCTTGTTGCTCCCCATGCGCGAGGAGTGCCCGCCTGCCAGGATCACGCCGGTGACGCCACGAATCCTGCCGCTGTTATCAGGCATTTCCTCTTTCATTTGCCACGCTCGAACCCTTCCCGGGACGCCAGCAGATCCAGGTGGATTGTCAGCAGGTCCTCCACCTCCAGCGGCACGTCGCCGCCTCCCCGGCGCTTGTCGCGGGTCTTGATGTAGCGGCTGCAGGCCCGGCAGGTATCCACCCTGGTCGCCCCCTCTCCGGCGGTGAAGTAGGAGAGCTGTTCCGTGTCCTCGCAACCGCAGGAGGGACACTTCAGCCTTTTGAACTGCCATGAATAGAAGCAGGCTGAACAGCACAGCTGCCTGCGCCCCTCCTCGCCAGCCAGTTCGGCCATACCGGGACGGGAGCCGCAGACCGGGCAGACGCTTTCGTGCCAATCCGGGAAGGCATCGGCCGGGATAGCGGCGGCACACTGTTCCAGGGCGGTCTTGAGCGGAATTTCAAAGATATACTCCAGAAGCGGCGCCGGCACGCCCAGTTTGGCGGAAGCCTCTTCCAGCGGGGCACGGCGGCGCTCCAGGATTGCCACGAGCAGGCTCTGCGGATCGATTTCACCCGCTGAAAGCGCCCCCGCGATCCGTCCCAGTTCCTCGTCCCCCTCGCTGCCCTGCTGCTCCAACACCCGCACAACCCCTGCCAGAAAAGAGGTCAGCAGCTCCCGATCAAGCGATAGTTCGGCCGGAGATACCAGCGGGAAACCATGGGCGCTACGCTCAAGCCGATTGATCCCGGACAGATCGATCGTGATGCCGGACTGGAGCTCCCGGCCGCTGATATAATCGAAAAGCGCCACAAACAGTGGTGTGATGGCGGCATATTCCGGTGAGGAGGCCGCCGCCTGCCGCAATGCGGCGATTTTTATTTCGGTTGTGGTCATGGGGGCTCCTTACGGTTTTTCTCCGGTAACTTCCCGGTACCACTTGGGGTGGTGCTTCCTGGCCCACAGGCTGCGGACGTTGCCGTACAGCATGGCCTCGATGGTGCCAGGGTTGCCGATGGTCGCCAGATAGACATGCACGACCACGAACATGATCGAACAGACGAACATCAACCCGTGGGTCATCAGCGAAAGCTGCACGATCCAGCGCGGAAACATGGTCGGCGCCCAGATGAACAGGCCGGTTACTCCCAGCACAAGAGTTGCCGCCGCGATGAAGATCGCGAACAGCTTCTGGCCGGGATTGTACTTGCCGATGTTGAAGTGGCTGGCGTTGCGTGACAGATAGCCGCCCCTTTCCGTGACCCATTGTTTGTCATCCTGATCAAAGCTGGATACGTCCTTTTGATGATTGAAAAACATGTACAGCGAGCTCAGGAAGAACAGAACCCCGCTGATCTTGTGGATCAGAATCGCGTTCCGGCCGCCTCCGAAGAGGGTGAAATAGCCGTTGAACAGTGTCGAATAAAGCCCCAGACCGGTCAGAAGCAGCGTGAAGAAGCTGGCGGTGACGATCCAGTGCAGCACCCTTTCGCTGGTGCTGAAACGCTCGATGTAGTTACTCATTTCCGCCCTCCTTGTTGTTCAGGTCATCATCAACCTTCTTCGGCCCGATGGTGACGTAGTGCAGCATCATGGCGCCGATACTGCCCCAGAAACCGAGGATGCCCAGCGGTTTGATGACATCCTTCCAGAGGAAGATCGACAGAGGTATGCTGGGGTTTGGCGGTAGTCCATACTGTTCCGGCGGCCCCTCAAGCGCATAGGCCACACCCAGTCCATTCAAGACGTTCTCGCCGTAGATCTCCTTCTTGGCGGCCTTTGCCCTGGCGATCAGGTCGTTCCTTTTGCCGAATTTGAGTGCTTCGGTGGGACAGGCCTTGGCGCAGGCCGGTGTCATGCCGCCATCTATCCTGCTCTGGCAGAGATTGCACTTGGAAACCTTGTCGTTGGCGTCATAGCGGGGGATGTTGAAGGGACAGGCCGAGACGCAGTACTTGCAGGAGATGCATTTCTCCTTGTTGTAGGCCACGATGCCGTCTTTGGTACGGTAGAGCGCGCCGGGGGAGGGGCAGACCTTGATGCAGCCGGCATCGCCGCACTGCATGCAACGCTCGTTCAAAAACCGCCAGGTCACCGCTTCCGGAGTTTCCTTTTCCACGAAACGGATGCGGTTGTACAGGGCCGAGGTCAGGTCGCGCGGGTTCTCGAAGGTTCCCTGGTTGACGGTTTTATCGGCATCCAGCTTGTTCCACTGTTTGCAGGCCACCTGGCAGGAGCGGCAGCCGATGCAGCGGGCGGTATCGACGAGAATTCCCTTGCGGGCAGCTTGGTTGATCGTATCGGCCATGACTTACCCCTTTCTCGCGATCCCGACCATGAAAGCCTTGGTCTCGGGGATCATCGTGTTGGCGTCGCCCGCGGTGGGGGTCAGCAGGTTGGCGGCGTCGCCCACGCCGGGGGTGTGCCAGCCGAAGCACCAGGGCATACCGATTTCATGAACAATCTTGTCACCGATCTTAAACGGCTTGAAGCGGGGGGTGACCATGGCCACGGCATCTATCTTGCCGCGCACCGACGATATTTCCACCGTATCTCCGTTACTGATCCCTTTTTCCTTGGCAAGCTCAACGCTCATCTCGCAGAACTGGCGCGGTTGCAACTCCAGCAGCCAGGGGGTGTTGCGGGTCATGACGCCGGTCTGCCAATGCTCGGTGACACGATAGGTTGAAGCGACATAGGGGAAGCGCGCATCGTTGCTGGCAAGCACATCTTCCTTCACATTTGCGTCCTTGAAGATCTTGACCGCCGGATTAGTCATCTGTTTGGACATGAGATTTTCCGGAAGCGGCGATTCCATCGGCTCATAATGTTCCGGGAACGGACCATCCTTCATCCCTGGGCCGAAAATCGCGGCAACCCCGTCGGCACGCATGATGAAGGGCTTTTTCCCCTCCTTCTCATCGGCCATGGGGGGCCAGGGACCATCCGGCACATCCCCCACCCAAGCGCCGGTTTTGCCGTTCGGCAGCGGGGCATTGGGATTCCAGTACACCGCGGCTTTTTTCAGGTTAAAGGGCTTGCCGTTAACATCGCAGGAAGCACGGTTATAGATGATGCGCCGGTTAACCGGCCAGCACCAGCTCCACTCGGGAAACATGCCCAGCCCGGTCGGGTCTTTCTTGCCACGGCGGGCCATCATGTTCCCTTTTTCGTTATAACTCTGGCAGTAGATCCAGTTGCCGCATGAGGTCCTGCCATCGGCCTGCAACTGGGCAAAGCCGGCTGCCAGCTCACCCTTCTTGCCGAGCATTTTTTTCGGCGTGCCCGGCGGAGGTGGCGGAGGCGCTTTCTCGCCGGGCTTCAGTTTCGGTATATCCTCCACATCCTCAAGGAAATAGCCGTTGATTTCCTTGGCCACCGCATGAATATCAACACTCTTGATCGTACCGTCAGCCCTTTTAAAGCCATAGTTCCAGGTAAGATTGGTCAACTGTTCCGGCAACGCCCCCCCCTCTTTGGCGTACATCGCCTTCAGCTTCTGGTACAGCTCATGGATGATTTCAGCATCCGGTTTGCTCTGGCCAAGGGGGTTTACCGCCTTGTAACGCCACTGGGCCCAACGACCGGAATTGGAAATACTCCCCTCTTTTTCAAAAGAAGCGGCGGCGGGCAGCAGAAACACCTCTGTCTTGACCGATGCGGAATCAACGCCCGGCCCCTTCCAGAAGGAAGCGGTTTCATTGTCAAACAGGTTGACCGTTACCATCCACTCCAGCTTGGCCAGCGCGTTTCGCACCTTGGTTGTGTTGGTCCCGGAACAGGCCGGATTCTGACCCCAGGCAAAGAACCCCTTGAACTTGCCCTTGAGCATGTTGTCGAAGATCATCAGCCACGAGCCGTTCATCCCCGGATCCAGCTTGGGAAGCCAGTTGTAGCCGTAATCGTTCTCCTTGGCCGCCTTGGCGCCATAAATCGCCTTCAGGTAGCTGATCAGGTATTTGTTGCGGTTCCCCCACCAGTTGGCACTTTGGGGGTCCTTGGTCTTCGGGGTGTATTTTTCAATATAGGCCGCCGTATCCTTCAGATCACCCGAAGGCACGGGAAGATAACCGGGGAGGATGTGGAACAACAGTCCCTGGTCAGTGGACCCCTGCACGTTTGACTCTCCCCGCATGGCGTTTATGCCGCCGCCGGCAATGCCGATATTGCCCAGAAGAAGCTGGATGATGGACATGGCGCGGATGTTTTGAGTGCCAACCGTGTGCTGGGTCCACCCCATGGCATACAGCTCCGTGCCCGCCTTGTCCGGCTTTCCGGTGGACGAATAGAGCTTGTAGACCTCCAGCAGTTTATCCTTGGGCGTGCCGGTAATCCTGCTGACCAGTTCGGGGGTGTAGCGGGAGTAATGCTTCTTCATCAACTGGAAGACACAATGGGGATCCTGCAGGGTGGGATCGGTCTTGATCGATTCGTCGGAGTTTTTCTGGAATGACCACGCCTTGGGATCGTAGCTCCGTTTTTTCGGGTCATAGCCGGAAAACAGGCCGTTCAGCTCACCCGGCATCCTGAAATCGGCATTCACCAGATAGGCGGCGTTGGTATAATTTTTGACATATTCTTCGAAATACTGCTTGTTCTGCAGGATGTAATTGATCATCCCCCCCAGAAAGGCGATATCGGTTCCCGAGCGCAAGGGGGCATACAGATCCGCCTTCGAGGCGCTGCGGGTAAAACGGGGATCAACGACAATCACCTTCGCCCCGGCATCCTTGGCCTTCATGATCCAGCGGAAGGAGATCGGGTGATTCTCGGCGGGGTTGGCCCCCATGATCAGGATTACATCGGAGTTCTTGAAATCTATCCAGTGGTTCGTCATTGCACCGCGTCCGAACGACTCTGCCAGAGCCGCAACTGTTGCGCTGTGTCAAATGCGGGCTTGGTGTTCAATATACACCAGGCCTAACCCCCTCAGGAATTTTTGGTACAGGTAACACTCTTCATTATCCATGGCGGCGCTGCCGACCGAGGCCATACCCATGGTGCGGTTGACCACCGCCTCGATCTCCTTCTCCACCTCGACAGAACCGGCCTTTTCCTTGATCTTGATCCTGGAAGTCGCAACAAAACTGGTGTCGCGGGTTTTTTTAACCTTCCTGGCGATCTCGTCGATGGCCCAATCCCAGGAAACCTCTTTCCACTCGCTTGCCCCGGCCGCCCGATAGAGCGGCTTGGTCACACGCGCCTTGTTATCGCGCAATTGATAGGCCGAGGAACCTTTCGGGCAGAGCGCCCCTTCATTGATGGGATGATCCGGATCACCCTCGATGTTGATGATGTTGCCGCCCAGCGTATGCACGATCATGCCGCAGCCGACCGCGCAGTAAGGACAGATGCTGGTGGTCTCCTTGGCGTAGCGGATCTGCAGCTCCTCGGCCTTTGCCTCCAGAGGCGCGAAGCTCAGACCAAGACCGGCCGCCAGTCCGCCACCGGAAAGCTTGAAAAAATCACGTCTTGAAACTGCCATACGTACTCCTCCCTTCCATATGAAATGGTTGCTATCGTTGCCGATGCCAACCATCCCCTTTTCTGACCCCGTAAAACAGGGTAGCTCGTTCACGAAGTCGTTTTCCGCCGGGACAGTGCGGAATACAGCTTCTGACTCACTAAAGGAGGGCAGCGCCGTTTCCAGCGATACCCGCAGGCCGCCTGCCATAGAAACCGTTTCCGTAGGCTGGTGCGACTCGGAGATGGACAATTCCGGATCAAAACAAAGCTTGATGATGTAATTTCAACGTGAAATTTTTAGCTGGCGCTTTGCAAATAAACCATTGTATCATTGTTATACATTGAATCCGGTTGCATTCTATGTCGGTAGTCCGCAAAAACACCTTCTGTTATGGCTATTTACATCATGACACCAGAGCCCGGAAAACCAATTGACCCTATTACCAGCAATAGGCATGCCAACCACTCCACACAAATAGAACTTAAGTTTGCTCTGTATAACAAGATGGAATTACAGCGGCCTGCCCGTGTCAGAAGCAGCCCTGAAGCGGCGGCAACGGGCCAAGATGTATATTTTTTATCCGGTACGTATACTTTTGATACAAAACCGGTTCGCTTGAATGCCGTGCTGTAATCAATACGAATACCCGGCGCCAAGGAGAGCGATGTGCCTGAAGGAAAGATAGTCATCTGCGACGATGAAAAAGAAATCCTGCGCTACCTGAGGAAGATTCTGCAATCAAACGGATTTTCGGTGGATACCTACGGCGAGGGGCAGACCCTGCTGGACCGCCTGGAAGCTGACAGCGCCTATACGCCCGATCTGCTGGTGCAGGACATCAACATGCCGGGCCTGAACGGCATCGAGATCTTGCGCAAGGTCAGGGAACTTCGCCCGGAACTGCCGGTGGTGATCATGACCGCCTTCGGCTCGATCGATTCGGCGGTGGAGACGATCAAACTGGGGGCCTACGATTACATCGCCAAACCGTTCCCCAAGGAAAAACTGCTGGGCGTGCTGGAAAAGGCGCTGGAGCGCGAGACGCTGCTGAAGGAGAACCGCCGGCTGAAGGAGGAGCTGATCCGCAACACCGCCCCCGGCGAAATCATCTTTGTCAGCAGCAAATACCGGGCGGTCTACGACATGACCCTGCAGGTGGCCGGAAGCGAGGCCAACATCCTGATCCAGGGTGAATCGGGAACCGGCAAGGAGCTGATCGCCAGGGCAATCCACTTCAACAGCGGCCGCAAGGATCGACGCTACCTGACCATCAACTGCGCCGCGCTGACCGACACCCTGTTGGAAAGCCAGCTGTTCGGACACATGCGCGGCGCTTTCACCGGCGCCACCACGGCCCAGAAGGGACTGCTGGAGGCGGCTGACGGGGGGACCCTCTTCCTGGATGAAATCGGCGACATGACCCTCCCGCTGCAGGCAAAACTGCTGCGGGTCATCCAGGAGCGTGAGTTCATCCCGGTGGGTGCGACCGAGCCGATGCGTACCGATATCCGCATCGTGGCCGCCACCAACAAGGATCTGGAGCGGGAGGTACGAGCCGGGCGTTTCCGCGAGGATTTGTACTACCGCCTCAATGTCATCACGATCCATCCGCCTCCGCTGCGTGAGCGCAAAGAGGACGTGGAGCCGCTGGCCCGGCACTTTTTGGCGAAATTCTCCCGGCGCATGAAAAAGCAGATCGACACCATCACCGGCGATGCCATGCGGCTGCTGACCGAATATCACTGGCCCGGCAACATCCGCGAGCTGGAAAACATCATCGAGCGAGCCATCATCCTGGCCATGGGCAACCGCATTACCGCCGACCTGCTGCCGATCCAGCGCTGCAACAGCGCTCCGCCTGCCACCTCCGGCGACGGAAAGGATTCCCTGGAAAGCGTGGAGCGCAACCATATCATCTGGATCCTGAAAAGAACCGGCTACCACAAGACCCGCACCGCCCAGATCCTGGGCGTCACGCGCAAAACCCTGGACCGCAAGATCTCCGATTACAGCCTGACCATTCCCAGGGGCAACATCGAGGCCGGATAAGCCATGCCGGCGCCACGCTTCTCCATCAGGCTGAAACTGACCATCGGTTCGCTATTGCCGCTCATCGTCGCGCTCCTGTTCTGTTCGCTGACCGGCATCTACATCATTACCTACCGCATCAACGTCCTGGCCCAGGAAAAGGTGCGCACCGACCTCAACTCCGCCCGCGAGGTCTATTCCAACGAAATCGGCCACATCCGCGACGTGATCCGCTTCTCGGCCAGCATGCCGTTTGCCGCCGAGGCGGTTTCAGCCGGCGACCGGCGGGCCATCGCACCCTTTCTGACCACACTGCGGCGCGACGAGCAGCTGGACATCCTGACGGCGGTCGATCACCGGGGGCGGGTGCTGTTCCGGGCCGGCAATCCGGACGTCTTCGGCGACCCGCTCGACCACGACCACCAGGTGACACGGGCACTGCGGGGCGAGTTGACGGCCGGCAGCGTGATTTACCAGCCGGACAGGCTGCTGCTGGAGGGAAAGGAACTGGCCAGCCGGGCCGTGATCAAGGTGATCTCGACCGAACGGGCCAAACCGGGGGCAAAAAAGAGCGAGCGCTCCGGGATGCTGCTGGTCGCATCCGCCCCGGTCAAAAACGGGTCGGGCCTGGTTGTCGGTGCACTGTACGGCGGTGTGCTGCTGAACGGCAACAACGCCGTCGTGGACCGGATCAAGAAGATCGTCTACGAGGGGGTCCAGTTCGAGGGGCAGGATGTGGGGACCGCCACCATCTTCCTGGACGACACCAGGATCAGCACCAACGTCCAGACCCGCGACGGAAAACGGGCCATCGGCACCAGGCTGTCGGCGGAGGTCTACAACCGGGTGATCCTCAACCGGGAGAAGTGGGTCGATCGGGCCTTTGTGGTCAACGACTGGTACTTTTCGGCCTACGAACCGATCCTCGACCTGGATCGCAAGGTGATCGGCTCGCTCTACGTCGGGATGCGCGAACAGCCCAACATGGCCCTGAAGAAGAGAGTAAACCTGATCTTCGGCAGCGTGCTGCTGGTCGGCTCGATGTTCGGCCTGGCCGTTTCCGGCTTCACCGGCAGCCACCTCTCGCGCCCGATCCGGGAACTGCAGCGGCTGGTCCAGCGTTTCTCCAACGGCGAACGGGATCTGCGCATCGAAACGGATAGCGGGGACGAGATCGGCGAACTGGCCCGGGAATTCAACGCCATGACTGGCACCCTCAGGCAGCGGGAAGAGGCGATCGGCGAATTGAACCGCAACCTGGAACTGAAGGTACTGGAACGCACCGCCGAGCTGGAGGCCAAGAACGAGTTGCTGGTGAAGACCCAGGGAGAGCTGGTCAAGGCTGAAAAGCTGGCTGCGGTGGGCGAACTGGCCGCCGGAGTGGCCCACGAAATCAACAACCCCATGGCGATCATCCGCGGTAATGCGGAGGTTTTGCTGATGGATCTGCCGCCGGACAATCCCAACCGGGAGGAGGCTGAAATCATTGCCCAGCAGGTGGGGCGCGTGGAGGGGATCGTCGGCAACCTGCTCTCCTTTGCACGCCAGCAGCGCAAGGCGCTGCGACGGGTAGACATCGATCGCATCCTGGATGAGATACTGCGGCAGGTGGGGCACCAGGTGTCGCTGGAGAGCATCGAGCTGCGCCGGCAATTCTCAATCGGCACGGCCGGAATCGAAGGGGACGAGAATCAGCTGCGTCAGGTGTTCACCAACCTGATCGTCAACGCCGTCCAGGCCATGGAGCAAGGGGGCACGCTGACTGTCCGGACCTCCTGGGACGACCAGGCCGGAATCTGCCGGGTGGAAATCGGCGATACCGGTAACGGCATCCCCCCGGATCTGCTCAAGAACATCTTCACCCCCTTCTTCACAACCAAACAGACCGGCAACGGCCTGGGGCTGTCGGTCTCCTACGGCATCGTCGAGAACCACGGCGGCACGATCACCGTCAGCAACCCGCCGGAGGGCGGTTCGCTGTTCGTCGTCACGCTGCCGCCGGGGCAGGCGACGGCCTAGACAACAGCCCCTGGACCGCGGCGAGCTTGCATTGCAGATATGCAAAGGGGGCCAACCTGTCAGGTCAGCCCCCTTTTATTGTGACGGGACATAGCATATGTTTGCGTTACTCGCCGGACTACCTGCTTTTTAGAAGAACCTTTCCACACCCCGCTTGATGCGGTTCCAAAGCATGTTCGGAGTATTCGGCCCGCAGCTGATAATAATCGGCCGGGGTATTGACGTTGCGGAATGAGTCGAAACCGGGATCGATGGCGGCCACCTGCTCCTGCCGCAGCTGCCGGACCCGCACCTGCGGAAAGAAGGAGACGATCCTCCGGCGGTCGGTCTCCAGGGATTCCTTCATCGGGCCCAGGCACTGCTTGCCGTAGATTGCGTGCAGCGGTTCCAGGCCATTTTCACCCTGGGGGATAACCACATCGGCCGTGTCGCACAACCCGGCCAATCGCCGGATCAGGGCGCTGTTCAGCCAGGGCATGTCGCATGCCGCCGCGAAGATGTGCGGGCTGGCGGCATGTCGAAGCCCGGAGTGCAGCCCGGCCAGCGCGCCCATTCCGGCGTACAGGTCTCCCACCTTGCGGCAGGGGAGAAAGGCGTACTGTTCGGGGTTGTTGGTGACCAGCAGCACCTCGGGAAACAGCTCCGAAAAGCGGCGATAAATCGCCTCGATGAAACGCCCCCCCTGGATGGGGAGCAACGCCTTGTTGCTCCCCATCCGCGAGGATTGACCGCCGGCCAGGATCACGCCGGTGACGTCGGGGATGAAGTTCATGCCTCGACACCCTTGGCCTGCTCATGTCCGTCCACCTCATGGAAATGGTCCGGGAGCGAGTAGTCAACCGTTTCGGGATGGTGTTCGAAGATCGGGAAATACTTGGCCAGCAGCACGAAGAACAGGATGTGGCCGGCGATGATGCCGATCGTCACCAGAGATTCGACGATGGACGGGAAGTAGATCACCTGGTCTGCCTGGATCATGCCGAACATCGAGACATTGAAGCGGTTCAGCACCACCCCGAAAATGATCATGCTCGCGCCGCGCAGTTGCATGCGGTTATCCTCGCGGTTGGAGTCCTTCATGAACATAACCATCGGAATGATCACGCCGACGATTACCTCCACCAGGAACAGTGCCAGCAGCGCCGGGCGATCGAAGAGCGGCCCGTGGGAAAGAAACGCCATGGCGGCGATTTTGACCGTCAGATAAGCGCCCAGCACCCAGGGCAGGATCTTGGTCAGCACTTCCAGCAACTCCGATTCGTCCGGCTGACCAAGGTAGCGGTGGACCATGGTCGCTTCCAGGATGATGATCGACATGCCGGTGAATATGGCCGACATCCAGAACTGCAGCGGCAGCAGCGGGTTGTACCAGAGGTTGTGCAGCTTATCGACCGCGATCAGGAAGAAGGTACCCAGCGAGGACTGGTGCAGGGTCGAGATCGAGGCGGCCGCGATCACCAGCGGCATCTCCAGCCAGCGCAGCACCCTGAGCGGCATGTGGTAGCCGAATTTCTCGCAAACCGGCGAAAGGAATTCCAGGAACAGCACCGTGGTGTAGGCCATGACGCACATGGAAACCTCGAACATGGGCGAGTGCACGTTCCAGTAAACCAGCGTGTGCCAACCCTTGTGCGGTTGACCCAGATCCAGCAGCAGGCCGATGCAGACCAGCGAATAACCGAGGAATCCGGTCACGATGGCCGGCCGCACCAACGGCTCCAGCTTCTTGATATGGAAACAGTGCACGATCGCGCCCAGCGTGAAGGCCCCGGCCGCCAGCGGCACTGCCGTGACCACGTCGAACGAGATCCACAGGCCCCATGGGTAGGTGTCGTTCATGTTGGTGGTGGAACCCAGTCCGAAGACGAAGCGCACGGCCGAAGCCAGCACTGCCAGCGCTACCAGGACGATCATGAACTTCAGAAAATTATGATAGCCCTTGACTTCATTGATGATGATGCGTGCCGCAGCGGTCATTGGATCTCCTCCCTGGTTTCCGGTTCTGCCGTTTCAGGCGCAACCTTGCTGTTCTTGAAGGCCTCTTCCTGCTTGATGCGCTCCTTGCGGTGGTTGAACCAGGAGATCAGCGACAAGCCGCCTCCCATGGTCAGAAAGATGCCCGGCACCAGCCGCAGGGCCTGCCAGGTGTAGGAGGGGAGCGGGCGCAGGGTGACTTTTTTGAAGCCCAGCTCGTCCAGCGGCTGGTGGGTCAGGTAGATCACGCTGGTCCCGCCGGCCTCTTCCTTGCCGTAGATGGCCGGATAGTAATGCTTGGGACGGTTTTTCAAGCGCCGCTCGGCTTCCGCCAGCATCTCGCTACGGCCACCGTAGCTGATTGCGGTCGGGCAGGTGGTGGCACAGGCCGGTTGCAACCCCTCCTTGACCCGGCTGTAGCAGCCGGTGCATTTTTTGACCAACGGGAAGGCCTTGCTCCATTCGTATTTGGGGATGCCGAAGGGGCAGGCGATCATGCAGAAACGGCAGCCGATGCAGCGCCCGGCGTTGTAGACCACCGGTCCCTCGGGGGTCTTGACAAAGGCCCCCACCGGGCAGACCGAGGCGCAGGCCGGCTCGTTGCAGTGCATGCACATCTCTTTGTAGAAGGCGAACTCGTTCTGGCCGTTCTTCTGGTAATCCTTGAACTTGATCCGGGTGAAGGTGTGCTCCGACATGGCCGGCGGATTCTGGTAGCCTTCACCGCTGAAAAACGTGGTTTTCTCGGCGCCCAGCTGGTTCCACTGTTTGCAGGCCACCTGGCAGCCACGGCAGCCGGTGCATTTTGTGGTATCGATCAGGAACGTCCTGTGCTTGGAAACATCTGAAGTACTGTTGCTCATGCCTTGCTACCCCCTTTCTCGATATTGCAGAGGAAGGCCTTGAACTCGGGGATGCTGGTGTTGGCGCAGCCCACCGACGGCGTCAGCATGTTGGCGCTGTCACCCTTGGCCGTTCCGGCGTAGCCGAAATGCCACGGCATGCCGACCTGCTCGATCATCTTCCCTTCCACGTTGAACGGCTTCAGTCGTGACGTGATCAGCACCACCGCTTCGATGGTACCACGCTCGGTGGTAACCTTGACCCGGTCCCCCTTCCTGAAGCCCTTCTGTTTGGCCAGGCTTTCGCTGATTTCGACGAACATGTCCGGCACCAGTTCTACCAGCCAGGGCACGCTGCGGGTCATGCCGCCGGTCTGCCAGTGCTCGGTCATGCGGTAGGTGGTACCGATGAAGGGGAATTTGACGGTGTCGCTGCTGACGTTCTTGGGCAGCTTGACGACCGGGTTGTTCTGGGTCTTGGAGAGTTGGTTGCGGGACGGGCTCTCCATTGGTTCGTAATGCTCCGGGAAAGGGCCGTCCTTCAGGTCCAGCGCATACAGCCGGGCATGCCCTTCCGGCAGCATGATGAACGGGTATTTGCCCTCCTTGTCGTCCTTCATCGGCGGCCAGGGGCCGTCCGGCACATCCCCTTTCCATTTCTTTTCCAGACCGTCCCAGGCGATCAGAGCCCGCTTGGGGTTGAAAGGTTCGCCGGCCGTGTTGACCGAAGCGCGGTTATAGATGATGCGACGGTTGACCGGCCAGCACCAGGACCACTTGGGGAACAGCCCCAGGCCGGTCGGGTCGGACTGGTCGCGGCGGGCCATCTGGTTGCCCTCCTTGGTGTAGGAGCCTGAATAGACCCAGCAGCCGCTGGTGGTGGAGCCGTCGGCCTGCAGGTACTTGAACATCGGCACCTGGTCGCCTTTCTTGAACTCCAGGGTCTTGTCCTTGTCGACGATGGTGGTGTCCTTGGTGAAATAGCCGTTGATCTCTTTGGCCACCAGGTGCACGTCCGGCTCGTGGCCGTTGCCGTAGTTCCAGGCCAGCTTGGTGATCGGCTCCGGGAAGGCGCCCTTCTCCTTGGTGTAGAGATTGCGGACCCGTTTGAAGAACTGGTCGATGATCCAGAGGTCGCTCATGGAATGACCGACCGGTTCGACCGCCTTGTAGCGCCACTGGGCCCAGCGACCGGAGTTGGAGATCGAGCCCTCCTTCTCCACCGAGGAAGCGGCCGGCAGCATGAAGACCTCGGTCTGGATATCCCTGGGGTTGACGCCGGGACGTTTCCAGAAGATGGAGGTTTCGGTTTCCCACAGATCGACCGTCACCAGCCATTTCAGCTTGGAGAGCGCGCTGCGGGCGTTGCCCGAATCCGGGCCGCCCACGGCCGGGTTCATCCCCATGCAGACCAGCCCTTCCAGGCCGCCGGCCAGCATCTTGTCCATGATCTTGTTGTAGGCGTAGCTCCCCATCCGCTTGGGCAGGTAGGAGTAACAGAAATCATTGGCCTGGGTGGCGTTGTCGCCGTACCAGGCCTTCAGCAGGCTGGTGATGTACTTGGGGGTGTTGCCCCACCAGTTGGCGCTCCTGCCGTCCTTGGTCTGCGGAGTCCATTTGTCGATGTAGGACTTCAGATCGACGTTGTCGAATTCGGGCGACTTGAGATAACCGGGCAGCAGGTGGAACAGCAGGCCGTAGTCGGTGGAACCCTGCACGTTGGATTCGCCGCGCAGCGCATTGACGCCCCCGCCGGCAATGCCGATGTTGCCCAGAAGCGTCTGCAGCATGGCGGTGGCGCGCACGTTCTGGGTGCCGTGGGTGGACTGGGTGATGCCCATGGCGTACAGCAGCGTGCCGGCCTTGTCGGCCCGGCCGGTGCCGCAGAAAGCCTGGGCCACCTTCAGGTAATCCTCTTTTTTGGTGCCGGTGATCGAACAGACCTTGTCCACGTCGTAGCGGCTGAAATGTTTTTTCATCAGCTGCAGCACGCAGCGCGGATCCTTCATGCTGTTGTCGCGCCTGGGCTTGCCGTCCGGACCAAGTTCATAGGCCAGGGATTTCAGGTCGTAGGTTTTCTCCTGGTCGTCGAAGGAGCAGAACATGCCGTCCTTGAAATCATACTTCTCGGAGATGATGAAGGGGGCGTTGGTGTATTCGCGAACGTACTCTTCGTGGATCAGGTTGTTCTGCAGGGCATAGTTGATCATGCCCCCCAAAAAGGCGATGTCGGTGCCGGGACGGATCTGGGCATAGATGTCGGCCTTGGAGGCGCTACGGGTGTAACGCGGATCGACGACGATCAGCTTGGCCCCTTTATCCATGGCCTCTTCGATCCACTTGAAGGATATGGGGTGGTTCTCGGCCGGGTTGCAGCCGATGATGAAGATTGCGTCACTGTTTTTCAGGTCTATCCAATGGTTGGTCATGGCACCACGACCGAATGAAGCCGCCAGACCGGCGACTGTTGCGGAGTGTCAAAGTCGGGCCTGGTGCTCCAGCTGCCCGACCCCCATGGCACGGGAGAACTTGGACCAGAGGTAGCATTCCTCGTTGTCCAGGCCGGCCCCGCCGAAAAAGGCCATGCCTTCGGTGCGGTTGACCACGTATTCCTTGTTGTCCTTCTTGTTCAGTTCACTGACCTTGAAGGTTTTGTCGCGGGTCTCCTTCATGCGCAGGGCGATCTTGTCCAGCGCCCAGTCCCAGGATTTCTCCTCAAATTTGTCCGAGCCGGGGGCGCGGTACATGACCTTCTGCAACCGCTTCTCGTTGACCGCCACCTGGAACAGCGAGCTCCCCTTGGAGCAGAGCGCCCCCTGGTTGATCGGATGCTGCGGGTCGCCTTCGATGTTGATGACCTTGCCGTTCTTGGTGTGGACCAGCAGCCCGCATCCGACCGCACAGAACGGACAGATGGTGGTGGAGGCCTTCAGCCCCTTGATCCTGGTAACCGGGGAATCGACACTGGCCTCCCCCGGTTTGCCGGAGATGGCTACGCCGGCCGCCGCCAGCGCCCCCCCCTGTAAAAATTGCCTGCGTGACATACCCATACTGAAAAATCTCCTTTCGTTATCAAAACGCGCCAAAATGTCACATTTATTGATGGTCAACCCTGTATACATCAATTGGCGTGCCAATCGTGTTTACAGAAAACTGAAATGGGACTGAGCACGCTAATACTGGGCTTTTGCTGCGGTGTGCTGTTAATTTTGCGGGAGAAATCCGGGTGGGAGTTATTTGTGGATTGCGCAATTCTGTCCAGTAATGTACAAATCTGCCGATAGTTAGGAATTTGTAAACGGCAGTTCAATAACACCGGGAAAACATCTAACCCCTCTAAATCTCCCCTTATCTAAGGGGAGACTTCAAGGCTTCCCCCCTTAAGTAAGGGGGGATTGAGGGGGGTTAGACTTTGATGTTACAAGGCAGGGAACTTTATAATCTCGTGAGGTTCACCAATGGCGAATATCTGTATCTGTGACGATGAAGAGGGCATCCTGCGCTATCTGAAAAAGCAGATGAAAGGCTACCAGGTGGAGACCTTCAGCCGGGGCAGCGACCTGCTTAAGCTGCTGGAATCGCCGGCCGGCGCGGAGGTGGATCTGCTGCTGCAGGATGTGCGCATGCCGGACATGGACGGGGTGCAGATCCTGAAACAGGTCAAGAAGATCCGCCCCGAACTGCCGGTGATCATGATGACCGCCTTCGGCACCGTCGATGACGCTGTGCAGGCCATCAAGCAGGGCGCCTACGACTACCTGATCAAACCCTTTCCGAAGGAGAAGGTGCTGGGGCTGGTGGAGCATGTGCTGGAGCATCGCCGCCTGGCGGCCGAAAACCTGCGCCTGCGCGAGGAACTGTGCGGGGTTGACAGCCGAGAGAGCGCCGTTTTCGTCAGCCGGGTCTTCCGCGAAGTCTACGACCTGACCCTCAAGGTGGCCGCCAGCGACGCCAACATCATGATCCTGGGTGAATCGGGCACCGGCAAGGAGCTGATCGCCAGCGCCCTGCACAGGAACAGCCTGCGGCGCGAGCGCCCCTTCGTCTCCTTGAACTGCGCCGCGCTGTCGGATACGCTGCTGGAAAGCCAGCTCTTCGGGCACCTGAAGGGGGCCTTTACCGGCGCGGTCATGAACCAGAAGGGGCTCTTGGAGGAGGCCGACGGCGGCACGCTCTTTCTGGACGAGATCGGCGACGTCAGTCCGGCGGTGCAGGCCAAACTGCTGCGGGTGATCCAGGAGCGCGACTTCATTCCGGTCGGCTCTACCCGCTCGAAGAAGGTCGATGTGCGCTTCGTGGCCGCCACCAACAAGAACCTGGAACGGGAGGTGGCCGAAGGGCGCTTCCGCGAGGATCTGTACTACCGCCTGAACGTGATCAGCATCCCGCTGCCGCCGCTCAGGGAGCGCCCCGAGGACATCGAGCCGCTGGCGCTGCACTTTCTGAAGCGTTTTGCCACGCGCATGTCCAAGGAGATTCACGGCATATCTCCCGAAGCGCTGGAAGCGTTGCGGGAATACCGCTGGCCCGGAAACGTGCGCGAACTGGAAAACGTGATCGAGCGGGCCGTGATCCTGACGTCCGGCAGCACCGTACAGTCCGACGTGCTCCCGCTCAGGGGAGCCGCCCGCGCCAGCCGTGCCGCCACCACGGACGCTGCGCCGCCGGCACAATCAGCCAGGGCTGCGATGGTGCCGCTGGAGGAGATGGAGCGTCAACACATCGAGATGGTGCTGAAGGGCACCGGTTACCACAAGAGCCGCACCGCCGAGATCCTGGGGATTTCTAGGCGGACGCTGGATCGCAGGATTGAGGATTTCGGGCTTTTGGATTGTGGATGCAGCGGCAATGGGCAAAATGGTTTGGTATCTTGACGGGCGGGATATAATATTCCGGTTGAACTGTACGATTTCTTGCATGGCACCTGACTTTACCCGGACGGAATCCGTTCCTCGCACGGCACCCGCGTCTGGCACAGGCCGCACCCGGTCTGGGCGACGCCGTAAAGCTCCCCGACCGCCTCGGGCACGGCTCCATATACATAGCCGCGGCAGGTCTCTTTGTCGTGTCCCTGCCGGGAAATCGCACCCACCGGGCAACGGCTGATGCAGATGCCGCAGCTGCCGTCGCGGTGGTAGAGGCAGTTGCTCCGGTATCCGCCGGCATTTTGCGACGTCGGCGGCAAGGGCAGGTCGGTTACGACGCTCCCCAGCCGGTGGGCGATCCCGCGGGCGGTGATCAGCCCGTCGTTGAGGCTGAAGGTGCCCAGCCCGGCGGCATAGGCGGCGTGGCGTTCCGACCAGCTGGAAGCGATGCCGGCGGAGGGATCGTCCAGTTGCCGCCAGCCTGGCGCCAGTTGCGGCGCCACGGCGCGATGACCGCGGTCTTCCAGCCATTCAACCATGTGGCGACGCAGGGCGGTATTGAAGTTTTCTCCGTTGTTGCGGGTCAGGGACCACTCCAGCGAGGGCCAGCGCTCCTGATGCCGGTTACTGACACGGGTGGCGCGGCTGACCGGAAGAACCCAACAGATGACCGTGGCCGCACCATTTAGAATCTCATCCGGCAACTGGTGGAAATCTCCGATGATCCGTTTGTACTCGCGGAAGAGCGGGTCACCTGCTGCCGCGAAGCCGATCAGCGCATCGTCGAAATATGGTTCGTTGCTATTTGGAAAACGGTTTTCCCAGTTCTCCCCCACAAAATGGCTGATCTCGGCGCGGATCGTCTCCCACATGCGAACTCCTTTGACAAAACTATGCCAGCATCTCTCGTGCCATTTCCCCGGCTTGATTCAGGACCGATTCCGGGACTTCGTCAATGCTGGCCGGCCCTATGCCGCAGACGCGTATCAGGCGGGTTTCGCTGAATCCCATCCATTTGAGGAAGACTTCGTAGCGCGGGAAGATGTCGGCGAAATACGTTTGGTCCGGATGCCCCTGGACCAGCGCGAAAACCAGTTTTTTGGGGCTGAGCCGGCTCGGTTGCGGGTTGCTCAGGTAATCCGGTTTGAGATAGGAGTAGCTCCGGTCGATAAAACCCTTGAGCTGCGCAGTGACATCTCCGTAATAAACTGGCGAAGCCAGCACGACCAGGTCGGCCTCCTTCACCGCGTTCAGCACCTCGCTCAGGTCATCGTTCAATATACAGTGGTCAAGGGATTGCTTACAGGCATAGCACCCCTGGCAGCCTCGATAGTTGAGCCGGT
>Ga0154448_1122_pt1 | contig 17812 bp, 16 predicted proteins | sample RifGroC2_FD_105641 | JGI IMG/M metagenome (GOLD analysis project Ga0154448, IMG submission 105641) | Geobacteraceae bacterium GWC2_55_20
CAAATCGAGGCCACATGATCAAAAATGGCATCGTTTGGATGATCGCTAACATATCCTTTGCATCTACCTGTATATGCTTTTCCAATGTTGTTCCGACAATAATTCCATATTTCACGAACCAACACCCGCTACAGATATCTGGTCATGCAAAACAGATCCATAAAATCGCTCCAATCTGACTAAAGCATTTCCGGTTTATAATCAAGCGTATTTTCAGGAAGTTACAAAGATTAAAAGTGAAAAGAAACTTTACACCTGTGCGTATTCACCTTCAATATCGACAGGTTACAAAGGTGTAAATTTTCTTTATAGCAGTAAAAAAGCGGTGTTTTGCCAGTTTTTATCAAATATATTTTGCGGAGACCGTGCAGATCGTCATCAGAACTTCTGATCAGCATGCTCATTCAAACCATATTTCAAGCTCATGTCTTAAGGCGTGGTATCGGGAAATGGTCAGAAGCGAGGAAAAATATCATGCAAAGAGCACGAAAAAGGCCCCACGGAATTTCCCGTGGGGCCTTGATTCTGGTGGTGCCCGAAGCCGGAATCGAACCGGCACAGCATTTCTGCCGAGGGATTTTAAGTCCCTTGTGTCTACCAGTTCCACCATTCGGGCGCAATTACCGGCAGACAGTTAATCAGCAGTTGACCCGTTCCTTGAGGTCTTTGCCGGTCTTGAAGAACGGTGTCTTCTTGGATGGAATCCGCACGACCTCCCCGCTCTTCGGATTGCGAGCTTCACGGCCAAGTCTCTCGCGGATCGTGAAACTGCCGAATCCGCGAATTTCAACTTTGTCGCCGGACTTGAGCGCTTCCTCAATGGAATCGAAAACAGTGTTAACCACTATCTCGGAAACCTTCATGTTCAGCATGCCGTGAGTCTGGACAACTCTTTCAATAAGTTCACTCTTGGTCATAATCCCTCCTGCAATTTACCCAATTAATTATTTCGATTGTTAAGACCCTGTTTCAGCAGATCTCCAAAGGTGGAAGTTGATTCTCCCTGTGATCCCATGTACTGCTCGAACTCGGCTTTTTCGGCCGCAGCATGCACGGATTTGATCGATAGCGAAATTCTGCGCTCCTTGGGATCACAGCTCAGGACAACCGCTTCCAGGTTGTCGCCGATTGCCGCGAATTCCTTGGCCGAGGCGACTTTTTCACGCGACAGCTCGGAAACGTGGATCAGGCCTTCGATGCCCTCTTCCAGCTCCACGAACACGCCGAAATCGGTCAGTGAGGTGACCTTGCCGGTTACGACTGTACCGTTGCGATATTTGCCCGGTGCCAGGCTCCATGGATCGGGCTCAAGCTGCTTGATGCCCAGGGAAAGACGCTCGTTCTCGACGTCAACCTTCAGGACCACGGCCTGGACCAGCTGACCCTTCTCATATACGTCGCCGGGGTGCTTGATGCGCTTGGTCCAGGACATGTCGGAGACATGAACCAGTCCGTCGATGCCGTCTTCGATACCGATAAACATGCCGAAGTCGGTCATGTTCTTGATCTGTCCCTCGATCTTGGTGCCGGCGGGATATTTGTCGGCAATTGTCGTCCAGGGGTTATCGGAAACCTGCTTGAGCCCCAGGGAAATCTTGCGGTTGGGCATGTCGATGCCCAGAATCACGGTTTCAACCTCGTCACCCACATTGAGGATGTCGGCGGCACGGCGAACGCGCTTGGTCCAGGACATTTCGGAAACATGGATCAGGCCTTCGATTCCGGCTTCCAGCTCGACAAACGCGCCGTACTCCATCAGGCTTACCACGCGGCCGCTGACACGGTTTCCGACGGGGAACTTGTTGGGTACATCCAGCCATGGATCGGCCAGGGTCTGCTTGACGCCCAGCGAGATCTTGCCCTTGGCGCGGTCGAATTTGAGGATTTTGGCTGTGATCTGCTGACCCGGCTTGAGCACGTCAGCCGGCTTGCCGACCCGGCCCCAGGAGAGGTCGGATACGTGCAGCAGTCCGTCAACGCCGCCCAGATCAACGAATGCGCCGTAATCGGTAACATTTTTGATTATCCCTTCGACGATCTGGCCTTCCTCGAGTTTCTCCAGCGTAACGTCGCGGATCGAGGCGCGCTCTTCTTCCAGCACGGCGCGGCGCGAAAGTACGATGTTGTCGCGGCGCTGGTTGATCTTGATCACCTTGAAGCGGCCTTTCAGGCCGATGTAGCTGTCAGTGTCCGATGAGGGACGGATGTCAACCTGTGAAGAGGGCAAGAATGCCTGGACTCCGATATCGACGGTAAAGCCGCCGTTGACCTTGCCGGTGATGGTGCCCTCGATGATGCCGCCTTCCTGGCCGGCGTCGCCGATCTTGTCCCATGCAGCCAGGTAATCGGCTTTCTTCTTGGAAAGAACATAACCCTTTTTGCCGTCTTCGCGGGTCATAAGCACCCGGATTACGTCGCCGATCTGAACGGCCATCTCACCATTGGCATCACGGAATTCAGCGGCGGGCACATGGCCTTCCGACTTCAATCCGATATCAACAAGAACAGTGTCCTGGTCAACCCGCACGACGGTTCCTTCTATGATTTTATCCCGTTCGGGACGTTCTTTAAGACTTTCTGTGTAGAGCGCTGCAAACTCACTGCTCTGCTGATCGCTGTCGAGATCCTCATGTTCACTTTCGGCAGCATCAAGCCTTTTGAAATCAACCATTACACCATACCCCCTGGACGTTTATCGTTCTTCTCCGATTATGAAGCTATGTAATGTAGCAATATGAGCGGTAAATTTCAATTGCTTTTATTCAATTCCTCAATTTTGTCCATAACTTCATCAATTATCCACTTGGGTGTCGAAGCGCCGGCGGTCACCCCCACCCTTTCGACACCTACGAACCACTCCGCATTTATTTCGGAAGCGGTTTCAATATGATGGGTGCGCGGCTGCAATTCGGCGCAGACTTCCGCCAACCGCCTCGTGTTGGCGCTGTTGTAGCCCCCCACCACCAGCATGCAGTCCACCTGGTCGGCCAACTCCTTGGCCTCTTCCTGCCTGACCGCGGTTGCGTCACAGATGGTGTTGAAGACACGGATCTCGCCGCCGCGCAGCAGGCACTCCGAAACCACGTTTTTCAGGTTTTCAAACGACTGGGTGGTCTGGGCCACCACGCCGATCTTGTTCATCTTGGGCAGTTTTTTGACCTCTTCACCCGAACCGACCACGAAGACCTTGTCTCCGCCATAGGAGACGATCCCCTGCACTTCGGGATGATCGGCGTCGCCGACCACAACCACGCCGTAGCCCGATTCGGACAGGCTCTTGACATGTTCCTGGGCTTTTTTGACAAACGGGCAGGTCGCATCGACAATGTCCAGTTTTTTATGTACGGCTTCACTGATCTCGCCCGAGGCGACACCGTGGGAGCGGATGATGATGGTTCCGGTCTCCATGCTGTCCAGGTTGTTCAGCACCTTTACACCCATCTCCTCCAGCTTGTTGACCACCTGGGGAGAATGTATGATCGGACCCAGGGTGTAGGTTTTCTGGTCTTTGCCGGCCGCCTCGAAAGCCATCTGCGTGGCGCGTTTGACGCCGAAGCAGAATCCGGCCCTTTTTGCAAGAATCACTTTCATATATGGTTTCCCGTTGAACTGATTTTTTCTCTGTACAGATGCACCATTTTGTCGATGACGTCTTCAACACTCAGATGGGATGAATCAATGGCAATGGCATCATCGGCCTGGCGCAGCGGCGCGATATCGCGGTCCGAATCCTGGCGGTCCCTCTTGATCACGTCGGCGATCGTATCCACCAGGGTCACCCGCGACCCGTTTCCAGACAATTCCTCACAGCGCCTCCGGCCCCTTTCCTCGGCCGAAGCCGACAGGAAGAACTTGAGCTCGGCATCCGGGAAAACCACCGTGCCGATATCCCTCCCCTCCAAAACGACACCGCCGCCGTTGCCCATCTGGCGTTGCGATTTCAGCAGCGCATCGCGCACCGGCTTCAGTGACGAAATCCGCGAGGTCAACAGCGACATTTCGGGGGTCCTGATCTGGTCGGTCACGTCTATTCCGTTGGCGATCACGGTCTGACGGCCGTCGCTGTATTCCAGGCTGATGTCAATATTCCGGCAGAACTCCTCCAGCGCGGTCAGGTCGGCGGGATCGAGCCCGGCCCGGGAGATCAGCAGCGCCGCGGCGCGGTACATGGCGCCGGTGTCCACCTGCAGGTATCCGAGTCGCTCGGCCAGAAGGCGCGCCACGGTGCTCTTGCCTGCGCCCGATGGCCCGTCGATTGCTATGATGATTCCGTTGGTCCGCTTCTTCATAGGCCTACTTCCCCGCCACTTTTTCCAGCAACTGGAAGAAGTTGGGAAATGATGTCGCCACGCAATCTATGTCGCGTATGGTTATATCGCCGGCGGCCACCAGCGCAGCCACAGACAGCGACATGGCGATGCGGTGGTCGCCGAAACTCTCCACATTACCCCCGGAGAGGCGCTCGACCCCGGTGATATCCATGCCGTCCTCGGTCTCGATCACCGTCACCCCCAGAGTCCTGAGGTTGCCGGCCATGGCGGTGATGCGGTCGGTCTCCTTGACCCGCAACTCTTTGGCATCCCGGACCGATGTGACCCCTTCGGCGCAGGCGGCGGCAACGCAGACCGCAGGGAACTCGTCGATCGCCCGGGGCACGACGCTGCCGGAGATTTTGATGCCTTTCAGGCGCGAAGTCCGCACCAGTATGTCGGCCACCGGTTCGCCGGAGAGCTGACGTTGATCCAGCAGTTCGATGTCGCCTCCCATTGCCTTGAGGATGTCGATCACCCCGGTGCGGGTCGGGTTGACGCCGACATTGCGGATCAGAATTTCCGAATCGGGGGTGATCAGCGCGGCGACAATGAAGAAAGCGGCCGAGGAGATGTCTCCCGGCACCGAAATTTCCTGGGCGTTCAGCTCGAAACCGCCACGCACCGTGACACCGTCCTCGGAAAGCGCCAGCGAAGCGCCGAACTGGCTGAACATCCGCTCGGAATGGTCGCGGGACAGGCTCGGCTCATGCACGGTCGTCTCGCCCTCCGCATACAGTCCGGCCAGCATGATCGAAGACTTGATCTGCGCGCTGGAAACCGGCGTGCTGTATTCGATGCCGGCCAGCCCCCCTCCGTTGATCGCCAGCGGCGCCAGGCTGCCCTGGTTGCGTCCCAGTATCCTGGCACCCATGCGGGTCAACGGTTCGACCACCCGCTTCATCGGCCGCTTGCGCAGGTACTGGTCGCCGGTTACCACCGAAAAGAAGGACTGCCCCGACAACAGGCCGGTAATCAGCCTGATCGTGGTTCCGGAGTTGCCGCAATCCAGCACGTCCCCCGGTTCCTGCAGCCCGTGCAGCCCCCGCCCGTGGATCGAGATGGTTTCTCCGTCATCTTCAATATTGACCCCCATGGCGCGAAAGGCGTGCATGGTGGACATGTTGTCCTCGCCCCGCAGGAATCCGCGCACCGTGGTGATGCCATTGGCAATGGCGCCCAGCATGATCGAACGATGGGAGATGGACTTGTCGCCGGGAACGGCCAGCTCTCCCTTGAGGGAAGTTGCAGGTTGGACGGTAATTGATTTCACAAGCGCTCCGTGTGGTTGATCTGGTTATAGTATTCCATCCCGAAATTTCTTGGCGGTGGTGAAGAATTCCGACAGACCGTCGCTGTCGCCACGGTCGATGCGCCGGCGCAATTCGGCCAGGCTGGCGGTGAAGCCATCGATGCTCGCCAGCAGCGCATCCCGGTTCATCAGCGAGATATCGCGCCACATGACCGGATCGGACGAGGCGATGCGGGTAAAATCCCTGAAACCGCCAGCGGTGTAGGAGAGCACGTTCTCCCCCTCCACGTCCGCAGTTCCCACGGCATGCACCAGCGTGTAGGCAATGGCGTGCGGCAGGTGCGAAATCTCGGCGAAGATTCTGTCGTGGTGGCCCGGCTCCATATTGCAGACCTCGGCCCCGGCGGCTTTCCAGAGCCTGGCGACCGTATCGAGGGCCTGAGCGCTGCTGGTGGCGCCCGGCGTCAGCACGCAGCGCTTGCCCCGGTACAGCGCGGCAAAGGCGGCGGTCGCGCCCGAGTTCTCTGTGCCCGCAATCGGATGTCCGCCGACGAAACTGCATCCGGCCGGGATCAGGGCGTCGCACTCCCTGACAATCGCCGCCTTGACGCTGCCGCCATCGGTGACTATGCAGCCCTGGGGGAGCGACGCGGCAATGGAACCCAGCACCGACGAAATCGAGCAGACCGGCACCGAGATGAAGACCACTTCCGCGCCGGAAACCCCGGAGCAGGCATCTTCGGCGATCTCGTCCACAAGACCGAGCGAGAGAGCCCGCTCAAGATTGGAACGATCGGAATCGATGCCGACGATCCGATCGACAGCGCCCGCCTCCCGCAGAGCCAGGGCGAACGAGCCGCCGATCAGTCCGGTGCCTATGACAGCCAGTTTTTTAATGATAAACGGCATGCAGACCTACATCGACCGGGGATACGAACCGAGAATTTTGATGAACTGGCAGCACTGTTTGAGCTCTTCCAGGGCAGCGGCAACATCCGGGTCGGAAGCATGCCCCGAAAGGTCCAGAAAGAAGATGTATTCCCAGGCCTTTTTCTTGAACGGCCGCGATTCGATCTTGGAGAGGTTGATGCCCCGCTTGGCAAAAGGGTCGAGCATGCGGCAGAGTATGCCCGGCTCATCCTTGACCGAAAAGAGCACCGAGGTCTTGTCGTTGCCGGAGCGCTCGCACCCTTTGCGGGAAACGACCAGGAAGCGGGTAAAGTTGTTGACCTGGTCCTCGATCCGGCTGCGGACCACCTTCAGGTCATAGAGCGACCCGGCCAGTTCGCTGGCGATCGCCGCCGCGGTGTAGTCATCGCTGACGATCTGGGCTGCCACCGCGGTGGAGGCCACATCGACCATCGGCACCCCCGGCAGGTTCTCTTCCAGCCACTGGCGGCACTGGGCAATCGGCTGCGGATGGGAATAGACCTTCTTGATGTCCTCCAGCCGGCCGGTGCGCGACAGCAGATCATGGTGGACTTCGAGCATGATCTCGGAGGTGATCTGCAGAGCGCTTTCCACAAACATGTCCAGTGTGTGGGATATAACGCCCTCGGTCGAATTCTCGACCGGCACGACACCGTAGAGCGCCTTGCCCTTCTCCACCTCTTCAAACACGGCCGGGATCGACTTCTGCGGGACCAGCTCAGCCGAAAGTCCGAACTGCTGCATCGTGGCCAGGTGGCTGAAAGTTGCCCTGGGCCCCAGGAAGGCAACCTTCATCGGGGATTCCAGCGCCAGGCAAGCCGAGATGATCTCACGATAAATGCTTTTCAGGGCATCGTTGGGAAACGGACCCGGATTCTGCCCCAGCAGCCGTTCATAAATTTGACGTTCACGCCCCGGAACATGGAAATCCAGGTTGTCGCCTGATTTAAGGCGCCCGACTTCCAGCACCACCCGGGAGCGCTCGTTGAGAAGGTCGAGAATACTGTCATCGATGGAATCGATGCGGGATCGTAAATCCTGAATTTTATTTGGAGTATCCTGCACTGGAAACCGCCTGAATGGAGAATATGCTAGATTGAGCTTAAAATTTGAGCAATGTAAGATATGGGACCGGAAAAAGCAACTACTTTTGGGCCGACGCCCGGAAGGAATGGAGGCTGGAGGAAACAGGGTCCGCATGGGCAACCGGTAGAGCCGTCTCAGACACCGTCAAAGCGCTTCAACCATGTATCGAATATGGCAACCTTGTCGTCACCGAACGAAGCCAGCTTTTTCCTGATACGCCCGGAAGTTTTGCGTTCAGCCAGCCGGCCCGGTTTTTTCGAATAGAACAGGTCGGAGAAGCAGATGATCTGCTCCGCCAGCGAGACAGGGACCATATCGCGCCGCGGTAGCGGCAACTGCTGCCGGTCGATATCGGCCACGGTCAGGCCGACGCCGATATGCCTTTCACAGATCAGCGCGTGTGCCGGATAACCTTCGCTCTCCAGGATCGCTCGCCCGATCACTCCGTGCGTGATGTAGGGTTGGGAGCCGTGCAGCCCGATACTTGGGGCATGAACCCGGCAGACGCCGATATCGTGCAGCATCGCCGCCTCCTCGACAAATTTCAGCTCTTCTGCTCCCAGGCCCAGGCGAGCACAAACAGCCAGTGCCAGCGCGGCCACGTGGCGGCTGTGCTCAAGCACTATTTCCAGTGATTCTCCCTTGAGATAACGAGCCAGAAGCTCTTCCGTGAACATGCTCAACACTCCGAAGTCATTTTTTTGAACACCACAACCGCGTTTGCGGTCGAATTATTGTCATAATTATGACTCACTATCCATAACTGCTTATATTATAATAATTATTGTGTTTGGCATCAATTATGCTTTTGCTGGATCATTACAACGGCACTGTATTTTTTCCAGGCTTGATATTTTGATGGGGTTCGTCATGTACGCTAAGTTTCCATACTACTCAGTCGCCCAGATGTACGCAATGTCACTTGATATGCCGGTCGCGATCATGCTCGGGGGAGATCTGCTCTATTGGGTTGTTGACCGTCAGAGCGAGGTCGAATACCAGAAGATCGGCTGTTCGCTGCTTTCCCGTTCCTGCTGAACCGGCAGCTTGAGCCGTCAATCCTCGGCATATATGATCGAACTCCTCCAGTTAAAAGCTTCCAGTTGAGCCGTCAACAGTTGGTCCAGTGAAACGCCGCACTCTTTCAGCAGCAGGTTTACCGCATCAAAGTCAGTCACTTCCAGTTTTTCCGCCAGTGTAAGCATGCGTCCCAGCGGGCCGTTCCTCTTTAAAAGAGCCAGACTGACATCGTCGTTCAGGTTGAGATTGGAAATGATCTCCTCCATCGGGGTCTCGAACAACACATCCAGCAGCGAGAGGATTCCGACCATGAAGGCGGCCTCGGCCCTCTCGTCCCCGAAATCGGCATGGAATAACTGCCGCACCAGAATCTCCAGCAGCCTGCCGCGCACTGCAGCCATCTCCAGCAGCGGGTGGTTGATACTGCGCGAGTCGTGGCCGGCAAACAGGGACAGCTGGATCCAGCGGCGCAGGTGGTTCACCCCCAGCATCACAATCGCATGGCGGAGCGTTTTGATCTTCTCGCGCATCCCCATTGCCACGGAATTGACCAGCCGCAGCAGATTGTACGACAGGGCCGGATTTTCCTTGAAGGTCTGCTCGATCACATTGACCGGGGCATCCATGGTCAGCTGCTGCAGCAGCTTGAGCATCGCCAGTCCGGACACATCGATCTTTTTCCGCTTCAACACCACCGGACGCGCAAAGAAGTAGCCCTGGAAGAACTCGAAACCCAGGTCGTAACAGATTTGAAACTGTTCAACGGTCTCGACCTTCTCTGCCAATAATTTGACAGGGAATTTGCGCAGCTGCCGGGCAATCTCCGGCAAGGCTTCCATACCGGTCAGCAGGATGTCAATCTTGATGATGTCAACGACACTATATATTTCAGTATTACATGGGTCGAACTCATGGTCATCGAGAGCCAGCAGGAAACCCAGCTCCTTAAGTTCGCGGCAACGTTCGACCACCTGCTCGTCCAGCTCGATCATCTCCAAAAGTTCCAGCACCGTCTGCCCGACCGGCAGCAGTTCCAGCATCTCCGACAACAGCACCCGCAGGTGAACATTGACAAAGCCGAACTTCCCTCCCAGCACCTCGTGAATGCCGAAGGAGGACAGGGCGTGGGCGATGACGCTGGCGCTGGCGTGGGAATAGCTCTCGAAAACCGCATGATCGATATCGGCCGAGCGGAACAAAAGCTCGTAGCCGACAATCTCCTGATTGCGGTCAAGAATCGGCTGGCGGCCGAGAAAGAATTTTTCGACTGGTCCTTCCATTAACAACACCCTTGAATACAGGCAACTCGGACTGAGTGATGGTTCAATCCTGGACAAACTATATTACATTAGCAGAATAAGGCCAGAATTCAAACAGAACTGTTCCCGTTTACACGCTTTACAGAATCCCTTTACCTGTGCTAGCTTCAGAAAAAATCAGGTCCCGTGATGTGACGCACCCCTTCCAGATAGGTCACCCCATGGAGCCCCAGGAGCTCTTTAAATGAAACGCAAGGCAATCGCCCTCCTCTCGGGAGGACTCGACTCGACGCTGGCAGTCAAGATGATGCTGGATATGGACATCGATGTCGAAGCCCTCAACTTCACCTCACCCTTCTGCACCTGTACCGGCAAAAATTCAGGCTGTAAATCCGAAGCTGTCCGTGTCGCCCAGGAATTCGACATCCCGATCAAAGTAGTCCACAAGGGGCTGGACTATCTGGAAATAGTCCGTAATCCCCGCCATGGCTACGGCAAGGGGGTCAACCCCTGCGTGGACTGCCGCATCTACCTGCTGCGCAAGGCCAAGGAGTATATGCTGGAGAGCGGGGCGGACTTCGTCATCACCGGTGAAGTTCTCGGCCAGCGCCCGATGAGCCAGCGCCGCGACACGCTGCGGGTGATCGAGCGGGAGAGCGGCCTGGAGGGGTTGCTTCTGCGCCCGCTCTCGGCACAGCACTTCGAGCCTACCATTCCGGAACGCGAGGGGTGGGTCGATCGTGAGAAGCTGATGGCGATCAAGGGGCGCTCGCGCAAGGAGCTGTTCGAACTGGCCGACGAGCTGGACGTGAAGAACTACCCCTGCCCGGCCGGTGGATGCCTGCTGACCGAGTTGTCCTTTGTCCCCAAGATAAAAGATATATTCGACCATTGCCAGGAGTTGGACCTGCGCGATTTCCGCCTGCTCAAGATCGGCCGCCATCTCCGCATCGGCGACTTGAGCAAGGTCATCATCGGCCGCAACGAAGCCGATAATAACCTGCTGGAAACCATCCGGCAACCGGAAGAGGCGGCGCTGACCTGGCTGGACGGCAACACGCCGGTCGGCGTCGTTACCGGGGCGCAGGGGGATGATCTCTACAGCCTGGCCGCCAGGTTACTGCTGCGTTATACCAGGGCCGAACCGAACAGCAATTGCAGGATGGAAGTCCGGGTCAACGGCGAGACGCGAGCTTTTTCGGTGGTAAATGATATCAATGAAAGCATGGTGGAGAGTTATCTGGTGGCTTGAAAGCCGGCACTGTCGGACACCTGTATTCACTTGACAGTGAACCTGATCGTTTCTATAGTTCCGGCATGCCATCAATCAGAATCCCTTCGGGAACAATCGTAAAGCCTCGGCAGAGTTACAGCCGTGAAGACCTGGCTGACACACTCGCCGAACTGTGTCAGCCTGGCAGCGATTTTACCGGTTTTATCTCGTTTGAATCCAACAACAACCTGCACCTGCTTTTTTTCTTCAAGGGCGCCCCCTACTCAGCCGGCAAATCCATTGGCGAAAAGCCGTTTTCACTTTCAATCCGCGAATTCTTCCGGGAAATCAGCCTTCCTGAAAACAGCGTCGCCTCCGTTTCGGTTCACGCGACCGACCCGGTTCTGCTCAAGTGCCTGTTGATCTTCATCCAGGACAACCTGACGGTCAAGGCGCCGGTGGCGCTGATCAACCTGGAGGCGGTGCTTGACCGGATCAGGCAGGAATCCGCCGATGCACTGATAATTCTCGAAAAGCAGGGGCTGTTCAACTTCTTCTTTTTCAAGGATGGTAACAGGGGAAAAAGTTATTATTCCGACCCGGACGTTGCCGCTAACGATTCAGTTGCAATGGACGAGCAGGTGCTGGAGTACGCCTTCCGGGAAGGTGACGTGGATGCGCTGGTCTACCGCAACATGGCCACGATGGGAGCTGCCGATTCGGACAGCATCGATCTGGCGCAAATGCTGTCACTTCTGGTAAGCAGGAAGCAAGGAACGACCCTGGCAGCAGACTCTGCAGCGGACAGAAAGATCAGGCTGTCGGTCACCGGCGGGCCGCTGGCCGGGAAGAGTTTTGAGGCGCGGATTCCCTGTGTGCTGGGGAGAAAAGACAGCGACATCATCGTGGCCGACCCGATGGTTTCCAAGACACACGCCGCCATCCGCCTCATGGAAGGCAGGCTGACGCTGGTGGACCTGAACAGCACCAACGGCACCACGCTCAACGAGCAGCCGGTCAAGCAGCAGGAACTGAAAAACGGCGACGTGATCGGCATGGGCAGTACATTCCTGAAGTTTCTCGGAGTCACCCCCGAATAATCCGCCGGCAAATCCATGGTCAAAAAAAGGGCGAAGCATAAAATTCTGCTTCGCCCTCGTCTTTTCAAGAATGATACGAATCGCCCGGAATCGGTTCAACTACTCCGCGCAGCGCGTCATTGCGCGGAACTTCCTGTAGCGTCCCTCCACCAGCTCATCGCCGGAAAGCCTGTTCAACTCGGCCAGATTGCGCGCGATCGCCTCTTTCATGGCCGCTGCGGTGGCCTTGTGGTCACGGTGGGCGCCGCCGATCGGTTCCTTGATGATCTCGTCGATGACACCCAGCTTGATGATGTCCTGAGCGGTCGGTTTGAGCGCCTCGGCTGCCTGGGCGCCTTTGGTGCCATCGGACCAGAGGATCGCGGCGCACCCTTCTGGAGAAATAACGGCGTAGACCGAATGCTCCAGCATCAGGATCCGGTCACCAACCGCGATTGCCAGCGCGCCGCCCGAGCCGCCCTCACCGGTGATACAGACGATGATCGGGGTCTTCAGGCTGGCCATCTCGCGCAGGTTGCGGGCGATCGCCTCGGCCTGGCCGCGCTCCTCGGCGCCGATGCCGGGATAGGCGCCGGGCGTATCGACAAAGGTGATCACCGGCAGTTTGAACTGCTCGGCCATCTGCATCAGACGCAGGGCCTTGCGGTAGCCTTCCGGATTGGGCATGCCGAAGTTGCGGTAGACCTTCTCCTTGGTGTCGCGACCTTTCTGATGGCCGATCACCATCACCGGCTGATCGTTGAAACGGGCCAGTCCGCCCACTATCGCATGATCGTCGCCGAAATTGCGGTCTCCATGCAGCTCCACAAACTCGGTGAACATGTATTTGATGTAGTCCAGGGTAAAGGGGCGGTTGATGTGACGCGCCACCTGGGCGGTCTGCCAGCGGGAAAGGTTGGAGAAAATATCGGCGCGCATCTCCTCGACCCGCCCCTCCAGGGCGCTCACGTCAGCGGCAATATCCAGGCCGTTGCTGGCCAGGGAATTCAGCTCCTCGATCTTTTTTTCCAGCTCCACAATCGGTTTTTCAAATTCCAGATAAAACGGAGTAGCCATTATGACACCTCATGTATTTACTCAAAAGTGGCGGCATTATAACCGAACAGGCGTTCCACTTCCAGTCTTAATTCATCACTGGCCGAAACGTTCATTTCGGACGGCAGCGGCATGGTCGAACAGCTGCGCTGCGGCAGCACGAACTGGACGAAGGCCGGCACTCCGCCGCGGTGACGCTCGATGATGGTTTTCAGCGCATCGATCTGTTCAACGGGAGTGCTGTCCATCCGCACGGTAAACAGCACCTTCTTGGTGGTCTGGGCCCTGGCCTCTGAAAGCAGCCGGATATCGCCGGCCGGGCCGCGCTGTTGCTGCTGCCACTTGTTGCCGCCTTCCTTGTTGGCCTGAACCAGAACCTTGCACCCCTTTTCGCCTTTTTCCAGTTTACCGACCACCAGCAGCGGATCGTCGGATTTCAGCAGGGTGGAGCTGGTGGCATAGATATCGGAAAAAACGGTGATCTCCACCGAACCGGTCAGGTCTTCAATCGTGACGAAACCCATCCGGTCCCCCTTCTTGGTGGTAATCTCCTTGAATGCGGAGACGATGCCGCAGATGCGCACCTCGCTGCCGTCGGCCATTTCCACCATGTTGGCGATCTCGGTGTTGGCCAGCCGCCGGATATCGTCGATATAGCGGTCCAGCGGATGCCCGGTGATCAAGAAGCCCAGCGCCTCCTTCTCGAAGGCCAGCTTTTCCTTGTCGTGCCATTCAGGAACATTGGGCAGCTTCAGCCCGCCGTTGCCATTGCCCCGCACCACCTCCTCGGTGCCGAACAGCGAAACCTGGGCGCTGGCCTTTTCTTCCTGGATCTTCTGACCGTAACTCGTGGCCGCTTCCAGCCCCTCGATCAGCGCGGCACGGCAGGCGCCGGTGGAATCGAACGCGCCGCACTTGATCAGCGACTCGATCACCCGCTTGTTGACCCGGCGCAGGTCAACCCGCTCGCAGAAGTCGTACAGCCCCTTGAAAGCGCCCTCTTTTCTTGACTCCAATATTGCCTCGATCGCGCCGGCGCCGACGTTCTTGACCGCCCCCAGCCCGAAACGCATCGATTGCCCGACCACGGTGAACGACAGCCCGGAGCTGTTGATATCGGGCGGCAACACATCCAGTCCCTGCTCGCGGCAGTCGCTGATGTTCTTGATCACCTTGTCGGTGCTGTCCATGTCGCAGGTCAGGAGCGCCGCCATGAACTCGACCGGGTAATGGGCCTTGAGATAAGCAGTCTGATAGGCGATCAGGGCATAGGCGGCCGAGGGCGACTTGTTGAAGCCGTACTCGGCGAACTTGGCCATCTGGTCGAAGATCGCTTCGGCCTTTTTCGTGTCGATTCCCAGCTCTTTTGCGCCGGCCAGGAACGTGTCCTTCTGGCGCTCCATCTCCTTGGCGTCCTTCTTACCCATGGCGCGCCGCAAAAGGTCGGCCTGCCCCAGCGAATAGCCAGCCAGCGAGCGGGAAATCTGCATGACCTGCTCCTGGTAGACGATGACGCCGTATGTGTCCTTCAGGATTATTTCCAGCTGGGGCAGGTCGTAGACCACCTTTTGGCGGCCGTGCTTGCGTTCGATGAAATCATCCACCATGCCGCATCCGAGCGGTCCGGGACGATAGAGGGCGCAGGCGGCGATCACGTCCTCGAAGCAGGATGGCTTCAGCTTGACCAGCATCTCCTTCATGCCGCTGGATTCCAGCTGGAATACGCCGGTGGTGTTGCCGGCGGTGATCAGGTCGTAACTGGCCTGGTCATCGTCGCGCAGAAGAGTGATGTCGAAATCCGGATCTTTGCCCGCACGCACCAACTTGACGGCGTTTTCGATCACGGTCAGGTTCTTGAGCCCCAGGAAGTCGAATTTGACCAGACCTACCAGTTCGACATATTTCATTGAATACTGGGTGTTGATCGCACCGGTCTTCTGGTCCTTGTAAAGCGGCAGGAACTCTTCCAGCTGGTCCGGGGCCACCACCACGGCGGCGGCATGGGTCGAGGCGTGGCGGGTCAATCCCTCCAGGCAGAGCGCGGTATCCAGAAGGTCTTTGACCTGCGGGTCTTCCGCGGACAGCTCCTTTAGCTGCGGTTCCTGCTGCAGGGCCTTGCTCAGGGTCATCTTCAGGTCGTCCGGGATCAGCTTGGCGATCCTGTCCACATCGCCGTAGGTCATGTTCAGCGCACGGCCAACGTCGCGCACCACGGCCTTGGCCCCCATGGTTCCGAAGGTGATGATCTGGCAGACCCGGTCGCGCCCGTACTTCTCCACCATGTACTGGATCACCTCACCGCGGCGGTCCTGGCAGAAGTCCACGTCGATATCAGGCATGGAGATACGTTCCGGGTTCAGGAAACGTTCGAACAGCAGGTTATAGGGGAGCGGGTCCAGATCGGTGATCTTGATCGAATAGGCCACCAGCGAACCGGCCGCCGAGCCCCTGCCCGGCCCGACCGGGATGCCGCGGTCCTTGGCCCAGCGGATGAAGTCGGATACGATCAGGAAGTAGGCCGGGAACTTCATGTCGCGGATACAGTCCAGCTCGATCGCCAGACGGTCGAAATAGGCCTGCTGCTGTTCCAGCGTCATGTCGGGATACTTGGCCAGGATCGTAACCATACGCTCCTTGAGCCCCTCGGTAGCCAGATCCCTCAGCATCTCGTCGTGGTTCTGCCCTTCGGGGGGATCGAAGTGCGGGAAATAATAGGTCTTGCCGTCCACCGGCAGGTCCAGGTTGCAGCGGTCGGCAACCACCAGGGTATTGCTGACCGCCTCCGGGGCGTAGGAGAAGGCCCGCGCCATCTCCTCCGGTGATTTCACATAGAACTCTTCCGCCGAAAAACGCATGTGGGTCGGGTCGCTCATGGTCTTGCCGGTCTGGATGCAGAGCAGCACCTCGTGGGCCCGGGCGTCCTCGCGGTTAAGGTAATGGCAATCGTTGGTGGCCACCAGCGGCAGCTTCAGCTCAGAAGCCACCTCCATCAGGCGCTTGTTGACCAGGTCCTGTTCGGTCAGCGTGTTTTCCTGCAGTTCGATATAGTAGCGCTCAGGGAACAGTTCGCTGTACCAGCGGGCAGTCGCGACGGCATCTTCCATCCGCCCCCGGCCACACTGCATCGCCACTTCCCCTTTCAGGCAGGCCGACAGTGCGACCAGCCCCTCGGAATGGCCCGAGAGCAGCTCGCGGTCGATACGGGGGCGATAGTAGAAGCCCTCCTTGTAGCCGGCCGAGGTCAGGTAAGAGAGGTTCCGGTACCCCTGCATGTTCTCGCAGAGCAGGACCAAGTGGTAGGCCGCATCGGAAATGCCCCTGGCATCCCGGGAAAAGCGTGATTCGGGCGCCAGGTACAATTCGCAGCCGATGATCGGCTTTACGCCGGCCTTCTTGCATTTGAGGTAGAACTCGGCCGCCCCGAACATGTTGCCATGGTCGGTGATCGCCACCGCCGGCATATTCTGTTCCTTGGCCTTGGAGATCAGGTCATCGAAGCGGATTGCGCCGTCCAGCAGCGAGTATTGGGTATGAAGATGGAGGTGCACAAAGGTGCTTGGGGATACGTTTCCAGCAATATCGGATGGTTCCATGGGGTACTGCCTCCCGCTGATTCTATCAAGCGAGAATTATGCCTCATAGCAAGATATGGTGTCAAGTAAAGGGAGGCGGCGCAAGATTTTGTGTGCGTTGGCGAGGAGTTGGCTAATATGCGCAAGTAGTTCGCTGAAACGCCCCTTCTAGCGATAAAAATTACGGTTTGAACTTATGCACGACGAGATCTCCCAGCACTTTATAATGTTTGTCGTTCCCAGTTAGAATTGGAAGTCCATGGGTGATTGCAGACGCCCCTATTAAAGCGTCAGCTAATTGCATGGAATGACTCAAAAAATGCTGTTCTACGAAAAACATCGCCTTAGCGGATATTTCCTCCGATATATAAACAAGTTTAGCATCCCATCCATGAAGGGCTTGCCTGAGACTGTTCAACTCTTTTTTATTTTTCATTCCTTGCACTAATTCCATATAAGTCACGACAGAGATAGAAAAACTATTTAAATTCTCAATGGCGTCATATGCTTTTTCGTTACCCCGCATGTACCAAATCAAAACATCCGTGTCTATGAGCACCATTTAAAATCGTCCTTTCCTTAATTCTCTGACGTAGTTATCGACGTCTTTTGTCCTTTCGTCGTCTTTCCAGATTCCAAAGAGTTCACTCTTGGATATTTTCTTACCTGCCTCGAAGGGAATAAGTTTGGCGCAAGGCTTTCCACGGAAAGTTATAACAACCTCCTCTCCCCTATTGACGGTGTCTAATAATTCCTTTGAATGAAATCTGAGATCTTTTGCTGTAGCTTTCATGTGTCACCCTTTTATGAAGTTTATACTTTCAAGTGTAAACATAAACAAAGGCACAGTCAATCCGTAAGTAATAATGCTATACATTGAATCTCTTTGTCGCAATCGGAGGTGTTGCAGATAACGTCAATCCACCAGCATTTCCCGAATAACATCCTTCACCTTGCGGACATGGCGCAGATCCAGCTTGCCAAGCTCTTTTACCAATCGCTCCCGGTCAACAGTCCGGATCTGGTCGAGAACAA
>Ga0154448_1117_pt1 | contig 17608 bp, 12 predicted proteins | sample RifGroC2_FD_105641 | JGI IMG/M metagenome (GOLD analysis project Ga0154448, IMG submission 105641) | Geobacteraceae bacterium GWC2_55_20
TGCAGCCCGGCGGTTGCGCAGGATTCATTCGTTGCCGAGGCTAAGCGCTATACCGCCCACGTTTCCAGACCCAATCCTCCCTGGGACGGGCCAACCACCGGGCCGTCAGGCCAACGCAACAAATCCGTCATTTATGTCTCCGCCGGACAGGACAATGGCGGGGCCCGCGGTGTCGGCCAGGGCGCCGCGGAGGCGGCAAAAGTCATTGGCTGGCATTTCCGCCTGATCGACGGTCAAGGCACCGCGTCAGGCAGAAGGAATGCCTTGCTGCAGGCGGCCAGCCTCAAACCGGATGGCATCATACTCGGCACAATCGACGCCATGGAGCAGGCGGATGTGATCAGGGGAATAGCGGCCAAAGGTATCAAGATAGTAGGCTGGCATGCCCTGGGAAAACCGGGCCCTGACCCTGATCTGCCGATCTTCACCAATCTTGCCACTGAACCGAAAGATGTCGGCAAGGCCGCCGCCATGTATGCCGTGGCCGACTCCAATGGCAAGGCGGGAGTGATCCTCTTCAACGATCCCATCTACGCAATCGCCAACGTAAAGACAAACGCCATGCTCGACATTTTTCGCCAGTGCGCGGGCTGCAGAGTGCTGATGGTTGACACTACCCCTCTGAAGGATACCGCGACAGCCATGCCGCAACGCACGGCTTGGCTGCTGCAGCGCTTTGGCAAAAAATGGACATATTCACTGGCCGTAAATGATCTCTGGCTTGATGCCATGCCCCCGACCTTTATAGCCGCCGCGATCCCCGGCAACGGCCATCCAAGGAGCATATCCGCGGGTGATGGCAGCGTGTCGGCCTTCGAGCGGATTCGCAGAAACCGCTACCAGATCGGGACGGTGGCCGAGCCGTTGAGACTTCACGGCTGGCAAGCCATCGACGAACTCAACCGCGCCTTTGCAGGACAGAAGGATAGCGGCTATTCAGCCCCGGTTCACCTGGTGACACCTGCCAATATCAGATTCGACGGCGGCCGGCACAACGAGTACGACCCCGATAACGGTTACCGTGAGAAATACAGGAAAATCTGGGGAGTGAAATAAGCAGCATGCCCGGTGACAACGTGCTCAATCATACCAGGCGCACAATCTTCAGCCATGGGTTCTTCAGCAGCGGTATTCTGCAAATTCTTGCCTGGCCTCTGCTGTGCCTTATTCTGGCGGCGGGACTCTGGTATTGGACCATCTCGAAGATCGATGCGGAGAAGCGGGCCTGCGAGAAGAAGGTGCTCGCTGAAGCCACCGCCCTTTGCAACGACTATGCGCACTATCTCGCCCAGGTTATCGAACAGGCGAATCAGATCACGCTGCAATTGCAGTACAGCTGGGAACAGTCGCGCGGGAATATCAATCTGAAGGAGTTATCCAAGGGGGGGCTCTTTCGCAACCCCCATATCAACAATGTGCTGGTCGTAAACCGGGAAGGGATGCCGGTAACAGCTACCCTTGGCAAACTGCAGAACGTCTCGTTTACCGACAGGGAATTTTATATCTATCACAAAAACGACGACTCGAAAGCGCTTCTGGTAGGGAAGCCGCTGCTGTCGCGAACAACGGGCAAGCCCGCCATCCCGTTTTCGCGCAGGTTGAACACGCCGCACGGGGCATTTGACGGGGTCGCGCTGACCGGCTTTGACCCCCATTACCTTACCTCCTTCTATGCCGGCTCTTTCCCGGGCAGCTCGGGTGTGCTGATGGTTGCGGGTCTGGACGGGATCCTGCGTTCGGCAGCAATCGGCGGGGGAACCCACGATTCAACTCCTGCCGCGCTCCGAGCCGTTCCCCTGTTCAACACACCGGAAGGCGCCACATTTCTCGGCGGAAAGCAGTGGTTTGGCGACGGGCTGTCTCGTTATGTCGCCTGGAAAACGCTGGAAGAGTACCCGCTGGTTGCCATGGTGGGGCTCTCCCAACAGGAATATTTTGCGCCGTACCAGAACGCCTGGGCGACAGACAGGAAAGTGGCGATTTCGGGAAGCGTAATCCTGTTCCTGTTTACGTTTGCAGCTGCTGGAATGTCCACACGCCTTGTCAGGAAAAAACATCAGGAGGAGGAGGTGCGCAAGGCCTATCGCATTGCCACGGAAGGCGGAAACGAAGGCTTTTATATGTATGAGGCGCTCTGTGACAAGAGCGGCGCCATCGCTGACTTCGTGCTGGTAGATTGCAACGAGCGCGGCGCGGCGTTCTACGGCATCCCGCAAACGCAGCTCCTGCGGATGAAACTCTCGGAAGTATACCCTGGAGCGTATTTCGATGATGTGATGAATATTTTCCGCGGCGCGATGTCAACAGGCTTCCATGAGGATGAGTCAAGAACGCCACGCGAGAGCGCGATGCAGGTCGAGTGGGCAAGGAGAAGGCTGGTGCGCTCCGGCAACGGACTGGCCGTGACGGTGCAGGATATCAGTGAGCGTAAACGGGCGGAGGAGGATTTGCGCACCCTCAACGCCGAACTGGAAGAGAGGATTCTCGAACGTACCCGGGAATTGCTGCAGGCCAAGGAAGCTGCAGAAGCCGCCAACCGCGCCAAGAGCGTCTTTCTGTCCAACATGTCCCACGAGCTGCGCACGCCGCTCAACGCCATCATCGGCTTTTCCGATATCCTGCAGCGCGACCCGGCTATCTCCGGTAGCCGACAGGAGACCCTGGGCATCATCAAGAAGAGCGGCGATCACCTGCTCGGCCTGATCAATGATGTGCTCGACATCGCCAAGATCGAGTCCGGCCGCATCGAACTGGAACTCAAACCGTTCGACCTGGGCGTAATGCTGCTCGATGTCATTGACCTTTTGAGCGTTCGCGCCACGAACAAGGGCCTGCTCCTGCAGCTCTACCAGTCTTCGGAATTTCCGCGCTATGTCGTTGGTGACGAGACCAAGCTACGGCAGATTCTCATCAACCTGATCTCCAACGCCATCAAGGCGACCGATCAGGGGAGGGTTACCGTGCACCTGGAAGTGAAACAAAACCACGTCACTCACCTGATCATGGAAGTGGAGGATACCGGCTGCGGCATCGCTCCGGAGGATCAGGTCAAACTGTTCCAGCCATTCGTGCAGGTGGGTCCGCAGGAGAGACAACTGGGTACCGGCCTGGGGCTTGCCATCACCCGTCAGTTTGCCGAACTGATGGGAGGCGGCATTTCCGTCACCAGTAGCGCAGGAAAGGGAAGTGTCTTTCGAGTTGATGTGGTAGTGCGGTTGGCGAGCCCGGAAGAGATCCCGCGAATTTCCGCGGAACAGGGGGATGTCACCGGCATGGAACCGGGGCAGCCTACCTGGCGGGTGCTGGTGGTGGAAGACCAGCAGGACAACCGGATACTCCTCATGGGGCTGCTGCAAAAGGCCGGTTTCCAGACCAGGCTGGCCGAAAACGGCGCCGGGGCGGTGGAACAGTTTGGTATATGGCAGCCGCACTTCATCTGGATGGACCGGCGCATGCCGGTGATGGACGGGGTGGAAGCCACCCGCCGCATCCGTTCCCTGCCCGGCGGGGATGCGGTGAAAATTGCCGCCGTTACCGCCTCCACCTTCAGGGAGGAAGATGCGGAGCTGACCAGAACCGGTTTCGACGCCGTCGTACATAAACCCTACCGCCCGGCACAAATTTTCGACTGCATGGAACGCCTGCTGGGTGTGCGTTTCATGCGGGCCGAAGCGGAAACAACTCGAACGGTACATCCGCAGCTCACCGCCACTGCTCTGGACGATCTGCCGGAAGCCCTGCGCCAGGAGTTGGACCAGGCACTGCTGCTACTGGACAGCGAACGTATCCTGAGGTCGATCGCAGAAATCGGCCGGGTCACCCCGGAACTTGCCGCAGCACTGGGCGAGTTGGCGCACAATTACGACTACACCGGTATCAGGGAAGCACTACTGGGAAGGAGTTCCTCATGAATGAGCGTGGCACCATACTGATTGTGGATGACACACCTGAATCACTTCGGGTTCTGACCGAGATTCTCAAGCCGGAAGGATACAGTGTCAGACCGGCCAACAGCGGAGAGCTGGCACTGGCCTCCATTGCCGCTCAGCCTCCCGATCTGATCCTGCTGGATATCCGCATGCCCGGCATGGACGGCTTCGAGGTCTGCCGCTGCCTGAAGGCCGATGAGGCCACCAGGGGCATACCGGTCATCTTCCAGAGCGCTGCCACCGACCTGGCCGACCGTCTGGAGGGGCTTCGGCTGGGCGCCGTTGATTACATCTCCAAACCCTTTCAGAGGGAGGAACTCCTGGCGCGGGTGAAAACCCATCTGGAGCTCTCCCTGTTGCGCGGAAATCTGGAGAAACTCGTCAGTGAGCGGACCGCCCGACTGGAACAGGAAATCGCCGGGCACCTACAAGCGATGGAGCTGATTAAAGACAACGAAGCACGCTACCGGGCACTGTTTGAGGGGGTTCCGGATGCGCTCCTGATCGCGGATATCGCCACCGGGATCATCCGGGACGTCAACCCGGGCGCCTGCCGCCTGTTTGCACGCACCCGCGACGAACTGGTCGGCGTGCATCAATCCACCCTGCATCCTCCGCGGCTCGCCCGTGAGTCGGAGCAATCGTTCCGGGAGCATGCGCACCTTGTGGAGGAAGGAAGACCCGGTGCCCCGTTTGAACATGCCATTCTGCGCGCCGACGGTTCTGAAACCCCCATCGAGATCAGAACACAGCCGGTAATGCTGGACGGAGCGAAGATGATAATGGGGGTGTTCCGCGATATTTCAGAGCGCAAGCGGGCCGAAGAGGCCTTACGCATGCTCAACAGCGAACTGGAACAGCGGGTGCAGCAGCGGACCGCCGAACTGGCAGCCAAGAACGCCGAACTGGAGCGTGCCAACAGGCTCTTCGTCGGCCGGGAACTGCGGATGGTGGAGCTGAAGAAGCGGATCAGGGAACTGGAGGAAAAATCCGGCATGTGAAGCCAAGGTAACAGTTCATGCAGCACAACTGAAAGAATGATGGCACCCACTCAAGCACGTTTTGCCTGAAAAGCCCGTAAACATCTATTCCATTGAACCTCCTCCAGCTTTCTTCCCCCTTATAATTCAGGCACATTCGTTGACAGCGCAAAATACAGGGATAAACTCATTTTTACCTGAATCAGTTTCCCTGCAGCAGCAACCGTAATCAGACTGGAGGATGCACCCATGCCTGAAAACATGCGGTCAGGCAGGGTGCAGTTGGCGTGAAATATGTTCGTAGTTCCTGATACCATCTTTGCGCGGGTTTCAAAACATTGTGAAAATGTATCATGCATATCTAAGTTCAGGAGCGACTTTATACAAACCATGAACAGGAGGATTTATCATGCAATGGTTCAATAACATGAAAATCGGTACAAGATTGGGGCTGGTGTTCGGGCTTATGCTTTTTCTTCTGCTCGCTGTTGCTGCCTCGGGATACTGGGGCATGCAGATGATTAACGAAGAAATCGTCAAGGATCTGGACAGCGACGGAGTCATCGCCCAGCATGCCGGTAGGGCGCGTGCCAATATCCTGGGTCTGCGGCGTTTCGAGAAGGATGTGTTCATCAACATTGCTTCAATGGACAAGGTAGAGAGCTACAACAAACAGTGGAACGAGCAAAAGGAAAGCGTAGAAGAGCGCATCAAGATCTTGGAAAAAGTCGCAACCGCCCAAAAAGACAAAGACCAGATTAAGCTGATAAAAGATAACCTAGCCCTCTATTCAGCCGGATTCAACAAAGTCTACGGCATAATCCGCGACGGGAGGATCAAGACGACTGCCGAGGCCAATGCCGCCATTTCCGAATTCAAAGATGAGTCCCACAAGATGGAGAGTGTGGCCGCGGAGTTCGCCGTTGACGGTTACAAACGACTGGACCACATCAAAGAGCTGGCTGGAATCGAAATCAAGGAAGCTCTACGGGTCATGATTCCGATTGTCCTGTTAGCCTTTATCATCTGCATTGTAGCTGCACTTTTGATCACGCGCAGCATCAAAAAACCGGTCAGCGAAGGGGTGGCGGCTGCCAACGCGCTGGCGGCCGGTGATCTGACCGTGTCGATTGAGGCTACCAGCACAGATGAGATAGGGCAGTTGATGGGATCACTCAAAAACATGGTGGAGAAACTCAAACAGGTGGTCGGTGAAGTCATAACAGCGTCTGACAACGTGGCAGCGGGCTCGCTGGAACTTTCGGCGACAGCCCAGCAGATGAGTCAGGGGGCCACCGAACAGGCTGCCAGCGCCGAGGAAGTCTCCTCCAGCATGGAAGAGATGGCTTCCAGCATCCGCCAGAACACAGATAACGCCATGCAGACCGAGAAAATATCCATCAAGAGTTCAGTAGACGCCAAAGAGGGGGGCAAGGCTGTTGCTGAAACGGTAGCAGCCATGAAAGAGATCGCCACCAAGATCAGCATCATCGAAGAAATTGCCCGTCAGACCAACCTGCTGGCATTGAACGCCGCCATTGAAGCGGCCCGTGCCGGTGAGCACGGCAAGGGCTTTGCCGTGGTAGCCTCCGAAGTCCGCAAACTGGCGGAACGAAGCCAATCGGCCGCCGGCGAGATTTCCAACCTGTCCACCCGCAGTGTGGCTATTGCCGAACAGGCCGGTGAGATGCTGACCAGAATGGTGCCGGACATCCAGAAGACCTCGGAGCTGGTCCAGGAGATCACGGCCGCCAGCAAAGAGCAGGATACCGGCGCCGAACAGATCAACAAGGCCATTCAGCAGTTGGACCAGGTCATCCAGCAGAACGCCTCCGCCTCGGAAGAGATGGCTTCCACCTCCGAAGAACTCTCCAGCCAGGCCGAGCAGCTTCAGCACAGCATCAGCTTCTTCAATATCGGCAATGAAGGACGGCGCACGGTGACAGCCGCCACAGCCAGCAAACCGGCTCGCAAGGTACAGATTGCCCACGCAAGAAGTGGAGCGGCCCAACCGGCGGCAAAGCGCACCCCCGCCGGCGGCATAAACCTGCAACTCGGCCAGGCCGGCCCGGACCAAATTGACGATGAATTTGAGAAGTTCTGACGGCAAATCCCCCCTTCCCCCCTTTCATAAAGGGGGGAAATTTAGATACCTCCCCCTTTACGAAAGGGGGATTGAGGGGGATTTGATTCTGGCTATCGAAAACGGAGGAAGACATGTCCACATCAACCATAACCGAAACCACCCAGTACCTGACCTTCAAGCTCGACGAGGAGATCTTTGCCCTGGACGTGGCCAAGGTCAGGGAAATCCTGGAATACACTAGCATCACCAAGGTACCGCAAACTCCGGACTTCATGCGTGGTGTCATCAACCTGCGCGGCAGCGTAGTACCGGTTATCGATCTGCGCCTGAAATTCGGCATGACCTCAACCGAACAGACCGTCAATACCTGCATCATTGTAACCGAGGTGGAGATGGAAGGTGAAACCATACTGCTTGGCGCATTGGCGGACTCGGTGCAGGAGGTGAACGAGATGGAACCGGCCCAGATTGAAGCCGCGCCCCACATAGGAACAAAACTCAATACCAATTTTATCAAGGGGATGGGGAAACAGGGCAACCACTTCGTGATGATTCTGGATATCGACAAGGTGTTCAGTTCCGACGATCTGGCAAGCATAAGCGAGAGCGGCCCGGGCGCCTGAAATGAAACGGTTGTACCCGCGCTGACGGAGGAGCACATGCTGGAACAGGTAATGAATCAGTATAATGAAGCCATCATGGACACCGATAGGGACAGGGCGCTGATGGTAGTGCGCGACGCCCTGGACCTGGGGATTTCACCGGAAGAGGTGGTGTTCAGGATCGTTGTGCCGGCCATCGAGCTGATGATGAAATCGATCAGCGAAAATCAGGGGGTCAGCCTGGCCCAGCATTTCATGGCCGCCCAAATAGCATCGGAAGTGGTAGATGAGATGGTTCCCCGATTCCAGAAAGCGCCGGAAATCATCGGCAAGGTCGTAATTGGCACCTCGCAGGGTGATTTTCACGGTCTCGGCAAAAGGATAGTCAGCGGTTGCCTGAAAGCGTTGATGATCGAGGTAAGCGATCTCGGCCTGAACGTGGCGCCGGAGCGGTTCGTGGATGAAGCGCTGGCGCACGATGCCCAGGTCATCGCCATTTCGTCCATGATGGTTCACACGGCAAGGGGGGAAAACGGCTGCAGCCGGGTGCGGCAAATCCTGAAAGAGCGTGGGCTTGAGGGGCTGATCAGGATCGCCGTGGGGGGCGCGCCCTACCGCTTCGACCCGGAACTGTACCGGACCGTGGGCGCCGATGCCTGGGCAGAAAACGGCATTGAGGCGGGCAAGGTGATATCAAACATGATCAGGGAGGTGCGCAAATGATGACAGGCATGGAACGGCTGAGCGCCGCCATCAATGGCACCCTTGCCGACCGGATTCCGGTCTTCTGCAACCTGCTGGACCAGGGGGCAAAGGAGCTCGGGCTTTCCCTTGAAGAATACTACTCCAGCGGCGAGCATGTGGCCGAGGCGCAACTGAAGATGCAGGCAAAGTACGGCTACGACTGTCTCTGGAGCCTTTTCTACGTCGGCAAGGAAGCCGAACTGCTGGGGTGCGGCAAGATGATCTATGCCAAGGACGGTCCCCCCAACGTTGGTGAAATGATCATCAGAAAATATGATGATATCGCCAAGCTGCAGATTCCTGACGATATCGGCTCTCATCCCGCCTTTGCCGAAGAGCTGAAATGCCTGCGGATCCTCAAGGCCGAAGCAGGGGGCAGATACCCGGTCTGCGCCTATCTGACCGCCTCGATGACCATGCCTGCATTATTGATGGGCATGGAAAAATGGATGCAGATGCTCATGCTGGGACCCCACGACCTGCGCGACGAACTGCTGGCCAAATGCTCGGACTTTTTCAGGAAACAGATCGCTGCCTATCGCGCTGCCGGGGCCGATGTACTGGTTTATTCCAACCCGTTCGGTTCGACCGACTTCATCCCGCGCAAATTTTTCAACAATCTTTCACTGCTCTGGATGGAGCGGGATCTCGGACCGGGGGGTACGGCGGGGGTGGTCTATTATTGCGGCAGCGCCCGCTTCAACAACGTCATCGACACTGTCATACGGCGGTTGGGAATCGGAGTGTTCTACCTGAGTCCGATGGATGATATCGCCGAGGGGAAACGGCTGGTTGCCGGGCGGGGCCTGACCTGCGGGGTGATCAACGACATCATGCTGCTGGAGTGGTCGCGGGAAGAGATCAGGGCCGAGGTCAAAAGGATCATCGAAGCCGGCAAGCCGGGTGGCAAGTTCCTGTTCGGCACGCTGGTCATGCCCTATAACATCCCGGAGGAAAACATCCGGACCATGCTGGAAGCGGCCTACGAGTTCGGAAGGTTTGATACGCCATGACGGCGCCCCCTGCCCCACTTCTGCTGGGCTGCGGCATTCTTCACAAGGAGATCCGATTCCTGATCATGAAAAACGGCTGGCCGATTGAGACCCACTTCCTTGATTCGGCCTTGCACATCGATTTCGACCAACTCTCCCATGCACTGACTACCGCACTCAACAGACATGCTGAGCGGGAGATAATCGTCTTCTATGGCGCCTGTCACCCGCTGATGGAGACGATCCTCGATGAGGCCGGAACATTCCGGACCGACGGTCAGAATTGCGTGGAGATGCTGTTGGGACCGGAGCGTTTTTCCGCGGAACTGGAACAGGGGGCCTTTTTTCTTCTGGAGGATTGGGCGCGTCGCTGGGAACAGGTGGTGACCGCCACCTTCGGCACAAACCGGCAGGTCATACGGGAGATGTACCGGGGAGACCGGAACTATCTGCTCTGCCTTTCGACACCCTGTTCCGCCGACTTCAGAAGCAAGGCCGAAGCGGCAGGGCAGATGGTGGGTTTACCGCTCCGCTGGCTGGATGTTTCTCTCGACCATCTGGAGACGGTGCTGCAACAGGCCATCAACAGGAAGCTGCGAGCAAAGCCATGCCCGAAATAACGACCACAGCCATTGACGAGCTGTGCCGCCTGAAAGAGCGTAACCGCAAACTGGCCCGGGACAAGTCATACCTGCAGCTGATCATCAACCTGATGAACAAGGTCAGCGCCGCCCAGGGGCTTGAGAACATGATCGGGATCCTGTTGAACAATATCCTTGATGTGATCGGCGGCGCCAACATTGTCCTCTACTACATGATCGACGATGATCTGCACTATGCCGATATCTTCGGAAAACGGGCCGGGATCGACCGGATTGACGACGAACTGGTCAGCAGGGTGTTTGACTCGGCTGAACCGGTCGAGCAGGAACACGATTTCGGTGACACTCAGATGCTGACACCGGAGTTCACCAAGGCCTACACCTGGGTATTCCCTCTTCTGGCCGGTGGCGAGCTGATCGGCGTAATCAAGCTGGAGAGCCTGCATATATCAATGCGCGAGTTGTACGGGAAACTGCCGACCTTCTTTAACTATGTTGCCAGTGTACTGAAGAATGAAATCCGCAGCCACACCCGGCTCAAACAGGCCTTTGATCAATTGAGGAGCCTGAACAAAAAGCTGGAAGAGGAAATCAGTGAACGCACCAGGGCGGAAAAGCAGCTGCAGGAATATGCGGATGATCTGGCAGGAAGCAACAGTGAACTGCTGCTGGCGTACGGCGAGCTCAAGAAGGCTCAGTCACAACTGCTCCAGCAGGACAAGATGGCATCAATCGGCCAGCTGGCGGCCGGTGTGGCCCATGAAATCAACAACCCGATGGGGTTCATCATCAGCAACCTGGGCAGTCTCGGCAAATACGCGGAGAAACTGGGCGCCTACCTGGACTCCACCGGGCAATACCTTGCCGGTAGCGATCCGGAGTCCTTGGCGTTCCTGGCCCGGGAAAGAAATAAATTCAAAATCGACCGTATTCGCAAGGATCTGCCCGAACTGATCATTGAATCCCAGGAGGGGGCGGAGCGGGTCCGACGCATCGTACAGGATCTGAAGAGTTTCTCCCGGGTAGACAATGCGGATCTTGCCTATGCCGACATTAACGAGGGGCTGGAGAGCACTCTCTCCATAGCCTGGAACGAATTGAAATACAAGGCGACCCTGATCAGGGAGTTTGGCTGCCTGCCCAAAATATACTGCAACCTGGGACAGCTCAACCAGGTCTTTTTGAACATCCTGATAAACGCCGCCCATGCAATCGAGGATCGGGGTGAAATACGGATCACGACCCGGGAAGAGGAGGGTTCGCTCAAGGTTGCCATCAGCGATACCGGTTGCGGTATTCCTCCTGAAAATGCCGGGCGCATCTTCGACCCGTTTTTCACCACAAAAGAGATCGGAAAAGGGACCGGGCTGGGGCTGGCCATTGCCTACGACATCATCGTCAACAAGCATGGCGGCACGATCGCTGTGACCAGCGAAGTCGGCAAGGGAAGCACCTTCACCATTACGCTGCCGATAAAGAGAGCGTCCGGGCCGGAAGAAAATGGCACCGTCGAACCTGACGGGAGCATGTCTCCGGACAAGCCGGCAACATTGACCGGAGCAACCGCAAAATGATGTCCCCACTCCGACCCCTAAAGCTGTGTATTACGTGCCAGCAAGGGTTTTCAAAACTGCTCTTCCCGGCGGTAATTCATCGTGAAAGTAATACCTGAAGAGGGCATGATGGAAGAAACCATAACCATACCCGCGGGAAAACTGGTTTATCTGGAGGAACGCGCCAAAAAGCTGGCCCGTGAAAAATCATACCTCCAGCTGGTAATGCGGCTGATCAACCGGATCAGCGCCGTCTCGGGGCTGGATGACACGATCGATTGCATGATGCGTAATATCCTCGATGTCGTGGGCGGAGGGAATATAATCCTGTACTACCAGATCGACAGCGATATTTTTTCCGCCGACGTCTACGGCAACAAAACGCAACTCTCCGCAATAGAAGATGAACTGGTGCTAAAAGCGCAAACGACCCGGGAACCGGTTGAGATTGAACATGATTTCAGCGACACGCGGATGACTACCCCCGAGTTCGGCAAGGCCTACACCTGGGTCTACCCGCTCCTGGTCGGACAGGATCTCATCGGCGTCCTCAAGCTGGAGTGTCTGCATATCGGCATGCGCGAGCTTTATCAATTCCTGCCGTCATTTTTCAATTACACCGCACTGACCCTGAAAAACGAAATCCTCAGCGGCACCCGACTCAAACAAGCCTATGATCAACTGATCGAAATGAATGAGGCGTTGCAACTGGAGATTGCGGAGCGGGAGCAGACCGAGGACGAGCTTGGCAAAGCCCGGGACGGACTGGAGCTGCGTGTACAGGAACGGACTGCAGACCTCAATCGTGCCAACGAACGTCTGCAACACGAGCTGGCCGAACGCAGGAAAGCTGAAGAGAAGCAACACCTCCTCAGTGCCATAGTCCAGTCCTCTGATGATGCCATCATCGCCAAGGATTTGAAAGGCGAGATCCTCTCCTGGAACAGGGGAGCGGAACGAATCTACGGTTACTCGGCGGATGAGATCATCGGTCAATCGATCTCGATACTGATTCCCCCCGGCCAGGAGGACGAGTTTTACGGCATCCTGGAAGCAATCAACAGGGGCGAACACATCGAGCATTACATAACCGGGAGGCAACGCAAGGACGGTCAACTGATATCCATATCACTCACCGTGTCGCCGATCAGGGACATGGCAGGGAACATCCTGGGCGCCTCTTCCATCGCCCGGGACATCACCGAGCAGATACATTCCGGCGAGGAGATCAACCGGCTCAACAGGGAACTGGAAGAACGGGTGGAAGCACGAACCAACGACCTGAAGGAGAAACGGGCCGAACTGGAGGAGAGCCAGCTGGCTCTGATGAACATTGTCGAGGACCTGAACCTGAAAACCGAAGAGCTGGAAAAGGCAAACTCGAAATTGCAGGAACTGGACCGGCTGAAGTCCATGTTCATCGCTTCCATGAGCCATGAGTTGAGGACTCCGCTCAACTCGATCATCGGCTTCTCCAGCATCCTCCGCGATGAATGGCTCGGCCCGGTCAATACTGAACAGAAGGAAAACCTGGAGACTATCCAGCGTTCAGGCAAGCATCTGCTCAGCCTGATCAACGACGTGATCGACGTGTCCAAGATCGAGGCCGGACGGATCGAGTCCCGGGTCGAAGAGTTTGACCTGTATGACCTGCTGAAGGAAGCGGTTCAGTATGTGGACAGGGATCTGCACGACAAGGGGCTGGAACTGCATCTGGATATACACCATCACCAGCTCCGCAGCGACAGACGCAGGCTTTTGCAGTGCGTCATAAACCTGTTGAGCAATGCGGTAAAGTTTACCGAACATGGCATGGTGACCGTCTCGGCAGCCGGTGCGGAGACACGGACGGACACAAGCGGATGGTCGCCGCCTGTCACCGGGGTCAGACCGGTTATCATCTCTGTTCGCGATACCGGAGTCGGCATCGACAATCAGGATATCCCCCGGCTCTTCCAGCCTTTCGTACGCCTGGAATCCCCCCTTAAAACCATTGCGCCCGGAACCGGGCTCGGCCTCTATCTGACCAGAAAGCTGGTTGTGGAAGTCCTGGGGGGTGATATAGTCTGTACAAGCAATCTCGGCACGGGAAGCACTTTTACCTTGAGGATTCCGGAGCGTATCAATGAAAAAGGCGCTGGTGGTAGAAGATAACAGAGACAATTTGCGTCTGATCTCCTATGCGCTGCGGCGCCAAGGTTATGAGGTGATTTCAGCGGACACCGGCATCAAGGGGGTCGAGATGGCTGTGGCCGAACATCCGGACTTCATCATCATGGATATCAATCTGCCCGGTATCGACGGCCTTGAAGCCACCAGGCGCATTCGCAAGAGCGGAGCGAACGGAACCATCCCGATCATCGCGATCACCTCCTATGCCATGGCCGGGGATATGGACCTGGTTCTGGCCGCCGGCTGCAACGGTTATTTCGAAAAGCCGATCGACCCGTTGACCATTATGGACAGGATCCACGCCCTGCTTGGCTGGGATGTGAACGAGGCGCAACCATGAACGTATTGATCGTTGAAGACCATTCCGATGACCGCAAGCTGTTGCACTACACGCTGGAACACAATGGTTGTACGGTGATCGAAGCGCAGGACGGCCAGCAGGGGCTCGAACTGGCCACCCGCCTCAAACCGGACATCATCATTTCCGATGCGCTCATGCCACGCATGGACGGTTTTCAGTTTCTCCGGGCACTCAAGGCTGATCCGGAGTTGTCATCGATTCCGTTTATCTTCTATTCGGCCGTCTATACCGGAGAGTCCGAAGAGAATCTGGCCATCTCGCTCGGAGCGGCGGCCTTTGTCATCAAGCCGATGGAACCGGAAGAGCTTTGGGCCAGGATCAGCATGATCATGGAATCGTTGCATGCCCGGACCAGTGCGGCCATGCACGCGTCAATGGACGAGCGGGAAGAGCATTTTCTCAGGGAATACGGCCGGATCGTTGCAACCAAGCTGGAAGAAAAGGTGCTGGAGCTGGAGCAATCCCTGGCCCTGCGCAAACAGGCCGAAGATGAGCTGCGCAGGCTCAATGCGGAACTGCACGGCGAGATTGCCGAACGAAAGCGGGCGGAAATATCACTCCGGGAGCATGAGCAGGAGCTGGCCATAATCTTTGAAAACGCCCCCTTCATGATGATGCTGCTCGATTCGGAGCGAAGGGTTCACCGGGTGAACTACCTGACATGTTCACTCACCGGCACGTCAAGCAACAATATGATTGACCGTCGAGTCGGCGAAGCGCTGCGCTGCGCGCATGCCGTCAATTCCGACGAGGGGTGCGGCTTCAGTCCGTACTGCGAGGAGTGTGTCGTCAGACGCACCGTCATGGACACTTCAGATACCGGCCGGAGCAATCATCAGGTGGAGGCGCGCCTTCCGATCACCCGTGACGGGAAAGAGCAGTCCGTGGTGCTTCTGCTTTCGACCACAAAAGTGGTTGTGGCGAATCAGGACATGGTACTGCTCAGCCTGCAGGACATCAGCGAATACAAGAAGCTCGAAGCGCAACTGCATCATGCGCAGAAGATGGAATCAATCGGCACCCTGGCTGGCGGCATTGCCCATGATTTCAACAATATCCTGACGGTGATCATAGGTTATGGAGATATCGCCCTCATGGGTGTCGGCGACGACGATCCCATGCGCCAGCATATCGGACACATCATGGGAGCCGCTCGCCGGGCAGCGTGCCTGGCGCAGGATCTCCTGCTTTTCAGCAGAAAGCAGCTCAGTGACAAGAGAAAAACCGACCTGAACGAGATTCTCGGTTCAGTGGACAAGTTTCTGCGGCGGGTCATCGGCGAGGACATCACCTGTACCATCACACCGGCTGACGGAAAAATTCCGGTCTTCGCCGATACACACCAGATAGAGCAGGTTCTGATGAACCTTGCAATTAATGCGAGAGATGCCTTGCCGAAGGGCGGATTATTATCAATTGCCACCGAACGCATCCGGCTCGACGAGGAGTTCATAACAACACATGGCGGCAGCGGCGGCAGCGGCATGTACGCTCTATTGACCGTTACGGACACCGGCACTGGCATGGATATGGAAACCTGCCGGAAAATTTTCGACCCGTTTTTTACTACAAAAGAGATCGGAAAAGGTACGGGACTGGGCCTGGCGGTCGTCTACGGCATTGTCAAGCAACATGACGGATATATCACGGTCTACAGCGAACCCGGCCTTGGGACGACATTCCGGGTATACCTGCCCTTGTGCAAATCGGCCGGGAACAGCATCGAAACTGAACCGAGGAATTTGATGCCGGCTCGTGGAACAGAGACCGTACTTCTGGCTGAAGATGACGAATCGGTACGAAACATGGTACTGGCACTGCTTCAGAATTTCGGATATAAGGTGATCGTTGCGGTTGACGGAGAAGATGCTGTGCAAAAATACCGCGAAAGCAGTGAGCCGGTTCAGCTGCTTCTGTTCGACGTGATCATGCCGAAGAAAAGCGGCAAAGAGGCCTATGACGAAATCAGTAAGATTGAACCGGGCATAAAGGTGATCTTTGCAAGCGGCTACGCCTCGGACACCATTCGTCAGAAAGCGCGGGTCAGCGACAATGTGATGTTGATTTCCAAACCATACATACCGATTGAACTGCTTGGAATGGTAAGAAAAGTTCTGGATTGAGGTTCATGGAGAATTATCGTGTTTGATGAAGTGACCATACTGGCGGTTGATGACGATGACATGAACCTGGAGATGCTCGAGATAATGTTGTCCGAGCTGGACTGCCGGCTTCTCAAGGCTGGCAACGGACAAGAAGCTATCGAGACGCTGGGAGCGGATAGTCAGATTGATGTCGTGCTTCTGGACCTGGAAATGCCGGTCATGGATGGCTACGAAACAATCAAACTCATCAAGCAGAGCGCCAACTGGCGTGAAATCCCGGTGATAGTGGTCACCGCCGGCAGCAGCGAAGTCACCCGCACCCTGTCGCTGGAGGCCAATGACTTCCTGGCCAAGCCCTACAACCCGGAAGAACTGCGGCTGCGGGTGATGAACCATGTGCGCAGCAAGAAACTTGCGGATCTGGCGAAAGACATGAATCAGATCCTGGAGAAGGAGGTCATCAAGAAAACCGCGGCACTGCAGATCGCCCTCAAACAGTCCCAGGAAGCGGAATACGAGATTTCACTGCGCCTCGGTAAAGCCGCCGAATTTCGTGATCAGGAAACCGGCATGCATACGCGCAGAATCAGCGAGCTGTCAAAGCACCTGGGTATGCTGGCCGGGTTTGATGAAGACCGCTGCGAAGTGCTCCGCAAGGCCTCGCCGCTGCATGACGTGGGAAAGATCGGCATCCCCGACCGGATCCTGCTGAAGCCGGGAAAACTGGAAGTGGATGAATTCGAAATCATGAAGCAGCACACCACCATCGGCGGCACGATCCTGGCGGATTCTGATCAATATCCGTTACTGGACGCCGGCTCCGTGATCGCCCTGCAGCACCATGAAAAATGGGACGGCAGCGGCTATCCCCGGGGACTCAAGGGAGCCGACATCCACGAGTTCGCCAGAATCGTTTCCATCGTCGATGTATTTGACGCGCTGACCTCAGAGCGCCCTTACAAAAAAGCCTTTTCGCTCGAAAAATCGGTCAGCATCATGGCGGAGGGGAGCGGTATTTTTTTCGATCCGGATTTTCTCCACCTGTTTCTGGACAATGTCCAGAGCTTCGTGGAGATCAAGGACAGGCTGAAGGATGTGGCGGAAGAGCAGCTCGACATCTGCGACATAGACAAATTGACCTGACCGGTTTTTGAGCAAGTTTCAGTCCGGGCATCGAATCCACGCCCACAAATGAACCCAAAAACGGCAATTCAATAACACGGAGATACGGAGAAAACTGCGAATTCAGATGCTTAAGACATAAAACAACAAATCCTTTTGGGTGAATCACAAGGGTTCTCGTTTCGCTTGTAACTCTCGGATTTTACTCCGCGTTCTCCATTTCTCCGTGTTTAAAATGCTTTTTATTGGATTATTTATTCCCACAGATTGCCTGAACATACTCCTACCAGATGACAAGACCATCTGCCGTAACCTCACCATCGGTTATCGTCAACGACCCACTCAAAACCACTTCCCCTA
>Ga0154448_1103_pt2 | contig 16903 bp, 11 predicted proteins | sample RifGroC2_FD_105641 | JGI IMG/M metagenome (GOLD analysis project Ga0154448, IMG submission 105641) | Geobacteraceae bacterium GWC2_55_20
TACTGTCGCCGGTTTGGCGCTGCCGTCATAGGTCTGGTTCAGGTTGCTTAATTCAACCGTTGCGGTTGCCTTGTTTACGGTAAGCGAGACGTTTGACGTGGCGCTGTTGTAAGCAACCGTATCGCTCGGTGTGAACTGCAGCGACAGGGTCTGCGGTCCGGCATTCAGAACAGCTCCAGCGGCCGGGGTATAAGCGAAAGTACCGGCAACATTGGCGCTGGCATTCAGTTGTGTTGCCGAAAGAGCCGTGCCGTAGGTTATAGCCTCCGGCGCCGGCCAGGTTATGACCGGGTTCAACTTTTCGTTGACGGTCAGTGTGACGCCGGCGCTGGCATTTTCATAGTTGGCGGCATCGGCTGGAGTGAATGCAACTGACAGGTTCTGGACGCCGGTAGCGTTCATAACAGTGCCTGAAACCGGGGTGTAGACGAATGTGCCAGCCGTGCTTGAAGTAGCATTAAGTTGAAGCGAAGTCAGAGCCGAACCGGTATAAATCGCTGCCGGAGCCGGCCAGGTGATGACCGGTGTTGCCTTGGATATTATCAGGCTGCCGCTGGTCGTACCGCTGTAGTTGGCGTCGCTGATCGTGGCGATAACGGGGTAAGTTCCGGCAGCAGTTGGCACCGTGGCGCTGCCGTTGTAGGTGATGGCAACTGACAGACCGGCGGGAGTGGTGGTTGCTGTCGCCGGTTTGGCGCTGCCGTCATAGGTCTGACTCAGGTTGCTTAATTCAACCGCTGCAGCGGCTTTATTTACCGTCAGCGATACAGTTTTGTTTGCGTTATTGTACGTGGTTGTGTCAGTTGGCGTGAATACCACCGACAGGGTCTGCGGTCCGGAATTCAGAACAGCTCCAGCTGCCGGTGTATAAGCGAAAGTACCGGCAACATTGGCGCTGGCATTCAGTTGTGTGGCCGAAAGAGGCGTTCCGTAGGTTATCGCCGCCGGAGTTGCCCAGGTAATGACCGGGTTCAATTTGTTGTTGACGGTTATGTTGAAGCTGTAGCTGGCCGTGCCACCCTGGCCGTCACTGACCTGCACAGTTACGTCATGCGTTAAATTGTTCTGATCAGCTGCCGGTGTCCAGCCGATTACTCCGGTTGTGCCGATGGTCATGCCGGTTGGTTTGGTCGTGAGACTGTAGGTCATTAAGTTGCCGTCCGGGTCGCTGGCTACGATCCTGTAGCTGTAAAATATGCCGACAGTGGCCATGGCTGGAGGCAGGGTGGTGGTGCTGATTACCGGCGGACGGTTGACGTGCGTAACAGCGATAGTGAAACTCTGGTAGGCATAAAGATTGTCAACATCATTCACAACAACAGTTACATCTTTATTTCCTGTCTGGGACATTGTCGGCGTCCAGGAGACAAGGTTGCCGGATATTGACATCCCCAGCGGTGCAGTCACAAGTCCGTAGCTCAATGTGTCGCCATCGGAGTCGCTGGCCGTAATGCTGTAGGTATAGAGCTGATAGTCATTGGCAGTCAGAACCGGAGTACTGCTAATGACCGGCGGGTGGTTGACCTTGTTGACCGTCAGGGTAAATGTCCTGCTAACGGAAATATTGCCGGCTCCGGAGTCGGTTACCGTCACCGTGACCGGGTATGCCCCGGAAACGCTGACCGGGTAACTGATGAGTCCGCTGGTGGAAATGGTCATGCCGGCCGGGGCGTTGGTCAGCTCGTAGGTAAGCGTGTCCGTCGTATCGGCATCCAAGGCCACAACCTGATAACTGAATGAGACGCCTTCATTGATGGAAGCATTGGGGATGGCGCTAATCTGTGGAGGATGGTTGCACAACACGGCCGGATCGCTGGTTCTTGTCGGGAAGGCCTGATCACTTACCAGGAGCAGCTCGTTGGTGATGTCGCTGGTTGAGTTGACGGTGATAGACAGCGGCTTGCTCTGTATAGCAGCGCCGGCCGCCAGGGTCGCCAGGCTCCAGGTGACACTATTGGCGCTCTGGTCGTAAACGGCGCCCTCAGCCGGCGGATCGGATGAGGGTGCAGTATTTACTGGCAAAAAGTCGATGATCCTGAAATTACCGAGGCTCTCCTCGCTGTTTGCGATGTTGTCAAATGTGATGGTATAATCCGCCTGCCCGCCGTATGTTACGCAGCCGGCATGGGTTTTGGCGGCCGTGACCGGCTTCGTGTAATACAGGTCTTCGTTGATTATAAAGCTGATCGATTGATTGACCGGAATAGTCAGGTCCCACTGCTGGGCGAACTGCATGTCATAACCATAGAGGTAGGTGGTCTGTGGAATTGAAAGGTCGCTGGGGGCATCATCCCTCATTCCGGGCAGTAGATCCAACTCACTGAAATCCATGTCGTATTTGTTCGGAGGGAGCGTTGATTCGTGAACAATCACGACTCCGCTTCCGTCAGCCTGATCACCGTTTTGATAGACCTTGTTTCCAACGAACTCCAGGTTGTCGGACATGGGTTCAAGGTCGCTGATGTCAAAGTCCGAGTATTCGAAGAGATGATAATCCAGGTCGATTGCAGAGGTATTGGTAATAGTGACATTCTTTTGCATCCGGGCGTTCCCCCCGGCTGGATAGGTCAGTATATAACTGACGGTGATGTCAAAGGCGTCGGTAAGGGAGTAAGTCAGAGAAAGTGTGTTTGGACTCATTGCTGATGGCGGAACTACACTTTTAAGTGAAAGAGTTTCAAGCGATTCTTCCTTTCCGGATGGACCGATTCGATACCAGAACCACTGTTTCCAAAGCCGTTCGGCATTGTCAACCGTCAAAGAGTAAAAGCCGTACGATTCGGCGTCGTCAATCATCGCTTGTGCAATGACGGTTTCTCCGCTTTTAACCTCCAGAACATGTGTTTCTGCTTCACCGTTTGATACCGTAAAACAGAGCGCCAGCAGAAGTTGAATCAGAAACGGCAATGTCTTTGCGAAAACCTTCATTTGATTACTCCCCGCGGATCTCACCATTGTTCAAATAATCTTCGGCATTTCAGGCTGGTTAATGCAGCTCGGCAGCCCCCTTACAGTATTACCAGATTCTCCACAACCGCCGAACCATTCTGAATCGTCAGCGATCCTGCAACTCCGGTTACACCGGTGTTCAGCAGGAAAGCGCTATCATAGCCCCCCTTGATGGTTATACTGATGTCCCTGTCCAATGCGAAACCATTGAAGGTGACGACTCGCGTCTGAATGGTCATACCGTTTAACGTAGACGGATCAGCATAAGCTTCCTGCAGCGTGTTGAAATCGGTTCTGGAACTGTTTGCGGGAACCTTGGCCTGTGTGAGTTTGAACTCGGAAGTAACGGTGCAGTCGGCGGACAGCGCACCGGTTGCATAACTGTTGCCGGCCAGCGTTCCGCCGCAGCCGCTGACACCAGCGATGTAATAACCGGCGCCGGCACTTACGGCAAAAGTCGTGCTGGCTCCGATGTTAAAGATTTGTGGCACGTTCGGAGTCATGCTGCCGCTGCCGATAATGGCAGTGGAGACTACGCAGGTCTGATTGATGGTGACATTCACGGTGATCGAGTCGAGCCCCCCCTTCCCGTCCGAAACCTGGACAATAAAGCTGTCCGATCCGACAAAACCGGTCGTGGGGGTGTAGGAAATGCTCACGCTGGCCCCGCTGCCGCTCGCCACGGCCGTTCCGTTGGTGGCGGCCCCGGAAATGCTCCAGGTGAGAGTGTCGTTATCGGCGTCAGTGGCATGCAAGGTCAGGCTGAACGGAGTCGGAACCCCGTCTTTGCTGATTGATACTGATACGGATTCTCCTTCCGAAATCAGGGGCGCGCTGTTCGGCAGCGCATCACGAACCGGCCATACGTAATAATCATACCCCCCACCGGCTAAACCCGATTTCAATGCATAATCCGCATAGCCATCATAAATATCCACAATCCATGCATAATCCAGACTTCCGGTGATGCTGCTGGAAGACCAATAGTAATCGGACTGGGCATTGGTGAAGGGATGGCCGGACGGCAGGGCCGGAATCGAGTTTTCCAAGTCGATCAGACTCTGCATCTCCTTGCGGTTGGGCAGGCGCCAGTCGCCGGCCTGCGAGCCGTCGTTCAGAGAACAAGCGCCACTGGCCAGAGCATTGGCGCTGTTCAGCGCTATCTGCCAGTCCTGCAGACCGAAGCAGTTGGCATTGGTCAGCCAGACCAGCCCGGTCAGATTATCGGTAACCGTGCCATTACCGTTGTTCGTAAAACGCGGATCGGGCCAGGCCGCGCCGGCCAGTTTGTCGCCATCCTGGCCGGTTCCGGCGCAGGCAGTAGGGAGACCACCCGAGTCCCAGCAACTCTTCTGACCAGTCTGGGGCGGCTGCGCCGTCGCCGCCGGAGGGCTGACCACTTTTGAATCACGGACCGGCCATAAATAAGGTGTTGAATCAATCTTGTCACCAGAGATCAAGTATCCGTCGCTGATATCCATGATCCAGGCATAATTATTGTAGCCATCGGTCGCATCGCTGCTGGAAAGCCAGTAAAAATCGTTCCTGACATTGCTGAACGGGTGTAACTGCGGAATAGCAGGAATGTTTCGACCCAGGTCAACCAGACTCCCCAGTTCGACCGCGTTGGGCAGTCGCCAGTCACCTGCCACTGATCCGTCGCTAAGCGAGCATGCTCCGTCCGCCAGCGCATTGGCGCTGCTCAGAGCCCCCTGCCAGCTCTGGACGCCGAAACAATCGGCATTCTTCAGCCAGACCAGTCCGGTCAGCTTGTCGGTGACACTGCCGTCGGCATTATCCGTGAAGCGTGGATCGGGCCAGACAACACCGGCCAGTTTGTCGCCGTCCTGGCCGGTACCGGCACAGGTGATTTCTGCTCCGGCGGTATCAAAGCACTTGGTTTGCCCGGTTTGAGGAAGCTGGATGGTTGAGGCATGAATGACGGGGGATAAACATAGCAGCAGAGTGATGGCAGCGGTACATGTAACGATTTTCATTGATCGACCTTCCTGTTGGTAAAAGAGGTATCCAAGAGAGGAAAAACCGTCCCCAACAAGTGAAAGACGGCTTAGTTTCGATCAATATTTACATATTTTTATTGTAATTTTCAAGTTAATTTTGATTATATTTTAAAGCATAATTAATAATTTACAGAATCCGGCTCAGAAACTGTGCGAACTCTTCATCAGCATGCTGACCCCCAGATAAGTGAACAGCATCACAAACACACCAACAATCCCGAGCCAGGCTGTAAGCTTATCCCAACCTGCCCCCTTCAGCCGGACATGCAGCACCATCGCGTAAAAAAGCCACAGTACCGATGTCCACAACTCCTTTGGTGTCCAGAGCCAATAGGTGTCCCAGGCGTAATAGCCCCAGATTCCGCCGGATTTCATCGATGCCGAGAAGAACGTCCATCCAACGGCGCGGCTTTGTAGTACACATCCAGATAGCTTTTCAGACAAAGCACTTTACCGCCACTTTCTCTATGAAATACAAGAGCCGTAAGTCAACTCTTGGATTTTTCGGAAGTTGAGCTACGACTCTGTTTTCAATTGGTTTAAAATCCGTTGAATTACGAAGCTGCAAACGGATCGAGTGTTTTTAATGCGGTTCCATTGAAATCCTTGATATTCCTTGTCACAAGAATCAAGTCATGATGAACGGCTGAAGCAGCGATAATGGCATCAGGTAGTTTCATTTTTTTCTTTCGGCGGATTTCTACAGATAGCTCCATCACAAAAGAAGAAATCTCTATCAGCCGGAATTCCTTTAGAAATGTCCGTACGACATGTTCTTCATCTGCGCTAAACGAGTATGAAAGTGTTTCCATCCAGGTAATTGGCGAAATTGCCAGTTTCCCCCGGTGGGAGCGCAAAAACGAGACAGCAGCTTGTTCACCTTCGAGGTAGTATATGATGATATTGGTGTCGATCAGGTACACTATCGCACGTCCCATTCTTTTCTCATTTTTTTCTGAAATTTAACCCCGTCAATTGCGGATTTTTGTAGAATGCCGGCTGCCTGCACAAACGCATCATCCGACACTTCTCCTGTAACAACAGGGGTGATATCGAGGAGAATATGTTTTTGCTTGCCAATTGCAATTCCTGGGTGGGGTATGAACCAGCCGTCTTTTTTTACTATCGCTTCAACTCGCATGTCGTTGCTCCCTTTCTTCTTCACCAAGTCCGACGCATCAGTAATGAATCACCCCGCCGCAAGCAGCCGGGTATCTTTAACCTTAGTTTATGTTTGAATCGCCCCAAGGGGCGGGGAATTTACCCACAGAGATTAAAAATTATGTTTTGAGAATATAATGCTTTGAATTCAAAGACAACGACAAAAGCAGAAAATGGGGAGCCGTTTTTGCGGGTGCCCATAAACCCCGGAATATGATGTCGGTTTGCTCTCGCCATTCATAGAATTCCCTTTTTGCCGGCAAAACATGGCGTTAAGACAACAAACAGGGTCAGTCTGACACATTAGCATTGACATTACGATTGGTTGACTTGGTCCGCCCCCAGTCCCAACTCCGGTATTACTCGTCATACCCAACTATCTCAGTGACGTTGCCATATAGTTGGGATATATGACAGTACTGGTCTCCATCCTTCGAATTTATACAAGTGCTTCCGGCTTTAACAGCTCATTTCCCCTTCTGAAGATTGAAAGGTGTCGTAAATACTCTCTTCAGTTCCAGATAGTATATAAAAACCATCTCATGCGCTGTTTGTTAGTAGTGCATTCCAATTTATCAAACAAGCTAGGCTTCGTCACAAAGCAATATTTCAGAAACTGTGCGAACTCTTCATCAGCATGCTGACTCCCAGATAAGTGAACAGCATCACAAATACCCCGACAATCCCGAGCCAGGCGGTAAGCTTATCCCAACCTGCCCCCTTCAGCCGGACATGCAGCACCATCGCGTAAAAAAGCCACAGTACCGATGTCCACAACTCCTTCGGTGTCCAGAGCCAGTAGGTGCCCCAGGCGTAATAGCCCCAGATCCCGCCGGCTATCATCGATGCCGAGAAGAACGTCCATCCCACCAGCGCGGCTTTGTAGTACACATCCAGATAGCTTCTTGTTCCGGTCCTGAGAAAGGCTGCACAGGTCAGTCCACCGATCGCGAACAGCGCATATGCCAAAAAAGCCACTACCACATGCAGCTCGAACCAGAACGTATCCAGGATCTGGGGCAGCGGCATGTTGAGCGGCTTGAATCTCAGTGCCAGCAGCGTAACCGAGCCGGCCGCCAGGCCGGTGGCAACTGTAAACCAGCGCACGCCGCGCAGGATCGGTGAAAATGACATGAAAAAACCTACTGCCGACAGCGACAGTGCAAAGAACAGCAATGTGTCATGCGGACCGATCAACGGCAATCTACCGAGAACCAGCCCGCGACTGCCGACATAGATCAGCTCCGCAATCAGGCCGGCCATGAGCCCGATCCGCCAGCGGCTACCGCAGACCAGGCAGATTACTGCAAACCAGGGCATCCAGTTTATGGTCATCGGTTCAGGAGCCTCATAGCCTGACGACCGTGGTAATGGTACGTTCGTGCAGATAACGTTCCAGCATGTACAGGGGGATTCCGACCAGAGCACTGATGAAGATGATGTTGAAGATTTCTATCAGATAGCCTGCGATCGTGTGGGGAATCGGCTCCAACACCCAAAGAATGAAACCGACGATCATGGACACCGGCACATAGGCCATGGCCGTCCAGATCAGCCATGTAAGCGCCTTGAGCGAAAAATGCATGTGCCTTAGGAACATGACCGCCACTGACAGGGTAAGCAATCCGTAGATGGATTTAACCCAGTGCATGAAACCGTAATTAATGAAAACATACCAGCCTGAAACCTGCTCATCGCGCTGTTCCGAGAGTCTCGCCTGTATGGCTTGGCCATCGTAATCGATCACGCCCCACAAACCGGCCGCCACGATCACGACCGCCGCCAATGCCACCCCCCAGCCGACCAGGTTGACCGGATGCAGGTTCTCGATAAAATCCGCAACCGGCGCCGATTCGACCTCGGCTGGAGGCAGATCTTCATCACGGTTGAATTTCTTTGTCAGAAGTTCCTGATTCCTCTGTTGCAGCACTTCTTCGCGTTGGCGCTCAACAAAGGACTTGATCAGCACGCCACACTTGGGACATATCCCGAAAGTTTCGTCACCGAATGTGCTGAAATTGCAGGCAGGACATGTATCAACCAGATACGAATCCTTGTTGGCATGGGGCTTTCTGACCGTAAAACCCTGCTGACAGCGCGGACAACTGACAAAACGTCCGGCTTCAGGGATTTCATGTTCTGGTATGCTGCCTACGGCATTGCACTTGGGGCAGGTAATCTTCATCTTGATGACATCTCCAAAGGATCTTTATTGCGGATCGCAACTTATTGCAGTTTGTACCAAATGATAATCAACCTGTCACCAATACAATCATTTACTCTCCAACAATAAGTTTCCTTGCTGGTTATTTCAACCCTGAAAACAAGCAATCCAATAGCAACAATCTGCACAAAAATTAAATTTTGCGGTATAGTACAGACCACAAAACTGGAAGGGAGCATGCATATGTCATTTAACGGCGCTCTGGAGCATATTCCACTCGTAGACGTCATCCAACTTCTTCATATGACCGCCAAGACCGGCATTCTGTACCTGAAGAGTCCAAAAGGCGAAAGCCAGCTGGTCTTTCACGAAGGTTATTTTGTCAGCGCCAACCATCTCAACGACAGTGTGCGTATCGGCAGGGTTCTGGTGGATATGGGGGCCATAACCGCCGAACAGCTTGAGCAGGCACTGGATCTGCAGAAAAACGCCGGCCAGGATAGAAAACCGTTGATTGCGATGATGATCGAACAGGGTGTCATCGACAAGGATACCGCCTACAAGGGGCTGGAATCACTGATAGAAATGACGATAGTTGAAGTTCTGACATGGCCTAGCGGCACATTTACGCTGGATGTTTCAAAAGAGTACGTTTCGGACGAGTATCGCTACTTCCCGGAAAAGCTGCATCAAGAGATACTTCTTAATGCCCAGGGTGTGTTGATGGACGCTCTGCGCATCTATGATGAAAAGATGCGGGACGGAACCCTGAGCAAACTGTTTTTCAGCAGTGAAAGTTCCGAAGAAGCCCCCGTGGCTGACAATGATGCAAGTGCTCCGGTCATCACCGCCGACCTGTTGGGACTAGAAGACCTGGATACGATAGAACGTGAAATCCCGGCGGTGTTCACCGGCCTGGTTGATCATGACCCGGCCAAGCAGCACCGGCACATTGTAGCAACCGCGCTGCCGGAAGCGCCCCTGGATCGCCAGGAACAGCTGGTGTCGTATCTTTGCGACATCTCCCGCAAAAGCTCCGACGCTTCAAAGCCGCCGGTGACGGCGGTAATACTGATGACTCGGGACGAGCTGCTTTCGCATGTGATCACCACCTATTGCAGGCATGAAAACCTGTTTGCCTTTTCCACCGATGATGAAGCGACCCTGGACATGATTATCGAACAGTCACTGGGACGTGAACTGCATCCGGTCCTGGTCTTCGATGTAACCGATGATGACGACAAGGATCAGGCCCTGGGATTAGTGCTTCGCCGGTTGACCTCCTACCCCCGGATAACCGTGATGATCGCCGCATGTCCCGGAATGTGGAATTCCAACGGCATGCGCGCCCTGGAAGCCGGGGTCCGCGCCATCATGCCGCGCCCCTGCCGCCAGTGCCATGGCGAGCGCTACGTGGCACTGACGATCGATTTCATGTCGTCGCTGGGGCGATTTTTGAAGACGGTCATGCCCCCCTGCCAACCGGAAATCGAGCAGCGTTTCAGCAACGGCATGGCCCGTTTGAGAAATCTTTCGGAACCGCCGGAGATCGCACTGGCGCTGCTCAACTTCGCAGCTCTGCAATTCGAGAGGGTGATTACCTTCGTGGTTGCAAAATCCGAGCTGATTGCCGAGAAGTCGATCGGTGTAACCGGCAGCAAATCCGACGGCCCGGCCCCGCCGCTGATGTTCAGAATCGCACTGGAAAGCCGCTCACTTTTCCAGGAGGCGGTTGAAAAAGGAAGGCCTTACTTCGGGCAGCGCAACGACAACATCCTGACTTCGGTGCTTTACAAGGAGATCGGGGCTCCGCGCAGTCCGAAAGTGATGATATTGCCGCTGATCAGCCGGGGCAAGGTGATCGCCCTGACCTACGCCGATTTCGGCACGAAACCGGTATCCCCGCCGCATACCGGCCTGCTGGAAGCGATGGCCCAGCACGCCGGATTGGTGCTGGACAACGCGCTGTACCGCAAGAGCATTGAAAAGCCTGCCTGATCTGTTATACAAGAAGCAATCTTCGATTCATTTACAGCGGGGGAAATGATGGACGCGAACATACTGCACCAGATTCTTGAAATAGCATTCCAGAAGAAAGTCTCGGACCTGCACTTCGAGGTTGACAATCCGCCTTTCTTCAGGGGGAGGGGCCAACTGATTCGCGCCAAGATGCCCAACCTGACTCCGGCCGACACCGAGTTCATCGCGGCCCAGGTGCTTGAATACAACGGCCGCCAACTCTCAAGTGACCTGAAAGAAAGCGACGCATCCTACTCGATCCCTACCGGCGGGCGCTTCAGGGTCAGCATTTTCCGCCAGAAAGGGCACTATGGAATCGTGATGCGCGTGATTCCACCGGTGATCGGCACCTTCGAGGACCTCAATCTGCCGCCGGTGCTGAGCGAGATCGCCCAGGCCCCCAACGGCCTGATCCTGGTCACCGGCCCCACCGGCAACGGCAAATCCACATCACTGGCTTCCATGCTGCGACACTTGAATGAGAACTTCAGCTACAACATCATAACCATTGAAGATCCAATAGAATTTTTATTTACCTCCAAAAAGAGCTGCATCATCCAGCGTGAAATCGGCATCGACACCGAAAGCTTTTCCACGGCGCTCAAGGCGGCGTTGCGAATGGACCCGGACGTGATCATGGTTGGTGAAATGCGCGACAAGGAGACCATCGACGCATGCATCAAGGCGGCCGAAACCGGCCACCTGGTGCTTTCGACACTGCACACCCAGGGCGCTGTCTCGACCATCAACCGGATAATCGGTCACTTCCCTCCCGAGGCCCAGGAGATCGTCCGCCAGCGCCTGGCCGACATACTGGTGGCCACCGTTTCACTACGCCTGATCAAGGACAAGAGCGGCGAGAACATCCTGCCGGTGGTGGAGATCATGCGATCGACCACAACCATCCAGGCCTGCATACGCGAAGGCCGCCTGGACGAGATCGAGAAACATATCGAGAACGGCGCCTCCCAGTATCAGATGCAATCGCTGGACATGCATCTGTTGCAGATGTACCGCCAGGACATGATCTCTATCGAAGACGCCAAACGCCTGACCCATTCCATGGACTTCGAGCGCAAACTGATGTTCGACAATTAGGCAGATGACTACCGCTACCTTCAGTTACCGCCAATACATTTCACCAAGGGTCGGGACGGTCATGAAACAATGCGTCTGACCCTTTTCAAAAAAATCCTGGCCGTCACCCTGCTGCTGTCGCTGCTGCCGCTCTTGGCATCATCGCTGATCCTCATGTCAAATCTCGAATCGGTCAACACCAGACTGACGACTGAAATTGGCGGCACCTCCGACATTCAGGCCGCCGAATCGCTCCAAATGCGCGCCCAGCATGTTGCCGATACGATTGCCGATTTCCTTCGCAAGTGTGAAAGTGATCTGCTTTTTCTCACCAGCACCCCCATGAATAAGCAGACCCTGAGCAACTTCTACATCACACGCCGCAGCGAGGTCTGGAAAAGGTTCGGTACGAATGAAGATATCCGGGAATTACTTCCACTCTACCGTTCAATCGCTTTCATCGACAGCAGCGGCAAGGAGCGTCTTGTCATCCGTGATGGCCAGTTTTTGCCAGCTTCCGAGTTGCGCAATGTCGCCATACCCGCCAACACTGAATTCAAGAGTGAAGATTACTTCAGCCGGATAAAAAAAATGCGGCATGGCGAGATCTACGTCTCCCACCTGACCGGCTTCCACGTTTCCAAACAGGAGCAGTTGCTCGGGGCATCTGATCCGGAAAGCACCTCCAAGGGTGCAACCTACGACGGCGTGATCCGCTTCGGCTCGCCACAGTATGACGACAAGGGCCACTTTATCGGCATGGTGGTTATCTCCCTCGATCACCGCCACCTGATGGAGTTCACGCAACACATCGATCCGGGGCGCAACTTTTCCACTGTATTCCCATCCTATAAAAGCGGTAATTACGCTTTCCTGTTCGATGACGAGGGCTGGATCATCACCCATCCCAAATACTGGGACATACGCGGACTGGACCGTACCGGCAAGCCGGTGCCGGCCTATAATGCAGGTTCCAGCGCTGCTGATATCGAGGCAGGACTGATTCCATTCAATCTCGACCAGGCTGGCTTTATACATCCGAACTACCCTGTTGCAGCTAGCGAGGTAAGGAAGGGCAAAATCGGCTACGTGGATACCACTAACGTTGGCGGAGCAAAAAAAATCATGTCGTTTGCGCCGATACCCTATGACACCGGCGACTACAGCAAATACGGCATATTTGGCGGAGTAACCATCGGCTTCCAGGTAGACCAGTTTCACGACGCGGCCCGCAAAGGAAGCCGCCTTATTAATCGCGAACTGCGCGAACATCGCCGGGTCAGCGCCCTGATCATCCTGTTGACCGCGCTATTGGCCGGTTTTTCAGCCTGGGCGCTATCGCGCGGCATAACGCACCCCCTGCACCAGTTGATCGACGGAACCCGACGTCTGGCCGAGGGTGATACGTTGAGCAGGGTCAGCGTTTCTTCAAAGGATGAGATGGGAGAACTGGCCGACACCTTCAACATCATGTCCAATGAGCTGGAGATCCGCAAGGTCAGCCTGTTATCGACCCTGGACGAGCTGCGGCGCTCACGGCTTGACATTCTGGACGAACGCAACTTCAAGGAAAGCATCCTGGAGAGTATCTCCAGTGCCATCGTCACATTTTCTCCCGATGGCCTGCTGACCTCGATCAACACCACCGGCAGGAATTTCCTCGGCAGCGAGGTGGCGGTTGACATGCACTATCGGGATGTTTTCAGCGGCTGGGAAGGGATGGAACAGCGAACACAAATGGCTCTGATAGAGCACAGCGGCTACGGCCGCCAGGCCATGCGCTTCGAACGCAACAACGGCTGGGCCCATTTCGACGTCGGCTTCTTCCCGATCGGCAACAATGCCGAACGCGGGTTGACCGTGACCATGCGAAACGAAACCGAAAAGGAGAAGCTGCGCGAGGAGATGATGCGACTCGACCGCCTGGCCTCGCTGGGCAAGCTCTCGGCAGGTATCGCCCATGAGGTGCGCAACCCGCTGACCGGCATCTCGCTGCTGCTGGACGACCTGCACGACAATGCCGCGCTGGCGCCCGACGACCAGAACATGATCAAGAAGGCGCTGGCCGAAATCGAACGGGTTGAGCGGCTGATCAGCGCACTGCTGAATTACTCGTCACCGGTCCGGGCCGATTTCAGGATGGGTGACCTGAACCTGGTGATCAATGACACCGCGCTGATGATGAAAAGACAATGCGAACGGCAGAAGACCAGCATCGTGGTGGATGCCGGGGAACTGCCCTCTTTCCGCTTCGATCCGGAAAAGATCAAGCAGGCGCTGATAAACATCATCAAAAACGCGCTGGAAGCGATACCGGACGGCGGCGAAATCCGCATATCCACATCCGCTGACTCACAGCGTGCCAAGTTGATAGTTTCCGACAACGGGCCGGGCATCCGCGAAGAGGATCTGCCGCTGATCTTCGAGCCTTTCTTCACCAGCAAAGGGGCCGGGACCGGACTGGGACTTTCGATTACACAACGCATCGTCGAGGAGCATCACGGGCAGATCCGGGTGGAGAGTTCCACCGGGACCGGAACGGTGTTTACATTGGAATTGCCGCTGGCTTACTGATCCTGATAAACTGAAACACAGATGAAAAAGGCCAACCATGGAAAAGATACTGATAATAGACGATGAATCCTTCATCTGCGAAAACGTCGAACGCATCCTGCGTGATGACGGCTACCAGGTCTGCTCCGCCGCATCCGGTAACGAGGCGCGCGAAGTAGTATTGGCCAATGACATCGATCTGGCGCTGCTTGACCTGAACCTGGGAACGGAAAACGGTATCGACGTGCTTAAAGCGCTCAAGGAGATCGACCCGGAATTGCTGGTGATAATCATCACCGGTTACGGCTCGGTGGAGAGCGCCGTGGATGCGCTCAAGTTGGGCGCGTTCCACTACATGAAAAAACCGTTCAAAGCCGATGCTTTAAGAGTAATAGTCAAACTGGCGCTTCAAACCCAGACACTCAAACGCGAGGTACGCAACCTGAAACGCGCCGACGGATTCCTGCCGGGGCGTTTTCCCATGATCGGAACCAGCAGCGCCTTCGGCGAAGTGGTTTCCCAGGTGCGCGAAATCGCGCGCATCCCCTCCTCCACCGTCCTGATCACCGGTGAATCCGGCACCGGCAAGGAACTTGTGGCGCGCGGCATCCATGATCTGTCCGAGCGCAAGGAAGCCGCCTTCGTCGGCATCAACTGCGCCTCGCTGCCGGCCAACCTGCTGGAGAGCGAACTGTTCGGCCACGAGAAAGGCGCCTTTACCAACGCCACCAGCCGCAAGCCGGGTCTTTTCGAGGAAGCGCACCTGGGCACAATCTTTCTGGATGAGATCGGCGAAATGGATATGAGCATGCAGGCCAAACTGCTGCGCGTGCTTCAGGAGCGGACCATCCGCCGCGTGGGTGGCATCAAGGATATCGCCATCGATGTGCGCGTGATCGCCGCCACCAACCGCAACCTGCACGACAAGATCGCCAACGGCGGATTTCGTGAGGACCTGTTTTACCGGTTGAATGTCTTTCCGATCCACATCCCGCCGCTGCGTGAACGGACCGACGACATTCCCGCGCTTGCGGCCTACTTCCTGGACAGCTTCAGCCGCTCGTTCGGCCGCAACTTCAGCGAGGTTTCCACGGAAGCGGCCGAGCTGATGAAACAGTACGCCTGGCCCGGTAATATCCGTGAACTCCGCAACGTGATCGAACGCATCTGCATCATGAGAAACGGCCCGGCGCTGCTACCGGAACACCTGCCCCCCGAAATCCTGGGAATCTCAAGCTCAAATTCTGCTTCAATCGCGGTGCAAGGTACGAAAACGGCTGTATCTCTCGAATCCGCCGGTGGATTGGAGGATGCCGTGGCCGAGTTCGAGAAGAACATCATCAGCCAGGCGCTGAGGAAGACCAGGGGCAACGTCCTGCAGACCGCCGGGATGTTGAAGATACCGCGCGGGACACTGCGCTACAAGATGGATAAATACGGATTATAACTATCAATATGTCCGAGGAGGTACACCATGCGCTACTTACTTATTATGATTGGATTGTTGCTGTGCACATTAGCCACTTCCATTAATGACTGTTCCGCGGCTTCGAAACAGGAAAAGGCCACCTTTGCCGGGGGCTGTTTCTGGTGCATGGAAGCCCCGTTCGACAAACTGGATGGAGTGTTTTCCGTCACAGCCGGCTATACCGGCGGCTCCGTCAAGACGCCGACTTACGAACAGGTATCGGCCGGCGTGACCGGCCATGCCGAAGCGGTGCAGATCGTCTTCGATCCGGCCAGGGTCAGTTACGCCAAACTTCTGGAGATCTTCTGGCACAACATTGATCCCACCGTCAAGGATCGCCAGTTCTGCGATATCGGACACCAGTACCGCTCGGGGATCTTCTATCACAGCGAACAGCAGCGACAGGCGGCGCTGCTGTCAAAATCGGCGCTGGACAGAAGCAAGCCGTTCAGGGAGCCGATCGTAACTGAAATCACCGCGGCCACGGAGTTCTATCCGGCCGAGGAGTACCACCAGCACTACTACAAGAAGAATCCGCTGCGCTACAAGTACTACCGTGGCAGCTGTGGCCGTGACAAACGTCTGAAAGAGCTGTGGGGAAGCCTGGCTGGGCATTGAGAGAAGTCAGCACCTCAACGAACTGTAGCGGGGAACCTGACGGACAGATCCGCATCGGAACCGGCGCCTACCGGCGCGCCAATCTGGCGCTGTTCTGCGCCGGCTTCGTAACCTTCATCACGCTCTATGACTTGCAGCCACTGCTGCCGCTGTTTGCCAGGGAATTCGGCATATCACCGGCCGCCGCAAGCCTGCCGCTGTCGTTTTCCACGGTAGCGCTGGCACTGGGGATGCTGATCGCCGGGACACTCTCCGAAACAGTTGGCCGACGGGCGATAATGACCACGGCGCTGTTCCTGACCTCAATCCTGGCTTTATTGACCCTGTTCAGCCACTCCTTCGAATACCTGCTGACACTGCGCCTGGCGCAGGGAATCGCACTGGCCGGCGTCCCCTCGGTGGCCATGGCCTACCTGGGCGAGGAGATGGATGCCGGTTCCATCGGCCCGGCCATGGGGCTCTACATCAGCGGCAACGCACTGGGGGGCATGTCGGGCAGGATCGGCTCGGCGCTCCTGTGCGAGTATGTGCCGTGGCAGAATGCAATTGCGCTGGTCGGAGTTATCAGCCTGTTACTCAGCCTGGTGTTCCTGAAGTGCCTGCCCCCCTCGACCAACTTCCGCCAGCGCCGGTTCCGGTTCGGCTACCTGTTCACCTCGCTTTACCAGCATCTGCGCGAACCGGGCCTGCTCTGTCTCTACGGACTGGCTTTCCTCACCATGGGCGGTTTTGTCTCGCTCTACAACTACATCGGCTTCCGTCTGCTGGCAGCCCCCTACGGCATGAGCCAGTTCCAGGTCAGCCTGATATTCCTGGTCTACCTCTTGGGCTCATTCAGTTCGGGTATTGTCGGCAGCCTGATCCATCGATTCG
>Ga0154448_1111_pt2 | contig 16864 bp, 13 predicted proteins | sample RifGroC2_FD_105641 | JGI IMG/M metagenome (GOLD analysis project Ga0154448, IMG submission 105641) | Geobacteraceae bacterium GWC2_55_20
CAGCCGCTGGAAAGGGCGCCCCAACATCCGCTTGGCGATCCTGAAGAACCCGCGCACTCCGGCAATCTGGTTCACCATGTTTCTGCCGGGACTTCCCGCCGCCACGCTACGGGATCTGCTTGCGTCACCACGCCTGACCTTTGCCCAGAAAGAGTTGGTCCGCCAAGCGAGCCGTCACAAATGATAGTCAACCTGATCATTGTTTTTCTGACCATTTTCGGGGCTGCACAGGTGTGCCATTGTCAGCCGGTAATCTTTGGAGTAGCCAGTCAAAACACGCCGGTGCTCAACTCCGCCGATTTTGCGGGTGTGTTCGGCGGGAAAGACGGTCGTGTTTTAAAAAGCGACCGTTGCGGCCAGGTCCGGGAACTTGAGTTCATCGCTCTGCCCGGAACGGTCTTCAAGGTCCTGGAAGAGCAGAGGCGTGGTTCGACTACGATCTGCCGGGTGGAAACCGATGAGTACCAGCCTCCACCCGGTGTCCGGCTTTACGTGGAGTGCGGCGCCCTGAAGCGGGGGAGTGTTGTCCCGCCTCCCCGCGTAAAGACCCTGCCGTCACGGGAACAGGTTGCGGCGGCCCTTAAAGATTCCCTGGGCAGCAGCTATGTCTGGGGTGGCAATGCGCGTGACGGGGTGCCGGAATTGGCCAAATGGTTCCAGGGGATCCTCGGCCAGGGAGATGCAGCCAGATTGACGCTGGCCGGACTGGACTGCTCCGGACTGCTCTATCAGGCTACCGGCGGCTGGACGCCGCGCAACACGTCGCAGCTTGTGGCATACGGAAATCCGGTCTCCGTCGCCGGCCGGCAGGCCGCGCAGATCATGCCCCTGCTGGAACCGCTCGATCTGATTGTCTGGAATGGACACGTGGTGATAGTGCTGGATCGTGAAACCGCGATCGAAAGCAGGCTGGAGTGCGGGAAAGCGGGCAACGGCGGAGTAGTGCTGACACCGCTGGAGCGGCGTCTGCGGGAGATCATGCGCAGCCGCAGGCCGGTTGACGCCTGGCCCGCGGGCAGCAAATCGAAGGATATTTTCGTTGTCAGAAGGTGGTACGGTTTGTAGGCAAAGCCGTTGCCGACGGACGGGATAGCTATTTCTTCCTGCTCTTGTCCGGTACCGGCAGTTTCAGCAGCCGCAACACCTGGGTCATGTCGTCCCACACCGCCCAGAACGAATCCGAATTCCCGCCGGTGCGCAGCAGGTAGGAAGGGTGATAGGTCGGCATCAGCGGAATGCCGTGGAAGTCATGGAACTTGCCGCGCAGCTTTGAAATCGGTTCCCTGGTGCCAAGCACGGTCTGCGCAGCAAAGGTTCCCAGCGCCACGATCACCTCCGGCTTGACCGAGTGCAGCTGTCGCAGCAGGAATGGGGAACAGGCCGCTATCTCATCGCTCTCCGGGTTGCGGTTCTGGGGCGGGCGGCATTTGACCACATTGCAGATGTAGACATCTTCGCGTTTAAGTCCCATCGCGGTAATGATCCGGTTCAGCATCCTGCCGGCATCGCCTACAAACGGCTCTCCCTTTTCATCCTCATCCGCTCCAGGCCCCTCGCCGACAAACACCAGCCGGGCATTGGGATTACCAACGCCGAAAACCAGCTTTTTCCTGGTTGCGCCAAGTTTGCAGCGTTGGCAATCGCCCAGGCTTTTTCTGATCTGTTCCAGGGTTTCATGCTTTTCAGTCATGCCCGGTTCAGGCTTTTCGGCTTTCGGTTGCGGTGTGGGCTGGGGTGGCGCCGACTGCAGCACGAGAGGTTCCGGAACTGCCGTATTCGAAGACTCCGCCGTGAGGCCGTCGATTCCGCTCTCCTTGAGATCCTGAAGATAGGCGCCCAGTGACGCCCATAGTTGTGACTGGACCGAATGAATAACCATCAATGATGCTCCCGCCGTCATTTTTGATGCAACCGGCAAACAGATACAGTAAAGTGGATTGGAAATCTATCAGCAAGCAGCCTGTCTGTCAAAACGAAAGAGACCCATGCTATTTATGTTGACCGCGATCGCGGTTATTCTGATTCCCGCTGATGCCCTGGCCTGGGGCGGAGGCATTCACCTGCAGCTGGGTGCCAATGTGCTGGCCAATTCCGCCACACTGCCGGGCCATCTGGCGGCGCTTCTGACCGCGCATCCGCGCGACTTCCTTTACGGCTGCATCGCGGCGGATATCATTATCGGCAAGAAGTTCACCCACTATCTGTTGAACTGTCACCGCTGGGGCATCGGTCTCAAGGTGTTGAAAAAAGCCGAAACCGACAGCCAGCGGGCCTGCGCCTATGGCTATCTCTGCCACTTGGCGGCGGACACTATTGCCCATAACTACTACGTCCCCTACAAAATCATACGCACCTTCGCTACCGTGACTATGAAACACGCCTATTGGGAGATGCGCTTCGAGACCTTTGTGGACAAGGAAATCTGGGAACTGGCCAGGGATGTGTGCCGCTCGGACCAGCAGGCCAACGACAAGATGCTGCGCAGCGTCCTGACCGCGACGATTTTCTCGTTCGGCACCAACAAGCGCATATTCAACTCGATCATGCTGTTATCGCGGCTGGAGAAGTGGCAGCGGGTCATGCTGACCCTGTCCAAAAATTCGCGTTACCAGCTGTCGGAAAACGACCGTGATGAATACATGACGCTGGCCGGAGAGGCGGTTATGGACTATATGCGGAATCCGGAAGAGTCCCGGCTGCTCAAGGCCGATCCGACCGGAGAAAAGGCCCTGGCGGCGGCTGACGCCCTGCGCAGAAGCCTGCGGCTCTTGTACAAGAACGGGCGCATGACCAAGGCCGACGGATTTGAACAGGTGGAATCGCTCAGGATCGCGTTGCGGAAATCACTGGACAGGCCGGAGTTGTTGAAGGAGTTGTACAGCGGGTGAATATCAGTAATATTCCGGCTTGCGGTCGTTGAAGCAGGGGATCTGTGCCCGCCACTCCTCCAGCTCCCGCATTTCCAGGCCGGCCGCGATCTCGCACTGTTCCTCGCCGGCTTCCGCCAGCAGCTCGCCTTTGGGATTGATGATCATGCTCATGCCGAAGAAATCCAGCTTGCCGATGCGGCCGCAGGCGTTGCACGATACGACAAACAGCTGATTCTCGATCGCGCGCGCCCTCAGCAGGGTCCGCCAATGCTCCTGGCGCGGTTTGGGCCACTGGGCCGGCACGCAGATCACACGGGCCCCTTCCAGCGCCAGCCGGCGGGTCAACTCCGGGAAACGCAGGTCGTAGCAGATGATCACGCCGATTTTGCCGAGCGAGGTCTCCGCCAGCAGCCAGCGGTCGCCCCCGCAGAAGGCCCGGTCCTCTCCCAGCAGCGAAAACAGGTGGATCTTGCGATAGACCCCGGCCAGCACCCCGTTATCAACTACATAGATCGTGTTGAAGACCTTGTCGCCGTTCGGTTCCGGCATGCTGCCGACGATCACCAACTTCAGCTCACGCGACAGGGCCAGCAGTTCCTCGACGATCCCGGCGGTCCTGAGCGCCAGCTGGTTCAGGTTCTTGTAATCAAAGCCGCTGGACCACATCTCCGGCAGCACCACCAAGTTGGCGCCCTGTGCGGCGGTGCGGGCCAGCGCTTGGCGCACATAGTTCAGGTTGGCGTCCACATCTCCCTGGTTGACATTGAACTGGATGGCGGTTGCCTGTATTGAAGTCATGTCTCTTACCTCGTCAACTGCGAATTAAGATAGGCGTGGATGATGTCCATGTAGATCTCGCGCGGCTTGCTGGTGCCGTCGCTGGGGGCGATCATCCCTTCGCTCTCCATCATTTCCACGATGCGGGCGGCGCGGTTGTAGCCGATCCGCAGGCGGCGCTGGACCATCGAAATGCTGGCCTGTTTGGTCTCGGCCACCAGCCGCAGCGCATCCTCCCAACGCTCGTCCTGCTCCTCTTCATTGCCGGAAGAGCCCTTCTCGTCGGCGTCCTTCATCTCCATGATTGACTTCTCGTAGACCGGTTTGCCCTGTTTCTTGAGGAAGTCCACCACCCGCTGCACCTCGGCGTCGGATACGAATGCGCCGTGGATACGCTGCAGGCGCGAGGTCCCTGGCGGCATGTAGAGCATGTCGCCGTTGCCCAGCAGGCTTTCGGCGCCATTGGTGTCCAGGATGGTGCGCGAATCAACTTTCGAGGTGACCTGGAAAGATATGCGCGACGGCAGGTTGGCCTTGATCAGGCCGGTGATCACGTCCACCGAGGGGCGCTGGGTGGCCAGGATCAGGTGGATGCCCGAGGCGCGCGCCTTTTGGGCCAGCCGGGCGATATGCTCCTCTACTTCGCGGCCGGCCACCATCATCAGGTCGGCCAGCTCGTCCACGATTACCACGATATAGGGCAGGTGGCTGTGCTCCAGGATCACGTCGTCATCGACCACGAAGGGGATCGGATCGATTTCGGCTTCGCCCCCCTCGACGATCTCCTCCAACTCCTCGATGATCTCCGCTTCCGGGACGGAGTTAAACTCTTCCTGCTCCAGCAGTTCGCCGGCCAGTTTTTTGTTGTAGGAGTCGATATTGCGGACACCCTTGTCCGACAGCAGCGTGTAGCGACGCTCCATCTCGTTGACCGCCCATTTCAGCGCCAGCGAGGCCTTCTTGGGTTCGGTCACGACCGGCAGCAGCAGGTGCGGAATCCCCTCGTACATCGAGAACTCCAGCATCTTGGGGTCAACCATGATCATGCGCACATCCTGGGGGGTGGATGTGTACAAAAGTGATAGGATCATGGTGTTGATCGAAACCGACTTGCCGGAACCGGTCGAACCGGCCACCAGCAGATGCGGGGCCTTGGCCAGGTCAGTCACTACCGGCAGGCCGGCGATGTCCTTGCCCAGCGCCAGCGGCAGTTTCATCTTGCTGTGGGAAAAATGCTCGCAGTTGAAAATCTCGCGCAGGAAGACCATGTCGCGGTCCCGGTTGGGAACCTCGATGCCGACCACCCCCTTGCCGGGGATCGGCGCCACGATGCGGATCGACATGGCCTGCAGCGCCATGGTCAGGTCGTCGGTCAGGCCGGCAATCCGGCTGATCTTGATTCCCGGCGCCGGAGAGAATTCATACATCGTGATCACCGGGCCGGGGCAGATTTCCACCACCTCACCGTCGATGTTGTAATCCTTGAGCTTCTTCTCCAGCAGGCGCGCATTCAAGGTCAGCGCGTCGCGGTCGAGGGTCTTTTCGGTGGCGGGTGGAATATCCAGCAGCGAGAAGGGGGGGGTGTGGAAATTCCCTTCGGCCTTGATGAACTCGAAGGTTTCCTGAACCGCCGCGGTTTTGGCGTCCTCTTTTTTCTTTTCCTTTTCCTTCTTGATCAGGTTGGGACGCGGCGGAGGCGCGGCGGCCGGCTTGATGACCGGTCCGCTTGAGGCGGCCGCGGCCGGCAGCCCTTCCTTCTTGGCGTTCTGCTTTTCTTTCTCCTCGCGATCATGGCTGCGGCGTTCCTGCCAGGCAGCCAGTTTGTGCTTGAGGTTTTCCAGCCACCAGCCGGCAAACAGCACGAAGGAGAAGTGCGCCAGGATCATGATGCAGGCCGCCAGAAGCGGCAACAGCAGCAGCAGCGCACCGGCCGTGCCGACCGTGCTCTTCAGGAAATGAGCCGTGACAACACCCACCAGTCCGCCGGTCGGCACCTGCTGTTCAAAAAGAGAGGTCTTGTCACGGAAAAATGCGAACAGGGTCGCCAGCGAGAACAGCAGGCCGGCAGCGGCGATCAGCTTGTAGGACCGCAGCCGGATCTCCTTGAAGCGGAACAGGGTATAGGACATGTACAGCAGCGCCAGCGGGATCAGGTAGGAAGCCAGACCGAAGCTGCTGAAAAACAGGTCTGACACCTGGGCGCCCAGCCGTCCTCCCAGGTTGTGAATACTGCCCTCGTTGGAGTAGCTGTTCCAGGAAACATCGCCGGTATTATAGGTCAGAAAGGCCAGCATGAAAAATACACCGACCGCTCCCAGCGCCATCCCCTGCAGTTCCTTGATCAATTTGTCTTTTTTGGGTTCTTCCATGTGTGCTTGGGTATCCGCGGAGTTGAATTATAAAACCGGAATATACTACTAGCAATCGGCTGAGGTAGGCAAAGAAAAAATGGGCGGGTCATTCCGCGTCCACGGCATGCGCCTTGGGATGGGCCTTGTCGTAGACTTCCATCAGGCGGTCGATGCTGACGTGGGTGTATTTCTGGGTGGTGGAGAGCGAGGCGTGTCCCAGCAGTTCCTGGATCGCGCGCAGGTCCGCGCCCCCCTCCAGCATGTGGGTGGCGAAGGTGTGCCGCAGCGTGTGCGGCGAAATCCGTTTGAAGGCGGCAATGCGCAGCACATGGGCATCAACGATGCGGGCCACGCTGCGGCGGTTGATCCTCTGTCCGCGGGTGTTGAGAAAAAGCGCTGCCCTGTTCTGCGCGTCGGACCGTTCTTCCAGGTAGGCCTGCAGCGCTTCCAGGGCGCGGCTGCCGACCGGGACGATGCGCTCCTTGCCCCCCTTGCCCATCACCCGTACCATACCGCTTGTCAGGTCGATCTCGCCGATATTCAGCCCGGTCAGTTCCGAAACCCGCAGGCCGCTGGAATAGAGCAGTTCCAGGATGGCACGGTCGCGCCGGGCGTGCGGCTGCTCCTCGTCCGGAGCCTCCATCAGGCTGGTGGCCTGGTCGATATCCAGGTGAAACGGCAGCCGCTGCTCCTTTTTGGGGGTGGCGATCAGCTCGGCCGGGTTTTTGGTGATCATGCCGCGTCGCAGCAGGAAGCGGAAGAAGGAGCGGATGGCGGCCAGCTTCCTGCCGATCGAACTCTTCTTGGTGGTTTTTGACAGCCCGGCCAGATAGCGCCGCAGCAGCAGATGGTCGATATCCCCTGCGGAGACGGCATCCCCTTTTTCTGAGCGGACAAACGCCAGCCACTGCGCCAGATCGCTGTTATAGGCTGCCAGCGTATGCGGCGACACATTGCGCTCGGTTTCCAGGTAACCGGAAAAAGCGTTTATCTGCCGGGCTAAAGTCTCCATCGTCCGCTATTCGAAGGGTGGCAGCCCGCTCTTGAGCTTCCAGCTTTTGAGCAGGTCCCGGTAGACCCACTCCTGGCGGTAGGTCACGGTCTTGATGCGGTTGGAGGGGAGGATGAAGTAGTCGAATTCGGCCACCACATCGCCGGTTTTCTTGTCCGGCAGACATTCGAAGGTCAGGATGCGGAAGTCGGTCAGCGTGACCCCCCTTCTCCTGAGAGATTCGGCGTTGCGCATGAACTCGTCGCGCTGCTCTTTATCGACGTAGGTCATGCCGGCATTTTCAACCTCCTGCCAGCGCAGCATGCGATTGTAGGCCCGCATGCTCTTCTCGAACTCCTCGCGCAGTCCCATCTCGGAAACGCAGGCGGTCATGGTCAGGCAGACGGTCAGCAGTAATACCCTTTTTATCCAAACTGTCATTGTTGCTCCCTCTCACGCTGCTTGATATGTCTGATCAATTCCTCGGCCAGCTCGTGCTTGCCGAAGGGGGGGATCAGGTAATAGCCCCCCACCGCGCCAATGGTCGCGTCGATGAACTCTTTTGCGATCGCCAGCCCTTCCCGCGCGCCGGCCTCTTTCTCCAGCCCCTTCATGCGGGCGCGGACCGCGTCCGGCACCGTGATGCCCGGCACTTCGTTGTTCAGGTATTCGGCGTTGCGTTCGCTGACCAGCGGCATGATGCCTGGCAGGAAGGGGATGCCGCAGTCGCGGGTCGCTTCCAGCGCCTCGAACAGGATGGCCGGGTCGTAGATCGGCTGGGTCTGGGTGAAACGGGCGCCGTTGGCGACTTTCCTGCGCAGCCGCTCGGCCTGGACCGCCATGTTGCGGGTGTTGGGGTTGAAGGCGGCGCCGATCGTGAAACCGGTCCCTTCGCCGATCGGGTTGCCGATCGCGTTCACCCCCCGGTTCATGTCGCTCAACAGCTTGATCAGGGTAAAGGAGTGCAGGTCGAATACCGATTTTGCGCCGGCGTGGTCTCCCATCGTGGCCGGGTCACCGGTCACGGCCAGAATCGAGCGGATGCCCAGCAGGTTGGCTCCCATCAGGTCGGACTGCATGCCGATCAGGTTGCGGTCGCGGCCGGTGACATGCACTATGACTTCGATGCCGACTTCGCGCTGGATGACGCTGCCCAGGGCGATGTTGCCCATGCGGGGCCGCGCCAGCGGATTTTCGGCCAGGTTGATCGCGCCGGCGCCGGCCTGCTTCAGACGTCGGCTGCCGGCGATGATCCGGCTGCAATCGGTGCCCTTGGGCGGGTCAAGTTCTACCGTAATTACCTTGCGGGCGCCCCAGTGGTCCAGAAAAGAGGCAGCCTGGCGTGTCTCCTCGACCGGTTCGGAAACGGTGATGTGCGGAATCCTGCTCCTGGTGGCGGGTGTGGCGCCGCCGATCCTTTGGGCAATGGCCGCGATATGTTCGGGCGTTGTGCCGCAGCAGCCACCCAGCAGGTTAGCGCCGGCGGCCGCCATCTCGGCCGCCATGCCGGCAAAATACTCCGGAGTTGCGCGGTAGATATAGCGTCCGTCGCGATACTCGGGGAAGCCGCTGTTGGCATAGGCGCTGATCGGCTTGTCGGTCAGCATGGCCAGGCGCTTGATTACTTTGAGCAGTTCCAGCGGACCGGCGCCGCAGTTGGCGCCGATAATGTCGGCCCCGGCCGCTTCCATTGCCCCGCAGAAACGCTCCACCGATGTGCCGTCGGCGCTGCGTCCCCCCTCCATGAAGGCCATTGAGGCACTTACCGGCAGGCCGCAGCCGCGCGCGGCGCGAAGTGCAGCCTGCAGCTGTTCCAAGGACGAAAAGGTCTCCAGCAGCAGCAGATCGACGCCCCCCTCGGCCAGCGCGTTGCACTGCACGCGAAAGACCGCTTCCATCTCGTCACGGGACAGCTCCCGGTCGTCGCCCTTGATCTGTACCAGCGGCCCCACCGAGCCGGCCACCAGGATGTCCCGGCCGGCGGCCGCCTGGCGGGCGATTGCCGCGCCGGCCAGGTTGATCTCGACCACCTTGTGCCCCAGTCCGATGGCGGACAGTTTGGTGTAGTTGGCTCCGAAGGTGTTGGTCTCGATCACCTGCGCGCCGGCGGCGGCGTATTCGCCGGCCAGTTCTCTGACCAGCGCCGGGCGGACCAGGTTCAGGTGTTCGAAGTTGCTGTCGAGCCCGACCCCTTTCGCATAGAGCATGGTGCCGATGGCGCCGTCGCCGGTCAGCACTTCCCGGCGCAGGCGATCGATGATGGTATACGGTTTTTCGTTCATACGAGTCCTATCCGTTGTTGCCCGAAGCGGTTATATGGGTTATAAACTGTGACCGTTCGATAATTGACAAGGAGATATTGATAATGCACACGATTGTCCAGTGGCTGCTCGACACGATCGGAGCCATGGGTTACCCCGGCATATTTCTGCTGATGGCGATGGAGAGCTCGATCATCCCGGTGCCGAGTGAACTGGTGATGCCGCCGGCCGGCTATCTGGCCTACCAGGGGAAAATGAACATGGCCGTCGCCATACTGTGCGGCACCGTCGGCAGCCTGGTCGGGGCCTATGCCAACTACTTTGCCTCCCATTACCTGGGGAGGCCGCTGATCCTCAAGTACGGCAAATACGTGCTGATTCCGCCCGACAAATTCGAGCGGGTCGAAAAGTTCTTTCTGAAGCATGGCGAAATCTCGACCTTCATCGGCCGACTGCTGCCGGTGGTCCGCCACCTGATTTCGATCCCGGCCGGACTAGCCGGAATGAATCATCTCAAGTTCTCGCTCTATACATTGATGGGCGCCGGCATCTGGTGCACGATCCTGACCTTGATCGGCTACGCCATCGGCGAGAACCAGCAGCTGATCATGCAGTATTCCCACAAGGCGCTGGTCTGGGTGCTGCTGTTCAGTATGGTTCTGGTGGCGGTCTATGTCTGGCGTCAACGTCGCAACGGTAGTAAAGCCTAAAATAGTCAATAAGGCAAAAGGATTTTCAGCAGCCTGCCAAGTTTAACAACAGACCCGTTTAGCGGGTTTCGGAGGAATCAAGATGCAGATCAAGCGAATAGACCGCATTCAGTACCTGGCGGTGGATTTTACGGGCAGACCCTGCTCGACCCAGGGTTTTACCTCCCGCCATGAAGGGGTTTCGCGACCTCCCTACAATTCTCTCAACCTGGGCATTAACACCCCGGATCAGCAATCGAACGTCGAGGGCAACCGCAGCCTGCTGGCCCGCGCCTTCGGTGTCGATCAGGATGCGCTGGTAACGCCCAAACAGGTACATGGTGTCGATATACTGGTGATCAACGAGCCCAACGAGGATTACAGCCATTTCCTGTCAGTTGAGGGCGACGCGGTTATCACCAACCAGCCGCAGGTGATGATCGGCGTCTGTGTGGCCGACTGCGTGCCGATCCTTTTGTGCGACCCGGAGAAAGGGGTGATCGCCGCCGTTCACGCCGGGTGGAAGGGGACCGCCGGCAAGCTGGTGTCCAAGGTCGTGGCCGGCATGCAATCGGAATTCGGTTGCGATCCGGGCGGGTTGCAGGCCGCCATCGGCCCCTGTATCCAGAAGTGCTGCTACGAGGTTGACGGCCCGGTCAAGCAGGCCTTCGTGCAGGGCGGAATCGCCTGGGCTGAGTTTGCCGAGTTGAGCGGCGAAGGAAAATGGAAGCTGGACCTGGCCGCGGCCAACCGCGAGCTGCTTCTGCTGGCCGGAGTTCCGGCCGCTGCTGTGCAGCTTTCCGACCAGTGCGTCTGCTGCCACAGTGAACTGTTCTTCTCCTATCGCCGGGACAAGGATGACGCCGGTAGGCAGATGGGTTTTATAATGCTTCGTTCTTAGAGTTCTTAGAGTTCATAGAGTTTATGGAGTTTATGGAGTTCAATGATTTGACTCTTCAACTCAAGAAACTCAAGAAACTCAGGGGTTGAATATGCTCGCAAAAGTCTTCAGCAGTGCCCTGATCGGTATTGATGCGATCCTTGTGGATGTGGAAGTTGATCTGGCGGCGGGTCTGCCCGCCTTTGCCACGGTCGGCCTGCCGGACGGCGCGGTCAAGGAGAGCAAGGACCGCGTCAAAGCGGCGCTGAAGAACTCCGGCTATGATTTTCCGGCCCGGCGCATCACCGCCAACCTGGCGCCGGCCGATATCAAGAAGGAGGGCGCCGCCTACGACCTGCCGATCTCGATCGGCATCCTGGCCGCCACCGGGGTGCTCAAGGGCCCGTGCCTGCGGGAATATATCCTGCTGGGGGAACTGTCGCTGGATGGCGGACTCAAGGCCATTCGCGGCGCGCTGTCGATGGCGGTGGCCGCCAAGCGCGCCGGACTCAAAGGGCTGATCCTGCCGGCGGAAAACGCCCCCGAAGCGGCGGTGGTCGAGGGCATCGACGTGATCGGCGCCACCACGCTGGCCCAGGTGGTCGAATTCCTGGGGGGCCGGGAGGTCATCGAGCCCTGCCGGGTCGATCTGCAGGCCCTGTTTGCCAGCGGCTGCGAATACGGCGAGGATTTCAGCGAGGTCAAGGGGCAGGAACACGCCAAGCGCGCCCTGGAAGTGGCCGCCAGCGGCGGTCATAATATTTTGATGATCGGGCCTCCTGGCTCGGGCAAGACCATGATCGCCCGCCGCATCCCGACCATCCTCCCCCAGATGTCCTTTGACGAAGCCATCGAAACCACCAAGATCTTCAGTGTCAGCGGCTTGCTGGAGAAGGAGCGGGCGCTGATGGCGATCCGCCCCTTCCGCTCCCCGCACCACACGATCTCGGATGTGGGGCTGATCGGCGGCGGCAGCACCCCCAAGCCGGGCGAGGTCTCGCTGGCCCACAACGGCGTGCTGTTTTTGGATGAGCTGCCCGAATTCAAGAAAAACGTCCTCGAAGTCCTGCGCCAGCCGATCGAGGATGGCCGGGTCACCATCTCCCGCTCGCTGCTCTCGCTGACCTACCCCTCGCGGGTGATGCTGGTGGCGGCCATGAATCCCTGCCCCTGCGGCTACCTGTCCGACCCGACCCACCCCTGCACCTGCACACCGGTTGCGATCCACCGCTACCGCTCGCGCATCTCCGGTCCGCTCCTGGACCGGATCGACATCCACATCGAGGTGCCTGCGGTCAAATACCGCGACCTGGCCGACCGTAGCGAGGCCGAAAGTTCAGCGGATATAGCCGGCCGGGTAGGGCGCTCCCGCGAACTGCAGCTGGAGCGCTACCGCGGCACCAAGATCCACTGCAACGCCCAGATGACGCCGCGTTTCATCAAGAAATACTGCGAGCTGGACCCGGCCGGCAACCGCATGCTGGAACTGGTCACCGACCGCCTCGGCTTCTCGGCCCGTACCTACACCCGCATCCTCAAGGTGGCCCGCACCATCGCCGACCTGGACGGCAGCGTTTCGATCCGCGAACAGCATATCGCCGAGGCAATCCAGTATCGCAGCCTGGATAGGAAAACTACCTGACACCCTGCAAACAGGTCCACTCAATGAAAACAATCGACCATAAAGAAATCCGCCAATTGCTTGATAATTGTCTGCGGCTGTATGCTTCCCGCGATGACCGGTTCATGGAACTTTTCAGTGAAGATTTTTCCGGTATTACCGGCAGCGGCGACGAACTGATCAAGGAACGGGACGGATGGATTGCCATTAACCGCCAGGATTTCGCGCAGTTCAAGGATCCACTCCGCATAGAACTCAAGGATCTTTTCACTCAGTCATTATCCGATACGATAGCCGTCGCTACCAGTACCTTCATTATCCATCTGCCGATCAAAGACCATATCCTTTCACGCAAGATAACCCGCTTAGCGCTGATTTTTCGCAAAGAATCCGCAGGCTGGAAAATCTGTCACTGTAGTATTACCGTTCCGTTTGGCTCGGCTCAGGAGGGGGAGGTATACCCTCTGCAGGAGATTGAAGAGCGTAACAAACTTCTGGAAGAGCTGGTCACAGAACGGACTTTAGAACTTTCCGAGGCAAAAAAGGCTGCGGAGGCCGCCAATATTGCTAAAAGCCAATTCCTGGCGGTCATGAGCCATGAGATCCGTACCCCGCTCAACGCCCTGGTCGGATTCAGCGCCCTGGCCCGCACGGCAACCGATCCCGCCAGGATTGATCAGTACCTTGCCATCCTCGAACAATCCTCCCGCTCCCTGATGGAGCTGGTAAACGACATCCTGGACATGAGCAAGATCGAGGCGGGACGGCTGGAATTCGAGACCGTGCCGTTCAACCTGTGTCGGCTTGTTGCCGGCCTGGAGGAACAATATCACCCCCTGGCGGAGCAGAAGCGGGTGGCATTCCGGGTTGACGTGGCCGACGCCGTACCTGCCTGGGTCTCGGGTGATCCGGTCCGCCTGCGCCAGATCCTTGCCAACCTGCTTGCCAATGCTGTCAAGTTTACCGAAAGCGGGGAGGTCTCCTGCTCCGTCAGCCTGACCGGCCGTCCGGTGGGCGACGGACACCAGATGGTGCGTTTCGAGGTGAGGGATACCGGCATCGGCATCCCAGATGCCGGTCGCGCCCTGCTCTTTCAGCCCTTTCGCCAGCTTGATCCGACCATAACCCGCACCTTCGGCGGCACCGGTCTCGGGCTGGCCATCGTCCACAGTCTGACGACGCTGATGAACGGGAGTGTCACCGTTGACAGCCGGGAAGGCGAGGGGAGCCGTTTTGTTGTCGAATTGCCGCTTTCGGAAACAGAACCCGTGCCGGATGACCTTTGTGCGCCACCGGTGATAATGGCTGCACGCGCGGTTCTGGTGGTCGAGGACAACGGCTTCAACCGTCGTCTGTTGAGTGATGTCCTGACCTCATGGGGACAGCAGGTTACGTTTGCGGAAGAGGGTATGCAGGCGTTGCGGTTCGTGGAACAGCAGCATTTCGATGTGATCCTGCTGGATATCCGCATGCCCGGCATCGACGGCATCGAGGTCGCCCGCCGGATCAGGCGCCGAGAGCAGGAGGGACGCCAAACACCCGTTCCGATCATAGCCATTACCGCAGATGTGGAAGCGTCCACCTTTGAAGACTGTCTTGGCGTCGGCATCAACGCGGTTCTGCCCAAACCGATCATTCCCGAACAACTGGCCAGGGCCATACATGAGCAGTGCGGAGGAACCATCGCGGCTGCAACCGGTGAAGCAATGCTATTGAGCAGGCAAACCCGCAATGACCTGAACAACAACCCCGAGTGCGCCCGTCAGTATCGCGAAATGCTGCTTGCCGATATTAACGATGAGCTGGAGTGTCTGCAGACCGCCTTTGAGAACGACGATCGCAACGCTCTTTGCCGGGCCGCCCACACACTGAAAGGTTTATGCGGGCATCTTGCCGATCAGAAACCGGCGGAACTGGCAGTCTGGCTGCAGCACAATGCCCCGTCTGCCCGCGCTGATCGGCTAAGGCCGGTGATGGAACAGCTGCGATCCGAACTGGCGAAGGAGTGCGCTCCATGAGCCCCGTTGCACGGATACTGGTGGTTGACGATAAACAGAGCTTCCGTTTCATGATCAGGGGTTACCTGGATGATGCCGGGTACCAGACAGAATGCGCAGCCAGCGGGGTTGAGGCACTGGCACTGCTGGAGCAGGGCCATTTTGACCTGGTGCTGTCCGACATGATTATGCCGGAAATGGACGGCATGACCTTGCTGCGTCAGGTGCGCAGCAGCCATCCGCTGCTGCCGTTTGTGCTCGTCACCGCCCATGGCAGTATTGACAGCGCCGTGGCGGCCATAAAAGGGGGGGGCGATGACTACCTGCTGAAGCCGCTCAATCGGGAAGAACTTTTGTTGGTGGTGGAGCGGCTGCTGGAGTATGCCCGGCTGCGGGCCAACTATGGCCGCATGCTCGATTCGGAACGGGAAAAGTTCAGCTTTCAAAACATTGCCAGTAACTCCCCCGCAATGGGTAAAACACTGTCCGCGGCAAAGCAGGTGGTCGCCTCGCCCCGCACCACCGTATCCATCCATGGAGAAAGCGGGGTGGGAAAAGAGGTGTTGGCCCGGGCCATCCATATGGGCACCGGACAGACCATGGCCAGTTTTGTTGCCGTCAACTGTGCCGCCATACCGGAAACTCTTCTGGAAAGCGAGCTGTTCGGCCATGTGAAAGGCGCCTTCACCGGCGCAGACCGCGAGCGCGATGGGAAGTGCAGCCGGGCACAGGGGGGCACACTGTTTTTGGACGAGATCGGCGATATGCCGCTGTCGCTCCAGCCCAAGCTGCTGCGTCTCCTCGAGGAGAGGGTATACGAGAAAGTCGGTTCCGACAGGCCCGCGACCGCCGACTTCAGGATCATCGTTGCTACCCACCGCAACCTGGATGAATGCTGCAACCAGGGGGCCTTTCGGCGGGATCTCTATTATCGGCTGAATATCTTCCCGATCACCATTCCGCCCCTGCGCGAACGCCGTGAAGACATCTCGCAGCTTTCGGAACATTTTCTGAACAGCTTCCGGAAACATCAGGGGAAATTGCTCCCAGGCCTCTCCAGGGCAGCCCTCGATCTGATGCTTGCCCATGACTGGCCCGGCAACGTGCGGGAGCTGCGCAACGTGCTGGAATATGCCTGCATAGTCACCAACGGGGAACTGATCCAGCCTGAGCACCTGCGTCTGCAGCTAAAGCCCCAACCTTTTAACCAGGTCCTGGCCAATGACCGGATCAGCCTCAATTTCAACTTCTCACGGGAAGAGTTCTCACTGGATGCTGTCAACAGAAAGTTGATGGCGTGGGCTCTGGAGAAGTGCAAGGACAACAAATCTTCTGCTGCGCGCCTGCTGAAAGCCTCCCGCAAGCTTTTCTACTGAGCAGATTGTTGAAAAACAGCCATCTCGCCGCTGTCCTCGAAAGCCACCTTGTGCAGCGTAGCATAACTACGCCTCTGCGGGGCTTCCTGCGGGTGCGACGATCTGACTATTTTTGAGCAACCTGAGTTTTTAAAATCCGCCTAACAAGCAACCACTCTCTTTTCCCACAGCTGTCCTGTTTCGGACAACTTGTCCAGTGCGGGACAAGATCCCCTCGCCACATTCCTATAACACACTGAAATAAGACATTATTTTTAGCTGGCACAAAACTCGCCTATCCTATTGTGTAGTGGTCTTCGCAAGGAACAAATCTGTCCCGTTTTGGACAGATCGTCCAGGGCCGGAGGTTGTAATGTCACAAGATGCGGTTGAGCGAGTACTGGGACGACTGATTACCGATGCGCGTTTCCGTCGCGCGGTGGGTGACTCCCTTGAGGCGGCATGTGTGCAGCAAGGCTATAGCCTGTCTCCCACCGAGCTGAGCTTTTTGTCGGAACTGGAGCTGAAACGGATTCGCGCCCTTGCAGCCAGCATCAATACCGGGCTTTGTCGTGCAGACACTCCGCTTACGAGATGCAGCATACATATTGCAAACCGGGAATCAAAATCATAGGGGGGACATCACATGAAGATCAGATTATTTGCAGTGTTAGTCGCAGTTCTATTGGTCGGCCTTTTTATTGCCGGGTGTGGGAACGACAATTCCGCTACGAACACTCCCGTGGCCATCGACTATTCAAAGGCCACCAATTGGCTATCCGTGCCATCACAGCTTGATCCCGTTAAAAATGTAGATGTCTTCTACGTCTATCCTACTGCGTACTTTGCCGGCTCGAGTGATCCGATTATCGGGCAAATAGACAACGCCAACATGATGGCCGGTGCAAAATCCTGGTTTCAGAAACAGGCTACCGCCTTTGCCGCTGTCGGCAATATCTACGCTCCCTACTATCGGCAGGCAGATGCCTTCTACACGCTGGCTTTGCCGACTGCAGACGCCGTGTATGACTTCATCAGCGGGACACCGGCCACGGATGTCACCGCAGCGTTC
>Ga0154448_1035_pt1 | contig 16407 bp, 12 predicted proteins | sample RifGroC2_FD_105641 | JGI IMG/M metagenome (GOLD analysis project Ga0154448, IMG submission 105641) | Geobacteraceae bacterium GWC2_55_20
AATGCCTCCCAGGCCCGGCATCTGCACATCGGATAGCACCAGATCGAACAGAGCCGTTTCCATCTGGCGTAGCGCATCCTCGGCACAGCCGGCCACATCCACCTGGTACCCTTCCCGCTCCAGCAGAATCGAGAGGAACTCCCGCATGCTTAATTCGTCATCAACAACCAAAATCCTGATCGACATACTCTACTCTCCATCCCTGTAACTTATGATCAGGGCAGCTCTTTATCCTACCCGGCGTAACCCGTCCGCAACCTTTATATTGACAGCTCTCCAGGCCGGAAACATCCCGGCGACCAATCCTACAATCAGGCAGAAAGACAAATCCATGTACAGGGTCGAACTCTCAACCTGGAATATCGGGAAAAACTGATCCATCACATCTCCAAACTTTCGCGCCACCGGAAAAGTCAACAGTATTCCGACAATCCCTCCGGTAACGCTGATAAACAGCGATTCTCCGAAGATCATGCCTGCGACGTGGTACCAGCGAAAGCCCATCGCCTTGAAAATGGCGTATTCTCCGATCCTCTCACGGGCCGTCATGGCCATGGTATTGGCAACAACCACCATGATGATGATGATAACAACGAAGGAAACGATGCGTATGGCAACAACTATGGCCTCGGTCATCGATACGAAACTGAGCTGAAAAGCCTTTTCCGTTTCGGTCAGGGTTTCGGCCAGTGAATTTTTGAAAACGGTGTCCACTGCCAGCGATACTTCGGCCGCCGACTGGGGATTTTTCAGACCGATCAGGTATATGCCGGCCTGATCGGCCCGCCGGGGAATCGTCTTTTTAAGTGTTTCATTCAGGTAGGCCCAGTGGAAGAAGAACTGTGATTCATCGGTTGACTTCTCTGCGCCGGTATAGATACCCCGAACAACGAATTCCCAGTTCCCTGGGAAGATCGTCCCCTTGAGCGGGATACTGTCGCCGATTTTCCAGCCGAAACGGTTGGCCAGTTTTTGCCCGATCACGCACCCTTTGCGGTCAGATATGAAAGCCCGCTTTTGCTCCGGCTCAATCACAAACTCCGGATAGAGCGCCAGATAGCTCTGCGGCTCTATCGCGAAACTGGGAAAGAAATTCTTCTCGGTGATGTAAACTCCGCCGAACCAGTTGGCATAGGACACGGACGACACGCCTTCGATTCGCCGGATTCGCTCCTGGTATGCAATCGGAAGCGAAAACACCAGGGAGACCGCGTTGCGGGTTATCAGCCGGGTTGCCGAAGACGCGTTGACACCGGCATACCAGGCGCTGACGACTGTTTGCAGCAGGCCGAAGGCCAGAATGGCAACGGTGATTCCCAGGATTGTGAGCAAAGTACGCAAGCGATGCCGGAAGGCGTTACGGGCGAGAAGTTTAAGCAGAAACATCGCTCAACACACCTTTTTCCAGATGGCGGATCACATGAGCCTTTTCGGCCGCCCTCGGATCATGGGTAACCATGATGATCGTCTTGCCGAAATCCTCGTTCAGACGGGACATCAGCGCCAGGATATCTCCGGCCGAAACACGGTCCAGGTCGCCGGTCGGCTCATCCGCAACCAGTATGGTCGGGTCCGTGACGATGGCGCGGGCGATGGCCACCCGCTGTTGCTGTCCGCCGGAAAGCTGGGACGGATAATGCTCCTTGCGGTCGGAAAGAGCGACCACAGCCAGTGCGGTTTCCACATGTTCGTGTCGCTCCCGGCGTGACAGCGAGGTCAACAGCAGCGGCAGCTCGACATTTTCATAGGCGGTCAGTACCGGTATCAGGTTGTAGAACTGGAAGATGAAACCGACATGCGCCGCTCTCCAACCGGCCAGTTCGGCTTCGCCCAAGGATGCGATATCGACGCCATCGATGATGATTGAGCCGCTGTCCGCCGAGTCGATTCCGGCAATCAGGTTCAACAACGTGGACTTACCAGAGCCAGATGGTCCCATCAGCGCCAGAAATTCACCCCTGGCAATATCAAAAGTGATTTCTTCAAGTACCGGCACAGGCTGATTGCCACGTTGATAGGACTTGGAGACGGCGTTTATCGAGACGATCGACTCTTTTTCATTACTGTCGCGCATGCCTATTTTTTCTCCGGCAGTGAAACCCTGGCTCCGTCCTTCAGCTTTTCCAGGGGCTTGAGGGCAACCCGGTCGCCCGAATGCAGATTGGAAACCTCCACCAGATCCCCGAACCGGGCGCCACGGGTCACCGGTGTGAACACGACCCGCTCCCCCTTGACCAGATAAACCCCTTCGCGTCCCCCGGAACTGATAATTGCCGCCGGATTGACCACTATCCGCGCTTTTTTATCCTCGGGTTGTGCCTCCCGCTCCAGAAAGGCAACCTTGGCGCTCATTTCCGGATAGATGCGCCCGTCGTTTTCCAGGAAGCGGACCTTGACCATCACCGAAGCCTTGCTGCGATCGGCGGTCGGAACCACCATGTGCACCACACCCCGGAAGCGGCTTCCCGGCAGGGCGTCCAGAGTGATTTCACAAGGCTGACCTCTCTTTACCTGATGCAGATTGGACTCCGACACATCTGCTTCCACCTGCAGCGAGGCAAGGTCGGCAATCGTGACAACCGCCGCCTTGGCATTGGCGGCCGCGCCCAGCGGGGTGATGATATCCCCCACATCAGCGTTCTTGGTCAGCACCACCGCATCAAAGGGCGCCCTGATCAGACTGTAGTCGAGATTGATACTGGCCCCCTGAAGTACCGCGGCAGCATTCCTGACCCCGGCTTCGGCACCAGCTGTCAATGCTGCAGCCCGCTTGTAACGCGCCTCGGCCGCATCAAAATCCGCCTGCGACACTATCCCCTGTCCAAGCAGTTCCTTCTGGCGGCGAAACGACTGCCCGGCATCCGCCAGTTCTGCCCTGGACTGGTCAAGCACGGCCTTGGCGCTCTGCTGCGATGCCTCGGCCTGACGCACCGTCGCCTCGATATCCCTGTTCTCAAGCCGGGCGATAACCTGTCCGGCAGTGACCCTGCTCCCCTCTTCGACCCCGATCCACTCCAGTCTCCCGGTGCTCTTCGAAGCGACCGCCGCCCTGCGCTGCGCCACGACATAACCGCTCGAGTTCAAAAGCGTAAATGATTGTGTGGGATAGAACTGCGTCACGCTGGCAGTTTCAATTGCAACCTGACGTCCGGACAAGAGCAGAAACGCCACGATGGCAACTGAAACCGCCAGCACGATAATTATCGCCATGCGAATGCGCCTGCGGCCACCCCGTTCCGGGGCGGGCTGCCGGGACTTGTTTATCGTGAGTTTATCAAGTACGTCTGTAGACATAAATGCCCCTTATCCGTGTCCCGCTAAAACGTAGTGCCAATTTTTGTCATACCATTTTTACAGAGTAATTGAAAGAAAAGATACTGATGGTCCTTAATTAAGTCCGGATTAGAACATTTTTTGTCGTACTGCTGTCTTTTTGTTAAATTTGTGCTATAAAGGCAGGGTTTTAGTGGTGGAAATGTTGTTTCCCGACCACACCATTTCATGCAAGGGGGCAGTACATGAGTGAGATTGTTGATGTCTATGCCAGAGAAATCCTGGATTCCCGCGGGAACCCGACTCTGGAAGTGGAAGTTTTCCTTGAATCAGGTTCTTTTGGACGCGCCGCGGTACCATCGGGCGCATCAACCGGTGAACGCGAGGCGATGGAACTTCGCGACGGCGATAAATCGCGCTATCTTGGCAAAGGTGTTCTGAAAGCGGTTGACAATGTCAACAACGTGATCGCCGAGGAGATAATCGGCATGGAAGCCGATGACCAGATCGGAATCGACATGAAGATGATCGAACTGGACGGCACCGAATTCAAGACCAACCTGGGCGCCAACGCGATCCTGGGCGTTTCGCTGGCGGTAGCCAAGGCGGCTGCCGATGAAGCCGGACAACCGCTTTACAAATATATCGGCGGCGCCAATGCCCGTGAACTGCCGTTGCCAATGATGAACATCATCAATGGCGGCGCCCATGCCGACAACAACGTCGATATCCAGGAATTCATGATCATGCCGGCCGGCGCAAAATGCTTTGCCGAGGCGCTGCGCATGGGAGCTGAAATCTTCCACGCACTGAAAGGCGTGCTTAAAGGCAAAGGCTACAACACCGCGGTTGGTGATGAAGGCGGCTTTGCCCCCAACCTTAAATCCAACGAGGAAGCGCTGGAAGTCATCATGGAAGCAATCGTGAAATCGGGCTACAAGCCGGGCGAAGACGTTCTGCTGGCGCTGGACGTCGCTTCTTCCGAGCTGTTCAAGGACGGCAAATACACGCTGGAAAACGAGGCCCAGAAGGTCAAGACGCCGGCCGAAATGGTCGATTTCTATGAGAACCTGGTCAACAAGTATCCGATCGTATCGATCGAGGACGGCATGGCCGAGAATGACTGGGACGGCTGGAAGCTGATGACCGAGCGTCTCGGCAAGCGCATCCAGATCGTTGGCGACGACCTGTTCGTTACCAACCCGAAGATCCTGAAAGAAGGAATCCAGAAAGGAATCGCCAACTCGATCCTGATCAAGCTCAACCAGATCGGCACCCTGACCGAGACCCTGGAAGCGATCGAAATGGCCAAACGGGCCGGTTACACTACCGTCATCTCGCACCGCTCGGGCGAAACCGAAGACACCACGCTGGCCGACCTGGCCGTGGCGGTCAATTCGGGACAGATCAAGACCGGCTCACTCTGCCGCACCGACCGCGTTGCCAAATACAACCAACTGCTGCGGATCGAGGACGAACTTGACAGCACCGCCCTCTTCAAGGGTCACGATGTTTTTTACAACATCAAAAAATAATCGACATACGGAATGATACACAAAGGGCGGAGGAAACTCCGCCCTTTGTGTATCCACTACAGGAGCCTGATATGAATAACACCGATCTCTGGAAGCGCTACTCGTCATTTCTGTGCCACTGCCCCGCCATCGGCCTTTCCCTGGACATCAGCCGCATGAAGTTTGCTTACGGATTCTTCGCCGGCATGGAAGCGGCCATGCAGCGGGCCTTCCAGGAAATGGTGGATTTGGAATGCGGATCAATCGCCAATCCGGATGAAGGACGCATGGTCGGGCACTACTGGCTGCGTAATCCCTCCCTTGCCCCATCCGTCGGGATTCGCACTGAAATAGAGGCGGCCATTGAGCAGGTAGCAGCCTTCAGCCAACGGATTCATAGTGGCGCCATTACCGGGCAGAACGGCCGGAACTTCACCGGACTGCTGGTTATCGGCATCGGCGGTTCGGCGCTGGGGCCGCAGTTTGTGGCCGATGCGCTATCAACGGCAGGCGACAGGCTGAAGACGCATTTTCTCGACAACACCGATCCGGATGGCATCGACCGGGTCTTCGCCGAACTCGGAGAGGAGATTTCCCGCACCCTGGTGATCGTCATCTCCAAGAGCGGCTCAACCAAGGAGACCCGCAACGGCATGCTGGAAGCCCGGGCAGCCTATCATCGGGCCGGACTGGAATTTGCCCGTCATGCCGTTGCGGTAACCGGTGAAGGAAGCGAACTAGACCGCCTGGCGCAATCGGAGGGCTGGCTGGAGCGTTTTCCGATGTGGGACTGGGTCGGAGGCCGCACCTCAGTGACTTCGACGGTCGGGCTGCTGCCAGCCGCGCTGCAGGGGCTGGACATAAGATCACTCCTGGAGGGAGCCAGGGAGTGCGACATCATTACCCGCGGCACAGATACGACGCAAAATCCGGCGGCACTGATGGCGCTGATGTGGCACCACGCCACGAACGGCCGCGGTGAGAAGGATCTGGTCATGCTCCCCTACAAGGATCGCCTGCTGCTCTTTTCACGCTATCTGCAGCAGCTGATCATGGAATCGATCGGCAAGGAACTGGACCGGGACGGAGTCATGGTCAACCAGGGACTGACGGTCTACGGCAACAAGGGCTCCACAGACCAGCACGCCTATGTGCAACAGTTGCGGGAGGGGGTGGCAAACTTCTTCGTAACCTTCATTGAAGTGCTGAAAGACCGCGATTCAGGATCGATGCGGGTTGAGGAGGGGATAACCAGCGGGGACTTCCTGTTCGGCTTCTTCCAGGGCACACGGCGGGCTCTGTACGACAAGGGACGCGAATCGATGACCATCACCGTTGACCGGATCGATGCCTTTACGATCGGGGCACTGATTGCGCTCTTCGAACGCACGGTCGGCCTGTACGCCAGCCTGATCAACATCAACGCCTACCACCAACCTGGCGTGGAAGCCGGCAAGAAGGCCGCAGGAAGCGTAATTTCGTTGCAATCCGCAGTGATGCAACTGCTGTCGGGACAGTCGCGGGGAATGACCGCCGATGAAATTGCCGAGGCGCTGAAGATGCCGGACGAAGCCGAGGCTGTTTTCGCAATTTTGAGGCATCTGGCAGCCAATCCGGATCGGGGAGTGAAATGCCTCACAGCGGGTTCGGTTGGTGATTGGAAATTTACGGTTAAATCATAAATCCGGTAAGCTCAAAAACGATTGAAACACAGAGCCACAGAGGACACAGAGGAATTTTGACATAGACACCATGTCCTCTGTCCTCTGTGACTCAGTGGTGAACTGCATAAAAGCTTCTTATCCTCGCGGCTTCAGCCGCCTGGTGGGCGGGGCGCTCCAGGGATCATCCGGCCAGGGGTGCTTGGGATAGCGTCCTTTCAACTCTTTTCTCACCTGCTGGTAGGCCCCGTCCCAGAATCCCTTCAGATCGCGTGTCACCTGGATCGGCCTTCCGGCCGGAGACAGCAGGTGCAGCAGCACCATCACCCGCCCATCCGCGATTGCCGGAGTGTCTTTCAGCCCGAACAGCTCCTGCAACTTCACCGCCAGCACCGGATTTTCTCCGGTATAATCCAGCCTGACCCTGGAACCGCTCGGGACAGTGAGATGGGTGGGTGCCAATTGGTCCAATTCGCGCTGCTGCCGATAATCGAGCTGCTGGCGCAACAGGCCGGACAGATCCAGCTGAGCCAGCCTTTTGGAATTATTCACCCCTGCAATGTGCGGCGCCAGCCACTCCTCCAGAGTAGCAAGCAACGCCCCGTCGGAAAGATCCGGCCACTCCCGTCCGGGAAAGGCGGATCGTATCAGGTTGACTCTCCCCTGCAGCGAGCGCACCGTTTCATCAAGCGTAAGCAGCGCCAATCCCGAGTTGCGCACCGCAGCTATCACTGCCGGAACGAGCTGGCTTGCATCCGGAACAAAGGTTTCCGATGAAAGCTGGACTGCGCCCAGCTTTTCCAAACGCGTCGCAACGGCACGTCCGTCACGTTCGCTCCAGCTGATGGAGGACTCCCGGACAATATGTCCGGAACGCTCATCACGGACAATATCCTCGGCAACCCCGGCAGCCAGATGAATCAGTGCCTCCGCTTGACTGCCGCCATCAAGCGCGACCGCAACAAGATACTCTTCCCCCCGCACCGCGCTGCGGGGCGAAAGCCTGGCGCCACGCCCGTTGGCAAGCAGATATCCATCACTTACGCCAACACGCCGTCGCGCAACACGATCCGGATAGGCAGCCAGCAGCAGCCGAGAGATCAAATCGTCATCAGGTGCCTCCTGTCTCTTTTGCTGTGAGCTGTTCACAAGCCTGGCAAGCTGGCCAACTACACGCTCCACGTTTTTTAAAGCCGCCGGATCAAGACTGGCAGCACCCTTGCCATGCCCACGCCAGGTCCGCAAAGCATCCAGTCGGTCTGAAACGTCCGAATGGCTGGCCAGGATGGCACGATCTGGCCTGGAGGCTCGGATGAAATCCCGCTCGGAAAGCAGTGCGGCAAGGTCACAGCCAAGATGAATGCAATGCAGCTCCCGCGAGCGAAGCAATAACCTCCCAAGACGCGGATGTAGCGGCAACCGCAACATCTCGTGACCTTGCGGCGTGATTCTGCCGGCGGCATCCAGCGCATCCAGCTCCACCAGCAGAGCCCGGGCGCTCTCCATGGCAGCCACGGGAGGCTGCTCCAGCCATCGCAGAGCCAGGGGGTCGGCAGTGCCCCAGGCGGACAGCTCCAGCAACAACGGCGACAGGTCCGTTTCCCGGATTTCAGGAGGCGTATGGGGAATCATCGCATTGAGAGTATGGCGACTGAAGAGTCGATAGCAGACGCCGGGAGCCAGCCTCCCGGCCCGCCCCTTGCGCTGTTCCGCGGAGGCGCGGGATTCGCGCAACGTTACCAGCCGGTTCATGCCCCTGGCCGGATCAAATTGCATTCTGCGGGATACTCCGCTGTCAATCACGACCCTGACACCTTCGATAGTCAGGCTGGTCTCGGCAATGCTGGTTGCCAGCACGACTTTTCGCTGCCCACCCGGCTGAATAGCTTTCTGCTGTTCATTAAACGGCAGGTCCCCGTAAAGCTGGCAAACGGTTATCTTGCGCTCCGCCATTCCCGACTCGGCCAGCCTGGCGGCACAGGCACGGATTTCACCGGAACCGGGCAGAAAGGCGAGAACATCTCCTTCGGTCTCCTTAAGCGCACGGTGAATGGCAGCCGCCATCCTCTCCGGAAGCCGGGCATCCACCTGATCATCGAGATAAATCTCTTCCACCGGATATGAACGTCCTTCGGAATTGATAACCGGCGCATTATCAAGCATTGCAGCCAGCGGGGCAATTTCGAGCGTCGCCGACATGACCAGGATTTTCAGATCTTCCCTGACCTGCTGCTGCAGATCCAGGCAGAGCGCCAACCCCAGGTCGGCATGGATGCTGCGCTCGTGAAACTCATCAAAAATGACCATCGCCACACCTTCCAGCAGCGGATCATTCTGGATGCGGCGCGTCAGAATCCCCTCGGTGACGACTTCAATCCGGGTAGCCGCCGAGGTGCGGCTTTCGAAGCGGATCGAGTATCCGACCGTCTGGCCGGCCTCCTCACCCAAAGTGCGGGCCATCCAGCGGGCAGCGGACACAGCGGCGATTCTACGAGGTTCAAGCATGATAATGCGGCCGACCTCGACAGGAATGAGTTTAAGGAGTTCCAGCGGGACGCAGGTGGTCTTGCCGGCGCCAGGCGGAGCGCAAAGGAGGACGTTGGGATGCCTGCGGACTGCTGAGACAAGTTCGGGAAGGCTGCTCTTGATTGGTAATTGGTTCATGTATATTCACCTGTCATATTTCAGGCAAAAAAAGGGGTCACGGCGAAACCGTAACCCCTTGTTTTTTATATGGTGCCGAAGGCGAGACTCGAACTCGCATGGGCTGTTGCCCGCCACCCCCTCAAGATGGTGTGTCTACCAGTTCCACCACTTCGGCAATTGAGCTTTTTTGTCTACCACAAAGTGCAGCAAAAATCAATCTATTTTTGCTGCACCGGAGCTGCCGGAGCTGCCGGAGCAACCGGAGCAGCGGGGACAGCAGCAGGCTTGCTGCCCTGGACCGGAGCTGTGGCCGGCGCCTGGCTTGCCGGCGCAGCCGGAGCAGTCTGTGCAGGAGCAGGCTTCCCCTTACCGGCCATGATCGAAGAGGATGACGGCATTCCGGAAACATAGGCCAATGTCAACGATGTCAACATGAAAACGACAGCTGCACCGGTTGTCATTTTGCTTAAGAACGAAGTTCCGCCGCCAGCGCCAAAAACCGATTGGCTGCCGCTGCTGCCGAACGATGCCCCCATCTCGGCGCCCTTGCCGGACTGAAGCAGTACGACACCGATCAAAAATAAACTGACAATCACATGCAAGATGGTAAGAACTATTATCATGCCATTTCCCCTACTGATAATTTAAAGAGAAATCAGTATCACAAAACAGTGCAGGCTGTAAAGTTATAATTAACGGAACAAATTGCCGGCACAACCGGAATGCTCTCCTCAGGCATTGAAGTTGACTATTGCCGCGAATGAATCCGCTTTGAGACTCGCTCCGCCGACCAGCGCCCCATCTATGTCGGACTGGCCCATCAATCCCTTCACGTTGTCCGGCTTGACACTGCCACCGTACAGAATACGGACGTTTTCCGCCGCAGTGACACCGGAGAGTCGCGAGAGCAGTCCGCGAATAAAGGAATGTACCTCCTGCGCCTGGTCATCACTGGCCGTTTTTCCCGTCCCAATAGCCCAGACAGGTTCGTAGGCAATGATCACATTGGCCAGGGTTTCAGCAGGAATCCCGTCCAGACTTCCTTGAATCTGAGTCTCAATAACCGAGAAAGTCCTTCCCGACTCGCGTTCTTCAAGCGTCTCACCGACGCAGACGATAGCGGTCAACCCGGCCGAGATGGCGGCTTTGGCCTTTTTGTTTACGGTCGCGTCCGTCTCGCCAAAGTACTGGCGGCGCTCGGAATGCCCGATAATGACATGGCTGCAACCGGCGTCTTTCAACAATTTGGGCGCAACCTCGCCGGTAAACGCGCCTTCCTCTTCCCAAAAGCAGTCCTGGGCCGCCAGATTAATATTCGATCCCTTCAGCGCTTCAGACACTCGGTTCAGCGCCGTAAATACCGGAGCCACGACTATTTCCACATCCCGGTTCTTTTCCACAAGCGGCTTAAGCCCATCAACCAGGGCGATCGACTCAGCGATAGACTTGAACAGCTTCCAGTTGCCGGCAATTACAGGTTTACGCATATATTTACCTTCTCCTATTTCTTTGCCTTGACGTCAAGAGCCTTGACGCCAGGCAGCGTTTTACCTTCAAGCAGTTCCAGGAATGCTCCTCCACCGGTGGAGATATAGCTGACACGGTTTTCCACGCCGGCCTTGCGGACGGCCGAATCGGTGTCCCCACCACCGATGATGGTCGTGGCGAAACAGTTGGCAACGGCCTCGGCAACGGCATAAGTGCCCCTGGAAAATGCATCCATTTCAAAAACACCCATCGGTCCGTTCCAGATAACGGTCTTGGCGTCCCGTAGCGTTTCGGCAAACAAAGTTGTTGATGCCGGGCCGATATCCAGGGCCATCCACCCTTCCGGGATTTCCTGAGCGGTGGTTATGAAATTGGTGGCATTGGCCTCGAACGCGTTGGCAACCACGCAATCCACCGGCAGGTAGAACATGACCCCCTTCTTGCGGGCCTTGTCCATGATCTTGCGCGCGGTAGGAATCAGTTCATCCTCCACCAATGACTTACCGACCGAATAGCCCATGGCCTTCAGAAACGTGAAAGCCATGCCGCCACCGATGACGACCTTGTCGACCTTGTTCAGCAGGGTTTCGAGAACTTCCAGCTTACCCGAGACCTTGGCCCCGCCGAGTATGGCAACCAGCGGACGAACCGGGTTCTGCATGGCCTTGTTGAAAAAAGTCATTTCATTCTTCATCAAGAACCCTGCAGCAATAACAGGAATGTTCCTGGTAATGGCCTCAACTGATGCATGTGCACGGTGCGATACGGCAAAAGCGTCATTCACGTATATTTCACAACCATTGGATAATTTCACCGCAAAATCGGCATCGTTTTTTTCTTCGCCCGGATAAAAGCGGACATTTTCCAGCATAACCGCCTCGCCCGGCTTCATTGCGTCGACCAGTGCATCGACCTCAGGGCCAAAACAGTCCGGTGCCTGCTTGATCTTTTTGCCCAGCAACTCGGAAAGTCGCTTGGTCGCCGGCGCCATGGTATATTTCGGTTTCTTCTCGCCCTTCGGACGCCCGAGATGCGAAGCCAGCACCACCCGCGCGCCCTGTTCCAGCGCGTATTTTATGGTCGGCACGGCGCCGGAGATACGGGTATCTTCGGTGATGTTGCCCTTTTCGTCCTGCGGCACATTGAAATCGACACGAATAAAAACTTTTTTGCCCTTCAGGTCCTTGATTTCATCAATATAACGGATCGGCACGATTCGCCCCCTTCACAAAGTAGTCAGTATCGTCGAAAAAAAAGAGGGGGAAAAGATCCCCCTCCTTGTACGGCACGGATTCATATTATTTTTTCGAGGCGATCAGGTTGAACAGATCGACAACCCGGTTTGAAAATCCGCACTCGTTGTCATACCAGGAAAGGACTTTGACCATGTTTTCGCCGATAACCTTTGTGCAGGAAGCATCTACAATTGAAGACAATGGATTGCCGTTGAAGTCGATTGATACCAGCGGAGACTCCTCAAAACCGAGGATACCCTTTAAAGCACCTTTGGATGCTTTCTTCAGCGCGGCATTGACTTTTTCGACATCAGCTTTTTTAGTCAGAGTAACAACCAGGTCTACAACCGAGACATTGGGTGTGGGAACACGGATAGCCATTCCGTCCAGCTTGCCCTTCAGGGCGGGAAGAACCAGTGACACCGCTTTAGCAGCGCCGGTGGTCGTGGGAATCATCGACATGGCTGCCGCTCTTGCACGGCGCAGGTCCTTGTGTGGCAGGTCAAGGATATTCTGATCGTTGGTATAGGAGTGGACCGTTGTAACCAGGCCCTTCTCTATCCCGAATGTTTCATCCAGAATCTTCGCGACCGGAGCCAGGCAGTTGGTGGTGCATGAAGCGTTGGATATGATGTTGTGCTTTTTGGGATCGTAGAGATGGTCGTTAACGCCCATTACGATGGTGATATCTTCATTGGTTGCCGGTGCGGAAATAACCACCTTTTTGGCGCCGGCCTGTATGTGCATTCCGGCTTTTTCCTTGGAAGTGAAAATACCGGTGGATTCCAGCACGACATCGATTTTATCAGCCTTCCAGGGGAGTTCGGCGGGATTTTTCACCGCATATATTTTAATTGCCTTCCCGTTAATGATCAGTTGATTATCCTTGGTTTCAACCTTGCCAGGAAAGGTTCCATGTACGGAATCGTACTTGAAGAGGTGTGCCAGGGTGGCGGCATCGGTCAGATCGTTAATTGCAACAAATTCAATGTTCTTGTCCTTGCATGCGGCCCTCAATACCATTCTGCCGATTCTGCCGAAACCGTTGATAGCTACCCGTAATGCCATGTGCTGCCTCCTTGATTTAATTAGCTTACGTGACACAAATCCACATTTTTACTCGTATTGTAAGCTTTTGGATAATAGAACATATAAAATAATCGTCAACAATAATTTTAAATTTCAGAAAGATCTTTAAGCAAGCAATCGAATTTTAGATATTACTTTGCGAAAACTATGGTAAAAGTTACCGGATAATACAAATACGTGCATGAACAATCAAGGATCCATGAAACAATCCCTTGAAAAAAGAATCACCGTATTCGCATTTGTCATCCTTTCCATGACAATTCTCGCGAGCACGGCTATGGAAATTATAGCCATACGCAAGGACTATATTAAGGAAATACAGCTGCGATCGGAAACCATAGGAACTTCGTTAAAGACTTCCATAGAAAAAGTGCTGGCACTTGGCATCAGCATATCTGACATCAGCGGACTAGAAGACAAATGCAGGGAAAGCATTCAGGCCGATCCTGATATGGCTTACTGCATAATTTCGGATATTAAAGGTGAAATCCTCTTCTATAACGAGAAACAGCCCAACCCAGGCATTGCCATCAAGGACCAGCTAAAACTACCCGCATTTTCACATAGCAAGGAAACCATCACACAATTTTCCACCAAAAGAGGCACTTATTTCGACACTCTGACACCAATCAGATCCTTTGACTCATCCACTGTTGCCCATATACACATAGGCTTTCCCCAGAGCACGGTAGACAAGAAGGTGCAGGCGATTGTAATTCGATCCGTGATCGTTTTTTTTGTATTCTTCTCCATATCATTCGCAACCGTTGTTATCTTTGTGAAGAGATGCATTGTAACTCCGATTTCCGAACTTCTTAACAGCGTAATCAGGATTTCACAGGGCGATTATACCGCTACGATTCAACATCTGCCCATCCACGAGTTTGATGAACTGGCACAAAACATCAATCAGATGTCAAATTCGCTCGATTCCAGGGGCAAGGAACTGAGAAAGAATTACGACGAACTCACCAGTACCCATTCACACCTGCATAACTCCTATATGCGCCTTGAAGCGCTCAGCCTCGAACTTGAAAAGTCCGAAGAACTCTTCAAAAAAATCATTGAAGAGTCCGGCGATGCAATTCTGATACTCGACAAATCCGAACATGTGCTGATAGCCAACAAACGGGCTGCTGAATTACTCGACATACCTCCGGATAATATTTCTGGCCAGCATATATCGAGTATCCTGCTGTCAATCCAGGCGGAAAACATATCTTTCCTGTTGAACTCAATCAATAAGGCATTCAGCCAGCAATCATTATGCGAAGAAATGATCTTTAACAACCATATGCAGCAGCGCATTGGAAAACTGGACATAAGCAGTATTTCACAGGGAGAAAAGAACCTTCTCCAACTTGTTATCCGCGACATTACTCGTGAGAGGGAGATTATAACTAATCTTGAACAGAGCGCCGCTGGACTTGCACGCCTGAACAAGATGAAGGATTCGTTCCTGGGACTGGCATCCCATGAATTGAAAACCCCATTGACCGTCATCCTGGGATACTCGGAACTGTTGCAGAATGACATGAAAGACCAGATTTCCGAAAATGCATACGAAATGATAACCAACATAACAAACGCCGCGATGAGGCTGGATGAAATAGTCAAGGACATGATCGACGTGTCACTGCTGGACCAGAACCAGATCGGACTCAAACGTGTAACACTGAATCTGAACTCTCTAATCGAGGCAACCGTACGGGAATTAAGGTTGTTTTTTGCTCTCAGAAAGCAGGATATTCAGTTAAATCTCGATCCGGCACTTCCACTATACGAAGGCGACAAATCCCGGCTTGTCCAGATGTTTACAAATATAATCGGTAATGCAATAAAATTCACCCCGGATGGCGGGAAGATTACCGTAGCCACAACTCTGAGAAAAGTTCTGCAGAACAGATCTTCTGATGGTTTTTGTGATATCGGTTCAACGCAAATCACAAAGGAGTATCAGGACGCTATTGAAATCACTGTTTCAGACACTGGAATTGGAATAAGCCTGGAGGATCAGGCTAAGATTTTTGACAAATTTTATGAAGCAGGAAACATCGAAGAACACAGTACCGGAAAAGTTGCCTTCAAATCACGCGGCACTGGTCTGGGGCTTTCCATAGCAAAAGGAATAGCCGAAGTTCACGGCGGCCAGATATGGGTCGAATCAACCGGACATGATCTTCTGACATTTCCGGGGTCCACCTTTTTCATCCTGCTGCCACTTGACACGGGCAAGCAGAGTGATAGCATCGCTACTTGAAACAGGCACTTCGTATTTCAGCACCGTAATCCGGTGACTTAAAAGGAGGACGATTCTAATGGCTTCGAGAAAACCGACTTCAGTAGCAGCTCCCAAAGAGCAGAAAGCAGCAAAAACAAAACCGGTAAAATCAGAAGGGCCGGCCACCGAGAAAAGCAGCGAAGAACTGGTAATAGAAAACTTTGCCGCCTTGTCCCAGCTTGTCGAGTCCTTGAGTGAAACACTGGATATGCTGGTTCAGAAAGCCGAAAGCATGGCAATCCATATCATTGCGACAGAAGAAATACTGGCAGAAATAGTTGCTGATAACGGGTTGAATCTCGCCAGGGTCAATGCGCGCATCAGGGCAAAGATCGCCTCAGGTTCCGACAACATCAACGATGCAAGCAGAGCCATTGATGTTGCCGCGGCCATAGCATCGCCTTTGCCTCGTCGATAACAACAATAAATATCGGAAGGACAAGAACCCTCATCTTGAGGGTTTTTTTATTGTTAACCGCAAGAAACAAATGCTATTAGTCCTGTACTGAATTACAACTCCAATATCAATGGATAACAGCAATGATTGAATTTTCAAACGGTATGCGGGCTGAAGCGGTCATATTTGATTTTGATGGAATAATTGTCGATACAGAGCCACTTCATTACAGATCATTTCAGCGTGTGCTAGCCCCCCTGGGACTGCAATTTACCTGGCAGGAATATGTGGACACCTATATCGGGTTTGACGACCGGGACGCCTTCAGGGAAGCATTCAAAGCTAACAATATGGAGTTGGACCAAGAGAATCTGCACAATCTGATAACGAACAAAGCGCGGGTTTTTCAAGAGGTAATTGTGGATGGGGTCTCCGCCTATCCCGGAGTATTGAAACTGATCCGTAAATTGCACGACACGAACGTGCCGCTTGCCATTTGCAGCGGGGCGCTCAGGTCTGATATCGAACCGATTCTTGAACAGCTTGAGCTGAAGAATTGTTTTGAAATAATCGTCTCCGCGGATGATGTATCATCAAGCAAGCCTGATCCTGCGTGCTACCAGCTGGCGTTTGACAAAATAGTTTCCTATTGGCGCAAACCGCTTGAAAAACATTCGACTCTGGCAATCGAGGACACTCCGGCCGGCATTAAAGCCGCCAGGCTGGCGGGACTGAAAGTATGTGCGGTTTCAAACAGCTACCCGGATGATCACCTGACCGAAGCGACATTTACCATTAGTTCCCTTGAGAGTCTTCTGGATTT
>Ga0154448_1180_pt1 | contig 14740 bp, 14 predicted proteins | sample RifGroC2_FD_105641 | JGI IMG/M metagenome (GOLD analysis project Ga0154448, IMG submission 105641) | Geobacteraceae bacterium GWC2_55_20
TGTCGAAACAAATATTGTTGCCAGCAGGATAAATCGGGGAAGCATGGGCGAGCAGAGCGCTTGGATGGGTTGTACTGAATGAGAACACCTTACCCGCCGGGGCGGTATATGATTCTGTCCCGATACTCCGGGAACTCCTCCAGGTCCAGCGGCCTGCTCGCCCCGGCCAGGTTGTCCAGCTCCCCCCGCGCCATCACCTCGGTGACTGTGCATTCCGTTATTGTTGCCAGGATGTACAGGGGGGGGGTGGATTATTTCGGCGGGAAATTTCAAGCAGAGAAACGGCAAAGGCGGCCGATTGGCCGCCTTGTGCATCAAGCGTGGTATCCTCGTACGTTGCCTCTACGCCGCGACGGTCTCCGCCCCGGCCAGCCGTCTCCCCATCTCGAAGGCGCGTTGGCAATCCAGCGGCAGCGCCTCCGCCCGCCGCTTCGCCTTGTGCACCGGATCGAAGCTCTCGATCACCACTTTCGAATAGTCGTCCACCTGGCAGGTATCGAAGGCGCAGAGCGACTCGGCGGTGCCGAGCAGCAGCTGTGTATAGCGTTCGTCCATTTTGATGAAGTATTCGTAGCCGAACTCCCTGCTCCGCTCTTCAGTGACGTTCATGGTGTAGATGAAGGCCGTGGCCAGCTTCTGCGGAAAGAGGGTGCCGTAGGGGACGGTGTAGGTCAGGTAGGGGAACAGCAGCCGTTCGATAAAGCTGCGCGTCTCGCCGGTGACCGAGCCGAAGTAGACCGGCGAACCGACCACCAGGGCGTCGGCCGTGGCGATCCTGTCCAGCACCGGCGTCAGGCCGTCCTGCATGGCGCAGCGGCCGTAGCTCTTCCCTCCCCGGGTCTTGCAGGCGAAGCAGCTCGTGCACCCCTTGAAGTCCAGGTCGTACAGGTGGAACAGTTCCGTCTGGGCCCCTTGCGCTGCGGCCCCCTCCAGGGCCTTTGCCACCAGGGTTGCCGTGTTCCATTGCTTGCGGGGACTGCCGTTGATACCGATGACCTGCATGGTCTACCTCCTGTTTTGCGACTTTTTGTGGCATGGAAATTACTCCCGCAGGGCGGTGTCGTCAAGCTTTACGCCTTGCAGTGGTCAGATAAATCCCGAGAGAGATCAGACATATTCCCACCAGATGGAAAAGCTGCAGAGATTCCCCCAGAAACACGATTGACAGGATGGTACCGAAGACCGGCATCAGATGGATGAACAGCCCTGCCCTGTTAGGGCCCAGTTCCACGACAGCCTGATTCCAGAAGAGATACGCCAGTATCGATGGGAAAATGCCCACGTACAGAATGCTGACACAGGAAATGAGATCAAGGGAGACCCTGCCGCCACCACTGATTTCCCAGAGATAAAACGGAAAAATGCATACGAGGCCGATGGCGATGATTGCGGAGAGAAAACTCAACGGATGGAGTTCTGCAGGACGCAGCCGGAGGCGGAAAGTATGAATCGCCCAGCAGACAACCGCCAGGAGTACCCACAGATCTCCGCCGTTAACCCGCAGGGCCAGTAAACGGGTAACATCGGCGCGACAGATAATGATAACAACCCCTGCAAGAGACATCAGGATACCGGTGGCCTGAGCTCGTGAAACCGGCACTGCTGCGTACATCCTCGAGATGATAACGATCAGCACCGGAATAATCGAGTTCAACAGCAGCGCGTTGGTAGCGGTCGTGGAATGGAGGCCGATATAGACGAAGGTATTGAAGCAGGCAATCCCCAGTATTCCGAAAACAGTCAGATTTTTCCAGCTCTTTTGGATCAGGGACCGTTGGGAAATCAGGTGCTGCAGGGAAAACGGCAGAAGCATGAGGAGTGCAATAGCCCATCGCCAGAAGGAGAGGGTGATGGGAGGAATAACCGTGTTCACTGCCCGGCCCAGTACAAAGTTGCCGGCCCAGAACAGGGTAGTAAGAATCAGGAGAATATATGGGGATACCGTGACGCGCATGGTTTTAATCTTTACCGGCCAAAGTAACTCCTGGCAAGTAAAACCATTTGGCCGCCTTTTGCATTATGTATGCTGTCCCCGAATTCAGTCCCGCTGTTAATCCACTATGAATTGAGCATGCAGGGCTTGTCCGCTTCGTCACTTTCGTAATAGCGCACTTCGATGACATTTTGTTCAGGATCACGAAAATAGATAGATATTCCTGCCCCATGTGCACCCCAGCGTTTCACCGGGCCATCATCTATCGCTATGTCATTGTTGTTAAGCCTTTTCTGGAGCAATTCCCACTCAGCCTTGTTGGTAGATAGGCAAAAATGGTTGAGATTCGGACGGCAAACGTTCTCTGGCTTGTCGTTTTCCCATAATCCTTTGGGGAATAGATCGATGATCGAATCAACAGTGATGCGGACTGACGGAAATGGAACCTGATGGTCATGGAACTCCTCTATTCGTTCGCCCGGCAGTTCAAGAATGTTGGTGTAAAAGTGAAGCATTGTTTCAATGTCGACCGTGTTAATGACGATATGATCCATTTTGAATTTCATTGGTCATCTCCTTGATCTGCTTACTTAAGGGGTCAGCCTCTTGATGAGGCCGGCATGAACCGGGAACCGGCTGAGCAGGTCGGAGCGGCTCCCCATTTCGAAATCGGCAAAGTCGAAGCCGGGGGCTACGGTGCACCCCACCAGGGAGAAATCTCCAGTGGTCTCGGCACCGAACCAGCACCCAGCCGGCACCACCCCCTGGAACGATTCACCCGCCGCCGGGTTGCTCCCCAGGGTCAGGGAGTTGCGAGTGCCTTCGGGGGTTATAAGATGCACGATCAGGGGTGCGCCGGCATGGAAATGCCACAACTCGTCCGACTTGATCCGGTGAAGCGCCGACAGGTCTCCCCGCTCCAGCAGAAAATAGATCGCCGTCGAAAAGGAGCGCTCGCCGGCCGCCTGTTCCGAGAGGAGAGCGCCGGGGATGGTCCCGGTCGCCCGGTAGGTCTCCCGGTACCAACCCCCCTCCGGATGGCGTGTCAGGCCGAGGCCGGCAATCAGCTCCGCGGCGGCCGGTCTGCCAGCAGAGTCGGGGGCCACCAGGCTGAAGCGGGGCATCGCGCCGCCGTCCACCGTCACGTTCTCCTGAAACATCGCCAGCGGCCGCACCCAGAGGGAATCGTTATCGTAGATGCAGCGGTAGACCACCATGAGTTCGTCCGTCTCACTGTGCCGTGAAGTGCCGATCACTCGATACTCGCCCCCCTTGTAGTGCCGATAGAGCCCCGGCGTCGGTTCCTGGTGCATGATACGTCTCCCAATCTGTCCGGTAGTAAACGTTGCGGCTGAATGCATTACAGTAATGATCTGCCCGAAAGCATAATACCGTACTTTTTCAGAAGAACCAGCAAAGGTGACCGCTTGGCCGCCTTTTGAATTAAGTATAGTGTCCCCGGAATTCCGGGCGCAGCGGAAACAGCAAAAGCGGCCGATTGGCCGCCTTCTTGATGTAAGCGAATGCCGGGTGCCAACACGAATGTCTGAAAGTCAAGCCTGACCCCATTGGTTGCCCAAAAATTCTTTACACTACCGGCAAGAAAATTATTTACTGAGACAACAAAGGCGACCTACTGGCCGCCTTTTAAATTTAATATATACTGACCACAGAACTCTTCTAAATAAATGGGAAGTGTCCCTAATTTACCTGTGAACGAAAATGCTGCGGCCTGCAATAAAAAACAGCAAAGGCGGCCGCTTGGCCGCCTTTTGAATAAAATAGCTACGACCTTAATTCGAAAACAGTTAATTTAAATACAACTCACACATATCTAATGGGCTAACGGCCTTGTACTTTTGGTGACGAGTATTGAGTCCATCAAGCTTCAAACGGACTGCGTTTATAAGGGTCAGACAATCTTTTTCTTTTACAAATTTTTTCCAAAAGTCAGGGTAATTTTGTCTTAATACGAAATAAAGAAATGCGAGAGGCCCCAAAAGCTTTTCCGTACGGATTCTTACAGTATTATTGTGCCCAATATGTAAGTGAGATATAGGATGTTTCCCTTCATCATATTGCTCATAGCTCACATCATATCTCATTGAAGTAACGGACTCTTTAATAGCACATGTTGTTATGTAATCATCATAATCTTCTCTCAATTCATCACCAACATCAGCATAAAGGAATCCGTAGCTATTTATAAAATCGAAATAATTTACAGCGTCATATGGGAAATCATAATAAGAAAGACTGACTTCGTCAGAATTGATATGTTCAAAATACAATAACGAATTATCAAAAAGCTGGAAATGGTAGTATCGATTTTGAAGACAGGTGCGCCAAATATCTTTGTAATGCATTCCTTTAAAATATGCGCGAGGCGATGATGGGTATTGGGGACAAGGAATAAAATCATTGTCCATTTCTAAATGCCTTAGTATTGCAGAGCATTCGTTAATCTGGGCCTTAAAAGAACCAAAATTCATTTTTTGGCTCTAGTTGATTTTGTTTTTTTAGTTTTGAAACGGTGATCAAGATATTTTTTTATTTCTTCTGGAGACATATCGAATAACATTTCATCAATAATTCTATCAATTTTTTGTTTTTTGATATCGTTTTCTTGCAAATCTCGTTTCATTATTTTTAATTCGTGTTCACTTGGGTACTTGAACCTCAGGTAAGGAAAATTTGCTAATGCCATTGTAACCTCTGCAGCACATCTTGCAGCAGCCTCGCCCACACCAGTTATTGAAACCCATCCTTTTGCTCTTGTCATTGCGGTAAACAAAATATTTCGTGCTCTTATGCCAGAAAACTGAGCAAAGAGAGCATCGACCCCTATAACATAAACCATAAAAGCCTCATTCCCTTTGGCCTTGTGGACTGTAGAAAGTGTGACGCATCCTTCTTTTTGAAAGTCCTTCAAACCATATGAGTCTGCATGGATATTATGCGTTTGTATATTCAGCTTATGAAGACGCTCAGCAATTTTACTAAGGTAACCTTTTGCGTTCCTATCATCGACTACTTCAACCATGATATCGTCTGGTCGAAGACCCTGCACAATATTTTCGCTTATACTCTTGGCAATAAAATCTAGTTCTTCACTATATGACTCAAACGCTTTTGCCGAGACGATTCCCTCCTTGGGGAATGCAGCAGATACAATCCCCAAAGAGTTAGCTTCGGGTCTTTCAATTACTATGTTGTTACCCTCAACAAAATCGCCTTCATGAACAACATAGCCAACATCTTCCCAGTGTTCTCTGTTTTCCAGCATCTGCACTATTTTTGGCCCATAAAGTCCGAATCCTAATGCATGTGCACAGACGATGATCTCTCTTGGATTTCTGTAACATTTGTACAGAATCACATCTTCAGCCATTTTCGGTGTTATGTCACCAAAGAGTTCCTCATATGATGGAGCAGTCAACTGAAATATTGTTTGAAGTTCGTCGTAGGCAAGGACAAGCTTAGAATCTTTGCTAATACGAGAACATAGCTTGATAAAGGAAGCTGGAAAATCCTGGCCTTCATCAATAAAAACATAATCGTAAAGTGGATAGATAATTTTTTGTTCCGTCAGAAATTTATTACAGACATAATCAAATGGTTGATTGGGATTACAACGTTTTGCTTCATCGTAGGAAACTGAAGAAGTACCATGTGCAACACAGCTCTCGTAATACACACCAGGTATACTAGGACCACCCCATGCATGTTTGATGTGAATTTTATCAAAATCTGGTTCAAATTCACTGAATTGCCTATAAAATCGAGTTATTAATCTTTGAATGTGCTGGTAGAGACTTTTGGTATAGAAGGTAAATAATATAGTTGCATCAGGCGTCTCTAAATGGGTAAGCGCTGCTTTCATAGCCAACACGACTGTCTTGCCAGAACCAGCAAGTCCTCTAACCCTTTCAATGCCATCTAAAGGCAAGATGTAGCCATGCTTCTGTTTTTTATCAAAGGTCAATATTTCAGCTTCTAATTTATTTGCAATATCCCCTTTTGAGCCAGGAGTAATTGAATCGATCCTAGGTTTAGCTCTTACTATTCCCCCTGCACCATCGATTGAAGATAGTATGTTTTCAACTATAAAATCGGAAATAGGGTCAACACGCAACTCCTCAAAGTATTGAGTTAGCTGATGTGTATTATTTATAACATCAGACTCTAATTCAACTTCATAATCATTGATGAGTGGAGCATAGAGAAATGTCTCCGTGGAAAACAAAAGTTCTCTTTTACCTCTTTTAAGATTTTTATTCTTTATTAGGCGACTGTATATTTGGTTAAAGGCATCGCCTAAATTTCTGTCAGCTTCAATGAGATTTTTGTCGCTACTTGTCTCTGTTGCTTTCGATATTCCAACTACTATTACACCGTGATTTTTTGAAACAATTAAGACATGGGTTCGAATCAAATCACCTTCAAAATCTCTATACAGAGGATAGCTGTAATAAATCTCACTTTCCTCAAGGCTAAGCGTTGACTCATTTGCTTCAAGGAAATCAATTAACTCCAAAGCAAGAGTATCTTTTTGAAAAAAGCGTTTTTCAGGATTTATATTCACAAATCTACCTCATCAACTACGTAATGATTGAAAATAACATTTAAAAGCATAAAGGCGGCCATACCGGCCGCCTTTCACCTTACCACATTACTTCAAATTCTTCTTTATCCTCTCCACCGCCTCAATCACATTCTCACGATGACCGAAGGCCGACAACCGGAAGTACCCTTCCCCGCTGGGGCCGAAGCCGCTGCCGGGGGTGCCGACCACATTGCATTCGGTCAACAGCTTGTCGAAGAAGTCCCAGCTGGTCATGCCGCCCGGGGTCTTGAGCCAGATGTAGGGGGCATCCACACCGCCGAAGCAGGTGACGCCGACTTCTCTCAGACCTTCACGGATGATGCGGGCATTCTCCATGTAATAATCGATGATCTCTTTGGTCTGCTGCCACCCCTCGTCGGAGTAGACCGCGGCAGCGGCTTTCTGGACCGGGTAGGAGGCGCCGTTGAACTTGGTGGTGGTGCGGCGCAGCCAGAGTTTGTTGAAGCTGTACTTCTCGCCGCTGGTCGTGGTGCCCATGACCTCTTCCGGTACGACCACCAGGCCGCAACGCACGCCGGTGAAGCCGGCGGTCTTGGAGAAGGAGCGGAACTCGATGGCGCACTTCTTGGCCCCTTCGATCTCGTAGATGGAGTGGGGGATCTCCGGATTGGTGATGAAGGCCTCGTAGGCGGCGTCGAAGAAGATCACGGCGTCATTGGCGTTGGCGTAATCGACCCACTTCTTCAGCTCGGCCTTGGATGCCACGGTACCGGTGGGGTTGTTGGGGAAGCATAGATAGATGATGTCCACCTTCTGGGTCGGGAGCGATGGGATGAAATTGTTGGCCTCGTTGCAGGGCAGGTAGACGATGTTCTCATAGTAGCCCTTGTCGTCGGCCTCGCCGGTGCGGCCGATCATGACGTTTGTGTCGTTGTAGACCGGGTAGACCGGGTCGCCGATGGCAACGACGTTGTCCAGGGCGAAGATGTCGAGGATGTTGGCGCAGTCGCACTTTGAGCCGTCGGAGATGAACATCTCCTCGGTCTTCAGGGAGACGCCCAGCGGCTTGTAGGATTTCTCGATGATGGCGTTGATCAGCCAGTCGTAGCCCTGCTCCGGGCCGTAGCCTGCGAAGTGGTCTGTGGTGGCCAGGTCGTCCACGGCGTCGTGAAAGGCCTTGAGCACGGCCGGTGCCAGCGGACGGGTCACGTCGCCGATCCCCAGGCGGATGACTTTTGCATCAGGGTTGGCGGCGGCGAATTCGCGCACGCGGCGGCCGATCTCGGGGAACAGGTAGCCGGCTTTGAGTTTCAGGTAGTTGTCATTGATCTTTGCCATTACTTAATGTCTCCTTGTTGCGTGAATAAATTGTTATTTGATCAGAATAAATCCCATTGTTGAAAAATGAGCGTCAAATGTAAAGGCTTGCTTCAGCTTTAAAGACTTCATCAGAGCAAATGAGGTGCAATCGGTAAAACTGAATGCTTGGTCTTCGAACTTTTTAAAAAGTTCGAATGCTTTGGCAAAATGTGCATTATCAATGTCTTTAATGGTAACAACACTGCTCGCAAGTATTTTGTTGCCAAAATCCATGGCAACAGTGTGCCCCAGGTTATAGCGCAACCAGGTTATTGTTTCGCTGATGACATAGGTGGATGTAACAAGACGGGTGTTGGCAGACTGAAATTGTTTCTGAACTGCAAGTGCTTCTTGATGGTAGGTGTCACGTCTGTCGGTGAGCGCTATCCAGGCACCAGTATCGACAAAGGTTGTCATCGGCGGTGTGCACCATAAAGACTCTGGTCATGATTCAATGAACCATCACCGGAATTACTCTCACACATTCCGACAATCCCCAAAATAGGGTCGTTATCCCATTTTGCCCGCTTTTTTGTTTTTGATGAGGGAGCGATCTGTTCTTTGGCAATCACAAAGACATCATTTTTAAGCTTATGAACCCATTTATAGAGTTCGGGCATAATTGAGTCGGGGCAAGAGTTTATCTCAGCAATTATTTTTTCACGATACGTAGTAGCCATGTCCTTAACCTTTCGCTACCCTACTTTAAACCCAACACATCCTGCATATCATAGATACCAGGAGTCTTGCCGACCACCCACTTGGCCGCACGCACGGAACCGCGCGAGAACATGTCCCTGGTCATGGCGCGGTGGGAGATCTCGATGCGCTCGCCCTGGCCGATAAAGTAGACCGTGTGTTCGCCGACGATGTCGCCGCCGCGCACGGTCTGCATGCCGATCTCTTCCTTGGTGCGCTCGCCGCAGATCCCTTCTCGGTGGTAGTTGGCCACCTTGTTGTAGTCCCGCCCCAGCGCCTCGGCCACGACTTCTCCCATCCGCACGGCGGTTCCTGACGGTGAGTCTTTTTTCTTGTTGTGGTGCAGCTCTACGATCTCCACGTCGAAGTCGTCGCCCAGGGTTTTGGCCACGTCCTTCAGAACCTTGAAGCAGACGTTGACCCCCACCGACATGTTGGGAGCCAGCACGGCCGGGATCTCCCTGGCCAGTTCAGCGGCAAAGGCGCGCTCTTCGGGAGTGAAGCCGGTGGAGCCGATCACGATCGACTTCTTGTGCAGCGCGCAGACTTCCAGATTCTTCAGCGAAACCTTGGGTGAGGTGAAATCGATCAGCACGTCACAGGCGGCCACCACCGCATTCAGGCTGTCGGTGATATGCACGTCGGACTTGCCGCAACCGGCCAAAAGGGCGGCGTCCTGTCCGATGGCCGGATGGCCGGGACGCTCCAGGGCGCCGCACAGCGCGGCCCCTTCGGACTCGATGATGGAATTGATGATGCGCTGGCCCATACGCCCGGCAGCGCCGCAAACGGCTACTTTAATCATAGGAAACCTCTTTGTTAGCCACAGAGGACACAGAGAGCACAGAGAGAGTCAAAAGCAGGAAAGATACAGGGGTAAATCAAAACAAAACATTTTCGGGTTACACCAATTTTTTTAGCTTTTCTCTGAGTCCTCTGTGTCCTCTGTGGCTGAAATTGTTGTTAAATCAGTTTGTATTCTTTCATGATGGCGGTCAACTTGGCTTTGGTGGCTTCGCCCATGGGACAAAGCGGCAGCCTGACCTCGTCGGAGCATTTGCCCATCAGCCCCAGCGCGGTCTTGACCGGGATCGGGTTGCTCTCGATGAACATGGCGTTGCCGATCTTGAGCGTATCCAGGTGCAGTTGGCGGGCCTTGGCCAGGTCGCCGGCAAAGAAGGCGTCGGTCAGGTCGCCCACGGTCTTGGGCATGATGTTGGCCAGTACCGAAATCACACCCACGGCTCCGCAGGCCATCATCGGGTAGGTGATGAAGTCGTCGCCGGAGAAAACGTCGATCTGGTTGCCGCACAGTGCCATTACTTCGGAAGCCTGCTGCAGCGAGCCGGTGGCCTCCTTGATGGCGACGATGTTCTTGTGGGGCGCCAGACGTGCCACGGTCTCGGGAAGCAGGTTGACCCCGGTGCGGCCGGGTACATTGTAGAGGATCTGGGGGATCTCCACCGCATCGGCGATGGCCATATAGTGGCGATAGAGCCCTTCCTGGGTCGGTTTGTTGTAGTAGGGGGTCACCAGCAGCACGCCCTCTACGCCCAGCTCCTGGGCTTTCCGGGTCAGTTCGATCGCTTCGGCGGTGGAGTTGGAGCCGGTGCCGGCTATGACCGGAACGCGCCCCTTGGCCTGCTCGAAAACGATGCGGATCACGTCCATATGCTCTTCGTAATCCAGGGTGGACGACTCGCCGGTGGTGCCGCAGGCGACGATTGCGTCAGTGCCGTTCTCGATCTGGAAATCCACCAGTTCGCGCAGTTTCTGTTCGTCAACCGCTCCGTTATTGAATGGTGTCACTATTGCTACGATGCTTCCTTTGAACATGGTCTGTTCCTCCGTATCTGTATTTTAAATATTGCCTGTATACAAAAGAAAAAAGTGGACATTTATAGCACAGGGATGAGAGAAAGTCAAAAAATAAGGCCGGTTTGGACCGATATACCGCTTCGGCCAGCCAGAGGCAATCCGGGCGGCCGGCTTTTGTGGCAAAGTTCTTGATCGATATGATATACTTCAGAAAAAGCCAGGGGGGACAGACCATGTTTGCCAGAATAATCATACTGTTGATTCTTGCGGTTGTTTCCTGCCACGACCCGTTGTTCGCGGCGCAAAAGCCGGATGACCACGATGCGCTGGCAGGGCTCAAAAAGGCCAGTGTCATCTTTGATGTGCGGGTGCCGGACCACGAAAAGCTGGTTTTCAATCTGAAGCTGATCAATGAAACCTTCGATGGTCTGATAGCGCAGGGGGTCAAGCCGAAGATGGTGGTCTCCTTCCGTGGACCGGGTGTCAAGCTCCTGACTGCCGCCGAAATTGATGAAGATGCGCTCGAACTGATCCGCGAATTGAGGAAAAAGGGGGTCCGCATCGAGGTCTGTTCCGTCGCCCTGCGGGTCTTCAAGGTTGAGCAGGCCGCCATAATCCCGGAAGTCAGGCTGGTGGCCAATGTGTTCAACTCTTTTATCGGCTACCAGAACAAGGGTTATGCGCTGATAGCGATCAACTGAAGCGCTCCGCCCGAAATACCGAACAACCTGCGCAGGTCGCCGGCTAGCGGCCCTGCAATCGTCTGCTTGACAATGATCCGCCTCATATGTCATTTCTATGCGGTTTTTCCCGCATAAACCACGGCTTACACAATTCTCACGTCCGCCCTCGCGGCCGGACATGCACCACGAAGGGAGTATGATGAATTACACCAAGGCAAAACTTCAGAACGGCTACGCCAACCAGATCCTGACGATCGATGTCACCAGCCGCAGTTGCACGGCTACACCGCTGGACCAGCGGGCCAAGAATTACTTCCTGGGCGGGCGCGGCCTGGGGCTGTATCTCCTGCACAGATCCATCACCGCGCAGACCAGGGCCTCCGATCCGGAAAACCCGCTGATCCTGGCCAATGGCCCACTGGGGGGCATCCCACAGTTTCCGGGCACGGCCAAGGCCATGGCAATTTCACTCTCCCCGCTGACCGGCATCGCCGGGGTCTCCAACTTCGGCGGCTATTTCGGGGCCTTCCTCAAGTATGCCGGTTTCGACGCGCTGCAGATCAGCGGACGGGCCGACGACAACGTGATGATCGTGATCGACGGATTCAAAAACGAGGTTTCGATTACCGATATTCCCGCCACCGACCAGGTCTTCGACCTGGAGCAGGAGATAATCGCCCGTTTCACCGCTGCCGGGCACGACAGGCGCCACTTGGCCTTCATGACCACCGGCAAGGGAGCGGCCACCACCAGTTACGGTTGCATCAACAGCCATTACTTCGATGTTACCAAGCCGGCCCAGGACGGCGGCAAAGGGGTCTGGCGCACCAAGCAGGCCGGCCGTACCGGCCTGGGCACGGTGATGATCGGCAAGAACGTGCGCGCCATCGTGGTGCTGGCCGATTATCCCCACGGCGAGAACCCCTACGGCGCCGCCGACTGGGACAAGGCCAAACAGGCCGGGGCCAGGCTGCACAAGGTGGTCAAGGAGGTCGATCCCCACTCGCTCAAGATGTACCGCAAGGGGAGCGCCGGCCTGATTCCGTTCATGAACAAGCACGAATACCAGTCGCTGCCGGTCAACAACTACCAGGCCGGCAGCGACTCGCGCGCCGACCATATCTCCGGTAAGTACTACGCCGAAAACCTCTTCGAGCACCGCGGCATGGACGGTTGTTTCCCCGGCTGCAACCTGATGTGTACCAAGGGGGGCTGGGTTACGCTCAAGACCGGCGACCACGCCGGGAAAAAGGTCTGGGTGGACGGCCCGGAATACGAGACCGCTGCCGGCTTCGGCTCCAACATCGGTGTCTGGTGCCCGGAGTTTGTGATGGAGGCCAACTGGCACTGTGACAACTACGGCATCGACACGATCACCAGCTGTGTGCTGATCTCGTTCCTGATGGAATGTTTCCAGCGCGGCTACCTGAACCGTGAAGAGGCCGATGGCCTGGAACTGGAATTCGGCAACGAGGGTGCCGCCATGACCTTCCTGCACCGCATCGCCAATGGCGATGGTGCCCTGGCAAAAGCCGCCGGCAAGGGCATGGGAGCGGTGGTGGACCTGGTGGTGGAGATGTACCGCAAGCGGAGCGGGGTTGACGTCCGCGGCGAGCTGGAGCGTTTTGCCATGCAGACCAAGGGGCTGCCGTTCTCGCTCTACCGCACTCACCGTTCGCTCTCGATGCAGGGTTCCTACGCAGCCGCCAGCGATATCGGCGCGCACCACGCCGCTGCCTGGCTGATCAAGGTCGATCTGCTGGGGGCCTTCCCCAATTTTGAGGACAAGGCCAAGGCGCTGATGACTTTTCCAAGGGTGCGGCTGGGCAACGACAACCTGGGGTTGTGCAAGCTGCCCTGGGTGGATGTGTTCAACCCGGAATCCGCCAAAACCCTGGGAGCCGATGCCCATATCAACCCGGCCTCGCAGGAGATCTACGCCGACTTCTACAATGCCATGCTCGGCGCTGATCTGACCTGGCAGGAGATCTTTGCCCAGACTGACCGCGACATCAACCTGCAGCGTGTGATGAACGTACTTCGTTTCGGCCGGGATACCGCGCAGAAGGACTGGATCCCGGAACGTGCCATTGGGCCGACCGAAGATGCCTTCTACGATGCCGAGGCTGAATACAACGATGGCGAACTGGTCAGGATCCTGTCAAAACCTCTGGAGCAGGTGCAGTCCATGCCGACCACGGAAAAGCGTGAACTACTGATGCGGGAGCGGGTGGCCGACTTGAAGAAACTGGTCAAGGTTTACTACGAAGAGCGGGGCTGGAACGAATCGGGCATCCCGACCGTGGCCACGCTGCAGGGGCTGGGATTATGGGATTTCATCACCGATGAGGCCAAAGCGCGGATCGCGGAACTGAACGCCTGAGAGGTTTAAAACAGGATCAAACGCAGACAGGGGGTCAACCATCACGGTCGTCCCCCTGTCTGCGTCTTGATGAGGAATGTAAAGTATGCCGTCAGGTTCTGTCCGCCGCGGCTTTGGCTCTTCTGCGCAACACGACCGCCATTCCTGCCAGCCCCGCCCCCAGCAAGACTACTGTGCCCGGTTCCGGCACCGGTGTCGGGTCAGATTCGTAACAACCGGCCAGGTTCATCTTGTCAACCGTGAAATCCCCGGTCAAGGACGTATTCGTAATTGTGACATTAAGCAAGTGATCATCCTCCAAGTATGAAAATACATTTAGTGTACCGGGTGCGTTCTGCTCATCAGGTAGAGAATCAAGGTTAGTTATTGTTTGATTGTGGAGACCCCCTTGACTGAGAAGCCAGCTGATCGTATCGGTAAGATCGAGTTTTAAGTCAATCTTCTCATTATCCGTATTACAAAACTTCATGGTCAAATAGGCACGATGCAATATGTCATTTGCTCCCATCTGACCTGTTTTACCTAGTGAACTATCCCAGTCATCGCCGCTATTTACTAAAGGTACGGCAGGAATCTCCCAGAGCATTAAATTGTCAAAATTAAGGTTAAAGGTCCAAGTATACGTGGTTTCCCCGTTGAATTTGACATCGTCCGGCCGATAATCCTCGAAGTGATAGTAGGTCGCCTGCGCCATGCCTGCGAAAACCAGCGACAGCAGCATTGCCAAGAATAAGGCCGTCAGTTTTTTTTTCATGTCAGATCTCCCGAAATATTTAATTGATGGAATCTGGTGGATATCCATACATTAGTTTGCAGGCTCGTTCGAGTCAGCTCTATTAAAATATTACAATTATCATGCCAGTAAATTTTCCCTTCCAATTAAGCATGTTGGCCGAGCGACTCACCGAACCGGACCAATATGTAAATAATTTCGACAATATTCAGGTTGTAAAACCGGATTGCAAATACATGCTCCGGCTTCTTGCTATCTACGATGAAATCTTCGCCTAAACCGCTAACTTATCAACATGATTTATGATTTTTTAGCGTTTGCGGTCAGCCCGGAGCTAAAAAGCGCTTGACTTGATAATTAATACATAATAATTTATTAAATTAATAAACTACAATAATCAAACTACAAGAAGGAGAAAGACATGGCCAAAAAACTGAAGATTGTTTCACTTGTTACTTCGGCGCTTGTGACGATATGCGCGGTTGCCGTGGCCGCCACGACGTCGGCAACTTCTCCCTTCAAGGTTGATCGGGAGTTGTTCAAACTGTATCCGTCGCTGATCGTC
>Ga0154448_1010_pt1 | contig 14652 bp, 13 predicted proteins | sample RifGroC2_FD_105641 | JGI IMG/M metagenome (GOLD analysis project Ga0154448, IMG submission 105641) | Geobacteraceae bacterium GWC2_55_20
CATGTGATCGCGGCGCTGGCCATGGAGGTGGATGTATCGATTGCAAGTATCTTCAGATCAGGGGCGTTGTCACTTATATCGGAATCATGCCTGCCGTTTTGCGTTGCTGTCATTATCACTCCAGTCTTGATTTTATGATGTGCGGCCGGTGGTTCTCAGATCACGCCCTGTTCCTTGACTTCGGCCTTCAGCCAGGCGTACGCCACCGGCGCGGCCACCAGTCCGGCGATCCCGAAGGCCGATTCCAGAAGCAGCATGGCGCTCAGAAGTTCCCAGGCGGTGGCATGGACTTCGTTGCCGACGATCCTGGCATTCATGAAATATTCCGCCTTGTGTATCAGCACCAGAAAGACCAGCGAAGCAACACCGACCATGGGGGACACACCCAGGCTGATCACCACGATGAAGGTGTTGGAAACCAGGTTACCGACCACCGGCAGCATGCCGACGGCAAACGTAAGCAATACCAGGATCGTTGCCATCGGCAGATGCACCCCGAAGAGCGGCAGCAGCACCAGCAGGTATACCGCTGTAAAGGTGGTATTGAGCGAGGATATTTTAACTTGGGCCAGAACGACCTTGTCAAACGCGATCACCAGCACACGCAGCCGGCTCCGCAAGGCCGCCGTGAGCGGCGGCAGTTCGTGATGTTCCCGGAAGTGGTGTACCGCAGCCATGCCGCCGACGACCATTCCCAGCAGGACATGGGCGAACACCTTCAGACTGCCGAAACCGACTACTGATATCTTCTGGACGTGCTCGCTCAGGATCTCGGCCAGCTGCTGACGCAGCCCCTCGATCGTCGTCGGCAGCACATCGGCAACAGACGGCGGCAGTGTCCGGCGCAGGGTCCCCAGCGTTTCCACAACCGTTGTCAACAAAGCGCCAATGCCCTGGCTGCTGCCGATAAAGTACCAGACCGCGGCCCCCACACCGGTCATACAGGTCATGACACAGAGCACAACCACGCCCAGGGCGACCTGGCGGGCAACCCGGTTCATATTTTTCGGCAGATGCCGTGACAGTTTGATCGTCAGCACATACACGGTGAGTCCGGCAAATACCGCCGGAACCAGGTGAAAACGCAGTACGAAGAAAACCGCGGCGCTGGCAAGCAGATAACTGGTTATGACGGGTGACGGCATTTTGTCTCCTGTTGCTTAGTTCAAGCCCTGTGTGTGGCGGATTGCAGATTTGACGGCATTAGTTCCGGAATCAGCGCTGACCCTGCCACCTGTCGTAGAATACGGTTTCTTCCAGCGGCTTGCGCGGAGTTCCTGCGCCTTTCTCATACAGCGGGTAACCGAGCGGAAAAAGACCGACAATGCTGATGTAGGCCGGGATATCCAACAGCTCGGCCAGCGGTTTCTCTTCGAAGATGCTGACGAAGACGCTGCCAAGTCCCAAGTCATGCGCCGCCAGCATCAGGTTTTCCGCCGCCAGCCCCACATCGGTCATATAATACTGCTGCCCGCGAATGTCGCCGGACTGGTTGGGCAGAGCACAGGCCACGATCACCAGCGGCGCTTCAGCCAGCGCCACCTGCGATGGATTGGTCTTGTAGCCCCTGGCCGCAAAGAACGAGTCAACATAGGAGAGTTCACTGATCCGGCGTTTGGTGGCGGCATCCCTGACCACCACGAATCTTACACATTGGAGATTGGCCCAGGTAGGAGCCAGGCAGGCGGCTTCCAGTACCGCTAGGAGTTTTTCTTCTTCGACAGGCCGGTCGGCATACCTGCGGACACTATGCCTGCTCCTGATCGCTTCGAGGGTATCCATGATATTCCACCTTCCGTTGAATTACAGTCAGCTCCAGCATATCACAGTCTGTAAAAAAATCGCCACACCATGCCAAAGCAAGAAACCCTGTCAATGATGCGGCGATTGGAAATCATACCGGTATGTAAGACTCGTTATGGTTATCCCTGGCGACTCACAAAGTACCTGATGATATCGTTGTAGAATGCCATTACCATCAACCCCAAAAGCAGCACCATCCCGATCTGCTGGGCATATTCGCGCACCTTTTGCGGCACCGGCCGTCGGAAGATCAGTTCCATGAAGTAAAACAACAGGTGTCCGCCGTCAAGCACCGGCACCGGCAACAGGTTCAGCACCCCCAGGTTGATCGACAGAAGCGCCATGAAGGCCAGAAAACTGGCGCCGCCGGCCGAGGCCTGCTCACCGGCCATTTTGGCGATCATGATCGGTCCGCCGACACTGTCCATCGGCACGACCCTCTGCACCATCTTGACCAGGGACATGATGGTAATATCGATCACTTTCCAGGTCTGTTCGGTTCCCTTGATCACGGCCTGGAACGGATCGTAGTATTCCGTCACCACATCTCCGGCCGAAGCGACGCCAATTGCGTAACCATTGACCTTTTCGCCGAACAGGTTCTTCGAAATTCTCGGTTCCGGAGTCATTGTAAAATCAACCGTCTTCTCGCCCCGTTTGACCGAAACTGTCAACGGTTGCCCCTTGCTGGCCGCGACCCCCTCGGCGATTTCGTCCCAGCGCGCAATCGGCTTGCCGTTTATGGAAGAGATCACATCGCCCTTGAGAACACCGGCCCTGGCTGCTGGCTTGTCCTTGAGCACCTCGCCTATTTTGGCGGTTACGGTCGGGACCCCCATCATGCAGAGCACGATGAATATCATCCAGGCAAAGATCAGATTGAATACCGGGCCGGCCATCACGATGGCAATCCGTGCCAGAACCGGCTTATGGGCAAAGGAACGCGATTTCTCCTCTTCGGTCAGTTCACGCTGAACCGGCGCGGGTGCCGTTTCCGACTCTGACTCTTCATCCTCGGGTGGATGATGCGACTCGCCACCCTCGATAAAGCCCCCCTCGCCGAACATCTTGACATAGCCCCCCAGCGGAAAGGCGGACAGCAGATACTCGGTCTCGCCGATTTTTTTACCGAGCAGCTTGGGACCGAATCCCAGCGAGAATTTTTCCACGCTGACACCCAGCATCTTGGCAAACAGGAAGTGTCCCAGTTCATGAACGAAAATCAGGACTCCCAGAACGATTATTGCATATACCACCATCATATCAGCGCACCATTTCCCGGCAGATTTCGCGTGCGGTTTCCCGGCTCCACAGATCGGCCTTCAAGACTTCGTCGATTGATCCAAGATTATGCGCGGTGTGGGCATCCATGGTCCGCTCAATTGTCTCGGCAATTTGGACGAACCCTATGCGACCGTTCAGAAAAGCGTCAACGGCGATTTCGTTGGCCGCATTCATCACCGCCGGCATGCTTTCCCCGTCCCTGATGGCACGGTAGGCCAACCCGAGGCATGGGAACTTGTCCAGGTCCGGCTTGAAAAAAGTCAGCCCGGAAAAGGTGGTCAGATCGAGCGGCTTGACGCCGGTCACCACCCGTTCCGGATATGAGAGCGCATAGGCGATCGGCGCCTTCATGTCGGGGGTCCCGAGCTGTGCGATTACACAGCCGTCAACGTATTCGACCATCGAGTGGATGATGCTCTGGGGGTGGATGTTGACTTCGATCTTATCGACACCGGTATCGAACAGCCAGCGGGCTTCAAGCACCTCTAGCCCCTTGTTCATCATCGTGGCCGAGTCGATCGTGATCTTCTTGCCCATGCTCCAGTTGGGATGATTGAGCGCGTCCCGCACCGTGACTTTTTTCAACTGTCCGGCCGGTGTATTCAGAAAAGGGCCACCCGAGGCGGTCAGGATGATTTTCTCGATATCGGTGCTGCGGTGCCCCTCGATCGACTGGAAAACGGCGCTATGCTCGCTGTCAACCGGGTAGAGGCGAACGTCATGCTCAGCCACCATATCCATGAACAGATGACCGGCAGTGACCAGCGTTTCCTTGTTGGCCAGCGCGATGTCCTTGCCGGCACGGATTGCGGCGGCAGTGGGCACCAGTCCGGCAGCGCCGACAATCGCGGCCACCACCATCTCGGCTTCATCGGCGGTGGCGGCGGCGATCAACCCTTCCACACCGCCAAGAACGGTGACATCGATACCACTGCACATCTCTTTAAGACGGGCGACATCATCGGCCGAGGCAACCACCGCGATTCGTGGTGAAAAGGCCCTGATCTGGCGCGCGAACAGTTCCAGATTCTTTCCGGCGGTCATCGCAACGACCCGGAAGCGATCTGGATGGGCCGAAACAATTTCCAGGGTACTCACACCGATTGAACCGGTTGAACCGAGAATGGTAATATTCTTCATGAGCTATCCCTTGAAAAAATAGATGGTGTAGTAGTAGGTGGCCGGAGCGGCGAAGAGGATACTGTCCAAACGGTCCAGCACACCGCCGTGCCCTGGAAATATGGTTCCGGAATCCTTGACTCCGAAACTGCGCTTGAGCAATGACTCGAACAGGTCACCGGTCTGCCCCAGAGCGCCGATTACAAGTGCAGTGGTAAAAGCATCGAGCAGCGTTAACTGCGGAAAGAACGTGAACTTGGCCAGAAGAGTGCCGCAGATGCTGCCGGCCAACCCGCCCAACGCCCCCTCGACACTCTTTTTGGGACTGACCAGCGGGTACAGCCTGGTCTTGCCGAAGGCGCTGCCGGTATAATAGGCGGCCGAATCGTTGGTCATAACAATCAACATGATCACGAGCAGCCACTGCACCCCGAAGGTGGTCTGGCGCAACTGGACAAGATGCATCAGCAGAAACGGTATGTAGAGAAAAGCCAGCACCGCGTATGACACTTCCCGGGCAGCATCGGCGATATTGCGGATACGGAACAGGAACAACAGCGCAAACGTCAGAAACAGCAGGCCCACAACAGTAAGTGCAGCACGGTCGCCAACGGCAAAAGGTGTGTATAACAGGGTCGCGCCGGCAAGCGCGGCCAGCCAGCCTTCAACCTTCCGGTCAGGCAGCGCCATGCGATAGAATTCGGTGATACCGATACAGGAAAACAGGGCCAGCAGAGATGCAAACAGCAGCGCCCCCCCCTTCACAATTATCAGGATCACAATCGGCAGCAGGATCAGTGCTGTTATCAGGCGTTTAATGGGCCGCCCCTTTGCATGATCTGGCCGCTGGTTTTACCGAAACGACGCTCACGGGACTGGAAATCGGCCAGTGCCTTGTGCAGTTCGTTAATGGTAAAGTCAGGCCAGTTGGTTTCCGTGAAATAAAGCTCGGTGTAGGCCAGTTGCCACAACAAAAAATTGCTGATACGCATCTCGCCACTGGTGCGGATCAGAAAATCCGGATCAGGCAATCCGCCCGTATCCAGATAGGTACCGAACAATTCGGTTGTGATCTTCTCGGGGGCCACTTTTCCGGCAACCACATCTCTTGCCATCCTGGCGGCGGCGGCGCTCAGTTCCTGACGCCCACCGTAGGAAAGCGCCAGGGTCAGAACCATGCCGGTGTTACCGGCAGTCTGATTGATGGCGCTGTCGAGGGTTTCGTTCACATCGTCCGGCAGGTCGCTGCGATTGCCGATCACGTTGTAGCGAATATTCTTGCGCATCATGCGCGCCGTTTCCTGTCGGATGTATTTCTTCAGCAATGTCATCAGCGCCCGCACTTCCAAAGCCGGCCGGGACCAGTTTTCAGAAGAGAAGGCAAACAGGGTCAGGTACTTGATGCCCATCAGCGAAGCCTGCTCGACCACCATCTTGACAGTCTCGGCGCCGCGCTGGTGGCCGACAATGCGTTTGAGCATGCGTTGCTGAGCCCAGCGGCCGTTACCGTCCATGATGACCGCCAGGTGAACGGGCAGTTTATCGGGGTCAAGCGGCTCCATCAAACTTCCAGGACCTCTTTTTCCTTGTGAGCCACGGCTTCGTCTACCTTGGCCTCAAAACTCTTGGTGACTTCCTGAACATCTTTTTCAAGTTTTTTCAGCTCGTCCTCGGTGACGGCCTTGTCTTTTTCGAGCTTTTTCAGCTTGTCGATCGCGTCACGCCGGATATTCCTGAGGGCAATCTTGTCTTCCTCGGCTTTCTTCTTGAGATCCTTGACGATCTCCTTACGGCGCTCTTCGGTCAGGGGGGGCAGATTCAACCGGATGGTTTTGCCGTCATTGGAAGGGGTCAGGCCGATGTTGGAATTCATGATGGCCTTCTCGATGGCCGGTATGATTTTGGCTTCCCAGGGGGAAATGGTGATCGTGCGTGGCTCGGGAACGGCCAGCGTGGCCACCTGGCTGATGGAGGAGAGGTTGCCGTAGTAATCGACTTTCACCGAATCCAGAATGTTGGTGCTGGCACGTCCGGTGCGGATCTTCTGGAATTCGCCTTTAAGTACACCCAGCGTTTTTTCCATATTGGATTTCATATCAGCAATCACATTTTTTGGCATATCTAAGCTCCTTGTACGATGGTGCCGATTTCCTCGCCACTGATGACCTTTTTGATATTACCCTCCGTTGTCAGGTCAAAAACAATGATCGGAAGGTTGTTATCCATGCAAAGCGATATCGCGGTTGCATCCATCACCTGCAATCCCTTTTTGAGAACATCGATATAGGTCAGACTGTCGAGCTTCACCGCATCCGGATCTTTCTTGGGGTCGGCGGTATAAACGCCGTCAACCTTGGTACCCTTTAGTATGACCTGGGCGTTGATCTCCATGGCTCTCAGGCTGGCGGCGGTGTCGGTAGTGAAATAGGGGTTGCCGGTACCGGCTCCGAAAATGACCACCCGCCCTTTTTCCAGGTGACGCATGGCGCGGCGGCGGATATAGGGCTCCGCGACCTCCTGCATCGCAATCGCCGATTGGACGCGGGTGGACACACCCTGCTTCTCCAATGCGTCCTGCATCGCCAGCGAGTTGATCACGGTGGCCAGCATGCCCATGTAGTCCGCGCTGGAACGATCCATCCCCTTGGATGATGCCGCCAGTCCACGAAAGATATTGCCGCCGCCGATCACCAGCGCCAACTGGACCCCCATATCGACAACTTCCTTGATCTCGCGGGCGATGGTATTGATGGTCTGGGGATCGATTCCATAACCCTGGTCCCCGGCCAGCGACTCGCCGGAGAGTTTCAGAAGAACTCGATTGAATGACTGTCTGCTCATGACACACCTCTTTCTGGAGATGGTTAAAAAAAAAGCCGGCCTGGATGGGCCGGCTCAGGCGAATATTAAAGGCCGGCTGCTGCCGCCACCTCGGCGGCAAAGTCGGACTCCTTCTTTTCAAGCCCCTCACCCAAAACGAACTTTGCAAAACGGGTGATGGTGATGCTGGTGCCAAGGGCCTTGCCGATTTCGGCGGCATACTGCTGAATCGTCTTGTCCGTATCCTTGACAAACTGCTGTTCCACCAGACAGATATCGGCATAGAACTTGTTGATCTGTCCGTCGATGATTTTCTCGATGATGTTGTCCGGCTTGCCGGTTTCACGGGCCTTGGCACGGTAGATATCCTTCTCGCGCTCTAGTACGTCGGCACTGACTTGATCACGTTTCACAAACAGCGGCGAAGCTGCCGCGCTGTGCATTGCGACATCCTTGACAAACGCTGCAAAACGCTCGTCCCGGGCAGCTGCTTCGTTGTCACAGGTGGCCTCGACCAGCACGCCGATCTTGCCTCCGGCGTGGATGTAGGAACCAACAGCGCCGGCACCCTGAACTTCGAAAGAGCTGAAACGGCGGATCTGCATGTTCTCACCGATAACGGCAATCGCTTCGCTCAGCAGGGTCTGGATCGTCTTGCTGCCGTCACCCACGTAGGCCTGTGTAAAAAGCTCTTCCACGGTGGCGGGCGAAGCCTGCAGGACATGGTTGGCAACGTCGTTTACAAAAGCCTGGAACTTGTCGTTCTTGGCCACAAAGTCGGTTTCGCTGTTGATCTCGACCAGCACGCCCTTGTTGCCGTTGGCGGACAGGGCTGCGACAACCATACCTTCGGTTGCGGCTCGGCCGGATTTCTTGGATGCGGCGGCAAGTCCTTTTGTACGCAGGTAATCAACCGCCTGGTCAAAATTCCCGTCGGTCTGCTCAAGAGCCTTTTTGCAATCCAGCATTCCGGCGCCGGTTGATTTTCTCAATTCACTTATCTGTGCAGCTGATACGGCCATGCTATCCTCCTACCCCTGAACAGGGATCAATATTTGTATTATTCGCCGGCAACTTCTACGGCAACTTCGTCAGGTGCGTACTCGTCAGCGCCTTCACTGTCAGTCTGAAGCGCTGCATTGCGGGCCTGCTGGCCCTCGATCACGGCATCGGCCATTTTGGAGGAGAGCAGACGGATGGCACGGATGGCATCGTCATTGCCGGGGATGACATAGTCAATCGGGTCGGGATCGCAGTTGGTATCAACAACTGCCACAACCGGGATGCCCAGTTTGTTGGCTTCCTGAACGGCAATTTCTTCATTTTTGGGATCGATTACGAACATTACACCGGGGAGCTTGTTCATGCTCTTGATACCGCCAAGAGTCTTCTGCAGTTTTTCGCGGTCGCGCCCGAACTGCAGCGCCTCTTTTTTGGTGTAGGCTTCGATTGTGCCGTCCTCGAACATCGCATCGATCTTCTTGAGACGGTCAATGCTCTGCTTGACGGTGGAGAAGTTGGTCAGCATGCCGCCCAGCCAGCGCTGGTTGACATAGTGCATTCCACAACGTGCCGCTTCTTCGGCCACTGAATCCTGGGCCTGTTTCTTGGTGCCGACGAACAGAACGGTGCTGCCATCCTGGGCGGCTTCCTTGACGAAGCTGTAGGCTGATTTGAAGTAGCGGACGGTTTTTTGCAGGTCGATGATGTAGATTCCGTTACGAGCCCCGAAAATGTAGGGCTTCATCTTGGGGTTCCAGCGCTTGGTCTGGTGACCGAAGTGGACGCCGGCTTCCAGCAGTTCTTTCATACTGATACTTGACATACGTTTCTCCTTTGGTTTTTCCTCCGCCCCACCGAATCCCCGCCATGCTTTAGGGACACCGCCGGATCTGTCAGGGGCGTGTGAATTGAATAGCGGAGACTTATAGCATTAAAACCAAGGGAAGATCAAGTAAAATAGATAGATCACAGCTCGACTGCATCCAGCGGGCAACTAGCCGCACAGTCACCGCAGCCGGTACAATCTTCTCCGGACGAGATAACGGCATTTTTACGGTAACCAACGGTTTCGAGTGTAATGATTTTGGGCAGGCAGGCCGCCACGCAACGGCCGCAACCACTGCAGCGGGCCGCAATGACGGACGGGACGCGCCGAGAGGCTAAAGCCCCAGATCCATCTGTTTCCATGTGAACTCGGGCTTTGACTGTTTGCGTGAAAAGGGGTAGTAGCGGGGACATTTGGCGACCACGGCGTTGGCCACCTGCTTGCAGGTACGACGGCACGAGCTGCAGAGCTTGTTGGTATGGGGGCGATTTATTGTCTGTTTATGTTTGCTTTTCATAGTTTACCGTACCAGTTTCCGGGGCCTTTCGGCCCCGGACATCTGAACTGTGACGCTGGAAAATACTACTCCACGAACTTGACCCAGCCGAACTGATCCTCAAGCTTACCGGTCTGGATGCCGGTCAGCGTATCATAGAGCTTCTGCGTAATTTCACCGACACGGCCGCCGGTCAGTTGCAGCACCTCATCCTTGTAACAGAGTTTGCCGACCGGTGTAATCACCGCGGCGGTGCCGCTGCCGAAGGCTTCGGTCACCTTGCCGGCGCGCATGTCCGCCATCAGCGCGTTGATTTCGATCGGGCACTCCTCCACCTCGTATCCGAGGGTGGGAGCCAGCTTGAGCACCGAATCCCTGGTGACGCCGGAGAGGATCGAGCCGTTCAGCGGAGCGGTAACGATCTTTTTACCGTAGGCAAAGAACATGTTCATCGCGCCCACTTCCTCGATATAGCGCCTTTCCCGTCCGTCCAGCCAGAGCACCTGGTCATAGCCCTTTTTCTTGGCTTCCAGCCCGGCCTTGAGCGAACTGGCATAGTTGCCGCCGGTCTTGGCTTCGCCGGTGCCACCCGGCACCGCGCGCACATAATGATCCTCCACCAGGATATTGACCGGATTGAAACCGGCCGCGTAGTAGGCTCCCACCGGCGAGAGGATCACGTAGAAGTAATAATGGTTCGAAGGATGCACCCCCAGTACCGGTTCCACGGCGATCATGGTCGGACGGATATAGAGCGAGGTACCGGTTGCGGTCGGAATCCAGTCCCGCTCCAGCGCGACCAGCTGCTTGATGCCATCCACGAACAGCTCCTCCGAAATATCCGGCATGCAGAGGCGGTCGGCGGACTGGTTGAAGCGACGGGCATTCATTTCCGGGCGAAACAGCGCCACCCGGCCGTCAGGCCATTTGTAAGCCTTGAGTCCTTCGAAGATCTCCTGGGCATAGTGGAAGACCGTACAGGCCGGGTCAAGCACAAAGGGGGCGTAAGGCTCGATGCGGGCATCGCACCAACCCTGCCCGGCTTTCCATTCGATCATCAGCATGCGGTCGGTAAACAGCTTGCCGAATCCGAGCTGGGATTCATCCCTGGTTTTTTGTTTCATTTTTTCTGCTGGCAAAGAAAGTACCTTGATATCCATGCTCATCCCTCCGGCAATTGTTTCACTGCAGCGTATGACTCCGGTCTTGTAATATATCCAACCATCCCGCTGCTGGCAAGTGTTTAAACCGGTATCCGTTAATTGCCCGCAGGCAATCCGGCGCTGAAATCCACCTGAATTTCGCGTCAGCAGACAGTTCCGTGCAAAAATTCCGCCCCCCTCCGGCGGCATCGGATGTATACTGAAAGTGTAAAGAACCACGGTGATCGAATACCTGATAACGTGATACACCGTGGAGGGAGGTGGGTCATGAGAGGACGTGAGATTATTTCGGCTTTGGATGCACGGCGTACGGACAATCACAAATTTGTAAAATGGTGGCGGAAGGAAGAGGATTTTCTCGACTATGACCTGATTGACAGGTTTATCGAGAGGAGCAGCGCTTCGGAAGAGATCGGCGGCCTGGACCTTCTGACGATGGAAGAGATGTGGAATGAAACCGAACGGATCTGCGGTACGCAGGTAAAACTCGTACACGACACTTCCGGAGACAAAATTGAATGGGTGCATAACGGGAAAGCCGGCACTTCAAAGCATGTGTGCGCCTACACACCGGAATCGCTGATGGAAATTTTCGATGTTGAAACGCACGGGAACCCGGTCGATTAGCGTTAAGGCTGTTGCAAATATTCAATTTTATTAGCGGAATCGAGAGGGAGCATGCCGTGAACACAACACCTGACCTGATAATTCTCGGTTCCGGCTCAACCGCCTTTGCCGCTGCATTGAGGGCCGCATCTTACGGAGCCCGGGTGACGATGTTCGAAAAGAGTGTCATGGGTGGAACCTGTATCAACTGGGGCTGCATACCGAGCAAGACCCTGATACATGCGGCGCTGTTCAGGCATGAGGCCGGGCTGGGAGCCGGTTTGGGCGTAACGCCCGGTGAAGCGGGTGCTGTCGATTTTGCGCGGTTGTTCACCCATCGCGAGCAGACTGTCCATAAACTCCGCCAGGAACGATACCTGGATGTGTTGCGTGACGTTCCCGGCATGGAAGTGGTAAATGGCGCTGCCCGTTTCGTGGACAGCAGAACCGTTGAAAGCTCTGATCTACGTTACAGCTGTGATAAGTTTCTGGTAGCAGTGGGGGGCAATCCGCGCATACCTCCCATTCCGGGGATCGAAGGGAGCGGATATCTTACCAGCCGCAGCGCGCTTCTGATGAAAAAGCTCCCTTCCTCACTGATAATAATCGGTGGCGGAGTAATTGCCGTGGAAATGGGGCAGATGTTCCATCGCCTGGGATGCAGGGTAACGATACTTGAACACGGCCCGCGACTCTTACCGGTTGTTGAACAAGAGCCTGCCGAATCACTGCAGCGGGCTCTTGTAGCTGAGGGGCTTGAGATCGTGCCTGATGTTGCTTTTTGCGCCGTGCAAGGGCGTGGCAGTTCCTGTACCGTCATAGCTGAAGTAAACGGCGAACATCAGACATATGGTGCGGAACGGCTGTTGCTGGCCGTGGGGACGGAACCGGCCACCCGTGGCATCGGGCTGGAAAAAGCCGGCGTTGACGTTGATGGAAAGGGATTTATCGGCACCGACCGGTTCATGCGCACCTCGGCTCCGGGAATCTGGGCCGCCGGAGACGTTACCGGAGGCATGATGATCGCCACGGTCGGGGCCAGGGAAGCTGTTGTTGCGGTGGATGACATGTTTGACCGCGGATGCGGCTGCAAAATGGACTACCTGGCCGCGCCGATGGCCATCTTCACCGACCCTGAAATCGGCTGTGTCGGCCACTCCGAAGAGAGCGCGAAGCGGGCCGGTTACGATATCGCCGTCAATGTGATGCCGGTCAGCGCGATCCCCAAGGCTCACGTTACCGGCAGCATGGAGGGTGTAATCAAGATGATCGCCGACCAGGCCAGCGGCAGGATCTTGGGAGTGCATCTGGCATGTCACCGGGGAGCGGAACTGATCAACGAGGCCTCGCTGGCACTGCGCTTCAGGGCAACTGTGGACGACCTGGCCGGAACGATGCATGTTTATCCGTCCATCGGCGAAGGGCTGAAGCTGTGTGCCCAGGGCTTCGGCAGCGACATCAGCAGACTCTCCTGTTGCGCGGAACCGCGACTGCCGCGCAAACCGTAATATTCCCTCCGGACTGTTTTCATGACTACATCCGCAAGGTTATCCGAATCTGTAAAATCCTGATTGACAAAATCAAACCAATCTGTTTTATTGCCGCCTAAGTTATATGTAAGTATTCAAAATAACTGAATAATTTTAGTGTTGCTAAATTTTTAACGACATTGTAAACGCTATTTCATTACAGCTGAAATTCAAAATCAAACAGTTGGAGGACATTTAATGCAGAAACACAAGTTCCGTAAAGTAATGGCCGCTAATCGTGGCGAAATCGCCATCCGCATCTTCCGGGCCTGCACCGAACTTGGCATAGGCACCGTGGCAATCTATTCCGAAGAGGACAAACTCTCGCTGCATCGTTACAAGGCGGACGAGGCCTACCACATCGGCAAGGGCAAGGCGCCGATCGATGCCTACCTGGGTATCGACGAAATCATTGCACTGGCTCTCAGGGCCGACGTGGACGCAATCCATCCCGGTTACGGATTTCTGGCGGAGAACGCCGAATTTGCCGAGAAGTGCGAAGCCAATGGAATAACCTTCATCGGTCCGACCGCCGAAATGCAACGCGCCCTGGGCGACAAGGTGGCCGGCCGCAAAGCGGCCATTGCGGCCGGCGTCAACGTGGTGCCCGGCACCGAGGATCCGATCGAAAAAGAAGAAGAAGCGCTCAAGTTTGCCAAGGAGCACGGTTATCCGATCATCATCAAGGCCGCCGCCGGAGGTGGCGGACGCGGTATGCGCGTGGCCCACAACAAGAAAGAGCTGCTGGAAGGCCTTGTGGCGGCCGGCAGCGAGGCCAAGGCGTCTTTCGGCAACGCCGCGGTATTCCTGGAACGCTATCTGGCCAATCCCAAGCATATAGAGATCCAGGTGCTGGGAGACAACTTCGGCAATCTGGTGCACTTCTTTGATCGTGACTGCTCAGTGCAGCGCCGTCATCAGAAAGTGGTAGAATTCGCTCCCTCACTCTGCCTGACCCAGACACAGCGGGAAGAGCTCTGCACCGCGGCGCTTAAAATTGCCGGCCAAGTCAAATACCGCAACGCCGGCACGGTCGAGTTCCTGGTTGATCTGGAGGGGAACCACTATTTCATCGAGATGAACCCGCGCATCCAGGTCGAACACACCGTGACCGAGATGATCACCGGCCGCAACCTGGTGCAGAACCAGATCCTGGTGGCTTGCGGCCACAAGCTGTCCGACCCGGAAATCAACATCCCCAGCCAGAGCGCGATCGACATGCGAGGCTATGCCATCCAGTGCCGTATTACCACCGAGGATCCGGGCAACAACTTCTCCCCGGACTTCGGCACGCTGACCACCTACCGTTCGGCGGCCGGTTGCGGTGTTCGCCTGGACGCCGGCAATGCCTTCACCGGCTCCAAGATCACCCCGCACTACGACTCGCTGCTGGTCAAGGTCAGCTCCTGGGGCTTGACTTTCCAGGCCGCGGCCAACATCATGCACCGCGCCCTGCAGGAATTCCGCGTGCGCGGAGTCAAGACCAACATCGGCTTCCTGGAAAACGTCGTCACACACCCGGTATTCATCAAAGGCACCTGTGACACATCATTTATCGACAAGCACCCGGAGCTGCTGCACTTCAGGGAGAAGAAAGACCGCGCCAGCAAGGTGTTGAACTTCCTTGGAGACGTGATCGTCAACGGCTCGACCGGGATCGTCAAGCCGCTCAAATCGGCGGAACTGATCGAAGCTCGGGTACCGGAACTGGATCTGACCCAACCGCGTCCGGCCGGCAGCAAGGATCTCTTCATGAAACTGGGAGCCGAAGGGCTCTCCAAATGGGTCCTGGAACAGAAGAAGCTGCTGATCACCGACACCACCATGCGCGACGCCCACCAGTCCAACCTGGCTACCCGCGTCCGCAGCCATGACATCCTGAAAATAGCCGAGCCGACTTCCCATCTGGGAGCCGACCTGTTCTCGCTGGAATGCTGGGGCGGCGCCACCTTCGACGTCTCGATGCGCTTTCTGAAGGAAGATCCCTGGCAGCGCCTGCACAAA
>Ga0154448_1002_pt1 | contig 10967 bp, 11 predicted proteins | sample RifGroC2_FD_105641 | JGI IMG/M metagenome (GOLD analysis project Ga0154448, IMG submission 105641) | Geobacteraceae bacterium GWC2_55_20
TTCAGATAGCCCATGTCCCAAGTGGTCGGGTTAGGTTTCCAGGCCCCCTCGATGCCGCTGCTGATCGTATCGCCCCCCTTGCCGCTGCCGAAGCTGCTCTTCCAGCCCAGCCCCTGTTCCTCGATAGGCGCTGCTTCGGGCTCAGGCCCCACATGGGAGGCAGGGCCGGCGCCGTGGCATTTGCCGAAGGTGTGCCCGCCGGCAACGAGCGCGACAGTCTCTTCGTCGTTCATGGCCATGCGCGCGAAGGTTTCGCGAACGTCGCGGCCCGATGCGACCGGGTCCGGGTTGCCGTCCGGCCCTTCCGGGTTCACGTAGATCAGCCCCATCTGCACGGCGGCGAGAGGATTTTCCAGATCCCGGTCACCGGAGTAGCGGCTCTTGGGTTTGTCGCTCGTAGCCAGCCATTCCTCCTCGCCTCCCCAGTAGATGTCTTCCTCAGGCTCCCAGACATCCTCGCGCCCGCCGCCGAAACCGAAGGTTTTGAAGCCCATCGACTCCAGGGCGCAGTTGCCGGTGAGGATCATCAGGTCGGCCCAGGAGATTTTTCTGCCGTATTTCTGCTTGATCGGCCAGAGCAAACGTCGCGCCTTGTCGAGGCTGACGTTGTCCGGCCAGCTGTTGAGCGGCGCGAAACGCTGCGACCCCGAGGAGGCGCCGCCGCGGCCGTCACCGGTGCGGTAGGTGCCTGCGCTGTGCCACGCCATCCGGATGAAGAGCCCACCGTAGTGCCCCCAGTCAGCCGGCCACCACTCCTGGGAGTCGGTCATCAGCGCATGGAGGTCCTTCTTCAGTGCCTCCAGGTCTAGTTTCTTGAATTCCTCGGCATAATTGAATTCCTCACCCATCGGGTTGATCAGGCTGGAATTTTGGTTAAGCATTTTCAGGTTCAACTGGTTCGGCCACCAGTCACGATTCGATGTGCCACTGCTGGCAGTGGGTTTGTCAGTTCTGCCCGTTACCGGACATTTGCTGTCTTTATTCATCTCAGTTCTCCTTTCGACTCTGCTTTGAATTTGTAGAGTTAATCACGGATTATGTGACTGGTCACAGTATACCCCAAAACGTTTGAGAATGTCGCTAGCAGTCATAATAATCTCATCAACTTGGGAGATCAGGAAATCATGTCGCACCGGGAATAAAAAGAGGCCAAGGGACACATGCCTCTTGGCCTCCTGCTGCCGGGAACGATCACTCCTGCCCGCTTTTTCCACCTCTCTTATCCATGAGGATCGAAATGGTGATCGAAATCAGTAGAGCCCCGAAGATCACCCCCAATGAAAACTGGACCGGAATTTCAAAACGGGTGTCCGCCAGCAGCATCTTGACCCCCACAAAGGCCAGGACGAATGATATGCCAAGCTTCAGATAGGTGAACATACCCATGACCCTGGACAGGAGAAAAAAGAGCGCCCTGAGTCCCAGAATGGCAAACACATTGGAGGTGTAGACAATAAATGGATCCCTGGTGACCGCAAAGACCGCAGGCAGGGAATCCAGCGCAAAGATGACATCGCTCCATTCCACCAGGAGCAGCGCCAGAAACAGCGGTGTTGTGGCACGGACTCCCCGCCTGTTGATGAAAAACCTGTTGCCGTGCAGCCTTTTGGTGATCGGCACATACCTTCTGACCAGCTTTACCAGCAGGTTCTTCTCCGGCTCAAGCTTCTCCTCGCCGCCGAAAGCCATCTTGATGCCGGTCACAATCAGAATCCCGCCGAAAATGTAGATCATCCAGTGGAATGCCGCCAGCAGTTCGATCCCGGCGAAGATAAAGACCGCTCTCAGCACGAGTGCGCCGATGATACCCCACTTGAGTATTTTCGGCTGGTAGAGCCGGGGAATATTGAAGTAGGAAAAGATCATGATAAACACGAACAGGTTATCCACCGAGAGCGATTTCTCGATGACATAACCCGTAAAGAACTCCAGCGCCTTGGTTCTGCCAAGGTAGTGGTAGACGCCGAAATTGAAGATCATGGCCAGGGAGATCCAGACCACGGTCCAGGTCAATGCCTCGCGGAAGGAAATTTCATGACTCTTCCGGCTCAACCCCAGGTCGATAAACAGCATGATTATCACCAGGGCACCGAAAGCCAGCCACATGTCTGCCTGTATGGACATCAGTTGCCTTTCTTCAATTTTCTATTGTCCTCTTGTCAGAGTCTGCATCATTTATCCCGATCGCGGAAGACTTCGCCCCTTTTTTTGAAAAGTGCCGGGTAGCTTACGGCAATGACGGCCAGAACACCCAGTATGAGCAGTGTGGCACTGATCGGTCGCCTCAGGAACACCATCGGGTCACCACGGGAAAGCAGCAGGGCGCGACGCAGATACTCTTCCATCATGGGACCAAGGATGAACGCCAGCAGCATCGGCGCCGGTTCGCAGCCAAGCTTTGAGAGCAGGTATCCCAGGACGCCGAACAGCGCCATCAGGTAGATGTCAAACTCCGAATTCTTCAGGCTGAAGACCCCGACGGAGCAGAACACGATGATAGCCGGGTAGAGATACTTGTAGGGTATTGAAGCGATCCGGACCCAGATGCCGATCATGGGCAGGTTCAGGATGATCAGGAACAGGTTGCCGATCCACATGGAGGCGATTATTCCCCAGAAAAGGGCGGGTTGTTCGACTATCACCGATGGGCCGGGCTGAATCCCCTGAATGATCATGGCGCCCACCATCAGCGCCATCACCGGGTTGGGCGGGACTCCCAACGTGAGCAGCGGGATGAATGATGTCTGGGCGCCGGCATTATTGGCCGACTCGGGGGCGGCCACTCCCTCGATGGCTCCCTTGCCGAATTCGGCAGAATTCTTCGAAATTTTCTTTTCCAGGGAGTATGCCGCGAAGGCACCAAGGATGGAGCCGCTTCCGGGAAGGATGCCGAGCGCGGAACCGATTGCGGTTCCCCGGAGTATCGGCCCGACCATCCGTTTCCAGTCCTCTCTGGACGGCATCAGGCTGGAGACCCTGGTCACCTCGGTCGATTGCCCGTGCTGTTGTTCCAGGTTGCGCAGAATCTCCGCCAACCCGAACATGCCCATGGCGATCACGACAAAGCCGATGCCGTCGGTAAGTTGGGGTATGCCGAAGGTAAATCGCTGTACTCCGGAATTTATATCGGTACCGATCAAACCGAGGAGCAGGCCGAGAACCACCATACCGATGGCATGCAGCAGCGAACCCTGGGCAAGCACCACCGAGGCGATCAGCCCCAGCACCATCAGCGAGAAATAATCTGCCGGGCCGAATTTGAGTGCCAAATCAGCCAGCGGCGGGGCAAACAAGGCGATCAGGAGGGTGGCAACTGAACCGGCGAAAAACGAACCGACCGCCGCCGTTGTCAGGGCCACGCCGGCTCGCCCCTGGCGCGCCATCTGGTAACCATCCAGCGCGGTGACCACCGAAGCGGCCTCTCCCGGCACATTGATCAGGATCGACGTCGTGGAGCCGCCGTACTGGGAGCCGTAATAGATGCCGGCCAGCATGATCAGCGAGGCAACCGGCGGGAGGGTGAAGGTTAGGGGCAACAGCATGGCGATGGTCGCCGTCGGCCCTAATCCGGGCAGCACGCCGATCAGGGTTCCGAGAAACACCCCCGCCAGGCAGTACAGAAGGTTTTCAGGGGTGAATGCCGTGGAAAAACCAAGCCCCAGATGTGCAAGAAGTTCCATGTGCGCCTTTGTGATGCCCTGTGTTTACCCGGAGAACCATGATCCGAGGATGGGGAGCGGCACTCCCAGACCCTTCAGAAACACCAGGATGCAGAACAGGGTGAGTCCGGCGGCCATTACGAGTGAATACCCCCAGCGGAAGTATCTGCTTGCCGCAGAGCTCATGATTACCAGAAGCGGCAGGGCGATGGCAAGCCCGGCCCCCCTGACCAGAATTCCGAAGAGTAGCGTGGCCGCGGTAACCAGGACAAGCCCTTTGATCTGGAATCCGGATATCCGGGCGCCCGGCCTGATCAACGAACGGCCAAGGGAGACAGCTCCGATCAGAACGAGCAGACCGCCGAGCAGTGTTGGAAGATAGGCGGGACCCATCCTCAATGCGGAACCCATTTCGTAATCACGGGAGAATATGAGGGCAGAAACACCGATGCCGGCATACAATATGCCGGCCCACAAGTCTCTGGCGTTTTTAATGGCTGGAGTCAAAATCATAACCCGTTATGAAGTATTTGGGGGAATGTGGCCGGAGATCTGCTCTCCGGCCACAGCTACAGCACAGCAACACCATCCTGCTCAGTCTGCGTAAACACCCGCTTTTTTGATAATCGGCGCCCATTTGTCAATTTCGGACTTGAGATGGTTGCGTAACGCCGTCGGAGTGGCATTTTCCCTTGAAGCCGGGATGGTGCCAAGGTCGTCAAACCGTTTTTTCAGCACAGGATCCGCCAGTGCCGCCTGCAGAGCCTTCGTGAGTGTGTCGATCACATCCTTGGGTGTCCCTTTCGGTGCATAGAGTCCCTGCCACACTGCAATCTCAAAACCGGGCAGCCCTGCTTCATGCATGGTCGGCACCTGCGGCAATGCGGATAACCTCGATTTGGTCGTCACCCCGTAGACTTTGATCTTGCCGGCCTTGATCTGGCTCGTGGTGTTGGATGTCTGGTCGCACATGAAGTCCACCTGCCCCCCGAGCAGATCGTTCATTGCCGGACCGGTGCCTTTGTAGGGGATCGTGGTGAAATCGGTCTGGATTGCCGACATGAAGAGCATGCCGCACAGATGCGAAGCGGCACCCAACCCGGCATTGGCCAGATTAACCTTGTCCCTGTTCGCCTTGACGTATGTCACCAGTTCTTTCAGGTCTCTGGCAGGAAAATCCTTCCGTGCGACCAGCGTCATCGCCACATCGCCGATCAAAAACCGATCGGTTCAAAGTCACGAATTGTGTCGTACGGCAGTTTGCGATACAGGGAGGGTGCCGTGGCAAATCCGATATGATGGAAAAATATCGTGTAGCCGTCAGGCCGGGACCTGGCAACCTTAGCCGCGGCCACGGTACCACCGGCGCCCGCCACATTCTCAATAATCATCTGGGTCTTAAGATTGGTTCCCATGGTTTGGGCCAGCAGGCGGGCCAGCGTATCGGTCGGGCCGCCCGCCGAGAACGGTACCACTATGGTGATCACCTTTGATGGATACTGTTCGGCGTTCACCACCGGCACAACGAGAAAAACAGTGCAGAGAAGCACACATAAGATTCTTTTCAGCATGACTCACCTCCCGGAACGTGAGATTCAGTCCACTGGCATGTACAGCAGTCATGAACGTTCCTATACATTAAAACTAACACCCGGCATGATAATTATCAAGGGCGTTGAAGCCAACAGCCGAAGCCGGGAATAATTGCTTTTCATGATGTATCCCGCCCCCATTCCGTTCACGCAAATCAGCGGATTTTTCGGAAACTTTATCAGCCTGCCGCACATAAAAAGAGGCCAGGGGATGCATGCCCCCTGGCCTCTTGCTTTTTACAACAGAATTGTCAGTTACAGTTTCACATCCAGCTCATTCTGGACAAGCTGCTCACGAATCTGCTTCTTTCTGATCAGAACCAGCTCGGAAGTGCGTGTTCTCATGACGGCGCCCGGCTTGCGGTGCGAATTGTAGTTTTCCGGCGACATGCTCTCGGAATAGGCCCCGGTGCCGCCGATGACGACATAGTCGCCGATTTCCGGCTCGGCAATCAGCACCGGCACGATGTTGCCGTCGTTGTCCAGGCGCACCGAGTCGCCGCTTTCGCAGCAGCGCCCCACGATGCCGAACGATTTCAGCCCGGCCGTCGGCTTGGTGTCATACTCGCTGGAGAGCAGTGTGCCGTCCTGGCGCACGATGGCAATGGGATGCTCGGAGCCGTACAGCAGCGGACGGGTCAGCAGCTCCATGCCGCCGTCGACGATCAGGAAGTTCAGCTCGTTGGTCAGCTTCTTGTCGATGATCCTGGTGATGATATGGCCCGAATTGGCCACCACGAAGGTTCCCGGCTCGATTTCCATCTGCAGTTCGCGTCCGGTGGCCTCCTTGAACTCCGTTATCCGCTGCGCGGCATAGCCGCCCAGCGAGGTGATGTCGGCCTGCTTTTCACCCGGCATGCGGGCGACCTTGAGTCCGCCGCCAAAGCTGACGGTGGTGGCATCCGGGAAATAGGTCTTCACAAAACCCAGTTCACGGTCGATGTTCTGGCGCCATTTTTCCGGGTCGCCCCCGGACCCGATATGGACATGGACCTGGGTGAAGCGCAGCCCCAGCTGGTCAGCCATGGCCTTTACCGTGGGGACATCGTTCAGATGCACGCCGAAGCAGGAATATTCGCTGCCGGTATCGCGGGTGGCGCTTTCACCGCCGCCGGCTGCTCCCGGATGGACCCTCATGGAGAGGTCGATGCCGTTGGCTTTGGCAAAATCTGCAATCAGTTGAAACTGGGTCATGGAGCAGACGTTGTACTTGAGGCCGGCCTTGATCATCTGCTCCAGTTCGGCACGCTCCTCACCGGACGGTACCTCCTGGGTGGTCAGCATCATACGCGAATAGGGTACGCCGGCGGCATGGGCGCGAGCCGCTTCATCCAGCGACGAGCAATCCAGGTCCAACCCCTTGTTGGTGACAACCCGCAGCACGGTTCGATCCGAGTTGGCCTTCATGGCGTAGCGTACATGCAGGCCAAAGGCATTGGGCATGTTCAGCAGCTGTTCACAGCTGTTTTCGATGTATTTCTGATCATGCAGATATACCGGTGTTCCCCACTGCCCGGCTATTTTCGGGATGAGCGTCGCGTCCAGTTTGGTCGGACCAAAGAGTTTCATTGTCATTCTTTCAACCTCACAAAATTGATATAAGCCCGCGTTTCCCGATCCCTTTAGAGCATTATAATTCAGTTAAGACACTTAACTGTATACCTGGGTTAGGGCAACATGAATTGGGTTGTGCAATGTAGCATTTTCGAGCGGTGCGGCGCAACATCTCTCTGCGTAAAAGGGGACGGGCTACTTTTGAAAATGCAGCCGGTCCCCTTTTCGTACACCTCTTGCAGAAATAGTGCGGTTAATACCGCCAGAGCCACTACATCAGGGCCGCCTTCGGGAAAAGGATGTTGTTTTCCAGGTGGACATGCTTGTGAAGGTCGTCCTCGAACTCCTGAAGCTTATGGTATGTGACCACGAAGGTGTTGCAGACATCGCCGGGAATCACATAGCCGTTGGCAAGGTGGCGTATGGAATGGACCGCGTCACCGATGGCCTGGTGTTCCTGGTCGAGCTTGGCCAGCGTATCCTTGATGGTCGCCAGATCAGCGATTTCAGGAGTATTACCGGACTTTCCGGCATTGTCGATCCGTTTTATGGCAGGAAAGAGCACCTCCTCTTCTTCGCGGAGATGGGCCGCCATGTCGGTGGCTATCCCGGCAAAGATCGCGGCAATTTCGATCACCTCGGGATGGTGGCCGCCATGGACCTCGGCAATCTTGCTGGTGTAGGCCGCAATCTGCTCAAGGTTCTGGTTGAGATAGGAGTGGTGGGTGTTGACGATGTAATCGGCCAGAAACGGAAGGGCCCAGTCGGAATAGTTGTGGCTCCGGTCAACCGGCGTATTCTTTACTGCGCTTAGCTCCTGCAGCAGCAGTGCCGGGTCAACTCCCTTTTGCCGGCAGATATCGGCCAATGAAATTCTGCCGCCGCAGCAGAAATCGATGCCATGTTTTTCAAATACACCGGCAGTGCGGAAGTCATCGGCTACTATTACACCGACAGTTGTATCGGAAGTTACTATCAGTTGCTCATTTGTTGATGCGATCATGGCGTTTCTCCTTTGTATGTTGAAGCCTTTTTCCATGTTTTCAGTATAGGCCGAAGGTCTTTAAAAGAACATGATCCCCGTCAAGTAAAGGTACATCCGCTGACAAACGGGGGGCCTCAGGGATCGGGCTTGACTTTCCGCCATTCGCAGCTACATATGAAACAATCGGGGAACAGCTGAAAACAAGGGTAAACAGCACAAAACCAATCCACGGAAGCGGTCAAGGAGTGTATATGGCACAGGGCGATTTGTTACTGCTTGATGACGATTTGGCGGCAATTCTGTCGGAGGCCCGGGAAAAGGAGAATGTCGAGGCGGGATTGGCGCAGGGGTTGATACTCTGTGCAGACTGGGCGGAAATGCACTGCGCCGGCAGGGCGATGGCCTGTACCCGCGGCTGCCCCCACTGCTGCGTGCTGAATGTGGCGGTTCTGCTGCCCGAGGCGATGCGCATTGCGGAAACAATCACGGCAACGGTATGGAGCGCCCTGCAGAATCGGCTGGAGCGACACTGCAACTGGGAACGCTGGATGGACGACCAGGAGCGGGTGATGCGCGCTGCATTCTGCCCGCTGCTTGATACCGACGGAAGCTGTTCGGTTCATGCTGTGCGTCCCCTGGCTTGCCGGGGGGTGGCCTCACTGGACAGCGGCCGTTGCCGAAGTGCATTCAACCCGATCATCGATGATGAGCATGATCGTACTGTACCGGCCGACCTGCTGCGCCAAACGGCCTACGACCGGGCTTTTATGGCGCTGGGGAAGGCACTCGACAACCATGGCCTGGATGACCGGAGTATCGAGCTTGGCGTCGGCATCCTCGCGTTTGCCCGGAATCCGGAATTAAAGACCCTGTACCTTTCCGGCGGGAGACTCCCCCGCGAACTCTGGGGGTAAGGCCACGTCTGGGGCTCGAGTCAAGCAGGATATTCCCGGAATTGACACGTTTCTCTAACTCAATGCAACGTCAAGGATCATCATTACCGAAAATCCCGCCATGGTGGCCATGGTAACCAGGTCGATGTTTGCCACAATCCGCTGGGATTCCGGGATCAGCTCCTCCACAACGACAAAGATCATGGCTCCGGCCGCAAAACAGAGCGCATAGGGAAGAATGCTCTGCATTTGCATGACAAACAGTACCCCGATTACACCGGCCACCGGCTCGACCATTCCCGAGGCCTGCCCCAGAAAGAAGCTTTTCCTCTGCCCCATCCCTTCCCTTCTCAACGGCATTGACACGGCTGTCCCTTCCGGGAAGTTCTGCAGTCCAATCCCGATTGCCAGGGCAACTGCGCCGCCGAGGGTGGCTGAGGGAAGACCGGCCATCACGGCTCCGAAGGCGACGCCGACCGCAAGGCCTTCGGGTATGTTGTGCAGGGTAATTGCAAGGACCAGCAGTGTGCTCCGCTGCCAGGAGGTCTTTATCCCCTCACTCTGGGAGAGAGCCAACCCCGGATGCAGGTGCGGCAGCAAGCGGTCGGCCAGCCGCATGAAAATGCCGCCCGCCATGAAACCGGTCACAGCGGTCAACCAGGGGGTCTGCCCCATTTGTCTGGCCATGGCGATACCCGGTGCGAGCAGCGACCAGAAACTTGCGGCAATCATGACCCCGGCAGCAAAACCGAGCATTGAATCCATGACTCTTTGGTTGATTGTCTTTGCGAGGAACACCAGGGCCGCACCCGCCGCGGTAACTCCCCAGGTAAAAAAGGTGGCAATCAGAACCTGTGTAACCGGGTCAAATTGTTGAAAAAAGTCTATCATGGCTGTATTTCCTCGGGCCTTGCACCTGAGACGGGATCTGTCCCGGTTCCAATATTAGCCCCTGGTACACGGGTTATAGTATTGCTGGCGCTGGCGGGCTGCGACGCCGTGGGAAGGCCCGACTTAGCGGCTTTCATTTGTATTCCCCAGCATGGCGTTGCTACGCCTGGCCCGACGCGATCAGCCTGACCGGAACCGGTTCACCAATGGCCAACTCGTCCAACATCCTCCCGGTCAGGTATTCCTCGGCCTCTTGCAGTGCAGCAGGACCTGAAGGCAGCTGCGTCAGTATGCCACCGGCCATCATGCCGTGCCCCCCGCCCACGCCCCTGCCTGCAACCAGCCTTCTGATGACCTCGCCCGCATTGAGTTGCGTACTGGTGGTGCGGATGGAGAGGACTACCCCGTCATTATAATGCCCCATGCTCAGCACTGTTTCGATCCCCTCCAGCCTGATCAGGTAGTCGGCCATCTCCGAAACCACTTCGGGAAAGCAGATTTCCCGCAGGTTGACCACCAGCAGTTTTCCGTAGATCAGCGCGTTTTCGACGCCACTGTGAATGGTGCGGAAGTGCTCCACCGGCAGTTTGGGGTGGGCGATTTCATACAGGATCCGTTTGTTCGATACCGGGAAGAGATGCAGGTAGGCGTTCCGGTCGGGCTGGGCGGCCTCCCGGCCCAGATCCTGGGTTTCGGATTTGATCGCGTAAAAGAGGGCGGTCGCCAGCTTCGTCCCGATATGGATGTTTTGCGCCAGCAGGTATTCGTAGAGGATGGTGGCGGTCACGCCGTAGTCGTCGCGGATATCCACCCAGCGGCAACTGTTGCTGGCTTCGCGCTGGGGGTGGTGATCGATGACAATGTCCACCCTGCGATTGGCGGGCAGGGAGTTGTTGCCGGTTCCCGGCTGGGTATCGAGCATGCAGACCACGCTGAATTCATCCAGATCTACCAATTCGAGGGGGGTAAGCGTAATCTCCAACTCCTTGGCCATGGCAATGTTTTCACTGCGCCCCATCATGCCGGAAAAGGTGATGACCGCTTCCCGGCTCAGTTTCATGGCTAGCAGGTGGCGCAGCGCCATGGCCGATGCCAAGCAGTCCGGGTCAGGGTTGTCATGGATGATGATTGCGGTTTTCCCCTTGCCTCGTAACCATTCCAGCATCTCATCGGAATGTTCCTTTGAGCGCCGTAGGTTTTCCTGGATGCAGCTGTCGCTAACCATGGCGTTGCCCCCTCGTACCTTTCGCAGATTTGACCATGTATCTATCATAACAAACATGGGTTAAAACTCCATCTGCTGTCTGCTCACTCTCTTTGTGCCGGATAAGCCCGGCACGGATTGGGCGAACACAACGGTTCGCCCCTGCGCTTGAATGCCATCTTGAATTCA
>Ga0154448_1174_pt1 | contig 10379 bp, 6 predicted proteins | sample RifGroC2_FD_105641 | JGI IMG/M metagenome (GOLD analysis project Ga0154448, IMG submission 105641) | Geobacteraceae bacterium GWC2_55_20
TAACTTTTGCGGAAGAACACCCCGCTAAAAAAAACAGAACGATCATAACTGCTAAAATTCTGTTCATATAAACTGACTCCTTGAAATTATTTATCAGCGACCAGGATGAGATCACATTCAGGGTAATTACGGGGCCTTAAAATCTTTACTAATCAGTCTTTTTGCTCTTGTAAATCAACATGTTAAATCCCAATTAGCCCTCCCTGGCAGTCAGGGTTGGGAGTTGCTTGCTTGCCCAAATTGAAGTTGAAAAAAGAACCCCTCACCAACACCTGGCGGAACAGTCATCCAAGTGTATGTCCCGCTCGGTTCCGACTCAGGCCGGTCTTTAGTGCCTTGAAAATTCAACTCTCCCAGTCCTGTGATTTTCCAAACACCTGACACTTGGCTATTGGTAATCATGCCGGCCGATTGTGCGGGATATGTTGACTTGGGCGAACTCAGTTGCAGTTCGCCAGAGGCAGTGACAGTACCCTCGACTTCCGCCGCTCCACCGGAGTAAGCCAAGAATGATCCGGTTACCTTTCCTGCATTATCGACAGTCAAGGTCCATTGTCCCTGGGTGAAGCCTTGAAAGGTACCTGTATATTTGCCGACGACAGAGGCATTGATGGCACTCTGAGAATCATTGCTTGAACTGCCGTCGCCACATCCGGTGACGAGGACAAGCACGGACAAAGCGATAACGATCATTTTCAATATCTTTTTCATCTGCATTCCTTTCCACACTGTTAGGGGGCAGGTCGCAATTTCTGATGCGCTGCCCTTGTTACCCAGCTAATGTCAAGAATCGAGACCAGACCCTTCGCGTAAGTGCTGCGCAACTTGTCGAAAAAAGGGTGACGACGCCATTGTCCTCTGTGCCGATTGTCCGGACTGCCTCGACGGGACTATCAAGTTTATTGCCCTTGGCCCCCATGATGAAGCTTACTGGGGATGACTTTGCTATGTAGGTTTCGTAATGGACAAACCGTGGTCGAACCAAACCCATTGAATCAAGTCTTTTGGAAAATGCCGTGAAGCCTCGGAATAAAAGGCGTCACGGCGTTTTTGTTAGATTAAATTGTCTTGTGTCAAGGTTTACACAAAATTATTTACAGGACCGGTTCACCATCCAGAGTCAATCTTTTTCCCTGCTCTTTTCAAGAGATTCGAATTCTTTTCCATCACGACGAAAAACAGTATCCTCTAGTTTATCCTCTATAATTTTGTATACTATTTTCTCATTGCTGGATTCAATGACTGCGATTTTAAAGTCTTTGAACCTTATTTCTTTTGCGCTAGTTTCGTATACTAGGTTCTGAAAAAATGACGGCCTGGCGAGATCGTTCCAAGTATATTCACGATAAGTCATTGAGATAGTAACGTTGTTAATTCCGCCATAGAGTAACTCAAAATTATTATCCCCCACCAAATAATGGTCATCAGATTCATAACAGGGCGCTATTTTATTAGTCACTATCATTGTGGTGTTTGCTGGGGTTAATACTGCATTGTTTAAGTCATACATACTGCTACTATCGTGGTTGCCATCGTAAATAGTCTTTACAACAATTTTGCCTTCGTTATCGACCATCAGTCCGTATGTATTGCCATTATCTTCATCGATATCAAAAATTGAAAATTCGACACCATTTATTTTAGTCTTGTCACCTAAAGAAAATAGTTTTTTACTAGAACCCTTTATGCTGAAATTTCGGTTAAATAATTTTTTATCGTATGAACCTGTTAAAGTAAAATCGTTTGACGGTTTTGCGTAAAAGCACTTATTATTACCGTCCTTGTTAACGTCTTGATATATATCTCTTATTTTTATAACTGGTTGACCAATATAGGCTGTTTCAATTTCCCCTACCGTGTAGCTTTTTATAAATGAGTGTTTGACCATCCCTTTTGAACAGCCGAACAACGCCAGTACTATAATGATCCCAAGAACTCTTTTCATATTACCCCCGTTAAATTAATTCAGTTGACGATCCAAGTAGTACAAGGGCGTGCCTTTTTGACCGACCGGTGTGGTTTGGAAGTCTCATAATGATGTGAGCTATTTTTTACCTACTGGCAGGGCAACCGGGATTGAAAACTGGAGACGGCTACTCATTTTACTCTCATCTGCTTGTGTACCGTCTTTACCGATCTTTATTCCAACAACATTTACTCCAATTCCTTCTTTACCATCTTTCTTAGTTGCAGAAGATACCGCGACGTCAAACCTTATTAAATGAACTGGACGTCGATAATCGGAATTCTCTTGCTCCTTCATCAAGTATCCATAAACATCTTCATTTTTAATCGTAGGATGAACATCCTTTGGGTTGACTATAGTGCCAACTTCTGCCAATTCACCATTCATCTCAGAGATTGCCTCAGAAATATCCTTGATTGCTTCTTTTATGAAGTCCTTTAAATCCATCTAAATCTCCTTTTGTTCTCCGTAGTAGGAATGCCGGTTACCCGTTAAGCCACTACAGCGGCGCGGTTTTATCGCGCCCGTCTGCCGCCAAGGGGCTAGGCATTTTCTTTCTCTGTTATTAATCTTAAATTTGTTAATACATCCTGTGCAGATGCGAAAAGTGAATATTCGGGATCTGTACCTTGGTCTATGGCACTTTCATTGACAATGTGAAGTCGTACTCCATCATAAGTCAGAATATAGAAATTCACCTGTCCACTCTTAGGATACGGAAAGTCAGTAACTAATTTTCCAAGCTTATTAAATTGTTCTGCCAGTTGGACGTGTTGAACCGCAGCATGTCGTACATTGTCATGTCCTTGACCGCCAATGACTCCGAAAGTCGATGTTGTGTATAGACTTGCCGTTCCGTCACGCATAGACATTACTGTTGCCGTCACTTCTCCAATATTCCAGTCTGTTAAAACGCCATAAACATTTGGGAAATCATTATCAGATGTGAACCCGAGCTTATTTACAGGAGTTGTTAAAGCCATTAAGCGCAAGCCGACACCCGGTGGATCTTGAGTTGATTCCTTTTTCCCAAAGAGTTTACCAAATATTCCCATATGATCGTCCTCCTATTCGCCTAACCCGCATGTTTTCAATATTTACTTCCCTTCAGTCGGCCTTCCTGCCGCGCCTTCCCCATTCTCCATACAGGCCTCATCTTCATCGCCCAACGACTGCATCTTGATTTCCTCGATCAGATCCTTCTTGCTCTCCAAAATCAAATCCTCAAGTATCTGCCCGTAACCATCCCCGACTACTTTTGTGTAGCGCTTGCCGGCTTCCGATCCCAGGAATGCGATGTTCCTCACATGGCAAATTGATATAGTGACGCGACTGCGCCGACGTAGATCTCCGGCTTGCCGTCGCCATCGCAATCCTTGACTTCCAGGTGGTTATACAACCCCAGGCTCCCGCCCAGGTCCTGGCTGCGCCATTTCAATCCCTGCCCCTCCAGCGCCGTCAGGAAACCGCCGCTGGCAAGCAACCATTCCCTGGTGCCGTTGCCGTCCAGATCGACAACACGCAGGGCATCAACCGGTGTCTTGCCAAAGGTGGAGAATGAATTTTTGACGGTAAAGGTCGTACCGTCGAAGACATCTATCTTGCCGTCCGGCCGGCCGGCCAACAGTTCCAGTGCGCCATCTCCATCCACGTCCGCCACCGCCAGTGCCCTGGCCGGGTGTGCTATCATCTGTTTCAGGTCGTGGTTGACCCCATCGTAGACTATGAGTCGAGAGCTATCAGGAATGGAGGCTATTATATCCTGGTGCCCGTTGCCGTCCAGGTCGGCCAGTTTAATGTCGTATACGCCCCCCCAGCTGCTCCCAAGATCGACACTTCGCCATTTTTCTTGCAGTGTGGCGCCGTCAAACACGATCAGATAGACCCCAGTGGCTCCGGTATGTTCCCGCCCCTGACCGGCAACAATCTCAGTTTTTCCGTCACCATCCACGTCACCGATGGCCAGCGCGGAGAAGAAGTTGCCATTATAGCCGGCGCTCTGCTGTTTCAGGGTATGGGCGGCGCCGTCGTATACGCGAATAACACCATCGTATATATTGCCGGTGGTGACCACGAATTCGCTTTTGCCATCGTCGTCCACATCGCCGATCTTGACCGAACGCACGCCCATCCAGTCAGTTATGCCGAGTTTCCCCTGGTATTCCATGACCTTGGTCCGGGCGTTGAAGATGTGAATGACCCCCTCGGCATAACCACCGTCGCTCTCGAAAGAAACCATCACGATTTCGTCCTCGCCGTCATCATCCACATCCCCAACGGCTACGGCGCTCAGGGGACCGTCGACGTGCAAGCTCTGCCACTCGATCACATTGGTGACCGGATCGGCAATAAAGAGACCGGCTGAGCTTCCACCAGCTCCCCACAGCAGTTCTTTCGCACCGTCAGCGTCCACATCGCCAAAAGCAATGCCGGACACCCCGTGTTCCGGGTTGTTAACCGCCCACTTCTCTGTGTGGGTACGGACATCGACGGAGTGCAAATTGCCCCACTGACTGTCGCCGTAGATGATCTCTGGCACGCCATCCCCGTCCGTGTCCATAACCAGTAAGGCGCCAATATCCAGAGAAGTGGAGATCTCCCAGTCCGGGGTCTTGCGGTCTGCATCGAATACCGTGATCTTGTACCATGCTGCCGCGCCGACGATCTCCTGCATGCCGTCGCCATCCAGATCACCCAGACTGACCCTGGCGCCGAACCCGTTAATATATTCCCAATCGATGTTGTGTGACACCCCGTCGATGACGTACCCTTTGCCGCCGGTGGCAGTGGTTACGATCTCCAGTGCCGCATCTCCGTCCACGTTCCCCACTGCGATGGAACTGCCGCCCCCCGTAGCCACGGACCAGCGCAGGCCGCTGCCGTCGGCGGCGTAGACAAAGACACCGAGACCGTCACTAACGATGACTTCCATGGCCCCGTTGCCGTCCAGATCGCCGACAGCCAGGGCGGTCAACATGGTGGTCGTACTCAGCTGGCCGATCTCCTGCCGGGTCGGTCCGTCGTAGATGTACACCGTGCCGTCGTCCAGGCCGACCACGATGTCGTCCCTGCCGTCACCCGTGATATCGGCGAGGGTCAGTTGGGCTATGGTCGTCGAATACTGTTTGCTGCGCCAAACCTGTTCATAAACACCATTGGCGGTTCGACGCACAATGTACCAACTAAAATTGCTGCCGTATCCCGAGGATGTGGAAGTGGCAATAATTTCCCGACTGCCGTCACCTTCCAGGTCGCTGGTGAAGAGGCCGGCGTGACCGATATAGGTACCATAAAGTCCGTACTGCCACTTTTCCTGAAAAAGGCCGGGGGAGCTGGCGGCGACAGCCATTACCGTGATGCTTACCGTGTCTTCAGTGCTGGTAAATTGGCCGTCGTACACCGACAGCCGGAATTGATAGGTGCCGGCCTGTTCGGGTGTGAAGGATGGTGCGGCGGTATTGGCCCCGGTAAGTGGCGGGTACGCATTCAGTGGGTAGGAGACGATGGACCAGTAATAGGTGAGAGGATCGCCGTTTGCATCACTGCTGGCGCTGCCGTCGAGCGACACTTTGGCCCATTGGGTCACGGTCTGGTCGGGACCGGCGTTGGCAACCGGCGACTTGTTGATCGCCGGCAGGATGTTGGTCTGCCGCTGGTTTTGCCAGTCTGGTGAGCCGTTTCCATCCGTATCGGCCTCGATCAACAGGGTGTCTGCCGCGAAACTCAAGCGGAGCGACGTGCCCTGGTTCCCTGAAAACTGCAAGCCGCCCTGGGATGGCCAATCATTGCCATTGTAAATGATCAAGGGAGCCTGGGTTGTGAAGTCAACATATCCGTGGAGCGGGTCGTAGTAGCGTCCGCTGGCTGACTGAGTCAGGTAGGTGCTGCCATAAGTGGTGGTGATTTCATAATTCTTGAACCAGTAAGTCAGGTGGTTCGAATTTTCAACCAGGACCATGTTGATCGACAGGGCTTCGGTGGCAGCGGCATAATTGTAGCCCCACGACAACGTTCCGATCAGTGTAAAGGAGAAGGTGCTCTGCTTCATGGTCAGGGAGCCGAAGGAAAGGGTGAGTCGGCTGATCTGCTGTTGACTTGCGTCGAACGTACCCAGCATGTCGGCCTTGCCGGATATGACGATCCCTTGCGAAGTATAGTTCTGGAAGTCGAGGGAACCGAAAAAACTGCCGGTGGCGTCGTTGATATCCAGTGTATAAGTTACCATGCCGCCGCCATCACCCAAGGTCTGGTGTGTTACCGTACGATTCAGCGTCTTGGCCGCGCCGGCTGCGGGCTTTTCCAGCTTTTTCCTGGTGTCCTTGCCGGGAATGTCCATCCGCCGTGTCGCCTGCTTTAGTACCTGGGCCAGATTCCGTACTGGTTGCTCCGCCGTGGTTTGGGTTTTTGCAGCTACTTTTCCGGTTACGGTAAAATTGCCGATGGCTGCGGCAAAGTTGCTGCCGCCGAATCCACCCAGGGCCAGATCCTCTGAATTGCCGCTGTTAACAGTTGCCGGGGTTGTGACCCCTTTGTACGATGTGGCCGGGTCCACGACCCCATTGTTCCTGGTATCACCACTGCTTCCGCCGCTGCACGCGGCAAGCAACAACATCAGCATCAGCAGTACGCCCGCCTGCAACCAGAGATTCCTTAGTACTGTCATATGACCCTCCCCGCAATTTGTCTTGATCAGATTCGGATAAACGTCAGATCCACCCAGGTTCATTACCAGATTCCAATATAAAATATTCTCACCCTACTCCACCGGCATGCGACTGTCAAAGAAAACACCGGGCAATTTGCAACACAAAATGATCGGCCCGATTAAATGAAATCCAAGCACCTAAGCAATTAATGTACCAACACCTTTTACATAAATAATTACTGGATGTTAGAAATATGTATGTTCTCAACAGCATCAGAAAACGCACGGATCCGGATAAAAAAAGTGTAAAGAATCTTTTCACTTCTCTGTAACTATCTAATTTACAAGGATTATTAAAATTGAAAAGAAACTTTACACACATGCGTAACACGCCGGTATTACTGGGTATTTTTTTGTGTAAAAAAACCTGCACCCCTTACGGCAGTGCCGGTTGCCCAAACAGCGTGATGTGACAGAGAATATTAATGCAGGCCTGACGCTGCGGAGACCGGAATGGGATCATTACTCTGTATTGATTTGCAGCAGAATTAATGCTATTAGATCACCAACCTCCAAATTAATTAAAATACATGACCATATTCCATTTTGTTTTATTTTATTAAACAAATGTTATTCAGTTTGTAACTGTTCCGCACTTTTTTATGACATGTTTTCCAGCGGTTAAGTGGAACACGCCGTCCACCGGCAGAAACCAGGCCAACCGTCTGCTATTTTAATTCATGACACCCCGGTTGTTATATTTTCAACGGATGATATATAAACCGCATGACATTTGTGATCCAAGGAGGATATTCAATGCCAAGTACTTTCCAGCTCGCCTTGTCCCCCCAATCGCTCTTCAGTTTTGTTACCCGTCTTTTCAGTTCCGGAAAAGTTCTTCCGTGGCTGTGGTTGCTTTTCCTGGCATTAATTTTTCCCGCGGAGACCTCACACGCTCAGATTACGGCCCGGGTTACCATGAATACCTACGCGGAGTTTGCTTCGCAAAACCCCACACCAGGCCATATCACGTTCATGCGCTCCTCCATACCAAACGCCGGAAACAACTACGATGCAGCGGTTGCCTGGCAGGACATCACCGGCAACGTCACCAACCTGGCCGTTAACCTGGGGACTACACCGGGATATTTTACGCTGGTTTTCAACAACAACAATTACAGCCAGGCAGCCCAGTGTTCGAGCAATATAGACTTCTATACATCTTCAACCTACAAGACGGACGGCGGCTCCTTCGATGTGCTCATCACCTGCACCATTCCGGACACCACCCCTCCGACCCCGCAAAGCGCGGCAACCAATACCGCCGGCACAACCGTCACGATCACCTTTAACGAAAGCGTCGCCAGTAGTGAAGGCATGGTTTATACCACCGATTTCACCGTCACCGCCAACTCCACACCGGTCACCATCAACAGCATCGCCTTTTCCGGCAACACCGCGATATTGACGCTGGCGAGCCCGATCTACGCAGGCCAGACGGTCAAGGTAGCCTATGACGACAGCTACCAGGGGCTTATTGACGACGCATGGAATCCGGCTGTCGCGTTCAACAATTTCGCGGTCACCAACAATTCGACGGCCAGCGGCAACATCGCTCCCACCTTTGTTGGCGCCGCCACCACCCTGACGGTCAACCAGAACTCTGGGGCCACCGACATCAAAGGCCTGCTCCATGTAAGCGACACCGACGCCAGCCAGACCGAGACCTGGAGCCAGAGCGTGGCCCCCAACCACGGCGGCACGCTCACCTTTTCCGGCGCCACCGCCAGCTCCGGCAGCAGCGACATTACCCCCGGTGGCACCATCACCTATCAGCCAGCCAACGGCTACAGCGGCACCGAGACCTTCACCGTGCAGGTCAGCGACGGCACCGCCAGCGCCACTCGGCAGATAACCGTAACAGTTGTGCCGCTTCCAGTGGTCACTTCCGTCTCCGTCCCCAGCAACGGCACATACAAGGCGGGAGACGCCCTGAACTTTACAGTTACTTTCGATCAGGTTGTCACTGTTACTGGATCTCCGAGTTTGTCCCTAATCCTGAACACGGGAGGCACTGTACAAGCTTCTTATGTGAGTGGATCCGGTACCCAGAATTTGCTCTTCCGCTATACGGTTGCCTCCGGCGATCAGGACAATGACGGAATTACAGTCTGGACCCTGTCACTGAACGGTGGCAGCCTCAAAAATTCTGGTGGCACAGACGCCAACCTGACCTTGAACAGCGTTGCAGCGACCACCGGCGTCCTGGTTGACGCCGTAGCCCCCACGGTCACCTCGGTAACCGTCCCATCCAACGCCACCTACATTGCCGGCCAGAACCTGGACTTCACCGTCAACTTTACAGAAGCGGTCACGGTCAACACCTCCGGCGGCACGCCCCACATCCCGGTCACCCTGGATACCGGCGGCAGCGTCTACGCTTCCTACCTCACCGGCACCGGCACCAGCGCCATCGTCTTCCGCTACACGGTGGTTACCGGAAACCTGGATACCAACGGAATATCCGTCGGTACAACGATCACTTCAAACGGTGCAACCATCAAAGACAACGCCGGAAATGACGCCACTCTGACTCTCAACTCCATCGGCAACACAACCTCCGTTCTGGTTGACGCCGTAGTGCCAACAGTAAGCTCGGTAACAGTTCCATCCAACGGCACCTACGTTGCTGGCCAGCACCTGGACTTCACCGTCAACTTTACAGAAAACGTCACGGTCAACACCGCCGGTGGCACCCCCCACATACCGGTCACCCTGGATACCGGCGGCAGCGTCAACGCTTCCTACCTCTCCGGTACCGGCACCAGCGCCATTGTCTTCCGCTACACAATTGCCACAGGCAACATGGATAACGACGGCATCGCGGTCGGAGCTGCGATTACCCTCAACGGCTCCACCATCCGTGACGCTGCCGGCAACAGCGCCACCATGACCCTGAACTCGGTCGGCAGCACCACCGCCATCCTGATTGACGCCGTAGTCCCCACGGTCACCAGTGTAACAGTCCCGTCCAACGGCACCTACATAGCCGGCCAGAACCTTGACTTCACGGTCAACTTCAGCGAGAACATCACCGTAACCGGCACGGACTCCACCCTGGGTCTGACCATCGGCGCCAGCAGCGTAACCGCCGCCCAGCTCTCCAATACCGCCAGCAGCATCACCTATCGCTACACCGTGCAAAACATCGACCTGGATAGCGACGGCATAGCGGTAGGCAGCCTGACCCTCAACAGTTCCACCATCAGCGACGCCGCCACCAACAACGCCAACATCGCCCTGAACTCGGTCGGTAGCACCACCGCTATCCTTGTTGACGCCGTAGTGCCCACGGTAACCTCGGTAACGGTCCCGTCCAACGCCACCTACGCCATCGGCCAGAACCTTGACTTCACCGTCAACTTCTCCGAGAACGTCACCGTAACCGGTAGCGACTCCACCCTGGGACTGACCATCGGCAGCGCAACCGTAAGTGCCGCCTACCTCTCCAAAACAACCAGCAGCATCACCTACCGCTACACCGTGCAAAACAACGACCTGGATAGTGACGGCATTGCGGTCGGCGCAGTAACCCTCAACAGCACCACCATTGCTGACGCCGCCACCAACAACGCCAACATCGCCCTGAACTCTGTAGGCGCTACCGCCTCGGTCCTGGTTGACGCAGTAGCACCCACAGCCAGCTCGGTCTCGGTCCCGCCTAACGCTACCTACATAGCCGGCCAGCACCTGGACTTCACCGTCAAC
>Ga0154448_1096_pt1 | contig 10199 bp, 8 predicted proteins | sample RifGroC2_FD_105641 | JGI IMG/M metagenome (GOLD analysis project Ga0154448, IMG submission 105641) | Geobacteraceae bacterium GWC2_55_20
ACCGTTTTACGCGATTTCGAACAACGGCGCAACCAATCTTCCTGCTCACCGTAATACCCATTCGCACTGACGGACCGCTGTTTTCTCGCCACACAATCAGGAAACCTTTTACCGTGGTTTTAGATTGTGCATTGGAAAGAGACAAAAACTCGGTCCGCTTCCGTAAACGTAATGTTTTCGGAAATGCGGAGCCTCCGGTTCCTAAAGACACAGCAGGAAGATTACTTGGATGCAATTCTTACGGACAGATTTTTGCGGCCTTTGGCCCTTCTGCGCTTGATAACCAGACGACCATTCTTGGTGGCCATTCTTACAAGAAAACCATGGGTGCGTTTACGACAAATATTACTTGGCTGGAAAGTTCTTTTCATCTTTGTTTACCTCTACTCAAATATTTTTCAGGAAATGGGTTATTAATCACAAGTGCTTGTCAGTGTCAAGGTTTTTATTATACAGTTGCCATGTTTGTGAAAAAGTGATTTGACTTGAAAAACAATGGCGCCTCTGGTAACCTGCCACCCTGGAATAAACTGATTAGTCTCGCAATCAATACATATATTATTGTTATTATTAAAGAATTAAGTTATCAACAGCTGTTGAAAAATTTGTTGATAACTCTCACAGTAAAAAGTGGATCATATTTCTAAATAATTTAATCCACTAGCGCTTATACCCTAACCGAAGCTGTTGATAACCACTATTTTAACGCGATTGTGATATAGACCAAAATGTTTGAAGCATGGCAACAGGCTACCGAAAATATCGAAAACTTATTATCCGAGGGTGATTACGTAACCTGGATCAAACCGGTCAGATACAGTCACCACCAAGGTTCATCAGTTTATCTGTCGGTACCGAACTCTTTTGTTAAAGAGTGGTTGGAAGACCATTATCTGAAAATTGTTACAGATGCACTTTCTGCCGCGTCCGGACAAACCGTGACTCTTGATTTCATCATCAGGGATGACGAAGAACAGCAGCCAATATCGGAAAATTTGATAATACAGAGCAGTAATGAACCGGCCGCAACTCAAATCGCACTTCCCGAACCGGTATTCACAAATCTCAATCCCAAATATACGTTCGACCTGTTTGTAAGCGGAACCGGTAATCAGTTTGCGCATGCCGCCGCAATGGCAGTTGCCAACAATCCGGCTGACACATACAATCCTCTCTTTATATATGGTGGTGTTGGACTGGGGAAAAGCCATCTGCTTAATTCCATAGGCCACACAATCCGTGCAAATTCTCCGGAATCCAATGTCTGTTACTGTTCGGCAGAAAAATTCATGTATGAGATGGTTAACCACCTGAGATTGAAAAAGATGGATCTTTTCAGAAATCGTTTCAGAAATGTGGACGTCTTGTTGATTGATGATATCCAGTTTATTTCAGGTAAAACCGGTACGCAGGAAGAATTCTTTTACACATTCAACGCTCTGCATGATTCACACAAACAGATCGTAATCACCTCAGACAAGTTTCCACGTGAAATATCCGATCTTGAAGAACGCCTCAGGTCCAGATTCGAATGGGGTCTGATTGCGGATATTCAACCGCCGGATGTGGAAACAAAAATAGCTATCCTGAAAAAGAAGTCGGAAATAACAAGAATAAAGCTTCCCGATGATGTTTATTATTTTCTGGCTTCGAGTGATACAAGGAATATTCGTGAACTTGAAGGAATGCTTATCCGATTGGGAGCATTCAGCAGTCTCCAGAATATTCCCATAACTTTGGAGATGGCCAAGGAAAACCTCAAGGATATACTTGGCGACCGGCGCAAGGAAGTAACTGTCGAACTGATACAAAAAACTGTTGTCGACTACTTCGACATGAAACTGGCCGACCTGAAATCGGAAAAGAGGCTTAAAAATATTGTCCTAGCCAGACAGGTTGCAATCTGGCTTTGCAGGGATATGACAAAAGCATCCTACCCTGATATAGGTTTGAAGTTTGGCGGCAAAGACCACTCCACGATAATTCATTCGTTCAAAAAGATAGATAAGGCAATTGCTGATGATACAAAACTATCTAAAATTCTTGATGAAATTAAGTATATCCTGTTGAAGTAAGTAAAAGCTGTTGATCCGGTGTGGATAACTGTTGATAAAGTTTTAGCCTGTTTAAAAAATTGATTTGGACAAAATGATATCAACAGGGATTGAACAATACTTTTTATAACAGATTCAGTGTTTTAAGCGATTGTTACCTGTTTCCACAGCACCTACAAAGTACTACCAGTCTTTTAATTATTTTATATAACTATAATACTAGCAGTCATAAGGAGTGACGTATGGAATTCAGAATAGAAAAAGAGCAGTTCCTCAAGGCACTTCAGAAGATACAGGGAATTGTTGAAAAACGGACTTCGATGCCGATTTTATCAAATGTCCTGCTTGAAGTGGGAATGAAGAGCAGTTATTCGGCTGAAGTGGCTTCCACCGGTAAAATTACCGTTTCAGCCAAGAAGCTTTATGAAATAGTCAAGGAACTGCCGAACCAGCAGATTATTTTTTCCACAAAAGAAAACGACTGGGTCGAAATAAGATGCGGGAAGGTTCAGTTCAATATTGTCGGACTCTCACCGGATGAATTCCCATATTTCCCGGATGTAAAGGAAGAGAATCTCTTCGAAATAGAGAGCGCTTTACTGAAAAGTATGATCGAAAAAACCTCCTATGCCATCTGCACCGATGAAACCAAATATAACCTCAACGGTATATTTGCAAAGGTGGAAGCAAATCAGGACGGAGTCAACTGTCTTAAAATGGTTTCCACAGATGGTCACCGGCTTTCCATATCTTCCGGAAACTTCAAAGGAACCGCGGGTCCCGAGCTTTTAAAAGGTGTCATTTTGCCTAAAAAGGGCATCTACGAGATGAAGAAAATTACCGATGAAGAGGGCGGCACTCTGATGTTCGGTTTCATGGATAACAGTGCGGTTATCAAGCGCGGTGATTCCTACATGGTCATGCGCCTTGTGGATGGTGAATTTCCTGATTACAACCGTGTCATACCAACGGCGAATAATCAGGTTGTTACCGTAAACAAGGAAAATTTCAGCCATTCGGTGCGTCGCATGGCAATTCTGTCCAGCGAGAAATTCAAAGGAATCATGCTGGAAATATCCTCGGGCGGCATCAAGATTTCTTCCAGTAACCCGGAATTGGGTGATGCGATGGAAGAGATCGATGTTGACTACGAAGGTAGTCCTATTTCGGTACGTTTTAACGCCCGCTACCTGCTTGACGTCCTTTCCGTTGCGGAAACGGAAAGGGTTGATATGAAATTCAAGGATGAATTGTCGCCATCCATAATAGTCCCTGAAAATTCGGAAAGTTTTCTGGCGGTTATCATGCCGATGAGGCTTTAAAAACGGTCGATGCGTCTTAGACATCTGGCGGTCAGTAATTTCAGAAATATAAGTTCCATTCGAATTGAACCGGGAGAAAGGTTCAATCTGTTTTACGGACTGAATGGTCAGGGAAAAACAAACCTGCTGGAAGCGATACACCTGCTGGGGAGTCCCCGTTCATTCAGGGCAGCCCGGTTGCCGGAATTGATCAGGCATGGTGAACCCATGTCCCAGGTTCATGGAACAGTGGAATCCAACGGGATCAGGAACCAGATGCGGCTGTTGCTGGAAGCGGCCGGTCGCAGGGTCGAAATCGACAGCAAGGCGGTTCATCGCGCTTCCGAGCTGCATGGCAAATTGAATACGGTTGTTTTTTCACCGGATGATTCCGGTATGGTCAGGATGGGTCCCGAGACCCGGCGTCGTTACATGGACCGGGCCGTCTACATGAGTGACCTCGGTTATCTGCACAGTTGGCATGATTATCAGCGGATTCTCAAGCAGCGCAACGTGCTGCTGAAGAGCAGCGACAGAAGCGGCCTGGATATCTGGACCGAAAAACTGGCCGATACCGGCGCGGACGTAATTGAGCGCAGAATCAGATTTGTGGCAGTGCTGGATCAGAAACTGCGGAAACATTACGCCACTATCTCGGGCCATAGCGAAACCTGCGGCATCAGCTACCGCCCGGAAGGGGTCAAGTCAACCGAACGGGAACAGATCCGCAATGAACTGATCGAGCTGTTTCAGCGCCATGAACGATCCGACGAACGCTATGGCACGACCACGGCAGGACCGCATCGGGACGATCTGACCTTCCTGTTGGAAGAGCGCTCGCTTAAGTCTTTCGGTTCACAAGGGCAGCAAAAAAGTTTTGTCATGTCGCTGAAGATGGCCGAGATGGATAACCTGATGGATATTTTCGGCGAATCTCCGCTGCTTCTGTTGGATGACATGAGTTCCGAACTCGATGCCGGCAGAAACCGCAACCTGATGGAATTCCTTATTGCGAGGGATATCCAGGTCTTTATAACAACCACGGAACGCTCTCCGGTTTTGCTGGAAGCCGCACCACATTGCGCCGTCTTTCGCGTGGAAGACGGCAATCTGACGTTCGAGGGAAATTAACCGCATGAGTGAAATGGAAAACGTTACACACGGCTCCGAAGAGTACGGAGCGGACAATATCAAGGTTCTGGAAGGTTTATCGGCGGTCCGCAAGCGACCGGCCATGTACATCGGATCAACCTCCAGCGCCGGTCTTCACCACCTGGTGTACGAAATTGTTGACAACTCGATCGACGAGGCCCTGGCTGGGCATTGCGATAATGTCAGCGTGACCATCAACACCGACGGCTCGATAACTGTTGTCGATAACGGTCGCGGAATCCCGACCGACATACATCCCACCGAAGGCAAATCTGCGGCCGAGGTCGTTCTGACCGTACTGCATGCCGGCGGCAAATTCGACAACGACTCCTACAAGGTTTCCGGAGGTCTGCACGGCGTCGGCGTCTCGGTTGTAAACGCATTGTCAAAGTGGCTTGAACTGGAGATCCGCCGTGATGGCAAGGTCTGGCATCAATCCTACCGCCGGGGAGACCCGGTCGCACCGCTGGAAACCACCGGTGAGACCAAAAAGCGCGGCACCAAGGTCACCTTCATGCCTGACGAGGAGATTTTCGAGACTACCGAATTCTCCTTTGATATCCTTTCACAGCGGCTTCGTGAAATGGCTTTCCTTAATGCCGGTGTACGGATCAAGATCAGCGACGAACGGGTGGACGGCAAATCCCACGAATTCTACTACGAAGGGGGTATAAACTCCTTTGTAGAATACCTGAACCGTAACAAGACCGCCATCAATCCCAAGCCGATGTATTTCAGGGGAGAAAAAGGTGGGGTCGAGATGGAAGTCTCGATGCAGTACAACGACTCCTATGACGAGAAAATTTTCGCCTTTGCCAACAACATCAACACCCACGAAGGCGGCACCCATCTGGCAGGATTCAAGGCAGCCCTGACCCGCACCATGAACGCCTATGCGGCGGCCAACAATCTGCTCAAGAACGAGAAGGTGACCGTTTCGGGAGACGACCTGCGCGAAGGCCTGACCTGCGTGATCTCGGTCAAGATCCCGCAGCCGCAGTTCGAGGGGCAGACCAAGACCAAGCTGGGCAATTCCGAGGTCAAAGGTTATGTGGAATCACTGCTGAACGAGCGGTTGGCGGTTTTCCTGGAGGAAAACCCGAAAATCGCTAAGGATATACTCAACAAGTCGATCGAAGCGGCCCGTGCCCGCGAAGCGGCCCGTAAGGCCCGTGACCTGACCCGCCGCAAGGGGGCCCTGGACATGGGCGGCCTGCCGGGCAAACTGGCCGACTGCCAGGAAAAGGACCCGGCGCTCTGCGAACTGTATCTGGTCGAGGGTGATTCGGCCGGCGGCTCGGCCAAGCAGGGGCGTGACCGTAAAAACATGGCTATCCTGCCGCTCAAGGGCAAGATTCTGAACGTCGAGAAGGCACGTTTCGACAAAATGATCTCCTCCCAGGAGATTCGCACCCTGATTACGGCGTTGGGCACCGGCATTGGCAAGGACGACTTCAATATCGCCAAGCTGCGCTATCATCGCATCATCGTCATGACCGACGCCGATGTTGACGGTCAACACATCCTTACTTTGCTGCTGACCTTCTTCTACCGCAATATGCGTGAACTGATTGAACGCGGTCACCTCTATATTGCCCAGCCGCCGCTCTACAAAGTCAAGCGCGGCAAAAGAGAACAGTATCTGCGCGATGAACACGCCATGCAGGAATTCCTGCTGGAAGAAGGATCAGAAGAGTTGACCCTGCGCCTTGAAAAGGGAGACCGGACCTACAACGGCAAGCAGATCATCCCGGTCATCAAGCAGTTCATTGAAAACCGTGCCATCTTCAACAAGGTTGTCAAGAAGGGCATTTCTCCAGAACTGCTTTCGATTGTCATCCGCAGTAACGTCCCTTCCGGTTTGGAAGAGATGTCCCAGGTTGTGCCGTACCTTGAGGCGATGAAATCGCTGGCCGTGGGTTCAGATTACGAGACGGAGGAGCATCGGATTGCCTTCCGTATCGGCAATATCCGCTCGATCATTGACCAACAGACACTGTCTGTACTTTCGACCCGTGAATATGAGTTGCTGGTGGATAACCACCGTCGCATCGTGGAAACCATGGCTGACGGACGGGCCTTCGTCGAGCAGGAAAGCGGTAAGGTCATGTTTGAGACCACCAACCACCAGGAGCTGCTGAACTTCTTCCTGGAAAATGCCAAAAAAGGTCTGGCGATCCAGCGTTACAAAGGTCTGGGCGAGATGAACCCGGAGCAGCTCTGGGAGACTACCATGAACCCGGAGAACCGTGTGCTGCTGCAGGTCAAGATCGAGGATGTGGTCGAGTCGGACGAGATCTTCACGATACTGATGGGCGATCAGGTTGAACCGCGCCGCGAGTTCATCGAAACCAACGCGCTTAACGTGGTAAACCTGGATATCTAGGGATTTTGTAGGGATACCCAATTAAGCTTTTTTGGGACTCCAATTAGTGTTTTTACCCCCTACAAAAGATCGAAATGATGTTGGATAAATTAAAAGGGGTTGCCTTAACGGATAACCCCTTTTGCTTTAGGTTCGAACACACCATGGTTGCATGTAGAACCAGGATGATAATCAGTTCCTCTTGGTACACGACCTCTACTTATATTAGTAGCTATTTATCCGGTACGCCCTTGACCGGGGGCAGCGCATGCTTCCCCTTACGAACAAACTGTTCGTCAAATGTATATACAGCCTGCAGGGTGTCACTGCTGGCAAGGTGCAGAGCATCTGCAAAATCATACCCCTGGGCATAATTATCAAGTGCTGCCTCCACCTGTCCGGCACACTCGGCAACAACCATTGGCAGCCCCAGGATGTGCAATAAAGATCGGTGTATATCGGCCGGCTTCACCCGATAAGCCGCCCGTAATACCCATTCAAGCTCCAGCAGCACCGTTTTGGGCAAAAAGACGGCCTCAGAGCGTTCCAGAACTTTCATGGCACGGCGAGCCTGAAGTTCATCATCGTTGGTCAGGTAGCGCACCCAGACATTGGTATCAAGAGTAACCATCGTTTAATCCTTACGCCAAGTACGCGCAATTTCTTCATCAATCGCCGCCTGCATCTCTTCCAGGCTTTTGGCCTCGCCTTTATAGCCGATGCACCCCAGACCATTCTGCAGGCTAGTTGCAGGAAAATTGCTCAACGGCTTGAGCAGTACTCCGCCTTGAACAACTTCAACCACAAAACGGGTACCCGGCTTCCAGTGATGGCTGGAACGTATGGTTTTGGGAATGATGACTTGTCCCTTGCTTGACAGGAGTGTTGTTTCCATAGGGCGCCTCTCGTAAGATTTGGTAAGATTATAGTACCTGACCGGTAAGCCGCATACAAGCAAAATTGCTTATCACAAACAAGCCCGAATGGCGGCACCGGTGACCAGCATTAACGGGAATTGCCAGGAAGCTTCCTTGAACCAGCTTTCGAGGGTGCGGGTGAGATACATGGAAGACCGCCTATCGTCTATGTTGCATTGCTGTTGCAATACAGACGATAGGCGGTTGTTGTGTCAATGGTTTTAGAATGATAGATAGACATGAATAGAGGCTGAAGGGTTTATGGGGTAGGCGTGTTCTCCAGTTCAGCGAGAGCCCACTATTTTTCTTGTCTTATACACTTCCGCCATCTCCCGTTTACTTTGCTTCAGCAATTCTATCTCTGATGGTGTCAACATCCGGGGAGCGGGCGAGATACCGAGCTTCTGATTGAGTAAGGCAGTCGAAGGAGTGACCATAGTTTTTTTGCCACCATGTTTCGAGTTCGGTTCCATGTGTTTTCCTCAGTTCTTGCAATTGAGCTTCATCCAAAGCCAGTTTAGCTGAATACGGTTTTCCCGTCAATGTTACCGCGCCAATGACCTTGCCACCATGCGCTTCGATATAACCGCGTAAATTGGTAAGTGTACCGCCCATGCCGACAAAATCGTCAATCAGCACGTAATCCTGTCCGTGCGTGACAATTCCCTCAAAAAACGGTTGCCGTGCAAGTCTGCCAAAACCGTTAGCGCCCGTATGCGCCACGACATTGGTTTGCACGATGCCACTGTCAACAACCAGGTTTAGGCGTTGCGCCAATTCATCTGCAAAAGCTTCCGGTATGGCGTTCACCCCCTCCGCCTCATATGCGTGAGCACTTGCCAGCAATGGTTCTCTACCACCCAGCAGTTTTCTGAGATTCTCTACCTGTTCATCATTAATCGTTGCCTGGACAAGTTCAATAGCAGCCTCGCTGTCACCTGATTTGGCTTCCTTGTAGCGAGGATGCTTCTTGACCGCCGTCTCAGCAGCATGGATGATGACACCAGGGAAACCATGAAGTGGTGTTCGCACTACTTTGAGGAGCGGTTCGGCCTGTTGCTGTTCTATATCCTCTGGAGGTAGGTTCATGTTCCTCCTGATATTTCATTTGCCGTTAAAAGTTACGCACTATTGTTGTCCCGCGACTTGCAATCTTATTGAATGGTACTGAGAACTACAACATCATTCATATCCTGTCAAACATGTTGATTGCTTATGTCATATTCTGTTGCATACCATGCAGGCGGCTGATCAGCTATTCTTCAGCGCCTGTTTGACCGATTCCATCCTCCCGGCAACAGCGGAATCATGCCGCGCCTTGTCTGTCATACGTTTGATGCAGGCGCTCAGTGTGGATATATCGCGTCCGAAGATCCGGCCCACCTCGCTGATTGTGCCAGCGGAGAATTCCGCGACCGCCCAGGCCGCGAGCGTGCGCGCTTCAGTGGCTGCTCTGCCTCGCTGCCGCGAACAAAGTGTCTCGTTATCGATGTTACATACAGTCTTGATGGTTTCCAGCACCTCACGGACGGTCGGTTTCTGTTCACGACGCAGTTGCGCCTTCTCCAACGCTTCATCGACAAAGCTCTCAATGCCGAGCAGACGACTGTCAATCGCTCCTCCCTGATGAAACTCGTTATTGCGTCCGTCCCCCGTCCTCTCCCCGACAAGCTGCGAGAAGAGCCTTGCCGCCTGCCCGCGTTGCGTGCCAAACATCGACAGCACCTCTTCCGTGGTCAGCCACGGTACGATTTCCGTGCCGAGGTAGGCTGTGTGACTGCTCCACGGGTACTCTTCCGGATCCGTTACCATGGCCGCACGGACAGGATTCAGGTGGATATAGGCGACAAGTTCAAGCAGATATGAGTCGGCATCGACAAGAACCGCCTTGTATCGCCCCTGAAACAGGTGGCCGCTTCTGTTCATGTGGCGATTGATCCATGTGGTATAGCGAAGGGAAAGGTTCTGCATAATGCGGGAGAGCGGCGTTTCACCTACCTGGATGGCGAGGTGTGCGTGGTTTGTCATGAGGCAGAAGGCATGGATGCGGCAGCCAAATTTCTCGACGATAGTTTGCAGAAGGAGATAAAACCTGTACCGGTCGCCATCCTCGAAGAAGATGTCCTGTTGTGCGTTACCACGCAGGATTACGTGGTAGAGTGCGCCGGGGTAATGAATGCGTTGTTTGCGAGCCATGGGGAGGTTGTACAGGATTTAAAGCAATAAAGCAAGCCTGACCCCGCAGGTGGCCCTGACCCCGCAGGTGGCCCCCTCTTGTGTTTGTTAAAGGCGGCCGATTGGCCGCCTTTATCTGCACCTAACAGTATGATAATATTAAGTAACCTCTCCAAGCAGCTGTTTTGCTAATGTTTTTGCTAATGTGGAGAGGTGAAAATGGATTGTGTAACCA
>Ga0154448_1012_pt1 | contig 8479 bp, 8 predicted proteins | sample RifGroC2_FD_105641 | JGI IMG/M metagenome (GOLD analysis project Ga0154448, IMG submission 105641) | Geobacteraceae bacterium GWC2_55_20
CACACTTTGTTCTTTCATTTTGTCGTCAAGCACCTGCTGGGCGGCTTCGTTAGGGGTAGCCGTAGGCGGCCCGGCCCCACGAAAACCATCTATGATTTTGTTTATCCATTTGTTCATTTATTTCTCTCGTCGAACTTGCTGATCAACCGGTTCACGCGCACGCGCACGTGAACCGGCCATCTACCCAAACAGAACATTTATCCTACGAACATCCGCCTCATCTGCACTCAATCCGCACAATAAAACCCAGAAAACCCCATCCAGCCTCCATCACCGCTACACACGCAATCTGTATAACAGACTCATGAAGCAAAAACCAGAGTCGGCGCAACATTCAGTGAGGAGCTGCCGTGCAGTCCCCCAACTCATTTTTAAATAAGGGGACGGACACTTCCTGGCTCAGTACATTCCCAATTTTGTACCTGACCCTTATTGTTCCACACATTGCATTCAAAATGTCCTTAATGGGGGCGCAGGCTTTGGAACCAACTCCAGCACGGCGATTTCCGGGTAGCAGTTAAACCTGACCGGCAGGATCGACCAGCCGATGCCTCGAGATATAAACATCTGGCTGCTCCGCGACGTGGTGACGACTCCACTGACATAGTTCTTGTTGCGTACCGGCAGATAAGGCGGTCCATAAAAAGGAATTTGCACCTGCCCGCCATGAGTATGCCCCGCCAGGATCAGGTCGATTCTTCGCGAGTAGTCGCTGTCCGCTGTATCCGGGTTATGGGCCAGAACAATCCGGCAATCCCTGTCCGGTATCTTTGTAAGCACCTGGTCGAGATTGCGGTGATCTTCCATTAAATCTCCCGCGCCGGCCAACCAGAGCGCCTGACCATTCCGCTCGATCCGCACCGCCTTGTGGCGCAGGTCCTGACCGTTCTTTTTAAGCCAGTAGTCGGCCCGCGCAGCATCTGACCAATGGTCATGATTGCCCAGAACAGACCAGACACCATGGGGTGCAGATAGTCGTGAAAGAACCTGCCAGACTTCATCGATCTCATCAGAACTGCTTTTGCGATACACATAATCGCCGGTACAGGCAATAAGGTCGGGTTTAAGATCATTGGCGCGTTCCACTATCCCTTTGATAAAAATCAGCGGCGTCAATCTCCCGTAATGAATGTCCGAAAGTTGCACAATTCTGAAACCGGAAAAAGCCTCCGGGAGGTTAGGAACCGCAATCCGATACTCGTTTGTCAATACCGTCATCCGCTCGATTAGCAAAGGATAGCTCGCTAACAGGCTGATTGAGCCGAGTTGGAAGGTACGCTTGAGAAATTGTCGTCGTGAGATGCTCAATAATTTCTACCGGAAACAGCATCTGTTTCAGCCGGCTTATTGCCAGCCGTTACGCTCCCCACCAGCGCCGCATCGAAAAACGCCACCAGCCTTGTGCAATATTCGGACGTGGAATCAGCGAAGGCTTCGGTGTGGTCGGCCCCCTCGAGGGTCCAGAACTGTTTCGGTTGGCGCGCCAGCTCGAAGAGGCGCTGGCCGTGCGAGTACGGCACCACCGAATCTTTTGTGCCGTGGATGATCAGCAGCGGTGTCGGCGCAATACTGGCAATGACGGCATCGGCGCTGTAATCATCGCCGATCAGCAGGCGGGAAAGCGGACCTTTGAAGAACGACAAGAGCGGCATCTCGGCGATCTTGTCGCGGACCATGCCCCGGTATGAGGCAAAGGCCGAGTCGATGGCCACGCCCCTGATTCCGCCGGGAGGACGAGCGGCCAGCGCAGCGATCGCATTGGCGCCTCCCAGGCTCTGCCCCAGCACAAGCAGCCGTTTTTGATCGATGTCCGGGCGGGTGGAGACATATTCCAGCGCTGCCAGTGAGTCCTGATAAACACCGCGACGTCCGGCACTCCCGGCCGATTTGCCGTAACCCCGGTAATCGAAGACAAACAGGTTGAAGCCCCGGGACGGCAGCCAGGAGACAAACCCGAAATGGGCTGTCATGTTCTGGGCATTGCCGTGGAAGTGGATCACGGTTCCCTTCGCCTTGCCGACAGCCGGGATAAACCAGCCGGACAGGCGGGTTCCGTCCTTGCTTTGGAAGGAGACCTCCTCGTACTTCAGACCATGACGGTCCGGCGTGTCATGTACTGTTCGATCGGGATAGTAGAACATGCCGCCCACACGCCACCGACACAGGAGCGTCAGCGCAAATACGATGAAGATCAGGGATGTAATTTTTATGGGAGTCATGTGATATTTTCTCCAACTCTTTTCCACTACTGACCAGTTACTGCTCATTTATAATGCTCAATTTTTGCTGTTATTGTGCAGTATGATTCCAGTAATGCCGAATTTACTTAACCACCCCATCCACCACCCTGGAAACCCCCGCCACCACCCGTGCCATCCTTTCATAATCCAGCTTGTCCGGCGTATCGGTGGCTTCATGATAGTGCGGATAACGGAACGGCGCGGTGTCGGTGATCATAATACCTGGATACCCCTCCTGCCAGAATGACCATTGGTCTGACCAACCGATTCACTTGATGAATTCCGGGGCCGCCACTCCTTCAGACGGAAAGTGAGCAGTTTCACGGAAAGTCTTGATGCTGGCGTGCAGAAGCGAACGGGAGGCAAGATTACTAACAAAGCCGATAAAATTGCCGGTATCGGGATAAAAGAGGTTGATTGGGGGCGGGTACTGCTGGCTCCCAGGTTTGTCAGTGTAGTAACCGATGGTCTCCAGGGCCAGCATGGCGACGATCCTGTCTCCCCGTTTCTTTGCATTGGCAGCGTAAACGCGGCTTCCCATCAGTTCGGTCCGGAAATACGGGGGTTCCTCGTTGACAAAGGCGACAAAGCGGACGGTACGACCCGACTTGACATCCTTGAACTGTCGCGCCAATTCCAGCATGGCAGCCACACCCGAGGCATTGTCGTTGGCGCCTGGCGACTCGGGTGGCGAGTCGTAGTGCGCGCCGATCACCACTATCTCATCCGGTTGCCGGGCCCCCTTCAACTCCGCTTCGATATTCACCACCTTCCTGTTGTTGGCCAGGTATGTCTCCTCGCGGATTGTATAGCCCATCCGGCGGAGGCGATCAGTGATGTATGCCGCCGATTGCTGCAATTGGAGATAGAGGTTTGTGTTCCGTTCGCCTATTGTCCCGGCAAGAAAGGTTACATCCTCCTTGAGGCGTTTAGCGAGGAGTTGACCTTCTGCCGTCAAGGGCGGCAGGGGACCATTATGTCTTTTTCCAGGCATTGACATCATAAAACAGCCTCCCAGAATGACCAGTCCGGCCAGGATTGCATATCTCAACAGAAAAAGCGGGAGTTGCCTTTTGTCAGGAAAGATCTTCATAACCCTTTACCTCGCCCATGTTCTACCACAGGATTTCAATTCTTCGACTGATTTTTCCGTATATCCGCCAATCCCATTTCCCTCGCCAGCTTCCAGGCCATTCCGGCCAGCAGCAACACCCCCGACAGCAGCGCCACCCACAATTGCGCCTTGCGCCAGGTTGCGGCAGGAATGCGGGGACGCAGCGCCTGCCTGCCGCCCGACTCCAGCGCTGCGCCGGCCTTGGCCGGCAGCGGCTTGATCAGCTGTTTCTCCCAAGTTTCCAGGCCGGCCGCGAGCGAGTCGTCCCGCAAGCTGTCCTGCCCGATGCGGGAGCTGCCGTATGCCAGGCGGAAGGGCGTTTCGCCGCGGGCGGCAAAGATCAGCCGGTGCGGCTGCCAGCCGGCTTCCAGACGCGGCAGTGCGCCCCCGGAACGCCCTCCGGACCGGTGCAGTCGGACCAGCCACTGCCGGTCCGTGGTCGGCGCAATCTCCAGAGCGCCGCTTTCAACAACGCCGGCGTCGCGGCGCAGTCGGTAGAAGGTGCCGCTCCCCCGCTCGATCCAGGGGAATTTATCGTCCGGCCGGGACAGAAATGTGACGCCGGCCAGGCTGTTCTCGTCCGGAAATACCAGCCGCAAACGGTCAACCGGCATCTGACCGCCGGTGCGGGCCAGGTACTCGCCGTTTTTGCCCTTGACCGGCGTGAGCAGGTAGCTGGCGGATTCGCGACGCTCTGTCCGGGGTGTCTCCAGCCGGGCCGTAACCGCATCGAGGCGCGGCGCGCCCAGCTCCGGACCGATGTTGAGCCGGAAGTAGCGGGCCTTGACGGCCGGAAACTCGATCCGCTCCCGGCTGAGCTGCCGTTCTCCGGCCGACAGGGTGGCCAGCGCCCCGCAGGTATGCTGCCGCCACTGCTGCAGGTCGTCGCTGGTCTCCACCCGCAGCGTGCCGACATAGCCGTTTTCCCTGGGGGTGACAGCCAGGTCGAATCCGCTGACGGCCTGATACAGAGCGCTGGCATCCACGATGTAGCTGGTGGCAGCTCTGATCAAGGACGAGCCCGGGGCGGTTTTGAGATTGACGATGGCGCCCTGCCCGTCCGTACGCAGCTGCATCGAGATTCCGCCCGGCAGAGTGCGCGCCGGCCCGCTGAGCGGGAAGAGCGGCAGCTCCCGCCCGGCCGGGGCGGTTTTGAGGGGCAGCGGCCGGAGCAGCGTGAAGGGAACGATCTCTCCTGCAGCGTTGAAAACGGCCAGGTCGCCCAGATCGCTCCGTTCGCTCCAGGCATAGACTTCGGCCGGCAGCGGCAGTTCATGCAGCGCCCCCTGACCGGAGAGTGTCAGCGGCATCATGCGGGCGAAGTCGTTCAGGGCCGGTGTTTCTTGCGCCTGCGCCGGTTGGCACAGCGACAAGGCAAGCAGCAGTAGCAAGATTACATGACAGATCCCGGAAAACAGCTCGCGCGCAAAGCCCGGCAAGGAAAAACTGTAAATCGCCTCACGCAACGAACGCAACGACGCAACGTGAATAATCTTGAACCTGCCCCAATAAATCGCATTGCAGCACTGTTCAACCCTGGTATTTAATTTAGTTACGGTTTCACGTTGCGTTCGTTGCGGCGTTGCGTGATCAAATGCCTTCCTGATTTGCACTGATCTCCCGCTAACAAAATCTCCCTCCCCTTCAAGGGGAGGGTTGGGGTGGGGATGGGTTGAATCAGGCACCGAATCGATCCCATCCCCCTCCTGACCTCCCCCTTGAAGGGGGAGGAACGTAACCGGCGGGAGATTGGTACTGATCAGGAATGCCTTTGACCTGGTCCGCGTCCAGCGCGTCTCAGTGTGAGTCGGATTTCCCAATTTCACGACACTCCCCCTGCCGCCGCCCGGGGCGGCACCGGCGAAAACCAGCCGATCAACAGGATCAGCAGGCCGACCACCACGAAGGAGACGATGCGGGCCACGCTGCCATGGCCGGCCAGGTCCACCAGGAACAGCTTTGCCACCACCGCGCCCAAAAGCCCGGCCCCGGCCAGCCAGTTTAGCCGCACTCCCCGGCGGGTGGCCAGGGTCATGACCGTCAGCGCCAGCAGGCACCAGCAGATGGAAAGCGTGGTCTGGACCGTCAAGGACGAGAACAGCTCGTGGGCGGTGAAAGGCACGCCGCACCAGTGGTGGATCGTGCGCAGCAGGATCGCATTCAGCCAGATGAACAGCGTTGCCGCCAGGCCTGCGGAGGCCTCCCGTTGCGGCAGGTGCCGTGCCAGGCCAGGCAGCGAGCCTTGTACGGATCGGTACCAGCAGGCCAGGCTGACCAGGACCAGCAGCGTGGAAAAGTCCAGCGGATTCAACAATGGCAGGTAGGGAAGCGGATGGGGGCTGCCGGACTGGCTCAGGTTGGCGTACAAAAGCCAGAGCAATGCTGCGGACGCCAGCGGGGCGCATCCCCAGCCGAGGTAACTCGTCAGGTGGCCGTTCACCGGCCAGGGCAGTCCCACGCCAAGACGGGCGATCAAGAGCGCTGCCAAGGCTGGAACCACACCACTGGCGCACAGGGCCCAGGTTCCCATTCCCGGCATCTGCAGCGCGATCCGACCGGCCAGCTCCCAGGCGACCAGCAGGGTCAGCAGCCAGAGCGGCGCGGCGTGGGAGATCGGATGGAGCCGTGGCTGGCGGTCACTGCGGCTGTACAGGATCAGGTACCAGGCTGCCAGGGCCAGGGGCCAGCCGAACCAGCCCCCCTGGAAAGAAGGATGGCTGACCGCCTCCAGCTGCTGCAGCAGCGCAAAAAGGCCCAGGACCGGAAGCAACCCCAGCGCCGGCCACTGCAACAGTTGCCAGTCGAGCCGCTGTTGCAGCTTGTTGCAGGCCAGGCAGGAGGCGGCCACGAAAGTCAGGGCCGCGCCAAATATAATGTCGCCATGGGTATATTTTCCCACTTCACGCAGGCCTCCTCCAAACCACCACAGCATGCCCCATGCGAACAGCAGCGCTTCGATGTAGCGCTCATGGGCAGCGAGACCGGATTTATAGCGGTTCAACAGCCAGGCGCTCAGGAGAGCCGCGACGCTCACCAGCAGGCAGCCGATGAAGGAACTGTTCAGCACCGGCCAACTGCCGCCCTGCAGGCCGCCATCGCCCAGGAAGATCACGCCAGATCCGATCAGCAAAAGATAACCAAAGGCGCGGGCCAGACGCCGCTCCTGGCGTAGTCCGGTCCAGACCAGCGCCGCTCCCTCGATGCTCCAGGCGGCCGAGGTCCAGCGCCCCTCGCAGGCCAGCGGAACGGCCATGGAACCGAATACCGTACCCAGCGCCAGGAAAGCCTCAGCCAGGCTGCGCATGCGCCCAGGCTCGCCGCGGAACAGTCGTCCCGCCAGCGTGATGTAGAAACCGGCGGCCGCCAGCGCGCTCCAGGCCAGGCCGTACTGGTACTGCCGCACCAGGGCCGCCTGGAAGGCAAAGGCCAGGATCGGCGCACCGAACACCAGCGCGCAGTCGATATATGCGTCCAACACCGCCGGCTGCCGCCGGGCATACAGCACCGGCAGCGCGGCGTATACCAGGAAGAACAGCAGCAGGAACGGTTCGACGCTGAAGAAATATTCAGGACGGTAAAAACTGCTGCCCCACATGGCGCCGACGATGAAGGTGCCGACAAAGCCGATCAGGTTCAGTTCGCGCCAGGCCCGCCGGAAGGCTATTGCCAGGATGCCGGCATTGAGGATGGCGTAGTAGCCGAACAGCATGGCCGGGCTGCCGCTGCCGATGCCGGCCAGTTGCGGGGCCAGGAAACCGCCGACGCTCCCCATTACTGCCAGGGAGCGGGAGTCCTGCAAAACCGCCAGCAGGGAGGACAGGGCACAGATCACCACCAGTAACGCGAAGCCGATGCCGGCCGGGATCAGCTGATAGAGCTGCATCGCGGCATAGCCGGTCAGGTAGAGGATGCCGACGCCGCCCCCCTGGATCACCTGGGCGTAGATCGGACGCCGGCCCTTCAGCCTCCAGCCGGTGGCCAGCAGCGCGCAGCCACCGGCGGCGGCTGACGCCAGGCGCAGTTCGATCGGGAATAGGCCCTGCTGGGCGGCGTACTTGACCAGGAAAGAAACCCCGATCAGCAGGATCACAACCCCCAGTTTGACCAGCAGGTTTTCGCCGCTGAATATGTTGCGCGACCACTCCTCGAAAGCCGAGGGTGCCACAGGCTCGACTACCTTACTCTGCCGCATGCGTGGCGGTGCTGGCGTTTCGGTTATCTGCTCTGAGTCGCTAAATATAAAGGCGTCCGGCTCCTCGATCCTTGCGGGAACGGCTTCCGGCACCAAGACCAGACCGGGCAGCTCCCCACTCTCACGCGGCTCGGCACTTTCCCGGCATTCTTCTTCCTGCTCTTCGCACAGTCGCCGGCGCAGGAGCTCCAGTTCTGCTTCCGTGGCCAGCTGCCGCTGCCGCAGATCGTGCTGTCCGCCGGCCAGCCAGCCGCTGATTCCGCCACAGACGGCCCCGGCAAAATTGAAGAGCATGCCGCCCAGTATGGCGCCGATGACCGCGAATAAGAGGTTCATGGTTATCTCCAGGAACTTGAGAAGAGGTTATTGAGAACTTCGCTGTAGCTGCTGCCCGGAACATCGTATTCCAACACTGCCGGGGAGATTGACGGGCTGCGATGCAACTCGATTTTTCGCGCACCATCGAAAGAAATGATTACCAAGGCTGCCAGCAAGGCGACAGGAATCAATGTGACGGCAAATTTTGCGATGGAGCTTTTCATGACGTTCCCCTTTCTGATTCAGCGCAGCATCACGCCGGCGGCCATGGCTCGCAGGATATGGCGGCGCTTGCGGTGCCAGGACAACGGATGGTGTGCGCAGTATGTGGATATTCCGGAGGTAAAAGTTACGGAAGCAACCAGGAGAATCAGTGGAATGACGGCAACGGCCAGTTTCAGACAGAAGGTTTCCATTCAGTGCCTCCCTGCAGCGTTCAATCTTGATTCACCAAACGTATTACAGGGAGCATGCCATGGCGGATAATGTGTTTATTCAACTGTTTTTATTGACTATATATTGCCTAACGAGGAGTTGTTGCGGAAATAGCGTCACAGACATATGTGCAAATGATGTATAGCCACAAGACATACAATGCATCAACCATCAGAATTC
>Ga0154448_1102_pt1 | contig 7292 bp, 10 predicted proteins | sample RifGroC2_FD_105641 | JGI IMG/M metagenome (GOLD analysis project Ga0154448, IMG submission 105641) | Geobacteraceae bacterium GWC2_55_20
GCCTGCGACAGGGTCAGGCAACTAGGGTTAAGTGTTACCTTGGGTGCGTTCCGGAACAAATCTCATATTCCAAATTTCCTGATACAGCATTCTAAGGTACTGACGGTTGTCTAGACAGAAAAACGATGAAATTAAGTTTGGTTCAACCCAGTTGAATGCCCCTTGTTCTTTGAAAGATCAGCTTGTTCAAGTAATCCGCTGAAGTATACCTCAGCCGGGGTTTTATAATCCAGCGACTGATGAGACCGCTCATTGTTGTAGTAATCGAAGTAGGTTTTGATTCCGTCTTTTGCTTCCTGAACCGTTTCGTAATCTTTCAGATAGACTTCCTCATACTTTAACGATCTCCAGAGACGTTCGACGAAGATGTTGTCAATTGCCCGGCCTTTGCCGTCCATACTGATAAGAATGTCGGCATCTTCCAGAAGCTTGGTGTGACGCGGGCTCGTGAATTGTGAACCCTGGTCGCTGTTGAATATTTCTGGTTTTCCTCTGGTTAAAGCCCGCTCCAATGCTTCGACACAGAAGTCGGCCTCCAGGGTGATGCTGATGCCAAAATCAAGAACGTAGCGGCTGAACCAGTCAATGATCGCGACCAGATATACAAACCGCCTTTAAGCCGGATGTAGGTTATATCAACACTCCAAACCTGATTAACCCGTACAATCGGTACGTTGCGCAAAAGGTATGGATATATTTTGTGGCCCGGAATCCGGCGGCTCAGATTTGGGCCGGGGTAGATCGCCATCAACCCCATAAGGCGCAGCAAATGCCGGGTGTGCCGTGTTCCTACACGCGGATGTCCTTGCTTCTTGAGCCAGTCCGTCAGCTTGATAACGCCCAGGAAGGGATGCCGGGTATACTCTTCATCCAGCAGTCGCATCAGAGTCAGGTTCTTAGTAGAAACCGGAACAGGCTGGTAATATAGGCTGGAATGACTCAGCCCCAAAAAGCGGCACTGCCTGACAACGCTGATCTTGGGATGTTTTATATCTATCAGCAGACGCTTTTGAGCAGCGCTACATCCCAGATTTTTTTTGAGCCAGTCAAGTTCAACCTTGAGTTGGCCTATCTGGCGATACAGTTCCTCTTTGAGTTTTTCGTCTGCTTTTAAGGAGTTGGTTTTCTTGTTGTCAAAGGCCGCTGCCAACTGATCCTGTGCCTGACGCTTCCAGGTGGTGATCTGATTCGGGTGCACTTTGTAGAGAGAAGCCAGATCAGCGACGGTCTGATCTCCCCGGATTGCAGCCAAAGCAACCTTCGCTTTGAATTCGGACGTACGTTTCGTTCTCATGTTTGCCATCATAATTGCCTCCACAATTATGGGCAAACCAAACTTAACTACCTGTCCGAAAAACCGTAAGCATTATATTCACTTCTCATGGAAGCCCCCTTAAAATAATAAAAGCAGACCTTACAGATCTGCCCCCTGGGAAGTTGCACATGTCCTGAAACCTTTGAGATACAGGCTTTGTTACATCTTTTCCCTCACCTTTAATATGTCTCACTTAATGCATGCCTTTATACAGTAAGAAAATAAGTATTGACATGATATTACAACTAGTTACGGGCTGTGCCTATTCAGTATGCAATCCGATAAAGGTATCAATATCACGTTACATTTTTGAAACTTATCAACAGCTTCAACAGGGTTATCAACATTATTTGTGGAAAGCATGTATCCCCCTGAAGTTACGATAGTGATAGTTTCTTGCTTACAATTAGTGAAAGAATCATCTGGTGGGTAACAACTCTGAAATTGGTTTTAAAACTGGAATGATGTTAGGATGCAATGAGTTGGTATGAATCCCAAGGAGCTTTTTTCGATGATCTGTCCTTATTGCAAAGAAACCATTCAAGATGGTGCGATAAAATGCCGCTACTGCGGTTCAATGCTTAATCTTGACCCATCCAGCGCCATAAACATTGATAACATCAGCAGTGATGAGATTCGTGAATTTGTCGGACCCAATGCCCACTATTACGTACAGAACTTTTCAAAGTACACGATATCAGGCAGAGAGCAGTTCTGTGCTACATGGAACTGGTCTTGTTTCGGATTTACTTTCATCTGGTTCTTGTACCGGAAGATGTACTTTTGGTCAGTTGTCTCTTTTGTCGTCTTCTGCATTCCAGGCATCAATTTTCTCCTGCATATCGGAGCAGGTATAGTCGGTAACTATCTGTACTACAGGTATGTGAAAGAGAAAATCCTTGAAATCAGGTCAACACAACTACCGCAGAATTACAATCCGGTGCTGCAGGAACTTGGCGGGGTCAACAAGTGGGTGATCACGTTGGGAGTGGTCATCGGTATAATCATGACGATACTCATCTCGATCTTTTTCTCGACGATGATTGCTTCCATGAGTCATTTGGTAAGAATGACAATCTGAACCACAGGTGATAGATTTCTACCCATCGCATGAATACTTGAATCCGTTTATGAGGTATTACTTGCGCATTTGCTTAAAGATGCCGGTTTGAGGGTTGAGCGTCAGGTTTCGATACCGATTGAATTTCACGGTATCCGGTTTGATGAAGGATTCCGGGCAGACATGGTCGTGGAAGACAAAGTGATTCTGGAACTTAAATCAGTAGAATGCATCAACAATGCTCACAAAAAGCAGGTTTTGACGTATCTGAAATTGACAGGTATGAAGCTGGGTTACCTGCTTAATTTTGGTGATGAACTGATGAAGGACGGTATCACCCGTGTACTGAACGGCAAACTCGAATAATCGAAAACAGGTTACTCTCACTGAGTCACGGAGGCACAAAGGAAAACCAGGACTCAAAGGCTCTTGGTTTTGATTTTCTCCGTGCCTTCGTGCCTCTGTGAGAGATAAGTTTTGACTCTACGCGGCGTGAGGGGTGACCTCTGGGTTGGAGTTTCAGACATTTATGTTTTCAGATAGTACAGCTCTTATTTCTCCAACAACTTCCTCGCAAGACCATGCAGTTCCGCGTTTGCCAGCGCGACCACCTTTTTCTTTACCGAACGGGAATAATACTCCTGTTCCGTCTTTGTCAGGGGCAACCCTTCCAGCCTCTTCTTGAACAACTCCTTCTGCTTCGGCGAAAACATTTGCGACAGGGCAAAGGCCTGGGAATACTCAACCTGCTCGACCAGGGAAAACTCAGGTGATAGAAAGAATAGAGAGCCGTTGAATGGATGGAGCAGGTCAACGACGAACAGTACCAAGGGAACCGATGAACCGAAATAGTTCTTGAAAATAAACCAAATGATCAATATAGTAGGCATAAGCTATGTTAATGGCTATTATTTTGGTCTATAAGTGCCTGGATTGGTTGTGATGAAACAAAGAACATACTCAAAATACGCAAAAGAAGCCGCTTTATTGCTCGGTCAACAGATCAGGCTCGGGCGCAAGGAGCGCCAATGGTCTGAGCAAAACCTTGCGGAGAGGGCCGGTATTTCCAGGGGGACACTCCAGAAAATAGAATCCGGTGAAATGTCTCCGTCCATCGGGCTTGTATTCGAAGTTGCCGCATTGGTTGGCGTGCCTTTGTTTGAGCATGAGAGCCGGGCACTTGCAACCGGCATCGAACTGGCGCAAAGCAAAATAGCTCTCCTCCCCAAGCGGATCAGAAACAAGACAAAGGCGGTGGATGATGAATTCTAAACCGCAGAATAGAGAAGCCTTTGTCTGGATATGGCTTCCCGGAGAGACGCAACCGGTGGTTGCCGGTAAACTTGAAGCGGATAACGGCACAGTCAATTTCAACTATGGCAAAAGTTATCTTGACCGGATAGGCGACAAGAACCCGGCTATCCCGATTTATGAGCCGGAATTACCTCTGAGGGCCGGAGTGTTACCCTTGCCGGGCGACCTGGAGATACCCAATTGCATTCGGGATGCAGCGCCCGATGCCTGGGGGCGACGCGTTATCATCAACAGGCAATTCGGCCTGAAAGGTCGGGATGCGGATACCGGCAGCCTGGATGAACTCACCTGTCTCCAGGAATCTGGCTCCGATCGGATCGGTGCGTTAGATTTTCAGCGCTCACCAACGGAATATGTTCCCAGAACTCCCCATAATGCCGGTCTGGAAGAGTTGCTGGCATCGGCCGAAAGGGTTGAGCAAGGTATTCCATTAACAGCCGAGCTTGATCAGGCGCTCTTCCACGGCAGTTCCATTGGTGGTGCGCGCCCCAAGGCTTTGATAGAAGATCAAGGCGTCAAGTATATTGCCAAGTTTTCGTCCGGCAGTGATCTCTACAGCGTCGTCAAAGCCGAATACGTTGCCATGCGGTTGGCGTCCATTGCCGGACTGAAGGCCGCACCGGTCAAGCTGGTAAAGGCGTCCGGCAAGGATGTCTTATTGATCGAGCGCTTCGACCGGATTGCGCTCGATTCCGGGTGGGCGCGAAAAGCCATGGTTTCCGCCCTGACCCTGTTCGGCCTCAGTGAGATGACGGCACGTTATGCCAGTTATGAAGAGTTTGCGGAGATCATTCGCCATCGCTTTACTGAGCCGGGAACAACCCTCAGGGAGCTTTATAGGCGGCTGGTTTTTAATATCTTGTGCGGTAATACCGATGATCACGCACGCAATCACGCCGCATTTTGGAATGGGAAAGAGCTGTCCCTGACGCCGGCCTATGATATTTGCCCTCAAGGTCGTACCGGCAATGAAGCGACCCAGGCCATGCTCGTAACCGGAGTAAACCGGTTCAGTCAGCTCAAAACCTGCCTGGCGGCAGCGCACCAGTTCCTGCTTTCCCGGCAGGCAGCGATCGATGTGATTGACCGGATCGAAATGGCCATTCGTGACAATTGGGAAAGGGTCTGTGAAGAAGCGGAACTTGGCCCGGTTGATAAAAACTATCTGTGGGGGCGGCAGTTTCTTAATCCGTTTTCCATTGAGCGATGACCCGGAAGAATGCAAACGAATGAAGGGCGTTACGGGGAGTGTCCCGCATTCCCGCTAATTGAGGAACGCGGGTAACATTTTTGCTTCCAGCGTCGACGTATAAACGATCGTATATGTTGCGAGCCATAAGAATCGTTGAGACGGTAAATATATACGATCATATATTTCGCAATGTCAATTTCTTCCCGGCCATGATATAAATCTACTAACGTAGATAATTGGGGGCCGGAATGAGAATTTTTACTGCGGAAGACCTCGGTAGCATCATCAGGCAGAAACGTAAAGCTGACGGACTCACGCTGGAGGAGGCTGCTGCCGTCTGCGGGGTAAGCTATGCTTTTTTCTCCGCACTGGAGAACGGCAAGGAAACCGTGCGCCTGAACAAGGTTCTGCAAGTGCTCGCCAGTCTCGGCATTGAACTTGAGGCGAATACCCGCACCTGGAGCGGACCGGGGAATGCATCATGAGCCACGACCTTCATGTCAGGATCGATGGAGCGATTGTCGGTCGCATGTGGCTGGACGACACGAAGCGATTCTGTTTTCAGTACGACGAGGGGTGGCTCACCACCTCACGCATACCGCTATCCCTTTCCCTGCCACTGCGCCGGGAACCATATATTGACGATGAGTCACATCCCTTTTTCGCCAACCTTCTTCCCGAAGAAAAAATGCGGGCCGTTATTGCCCGGAACCTCGGAGTCTCCCTGAATAATGATTATGGCCTGCTTGAAAGGATCGGTGGGGACTGCGCCGGGGCGGTCTCGATCTACCCTGCAACGGATGAATCGCAGCGTGAACCGGGAACCTACCGGCAGCTTACTTTGGATGAGTTAAACGCCATCATCGGAGAACTCCCGAAACGGCCCCTCCTGGCCGGCGAAAAAGGTATTCGCCTGTCTCTGGCCGGCGCCCAGAAGAAGCTTCCAGTCTATTATGACGAGGAGCATTTCAGTCTTGGGCTTGATACCGCTCCCAGCAACTACATTATCAAACCACCCATTGAAGATCTGGACGGTACCGTTGAAAACGAAGCGTTCAGCATGACCCTGGCCCGGGCTGTCGGCCTCGACGTGCCCCGTTCATTCATCCACCGGCACGGCGGCGCACCTGGCGTATTCGTAGTCAAACGTTATGACCGCATTGCGGCTGCAGAGGGAATCAGGAGACTGCATCAGGAAGACTTCTGCCAGGCGCTCGGGATTCCACCCGAGTTCAAGTATGAGACCGAAGGCGGGCCGACTCTGGCGGCATGTTTCAATCTGGTGCGCCATGCCAGTATCAGGCCGGGGAAAGATCTGCTCTCTCTGTTGAACTGGGTGATCTATAACTACCTGACCGGCAATTCCGATGCCCATGGCAAGAATATCTCCCTCTTGCTGCTGCCGGAAGGCCCGGTGCTGGCACCGTTCTACGATCTGATTTCGACCAGGATCTATTCCCATTACAGCCTGGCCTCCGGTTTGGCGATGAAAATCGGCGGGATCGGTGATCCGGATTCACTCCGGAAAAGACATTGGGAACAGTTTGCCGAAGAGGTCGGCATCAAACCCCGGCTGGTGTTAAGCCGCATTGCCGAACTGGCGAAGAGGATTGAGGACTCCCGCTTGCAACTCTTCACTGGGAGTTTTGCTCCCTATAAATCCGATGCCTTGTACCGTTTAATGGAGTTTATCGGGGGACAGACAGAGAGAACCATTCGGATACTCGCATAAAGTTGAATAGCATTATCGCCACCACCGGTCACCCGCGGAAGATATTGTAGGTGGAATTCATGAGCAGTCCGATGAACGTCATCGTCTGTCACGAGTGGAGAGAGTAGCTTGTCAAACCCACGCATTTTACTTTGAGCGCAGTTCCGGCAGTCTGCATCTGGTGATTAGTGAGGGATGCGCACGGTCGGGTGGAGTAATGGAGACCTAGCGAGAGAAACGAGAAAGCCCGCTTTTAGGCAGGCCTTGAGATTTATCTTATCATCTTGGAAGCTCGACCCCACCGAATGAACTTGGTGGGCTTTTTATATGCACTAATTCTGATTTGCAGAATACTTATGCTTCTTGTGCTGATGCTCCTGATGGTTAAAGCTAATCCCCACACTACCTGAATCAAGTTCAACGATTCTCCCTGTAAACTTTTCAGAACTCAATTTAGTCTTGTCGTTTAACATCAGTCCACACATTTCACCAACGTGCAAACCATTTGGAACATCGTCATTCAACTTAATCAATGCTCCAGTTAGTGATAAATTTCCTAGTAGTGCCTGATAGGTAACTCCATCAAGTCCCATCAGGAGACAATGTGAACCTCTACTGATGCTGAAGTTGTCTGACTCATTTTTCATGTAATGTACTCCTCAACTTCCAATTTTACTCCTTTATCGAGTAAATAAGGAAA
>Ga0154448_1095_pt1 | contig 5030 bp, 5 predicted proteins | sample RifGroC2_FD_105641 | JGI IMG/M metagenome (GOLD analysis project Ga0154448, IMG submission 105641) | Geobacteraceae bacterium GWC2_55_20
TGACGCCCATATTCTCTGTACACCGGAGCAGCTTGACGCCGAGATCAAAGGCGTTATCTCTTTCGTGAACGATGTGATGAATATCTTCGGCTTCGAATACGAGATGGAATTGTCTACGCGTCCTGACAAGTCCATCGGCTCGGATGCCGACTGGAAGCAGGCTACCGATGCCCTGCTCGGAGCATTGAAGGATTCCGGGCGTCCCTATGAGATAAACGAGGGTGACGGCGCATTCTATGGGCCGAAGATCGACATCAAGCTGCGCGATTGTCTTGACAGACGCTGGCAGTGTGCTACTATCCAGTGCGATTTTACCCTGCCCGAGCGCTTTGACCTGACCTACGTCGCTTCTGATGGCGAACGCAAGCGGCCGGTTATGGTTCATCGTGTAATCCTTGGTTCCATAGAGCGCTTTATCGGTGTTCTCATCGAGCACTTTGCCGGTAGTTTCCCATTGTGGATCTCTCCGGTACAGGCGGTTATTGTTACGGTAACCGAAAACCAGGTTCCGTTTGCCAAGGAAGTCTACAAGCGTTTGCGCGATGCAGGTATCAGGGTACAGAGCGATCTCCGCAATGAAAAGCTGAGTTTCAAGATCCGCGAGGCACAACTGCAGAAGACGCCTTACATGCTGGTGATAGGCGATAAGGAAGTTGAGCAGGGCACCGTGACTCCTCGCTATCGCGATGGAAAGAACCTGCAACCGATGAAGCCGGAAGAGTTTATTGATTTTGTATTACAGGAATGTAAAGAATATAAATAGATCGTATGAGCAGGTGACAGCAATCTAAGCTGCCACCAGGAGGTGTCGCCATAGCAAAACCGACCGTGAATATCAACCAGGCTATCCGGGTTTCGGAAGTACGCGTCATTGGCGCGGATGGAGAAGCATTGGGTATCATTCCTGTCTCCAGGGCGCTTGAGCTTGCCGAACAGCAGCAGCTTGACCTTGTGGAGGTATCACCCACGGCAGTTCCCCCTGTCTGCCGAATCATGGATTACGGCAAGTTCAAGTACCAGCAGAGCAAGAAACTGCAGGAAGCCAAGAAGAAGCAGGTCCATGTGTTGCTCAAGGAAGTCAAGCTCCGTCCGAAAACCGATGACCACGACCTTGATTTCAAGATCAAGAATGTCAAGCGTTTTCTGGAAGAGGGCAATAAGGCAAAGATAACCCTGGTGTTCCGGGGCCGGGAAATTACGCACATGGATGTTGGTCGTGCTGTTATCGAGCGGGTTGCAAAAGAGTTGCAGGATGTGGCGGTTATTGAGAACCAGCCGCGTGTAGAGGGGCGTAATATGTATATGATTGTTGCTCCTAAAGTAAAAAAATAGCGAATTTCAATCCATAATTCAGTACATAACAAGAAGGAGCTAATTCATGCCAAAGATTAAAACTAACCGCGGCGCTGCCAAGCGCTTCAAAAAATCCGCTACAGGCCGGATCAAGCGAGGCAGCGCATACACAAGTCATATCCTGACCCCCAAGTCAACCAAGCGCAAGCGTAACCTGCGCGGTGGTTCCATGGTGGCTGCTGTTGACCAGAAAAACATTGCACGCCTGATCCCATACAAATAAATAACGATATCCCTCCACCAGTGGTGAGGGGGTACACATGCCAAGAACCATGAGGAAATTGTCTCCCCTTATGGATCTGGCCATTTTACCGATGAAGGAGTAGTAAGTATGCCACGCGTAAAAAGAGGATTTAAAGCGAGACGCAGACGTAACAAGGTTTTAAAGCTTGCCAAAGGTTACCGCGGCGCACGGAGCAAACTGTTCCGCAGTGCCACTGAAGCGGTTGACCGGGCTCTGAATTATGCCTTCCGTGACCGTCGCGTCAAAAAACGTGATTTCCGCAGTCTCTGGATCGTCCGTATCAATGCGGCTTCCCGTCTCAACGGACTGTCATACAGCAAGTTCATTTTTGGGCTTAAAAAAGCCGACGTTCAGATCGATCGTAAAGTACTGGCAGACATCGCCGTGACTGATCCCAAGGGATTTGCGCAGATCGCGGATGTAGCCAAGGCAAGCATCTAGGATATTATCGTGTCGAACCGAAAAAAGGGAATGGGACTAAATCCCATTCCCTTTTTTGTAGGTTGATCGCGTCACCATTAAACTCTGTCGCAAAGGTAATCAAACTATGCGGGAACAGCTAGAAAAATTAAAAAATGAAACTCTGACTTCGATAAAATCAGCAGGAAATGTTGAGTTACTGCAGGATATACGCGTCAGAATGCTTGGCCGAAAAGGCGAGCTGACCGCTCTGATGAAAGGCCTTGGAGCGCTTTCCGCGGATGAGCGTCCGATAGTCGGGCAGTTGGTCAACAATGTTCGCGACGAGATCGAATCCGCTCTGGAAACCGCGCTTGCAGCGGCCAGGGAGCAGGCCAAGGTCGAGCGTCTCAAGTCGGAGAGGATCGACGTTACTCTGCCTGGAAGACATGCCTCCAGCGGTTCCAAACATCCTGTCTCCCTGATTATCGAAGAGGTCTGCGAAATATTTGCCGGTCTCGGTTTTGCGGTGGCCGAAGGGCCGGAAATCGAGCATGACTGGTATAACTTCGAGGCTTTGAATTTCCCCCCGGAACATCCTGCCCGTGATATGCAGGATACGTTCTTTGTCGAAAACAACCTGCTGTTGCGTACCCATACCTCGCCGGTGCAGATTCGTACCATGCTCAAGCAGAAGCCCCCACTGCGAATCATCGCTCCCGGCACGGTTTACCGCTGCGACTCCGATGCGACCCACTCCCCCATGTTTCACCAGATAGAGGGTTTGATGGTTGATTCCGGTATCACATTTGGCGATCTTAAGGGGATTTTGACGGTATTCACCAATCAGCTGTTCGGCCAGAAGACGGGAGTGCGCCTGCGTCCCAGTTTTTTCCCGTTTACCGAGCCGTCGGCCGAGGTTGACATCGCCTGCGTGATTTGTGGCGGCAAAGGGTGTCGGGTCTGCAAAAACAGCGGCTGGCTGGAGATACTCGGGGCCGGAATGGTTGATCCCGAAGTATACAGGCATGTCAATTATGATGCGGAAAATATTTCCGGATTCGCATTCGGAATGGGGATCGAGCGCATTGCAATGTTAAAGTACGGCATTAATGATATGCGGCTACTCTTCGAAAATGACGTGCGTTTTCTCCGGCAGTTCTAATCCAATAACACAGATGGTGTCCTGATATGAAAGTTACCTACAATTGGCTTAAGGAATATGTTGATTTCGATCTGTCTCCGGATCAGCTCGCGGACCTGTTGACCATGCTCGGGCTTGAGGTCGAGGCGATGGAGCGTCTTGGTGAAGGATTTGACGATGTAGTGGTCGCGCTGGTCGAGGAAAAACGCCAGCATCCCAATGCCGACAAGCTGTCGCTCTGCCGGGTCAATAATGGCAGCGAAGTGCTGGACGTCGTCTGTGGCGCCCAGAACTTCAAGCAGGGCGACATGGTCGCACTGGCCCAGATCGGCGCCGTATTGCCGGGAGACTTCAAGATCAAAAAGTCGAAGATACGCGGTGAAGAGTCCTGCGGAATGCTCTGCTCGGAGAAGGAGTTGGGTCTGGCCGACGAAAGCGCCGGCATTATGGTCCTTCCCGGCAGTGGTCTGGTTCTGGGCACACCGCTGTTTTCTGCGCTGGGATTGAAGGACACGCTCTTCGAAATCGGCCTTACGCCAAATCGTGCCGACTGCCTCAGTGCAGTGGGTATCGCTCGTGAAATAGCCGCGAAACTTGGACTGCAGGTCAGATATCCAGCCTCAGCCGTGGTTGAAAGCGGAGAAGCGGTTGAATCCGTGATCGGAGTGGTGGTTGAAGCAGCCGATCTCTGCCCCCGATATGCTGCCCGCTACATTTCAGGATGCAAAATATCGCCTTCACCGGAATGGCTGGTGAAGCGGCTGAATGCAATCGGCATCCGTTCAATCAATAATGTCGTGGATATCACCAACCTGGTGATGATGGAGTTGGGCCAACCGCTGCATGCTTTTGACTGCGACCGGCTTGCAGGAAAACGGATCGTCGTGCGCCGGGCGGGAGAGGGGGAGCCGTTTACAACCCTTGACGGGCAACAGCGCGCACTTGTTCAGGATGACCTGGTGATCTGCGATGCCGAGCGTCCGGTGGCTCTGGCCGGTGTCATGGGCGGCCTGAATTCGGAAATCGAGAATACAACCACCTGTATCCTGCTGGAGAGCGCCTGCTTCAAGCCGGCCGCCGTCCGCAAGACCAGCAAGCGGCTTGGCCTGCATACCGAGTCGTCCCATCGTTTCGAGCGTGGTATCGATATCGGCGGAGTTGCGCGGGCGCTTGACCGTGCCGCCGCGCTGATCGTGGAACTGGCCGGCGGGACCATGGCCAGGGGTGCGCTGGATGTTTATCCCGGCAAGTGCGAACCGGTCTCGATCCCTTTCCGTCCGGAACGGGCAAACAGCCTGATCGGGATTGATCTTGCCAGGGAAGAAATCCTTGATATCCTGACTCGTCTTGAATGCCTGGTGGTTGAAGGCGCTGCCGGAATCGTGCAGGTGGAGCCGCCCAGTTATCGTATCGATATAGAGCGCGAGATAGACCTGATCGAAGAGGTGGCCAGGCTCAACGGTTTTGACCGGATTCCCGCCAGCATGCCGATTGCCAGGATTACATCGGATCGTCCTTCACGACACCAGCAGCTTGAAAAACGGGTTAGGAACATCCTTGTTGATCACGGCATGAACGAGATCATCAATTTCAGTTTTACCGATCCCGGGTCCGCGGGAAAACTGATGCTGCGCGAGGATGACCCGCGTCGCAATGCAATCCGCTTATCGAACCCGTTGGTTGATGAACAGTCGGTCATGCGTACCACGCTTTTGCCCGGTCTGCTGGAGACGGTTGCCCGTAATATCAACTTCCGCTCGCTTGATCTGAGCCTGTTTGAAATGCGCCGTGTCTATATGCCGTCTGCCGGAGACGACATGCCGACGGAGCCGATCTTCATCGTGGGGGCCATGACCGGCTCCCGCGACGGTGACGGCTGGAGTCGTCCCA
>Ga0154448_1069_pt1 | contig 4187 bp, 4 predicted proteins | sample RifGroC2_FD_105641 | JGI IMG/M metagenome (GOLD analysis project Ga0154448, IMG submission 105641) | Geobacteraceae bacterium GWC2_55_20
AGCTGATCCGGGCATAGTTGCTGACGATACCCATGATGCGCCCTTCGCCATCCAGATTCCGGGAGGCGGTGTTGGGAGCATAACATTCGGCCGTGATCCGTTCGTTCCAGTCATGATAGGGATAGGCCGAATCCTGAATCTCAATGGACTCCAGCCACGGGTTTTCCCGGGGCGGCTGATAAAAGTGGCCGTGAATACAGAGAAAACGCTCCATTGGATTATTCCTTTCGGTAGACAAAGACACCAAACGGCGCAAGCGTTGGGAATGTATTAGGACGGGTGGAAAAGACGGTAAGGCAACTGCCCGGCCGATAGTTTCCCGCAGAATCGAGCAGAACCCGCAGGTCGCCACTCGCCAGCGGCGGCGAAATTACACGCTCTTGGTCACTGTAATTGAACAGGCAGATCACCTGATCGTCAGCGATGCGTCGGATAATCGCCAGTACCCGTTCTTCCTCGTTGGCGATCACCTGCATATCCGCTCTGTTGAGTCTGGAAAGCGGGGCGCATTCCTTTCGCAGCCGTATCAGTTCGATGTAGAAGTTGAAGATGACCCGATGATTTTCTTGGTGGCGCTTTTCCTGATCCAGCTTGGCAGAAATGAATGTACTCTCTGCCTGTGGATCTGGTGGCAAGTCCTGATGGCAAAAGGCGGCGAATTCCTCCAGACGTCCCTGCCTGACCCCCTCCACCAGTTCCGCATCGCTGTGACTGATGAAATAGGGAAAGGGGGCCAACTCCCCATATTCCTCCCCCATGAAGAGCAGCGGCAGGTAGGGGGAGAACAGCACAGTTGCTGCGGCCAGCTTGAGTTGCTGTATTGAAAGGTGATTGCAAAGCCGCTCACCGCACATCCTGTTTCCCACCTGATCATGGTTTTGGGAAAATACGACCAATTGAGCGGGGGGGATCTCTGCCGAACAACTTCCATGTCGCCGTTTTCTGAAAGCTGAATAACCGCCGGAAAGCACGAAACCCTCCCGGATACTCTTTGTCAGATCCGAAAAACTGCCGAAGTCGCAATAATAGCCGCTTCGGTCGCCGGTCAGCAGGGTTCGCAGGGCATGGTGGAAATCGTCGTTCCACTGGGCATCCAGCCCGTAGCCGCCCGACTCGGGCGATTTGATCACCCGGACGTCGTTCAGGTCGCTTTCGGCAATAACGTGGATCCGGCGGCCAAGTTCAGCTCCTTGCAGGTGTACAGCCTCGGACAATTCTTGAAGTATATGCCGGGCACTGAAGTCGTAGATGCCATGGATGGCATCCAGCCGCAGGGCATCGATATGAAATTCGGTTATCCAGTAAAGCTCATTGGAGATAAAATAGTGCCGGACCTGATCACTACCGGGGCCGTCGAAATTAACCGCATCTCCCCAGGGGGTACGGTAGCGGCCGGTAAAGTAAGGACCGAAAGCGTGCAGATAGTTCCCTTCCGGCCCCAGGTGGTTATAGACCACATCCAGGATTACGGCCAGTCCCCGGTCGTGGCAGGCATCCACCAGCCGTTTCAAACCTTCCGCTCCGCCATAGGAATTCTGGGGGGCAAAGGGGAAGGTGCCGTCATAGCCCCAGTTGCGCTCACCCGGGAACTGGGCCACCGGCATAAGTTGCAGAGCGGTTATTCCGAGGTCGCACAGGTATTCGAGGCGGGAGATTATCCCGTCAAAGGTGCCCTCCGGGGTAAAGGTTCCCACATGCAGCTCATATATGAGGTATTCTTCAAGTTCTATTCCCCGCCAATGGCTGTCGCTCCAGGCAAAGTCTGGATTCATCACCTGGGAAGGACCATGCACGCCGTCCGGTTGGCTGCGGGAAGCGGGATCGGGGCGCCGCAGCGTGCCGTCCAGCCAGTACCAGTAACGGTCGCCTGCGTTCGCTTGCACAACTCCCTGAAAGTATTCGCCATCCTGCTGGAGATGCGTTTTTGGTGCACCGGCGCCCACTACTTCGACCTCGATCGAGGTAGCCGACGGCGCCCAGACCCTGAAGTGGATTCCTCCCGATATGGGGTTCGCACCTATGTCAAGGGTAAATTTACCCATCTCATCTCCTTTTTTGATGTCTTCCGTTTAAAGTTTATCGCAATTTTCACCAAAGAGAGTATGTGCGTGTTATTTGGTTTCATTTTGATGATGCTGCTCAATCCTCGGATTGCAGTCGGATTGCTCTTTGATACGGGCAATAAATCCTTCAGCCATGGTTTTGTATAACGGTTTTGGGCAGATTCTTCGGGAAACGGCATAGGCAATGAATGATGATGCCATAAGCGGCAATACCAGCCACGAAAAGCTGGCGAAACGCGACAGGGAATACATAATGGCTGAACCGATCTGTACCGTGGGGCCTTCACGCCCCACCGAGGCACCCACCAGCAGGGCCGAAAGGGTTAAGATGATTTTTCCGGATGCTATGCGGAGAGAAAGTACCTTTTTACGTTCATCATGAGACGACAGCGCAATTGCCGCAATGCTTTGCGGGATGCCGCTCCCCTGGGAGCCGGGAAAGAAGCGCCCGGTGATGAAAACTATCAATGCAAGGCCAAGCGGTGTTACCAAGAAGGGCAGATAGGGCGAGTATTCGAGCATGCCCTGGAACAGCTGATTGGCATAATCACTTCCGATTGAAAATATCACTGCGGCAAAACCGACCGCAACCGCGCCACACCAGAAAACCATGCGCCGCCGCCAGACTGACGCGGAGAAACGTGTTTGGCGTGTCAGCCTTGTTCTAAATGCTTGGCGCATAGTGTGACTACTCCTTGTCGCCAGGATGAAAGAGCGCACTTTAGGGATGGAAATTAACTGTGGAGTGGCAGCGGGGTGAAGCGCTCCGCGCCGAGCATCTTTGCTGCCAACTTCATGCCTTCCGCAACACAAATGTACTGCTCGTCCGAAAGTTCATTCAGCCCCTTCAACAGCATAGCCTGGGCAACTTCGGGTGAATTTGCTGCCAGCAGCTTGCCCGCATCTGTAAGCCGCAAATCCACCACCCTTCGGTCGTTCTTTGAACGAGTACGTAAAACCAAACCCTTTATTTCCAGTCGATCAAGGATTCCCACGACAGTTGGTGGACGCAGACACATGTTTTGAGCCAGCTCGGAGACTCTCATGGGGGAAGTGCCGTCCAGGATTTTTAGTGCCCATAACTGTGGTCCGGTCAAGCCGGTTGACTGCTCGGCGCTTTTTGAGTATTCATTTATCGCCTGGAATACCCGTCTGAAATTGTCGATGATTTCAGGATTAGTTTCTTTGCCGTTATTCATATTCACTTCCCTAAATAGCTTGGTATATAAGTTAGCATTGTTAATGATTAGTAAAACTAACTTTAGTGACAATATTTGCTGCAGTCAAGTTTTGATTGCGCTATTGCATAAATTGAACTGACATTCTGAAGGCGGATTACATTTTTGTGATTACTGTTTGCTTGCATCACCTGGTGATTTGATCTATTCATGAAGCCACCTTACCAAGTAAAGGATTCCGGCATCACCATGCTTAGCGACCTGTTTTCACGTTCAACCTCGCATATTAACGCGCTTACCCAACGCCATCTGCAGTGGATTTTCCGGGTGACCACCCGCTCGCCGCTCAAGGTTATTGCCGTATCATTGCTGCTGGTAGCGCTGTCAGCCATCATGATCGCCTCGACCCGTTTCGAGGCAGATATCTTCAGGCTGTTTCCGTCGCGTCTGCCCGCATTGAGGCTTCTGCTCGATTCCCTGGAGTGGACCGGTGGCGCCAGGGAGGCCTATTTCGTGCTGGAGGGAGAACCGGCCCTGCTCCCGGTCGAGGCCGAAAAACTGGCCACCCGCCTGCAGGCTCTGCAACTTGATGGCAAACCGGCCTTCAGCCGGGTGATCTGGCGCATCTATGAGGAATCGGAAGGCAAGCTGTTCGCCGACTTCATAGCCTATGCCGTAGCCAGGCCGCAGCTGTTTGTTGCCGCAACAGATGCGGAGAAGCTGGCCGGACAGCTTTCACCGGTGGCCTTCGATGCCGCGCTGCAGCGTATCAAAACCGATCTGGCGGGGCAATTCGGCGGTAGCATGACGACCCTGGCGACGGCTGACCCGCTCTATATCAGGGATTTTATCCTGCCGCGCCTGAAGACAGCCAGCCAGGCACTGGACCTGGATACCGACTCTCCGTATTTCCTGTCCCGGGACAAGCGCGTGATGATCGTCATTG
>Ga0154448_1030_pt1 | contig 4097 bp, 1 predicted proteins | sample RifGroC2_FD_105641 | JGI IMG/M metagenome (GOLD analysis project Ga0154448, IMG submission 105641) | Geobacteraceae bacterium GWC2_55_20
CAGGTCTGCGTTGCTGCGGAACCTGATGTGCCGAAGAACCACGGTCCGGGAGCGGTTGCCCTGTCGCCAGTTGCAGCCGCGCCACCACCGCCGGGGAAACGGCCCAAGCCGTTGCCGCTGCTGGTGGAGCCGGAGAAAGGGCCGATCGTAGTAGCGCCACCGGTCGCAACCCGGTTCTTGTGAGTAGCATCCAGGCAGTTGGTAACCAGCAGTCTGGGCAGGTTGGAGTTGTGTGGCGAATGACACTTGGAACAGGTATAGGCGTGAACCTTGTTGTTTACGTTTCCAGCCGTGCCGGTTGTAAGAGCCCAGCCGTCAACCGAGTTATGAATCCTTTTCATATTTTTCCAGGCGCCATCAGTTGTGCCTGTGGCAACAGCTGCAACAGTTGAATTGATATCCGCTTTATTGTGGCAGTTCATGCAGAGTCCGGCGAACTGCGTGTCTGAAAGAGTTGCCAGTGTCGAGGCTGCAGTGGCGAAGTTCCACCTGAGCGCCGTGATCGGGCGACCGGTAGTGGCGACCTGTAGCGTGTTCTGATCAATATGGTAGCCGGCGGTAGCGGCATTGGCCAACTGGGAAACGTTGTCGCCACCACCGTGGGCCGTATTGACGGCAGCTGCATCCTGCTTGTAGAAAGAAGTTACATAGGTGCCCTTGAGCATCGGAACGGCATACTGTCGATCAGCTGAGGCAATGCCGGGGCTGACGCCGTGCGGATCATGACATGGTGTGCAGAGTCCGCCGATCTGGCCGGTGGGCGTGCTCAGCATTGCCGAGGATTTACCGAAATGTCCACCTTTGTTGGTGGGGAGACCGGTACCGATGTAGGGATAGGTGACTCCCTTGGCAAAGGCGCCGCCGGTTTTGCCGAAGTAGGGGTTATCGTTGTAGCCGTGCAGCAACTGGGTAGCTCCGAAGGTGCCATATCCCCAGGGCGAGTTATTGCCGGCCGAAGTGGCTGCGCCGGCGGCGCTGTTGTTGTGGCAGTCGAAGCAGATGCCTGCGCCGGCCTTGTAGACGTTCTTCTGGGCAGCGTTGCCGCCGGAATATGGACGATAGGCAACAGTGTAGCCGCCCTTGTTGGTGACGGTATTTTTCAGTATTCCACCCTTTCCGCGACCGGTGGCGCTGGAGTAGCTGGTGGTAATGGCGCCTGCCGGAGCAGATGCGTCAGAACCGTGGGAATTGTGGCAATCGTAACAGAGAACATTGACCGCGCCGCTGGTGTTGGGATAGTTAGCGACCGTTGTGGTGCTCTGGGCATTTTCAGCCAATGTTGACCAGCCGCGCTGATTAGCGGCTGCATTGCCGTGGCCGGAATAGGCCTTGGTCTGGCTGTTCTTGCTGTTGGTGTGGTTGCCGGTAAACTTGCCCCACAGGGTCGTGGTGGTGTCGGAGTACTTGGCGGCGATGCTCTGGGCGGTGCCGTACTTGATCTTTTCCCAGGAATACTCAACCGGGGTTTTCCCGTCGCCGAAAGGTTGGGCCGCAGCGGTGGCGGCATTGTGGCAACCGAGGCAATGGTTGTTTATCTTGTTGTATTCAGCCCTTTTACGGGCAGGGGTGTTGCTGCCGGCAGCCGTGTACCTGGTAAAAGCGGTCCCTCTGGCCCCGGCGCTCCAGACCATCAGGTCAACCGGCTTACCGGTGGTTTTGTCATGATAGGCGGCATCGATCGTGCCGCTGCTGTCGGCCGCTTCCCGGTGACATTGGTAGCAGTGGCTGTTGCTCAGAGAAACTCCCTGCACATGATGGGACGCGCCTGCAAACTGCGGCACCACCGCGGAGCGGTTGTTGATTGTACCGCTGTGGCAGCCGATGCAGGTGGCCGGGTAGGTGGTCGTTCCGGAAACGGCATTGCCCCAGGCCGGGCCGGTGGATGCGGTGGAAACATGGCAGACGATGCTGAAGCAGTTTTTGGTTCCACTGTCATACTGGGCCGATGCTCCAACCACACCGGTATTGAAAATTACGTCGATCATGCCATCAACGTGCTTTTCCGTTCCGGAGCCGGCGCCATTATGGCATATGCCGCAGGCGATGCCGTAGGTGGTTATGTGTTTGGCATGGCTCATGGTCGGATTGGTGGTCTGGTCGTTGTGGCAGCTGCCACAGCCAAGTGGGCCGGCGGAGCCCCACTGGATCGTCTTGTAGGCGCCCTTGCCATCACTGTGGCAGTAGACCATGCTGCATGATCCGTAGGAAGAACTCGGAGCCAGTGCATTGGTGCCGCCGTTGTGCCCGGCGCTGCCGACAGCAGGTGTATAGGTCGCGTTTATTCCGACCCGGGCCGATGTGTAGAAATCCCACTCGACGCTGCCGTTGACATGGTAATTGTTTTCGATGATGCCGTGGCAGGTGTCGCAGGACAGCGCCAGCCCGGAGGCCGAAGCGTGCTTGATGTGGGAGCCCAGAGTCGGCGGAGTGACCGCGGAAACGCCGTGACAGGAGCCGCAGCTCGCTTCTCCGCTGCCCAGTTCCCAATTGGGCTGGGTATTCATTGCGTTGCCCAGTGGAGTGCCGCCGCCGTGGCAGTAAAGGTTGGTGCAGGTGTTCTGTTTGGTCTCGTCGTTGGTCCGTCTGACGGTGGTGCCGGCACTGGATGAAACATAGACGTTGTTGGTAAGAGTAGAGTAACCCCAGAAAGTACCGCCTGAAACACGGCCGGCATAGGCATTGAAGCCCATCTCCATCGCGTTGCTCGGCATGGTGCTGGTGTAGTTGTTATGGCACACGGCACAGTCTCCGCCGATGTTGGGATTAAGCAGATGCGCGTTGTGGGCCCCCACTTGTTCGGGACGCATTGCGTTCAGTGCCGGAACGGTCAGGCCGGCCATGTCGATCGGCGGTCTGCCGTGACAGGTGTTGCAGCTGTCAACCGTGCCGTTCACATGCAGTGACGCATTGGTGAAACCGTCACCGGCCGCGTTTACATGCTTGTGGCACTCAATGCAGTTTACCGCGGTCTTCAGGTAGTGGTTGTAGCCGGGGCCCGGGGCCGAAGGGGGATAACCGTGGCAGCGGGAACAGTCATTGTTCGCATTGCCGTTCAGATAGGGCACATTCCATACCGGAGTGGCCGGAACGGCCAGTGTGCCGCCGTCTTCAAGCACGGCGGCGTAGGCGCCCTTGCCGGTGCTGGAATCCATGCCGGCGCCGTGGCACCAGGTGTTGTTGCATTCGCGGCCGGCGTTATAGCTGGGCAGACTGGAATAGCCGGACAGAACGCCCCTGGCGGCTATGGCGCCGAACTGGATTTCTCCGGGCAGGGCGTTGTCAATGTGGCCGGGTGAATAGGGACCGGCCGGTTTCATGTGGCATTCGCCGCAGTCCAGAGGGCTGGAATAGGCGTAGGGGGCGTTCTTGATGTGTAGCGTATGGGCGCCGACCTGTGGATCGGTGTTTGATGTCGTGCTGGCCGGGCCTCCAGTGCCATAGAAACTGGCGGTATCGCTGGAACCATGGCATTTGTCGCAGAGCGGCAGGGGCGAGGCTGCGGCCCAGCTGATATTCTGCCTTCCGTGGCAGTCGCTGTTGGAACAGGAACCGAAACCGCCCGTTCCGGGAGTCTTGTAGGCGCCCTTGGAGTAGACCGTATTGGCACCCAGGCCGCTGAAGTCGAAGTCGATCTGGCCGTTGGCGTGGTTCAGCGGGTTGGCGTCGCCACCGCTGCCGTGGCAGATGCGGCAGTCGAAGCTGGTGTTGGCGTCGCTGACATGCTGGGGGTGGCCGGCGGTGGTGTTGGGGTTGCCGGGATGGCAGTTGTTGCAGTTGGTGCTGCCGCCCCAGCTGGGATTATCGTAGAAAGTCGGGCCGGCCGTGCCGTTGGCTGACTGCACGTTGCTGTGGCAATAAAGATTGCTGCATGATCCATAGCTGCCGGATGGCGCCGGAGTTCCGGTATTGCCGCTGTTTGCGCCCTTATAGGTCGCTATGCCGCTGATCTGCGACAGATTCCACTCCACGATGCCGTTGGTGTGGGAGATGCTGGTGGAATAGTTAGAATAAGTTCCATGACACTTGACGCAGGCGATTCCGTTGTTGCCGATCGTAGTGCCGGTGTGTTTAATGTGACTGCCGCTCTGCGGCGGGTT
>Ga0154448_1155_pt1 | contig 3755 bp, 5 predicted proteins | sample RifGroC2_FD_105641 | JGI IMG/M metagenome (GOLD analysis project Ga0154448, IMG submission 105641) | Geobacteraceae bacterium GWC2_55_20
TTGTGGGCAGGGCCAGCCCCCCTATGTGGGGCGAATTTTAAAGCCGCGTCCTATGGGCGCGGATTCTTTACTTAACCCTTGCTTCCTTTCACCAACTTCTTTTTCCCCGTCGGCAGAAAGTTTTCACCCGTAACAACGCTTTTTCCAACCTTTTCTTCAAGATCCAGCCGGGCCTTGCGGGCGATGCCGCCGCCCTTCTTTCCCGCCTCTTTGTTTTCGTGCATACCGGTTGCCTTCATCGTCTCGGCGATCTGACGGGTAGAAAGCTCCGCCAAAGCAGTAAAGATCAGCTCCGCCTCGCTCATGTGATCACGCAGGTTCTGATTCTTCAAACTCTTGAGAGACTTGTGCTCCTTTACTTTCAGCCCTGTCCACTCCTGATGAATAATGTCGGTCAGAATGGCAAACTCGGACTCTTTTTTGATCTCGTGTTCTTTCCAGTAATCAGTCAGTTTGTTGCGGGTTTCCTGGCCCGTCATCCGCTGCTGGATCCACTTTTCACTTCTGCCATGCTGCTGCCAGTACTCACGTGCACGATCCAAAGAGCGCGCCGGATCGGCCATGTCTTGCATGCGCTCGTAACCGATTCTGGCCAGCCAGAGTTTGATCGGTTCAGCCTTGGGGCTCGGCACAGACTGGATCAGACGCAACAATACTTCGGGGCTGGCAACGTCGGTAAGATATTTTTTCCCGTCCGCAGCTTCCAGTTTCAGTCGGTGACAATTTGTCACCGACTCACTTCCTTCTTTCTTCAAGCGCTCCTTCAACTTGTTCCAATATTTTCGCGCTGCCTGAAAATCCGGTTGTTGTAAAAGCGCCCGAACAATATCCACGACGGAGAAATACCACTTCTCGGTCTTCTCATCGTAAATCCTGCGAATGTCATAATCTTCGAATGATGCTTTTATGATGTCCATATAACCCCCAAATTATGAAGGATGAAGTTAAACGACAAGGGTGAGTTATGAATTATGAATTATGAAACTCAACCTTCAACCCTCATGGTTCAAGAAACTCTCTCCCCTTCATGCTGAGCCTTGGCCGTCCTTTATCGACAACAACCAACTCCAGCTTCACCAGCGCCCGGACAACATCCGCGGCAGAGCCCTTGGCCAATGCCTGAATACGCGACATCACCCCCGAGACATCCCGTTCCGCCAAACCCCGCAACAGCGCTACCGAGATGTTCAGTTCCGATTCCTGCAGACCGCGCCAGAGCCAGCGGCTACCAAAGATCGCCCCGTAGGAGTCCAGAATCAGGTGCGCCACTGACACCGCAATGCCGAGGCCGAGATGGGCACGGTCGATGTCATCCTTAACGGTGAGCGGGTTATCCATCAGAATCGGCCCGGCCATCATGCCCAGGTAATATTCGTCCCTGGGTTCGTAGGCATGGCCGATACAACCCAGCGTGGCTAGAACCAACAGCAGATAGAGCGGCCAGAACCACCCCGGATGGGTCCGGACAAGCGGGGTCGCGTAGGACAGAACCAGGATGGCGCAGAACAGGCCGAAGGCCACCAGCAGCCAGGTGGTGTCGTCGTCCTGCCGCAGGTACTGTTCCTTGGGCCGGAGGAAATACGAGGCGGCCATGAACGCCAGGCAGAGATTGGCGCCGGTGACAAGCGACTGCCTGTAGCCGAGGTGGTCGATCACCGGCAGATCGACCAGCGCCAGGGCGTAGATCAGCATCAGGATCGCGAGCGCCACAGCAAACGGGGTCAGCAAAACCGTTAGGACGGCAAAAAGCTTTGCGTCACTGCGGGCGCTGGCGCAGAGGTCCCGCAGCTTGGAGCGGAGCGCCAGGTCGATCTTCTGTTGTTCGCTCAGTTCGAACATGCCTTGGCTGATTCCTTCGGTTAAATATCCAACAGCCAGCGCACCAGATTACACCTGGGTATGGTGACCCCCTGCCACTGGCGGGGCGATTCATCATCGTCCAATGACAACAGCAGGTTATCTCCCCTTTGCAGCCAGGGATCGGCCGAACTGAAAGCTCCCAGTTCACGCTTTTCATCCTCCGCGGTCAGGGTGGCCGTTACCTGGTACTTGTCATATCCGCGCTGGTCATCCGGCGTGACAAAGTCCAATTCCCGTCCGGCGTCATTGGTGGCAAACATTGGTGTTTTCCCGCGCCGCATCAATTCGAGAAAGACGCACTGTTCCAGCCGCACCCCCAGGTTATCCGCCATGGGGCGATACAGGGTAATCAGGCCGGTATCGATGCTGTAATACTTGCGGGTGTCGCTGAAGACCCGGTTCTGTTTCCAGCTGAAACGGCCGGCCTCGAACAGGGCAAAGGCCTTTACGAAGTACGAACAATAGGCGATGACGGTTTCGTTTTTGGCAGGTATGCCGAGCGCCTTCGCATGGCGGGTCAGTGATGCAAAGGTGGTGACATTGCCAGCGTTCGCCATCAGGTATTGAAACACCTTCTCCAGCAGCGTCACGTTATCCACCCGGAACCTGCGTACTACATCATCAAGGATTACCTTGCTGATGATGCCGGAAAGGTATGAGAGGCGGGCATCGTTGTCGCTGATGGTGAACTGTTCCGGCAGGCCGCCGAAGGTGAGGAAGTCGTGAAAACCGGCCATGATCTCCCGGCGGTTGCGCTGAAATTCGGCTGCGCTGCCGACACTGGTCCGGTGCCAGGTCAGGTATTCCCGAAAACTGAACGGCTGCAGGAAAAATTCGATGAAGCGGCCGGCCAGGTTGCTGCCCAGTTCGGAAGAGAGGAGTTCCGAGTTGGAACCGGTCAGGATGATCTCGACCTCATCCCCATCCCGTTCGTAGATGGTTCTGATAAAACGGTCCCAGTTGGCTACATTCTGAATCTCGTCAAAAATCAGCAGTTTTTTGCCCGGTTGGGCCGATACCGACAGAAACAGCTCGTACACCTGATTGAGCCGTTCCGGGGTAGTAACCTCCATCAACCGGAAATCCTCCAGATTCAGGTACAACAGGTTGGCTGGAAGGATCGCGGCGCTATCCAGCAGCCGTTTGGCCACCTGCTGCACCAGAAATGATTTGCCAGAGCGCCGGAAGCCGGTGACGATCTTGATCGGGCGTGAACCGATTGCGGCCAGCAGCCGTGGTTCCAGCTCGCGCTCGATCCCCTGCCTGCGTTGAACAATGCCCTGCCATTCAAAAATCAGGGATGAAATGGTCCTGTTGTCCATTATTATGCCTTTGTACAGTGATAATCATGTCTAAATCATACCTCTGTAAGGCACCAAATTCAATATGTATTTGTAACTATCTCTCTTGTTTATATTGCTGCAACATTTATTCCGCATATAATTCCGGTGACATAGTACCGATTAACAGTACCACCCAGCTTGCCGCTCCCGTCGCCGTTCAGGCTATTGCTTCCAACCCTCTTCGTTTTACCAGCGCCAGCAGCTTCAACGCCGGGCCGCTGGGATGCTTCTCGCCATGCTCCCATTTACTTACAGATCCGACCGATACATTGAGATAGTGCGCAAAAACATTTTGACTGACTCCCTCCTTACTGCGCATCTCTACGATTTCATCCGGAGTCAGACTCTCAACCGGCGTAAGGCATGAATCATCAAACTTGCGCATCGTTGTGCGGTCTATAAGCCCAATGTCGTGCAAACCCTGCATGGATTCATGAAGCGCCGCCAACGGCTTGCTCTTATAACTTTTCGTCATGGTACCCAACCTCCTCCATCTCTCTCTTTTCCACTGCTGTTGCTATCTCAATGTCGCTAAACCCGAGATACACGGCA
>Ga0154448_1127_pt2 | contig 2383 bp, 2 predicted proteins | sample RifGroC2_FD_105641 | JGI IMG/M metagenome (GOLD analysis project Ga0154448, IMG submission 105641) | Geobacteraceae bacterium GWC2_55_20
GTCAAACCGGTCAACTCGGCCACCTGCGGCAGATGGTAGGCTTCCAGGCTCGCCAGTAGCTCTTGCGGCCTGATGCCATTGGTTGCCAGTGCTGCTCTGTTAAAGCGGCTCTCATCCAGGATCAGTCTGGCCATGCCCAGCGCCAGCGCTCCCTCGCTCCCCGGTCGTGCCGGCATCCAGCGGTCGGCCGAGGCGCCGGTCAGTGACATGCGGCCGCCGATGTAGGTGAAATGGCCGCGGATCGTGTCCCGTCCTTGTCGCATGCGGCCGAAGGAGTTACCGTGCTGGACCGGCGAGAGGTGATTCTCCACGAAATCTGCGCCGAAGCTGAGCAGGTAATGGGTCTCGGCCAGGTCGTAGAACGGGAGGTTAGGTTGGCCGAAGGATTCTCGACCGGCCTGACGCAGCCAGTCTGGCGACAGCAGCTCGTGGCAGATCAGATGGGGGGAGCCGAATGAGCTCATGAACGTCGTTAACAGTGCGTACAGTGAACCGGACATATGCGGCATCAGCATGGCCAGGCTGTCACCGGCCTGATCCCGCTGCAGCTCCAGCAGTTTGGTAGTGAGCAGTTTGAGCCCTTCGCCCCAGGAAATCCTGAGAAATTCACCCGAGCCGCGTGGCCCATTGCGTCTCAGTGGTTGCTGTACCCGGTCCGGATGATAGAGTTCCTGCAGTACGGCCTGACCCTTGGCACAGAGTCTGCCCCGGTTGACCGGATGTTCGGGATTGCCTTCGATCTTTTTGGCACGTCCTTCCGATACCCGCACCAGGATGCCGCAACCGGCCGGACAGAAGCCGCATGTACTGGCGTAATAATTGGCTCGTCCGGGAGTCACACCCTCGTCCGGCGGTACCAGGAAAGGTATCAGCTTCTCGTTTTTAGACTGACAGCCTGCCAGAAGCGCGCTGGCTGCCGTTATTCCGCCCAGTTGTAAAAAGGTTCTGCGCTTCATGCGCCGCTCCAGTCCATGGTTTGTCCCTGTATTCCAGTTTCAGAAACTCATATGTGGCAGGTCCAGCAATCTATGCTGGCCTGATGTTGCCGGTGACAGCCGAGGCACCAGCCCATCTTGAGACTGACAGTGCGGCTAATCCGTTCCATGGTGGCCACATCGCCGTGACAGGCACTGCAGTCGATTCCGGCACGGATATGCATCATGTGCGGAAAATAGACGTGGTCCGGCAGGCTGTTGACCCGGATCCAGGCAATCGGCTCCTGCCTGTTCCAGTGTTCATGCAGTATTTTGATCCGTGGAGATTCCGGGGATATGTACAGGTGACAGGATCGACAATCCGACAATGCCGGAATGCCGGCCAGAGATGACTTGTCGGCGTAACGGTGACAGTACAGGCAAGGGATGCCGTTTGCGCCGGCATGCTGTTTATGGCTGAAGAAGAACGGCTGGACCGGTGAGCGCTCGATAAAATCCAATGGCAGGCTGTACATTAACAGCAGGGTGAGGAAACCCGCACTCAATAAACATACCAGACCGCCAATTAGCCATGATCTTTTCATGGTGATCACCGGAAAGACTTGAGGAAATTACACTGAACCGGATACGCCTTTGGAATTGCAGTAATAAGAATAGCAGTTTTCCGGCTGTTGTCAAAAATCGGCAGTATATCGCCAATGCAGACTCAGGTGGCATGCAAGAAATTAACTGCGACCCGTGTAGATCGCCCATAACTTAATAGTCATACGTTATCACAACCTGGCCGGGACTGCCGGGAATGCCGGGATCGTAGGGGGGTGAGCCGGCCGCGCCTCCCGCTCCACCGCCGTCCGCCAGGGTGGTGGCCGGGTAGTCTGAACCGCCCCCGGTTCCCCCTTCTCCGGCAGAATAGATGTCCCAGTCGGATGACCTGCCCCCATTGCCCCCGGCTGCCTCTGCCAGCAAGGTTGCTCCAAGTTTTATCGCGCTGGAGCCTCCGCCGCCACTGCTGCCGAATGCGTAACCATCGCCCTCCTCGCCGTTTGACCCGAATTGGCCTGACGTGTACCCCCATCCACCGGCGCCACCGTTAACCTCGCTGTTAATCTGCCCGCCCTGTCCGACATAAATTGTCAGGGTGATGCCGGATGTCGGATGTGAAGTTGCGACCAGGTGTCCCGGCAAGCCGCTGCTCTGGTTACCGACGTCGTCGGCCTGTCCGCCGCCACCGCCGGCTCCTTTGACCGTGAACTGAATGTTTGTCGCTCCAGCCGGGATTGCAAGAGACTGTGTCGCTGCCCCGATGAAGTCAAAGGTTTCGGTATGGGTTGTTCCGCCCGGGGGGGTGGCCTGGCTGCCGGTTGCCGGGGAGGGCTTGTAGTTGGTTCCCTGGTTCACACCCGAGCTGTTCACGGTTCCCTTGTACTCGTATACCGCCACGTAATAGG